>Ga0307942_1001655_pt1 | contig 17908 bp, 21 predicted proteins | sample OrgLakmetagen175_FD_201846 | JGI IMG/M metagenome (GOLD analysis project Ga0307942, IMG submission 201846) | Saline water microbial communities from Organic Lake, Antarctica - #175 | ecosystem: Environmental > Aquatic > Non-marine Saline and Alkaline > Saline | place: Antarctica: Organic Lake... | reverse complement strand
AGCTCATAAGGCCTTCTATTCCTGTCATGACGCATTTTTTGGACTAGAAAGTTGTGGCCAGAAAGGCGAAGGCAAGAAAGTGCTCGGCTGAGGTTGCTGGGAATGTCCAAGCGAAGGTAGAGAGGCAGGGGGCAATCGAGGGAGACTGGGAGCACCTCAGCAGCACCGCCAGCCACCAGTAGAGCCACGCACCAACCCCAAACAGAACCGACCCAAATACCTCAGCAAACCTCGGCGTGACGTCCACCTTGTCGAAATCAAGTATTGTGAGGACACCAGACCTCAGAACCAGCTGAACGCCGCAAAGGAACAGCACAAAGACCTTTGCAACATTCTCCAACAAGGAGCCTCTGTTACTCTCCACATCATCCTTTTGGGTGTGGGCGGCACCATCTACAACACTCACACTCTGAAGCCTTTCAAGGAACTGGGTCTCGATTCTCAAAGAGTAAAGAAGCTTGCCTCCAAGCTCCATGTGCACTCTGTGGACTTTGCTGCTAAACTTGTCCATACCAGACGCCTATTTCCAGTACTGTTATCAACTGTCATCAGGAGCCGGTTTCAGGCTAAGCCTGCAACCCTCCTGATCCCCATTGATTTTTCCTTTCCTTTTCGCGGTGGAGGAGCTTTACGGTACTCGGTACCAAAGTGGCTCCTTTTCCTTAATTAATGTGGGGAGTGGCTTTCACTGCCTGCGTAGTTTTTTCTTTTTCTTTTTTACTTAAACCAGCAAAAAAGACCATGTAACATTTATGGCTGCAGGTTACTCCCTTTGTTAACCTTTCCAGCATGGTTACATCGTTACACACTACAAGCATAAATGGTCAGCTTGCTTGAGGAGCTGGCTTTGGGCAAAGCTTGCTAGCCGCCCTTTTCCCCTAACGGCGGAGCAACACGGCAGCCCTCGGCGTGATAGCCATGGCAGCATTCAAAAATCAGGCTGTAGCTTGTGACCTGCTCCTGGCGAGTTAGGCACCGGCTCCCTTCGCGGCCAGGCATGCCCTGGCTCACGGTTTCAATTGGTAGGTTGTGGAGGACAGCATCGGACTGATCTGCTGTAGCTGGGTGAGCTGGCAAGGTGGGCAGCTAGAGAGAGAGAGAAGCTGTTTTTTGGGGCTGCGTGCGTCCTTTGTTCTCTCTTCTGCTCCGCTGCACTTGTTCTCTTGGCACTCCTGGTTTTGTGAGGCTCTCTCAGCCTCTTGTTTCCTGTTTCTGACTGAGGCTTCTTCTATACACACATCCTGAGACATATCAACAGCTTTTTTCTCGTTCTCCTTGATGCTTTCTCTTCGCGCTTCTTCAAAACAAACGTTCTCTTTTTCTATACACTTTCTCTTCTACATATTGTGTCATGTTTCCTCTAGCTTCTGTTTCTTTTGTTTAGCCAGGTGTAGCCAGGCTTTCTCCAAACTTCCGCTGAGATGCCCTTTGAGGCATATACAGTGATGTAAACTTACCTTACCTTTTCCCCTAATCCTGCCCCATCAATGATTTTCCTGTATACTAATACAGGAAATTGGATCCCAATACCTAACCTCGAACTTCGTCACCTTGCTAAAGTAATCAGCACTACCTCTTGCTTTAGAAATGGAATGCCAGGCACTGTATAAGCACAAAGTCCCTGTTGAAAAGACGATACACAGCTACGAAAGGTTCATTATCCTATCCTTTAGAAGTTTACTAACATTCGTACCTACTTGGATAAAACTGAAAAAAGCATGTCCTCTATTGCTGAGATTTCTATACTTGTGAGCGTATCTTGAGAATGTTGGCTTAACCCTAAATTCTATTTCCTGTTCCCTATTTCCTACCAGCATGAGCTGCGTTTGTACAAGGCGAGAGGCTCTGAGATCGGCCCTAACGCTAGTGCTCAATATGGCTCATGTACTCCGCAAGAGATTGCAAGTTGTTCACGCCTCCGTGCTCAGCCTGCACAGGGGAGAAAGAAAGGGGGGAGAGAGTTGTAAACAAGCTGATGGTTGCAAATACATCTAGAGACATGGCGAGCATGCAGGTGAACAATTACAAACTGAAGTAAAAGGGAAAAACCATCTGTTGGGTCATTTTTGTTTTTGGTGAAAGGGTTCCAGCTACCCAGTATCAAGAAAACGGTGTTCCTTCGCCTTGTTTTAGACTCGGCTGCAAATTTACTTTGCTGGCGCAGTTTTTCCTTCTACCACTTCATTTGTAAATGGACACCGAGGGTGGCAACTCCCTGAAACGCAGCAGCCTACATCCGCACAGGCGCACCTGTACAGGCTTTTGAACAACACGGAGTATTCCGGCTGTTTCGTCGAATTGCCATCCAAACTTCTGACACGCTGCGTGTGAGCAATGAAGGAGCATCACAAGTTTGTCCTCGCGGCTCGTTCAGGTTGAAAAACAGAGGAATGGGAGTTGCGAATTATTAGCAGAATATACTGATATGCGACATGTCATACGTCAGAAGCCCTAGAGCAAATCCTGCGCCCAAAGCAGGACACAAAGCAGGATTTTTTTTCTGTCCTTGCTGGCAGTGTTTAAGCTGTCTGCATCCTTTTTCTTTTAGTGATTGCTGCGCCCAAAGAAAAGAAAATTAGTGGAACTTACCAGCTAGGGCTTCTTGTGCTGGCATTCCACACAGGGATGCTACTTTGCTGGGCTTCACAGTGGAGTAGGCAGTTCCTATCAAGTCTATCAGCTCTACTCTTGTTTTCAGTGACAAGGCATAAACAATGAGACGTGACTGCGGGCTCCACTGGAATTCTTGCAGTGCCTGCCAAACGCCCACATAGTGCCGCTGCCAAAAGAACTGCAGCAACCTCCACACCGCATCCAGTTCCAAGTTGTTCTGCAGGTAGATGTGTGCATATGCAAGTGGGAGTATGCGTATGTATTTGTGTGTTTATGTGTGTTTCGCATGTGCATCCGTGTGTGTATGTGTGTGTGTGTTCGTGCGTGTGTAAGTGTGTGTGTGTGTGTGTGTGCGTGTGTGTGTGTGTGTATGTGTGTGTGTGTGTGTGCGTCGTGTTGCGCGTGTGTCAAGGCCTCCATAATAAGGAGGTGAATATGTTTGGCCCTGGTTGCGGCAGCCCTACCTCCTTCACACTAAAAGGAATACGCTTCCACAGCATGCGTGCATCAGGCCTGCAAGTTAATCAAGAAAAGACACTATCTTTGACGAGGATGTGCCTGGTGCAGAAAAAACTACGCGCTGTGGTGCCTGCCAAGGCTTTCAGCATGGTCACGCGCACTCACAGGCTCTTGTTGTATATGTGTCCAAGGAGATGTAGGGCATGGGGCCAGTCCTGAAGGACGAGCTGAGAGGGGGACTGCATGTGAGTGCCAAGAAAGTTAGACATTTAAGAGCAGGCTCTTGTCCGGGAGTCTCATGATCGTGCACGTGCGGTTGGTACCTCCAGCTCAGCAGAATCCAGGAGAGGTGCAACTTGATCAAATTTCCCAGTGCTTAGGTGCGCCTGCACAGTTTGAGCTACCTCCGTCATGTCTTCTAGAAATTATTTTGCTTTATTTTACAAACTATAAAATACTAATTCCGACTCGAGAGCCAGCATGCCATGTGCCTCATCCGGTTGCATGTCAACACTACTGGCTAAAATTTGCTGATGGAGCTGCCGGAGGTTTTTTAAGGGTCATTTTCTGCGTCGTCTCCGCAAGGATGACGGTAAAATTCCGGAAGAATTTAGATGGACAAACTGACTGGTCCCCAACTTAGAGATGTATCAGACCCCTTGCATAAAGACGACAATTAATCCGGCATTTGTAGGCCGGCTACAGTATTCGACAGCCACAGATGGGGATGCCAAAGTTAGTGTCTTCCTCGAGCATGGCTCTAGGGAGAGACCTGCGTAGCTTTTGCTTTTCGACTTACAACAGGCAATCATTAGGTCCCAAAGATTAAGTTCTACGACCGTGCATCATGACGCGACAAGAACGGGGAATGCCTTATGAAAAATGACGACAGCACAGGTTTGCCTCGCTGAGGCGTATGATGCGCTTAGGCCCTCGAGCCTTCCCTTTCGGTACTCTGTCAAGTGAATGTGTTGGTGTTTCCAGTTTTTAGGTTAATGGTGAGCTGCACTTCTAGGTATGCAGTGGCTCAATAGGCTGCGGATGTATGAGTATTAAATCGCTTGCCCTTGGACGACAATATTACCTTTGAGTTGGTTTTTTAGCACATCTTCTTTGTTTGTGTTTTTGTGTTCCCGTACTTGTCTGCATTTTGGATTAGGCCTGTCACCTTTGTCTTCTCCCCTGAGACAATGAGGGCAGCCCAGTCCGAGTAAAGGGATAGCTTTTCTGCTTGTGCGCGGAGATGTACTTTTTTGATGCAAGACAGATGAAGTCATCAGCAAAGGCTCCGCTGCTAATTCTATTAGCTAGGCGCTCTAAGTATGTTTGGGGTTGCATGTCCTTTGTACAGCCGTGCTCATATTATCCTCTTCCTCCAACATGGAGCCACCGGGAGAGGGGAAAGGGTGTCTCCTTGTATGGTTCCTCTTCTGACCAGAATGGATTCTGTGTGCTTTCCTGATGGTAAGCGTATTTTTGTATAGGCCTCCATTTAGATATCTTTCACCACATCTATAGTATCCAGGTCCACATGATTCATGTGGAGCAGCTTGTCGTGCCCGTCATCTGTTTTGTCAATTGCCAATTTGATGTCTACTCTGAGCATGTATGTATGCCTTGCTTAATTTTGGCCCCTTCCAGCGCCATAATGACGAGCCATATTTAATGGGCACAGTATTTTGCTTGTACGTTGCTTGAAATTTACATTAACGGCATGTGGTATTGCACATAGCATTACAAAGCATGTTAAGGACCTCATTTACTATGGAATCAGGTCACAGGGATTTACTATTTATACAGTATATTTGGTATTTGGAGTGATGTAAGCATTCTAAGGAAAGGAAAGGGGCGCGTTATAACGGCGACACCATGCACTTTTTCTTTTTTTTCTTTTCGTCTTTCAGGTGTATTTCAACACATGTGCATGCACTCTGCAGTGGAAATCGCTCAGACAAGGATAGCTTCAGCATACTTATTACACCTGCCGCTGCTGCTTCCATCATTCGCGGGCATGAGCAGCAGATTTACACAATCAGACAACATGCTTTGAAAAAGTGTGGCAGCCTCCTATTCCTTCCTCCTCCATTTGCGTGCCCCCCTCTCCGCCAATGAGTGTTGCTCTCTCGTTATTATTCAGAGTTCAATATTATTAATATAATGACAACTTATGACCGAAGGAACATGCACCATCCAGTTTTATAGTAAGAAAAGTTGTCCCGCCCTGCAAATTTCTGAGCAGTGGTTGAACAGGCCGTTTGTCCGCCCGCCCTAGGTGGAAAAACTGACAGAAAGCTCTTCCACTGGAGATATGGCATCCATTCACTCCCATACTCATGTCGAGCGTTCCAAATCATAGGCACCCGCTCTGGGGCTACAGGGAACCCCGAGGCCTCCAAGAAAATATTTTACAGCAATATGCAGGCAGCTGAAACGCTGCCCACATCCTTTATCTAACGTGCCTGTGGTGTATTTTTTGCCGGCCGCAGTTACAATGCCGGTGCTCTATATTCTACGGCATAACACGTACTTCACCACTACCATGGCCAGCCGGTAGTAACTCTTGTACAATCCAGTTGCCTATAATTTTGTCCTCAGCTGCCGCTGGCAGATGTCGTTGAGGAAGGACAATTGCGGTGATGCCCAAACAAAGAGTGATCCTGGCTAGATGCAGAGCAAATGCTTCGGCTAAATGACGTGACAAGCTACAGTAAATAATTTGTGATCTACATTTGTGCTTTCCACTCGTTGTTGTCGGGGGAAGTGTTATGCATGTATTCTTGTAACTGGAAGATGTCACAAAAAAATTTCCTCTTTTCAATGCTGCAACCGTTGCATGGCTTTAGCCTGGAGAGCACAAGCTGTAATGCTGGAGTTAAAAATAATCCCTGTGCCAAAACCAAGGCCAAACTTTTATGCATAAAGAATTGTAGTGAAAACCGCTCGTATTGATTGGAATAGGAGCCACTTTGGTGCCGAGAATCGTAAACCTCCTCCCCACCACAATGGAGAAAAGGAAACCAAAAAAAACAGGAGGGTTGCAGGCCTGGCTTGAAACCGGACTTTAGTTGGAGTTGGGAAAGAGCAGGCCTAGTATGGACAACTGAAGCAACAATGTAGGGTGCACATGGAGGAGCTAAGAGGCAAGCCTTTTGACTGCTCAGGAATCACAACCCAGTTCTTTGAGAGTCTCCAGAGTGTGAATGTCGTAGATTGTAGAGCCACCCACACACCCACACCCAAGCGCATGTTGTGGAGAGTAGTAATGGAAGCTCTTTTACATTCGAAGAGTGGTGCAAAGATCATTGTGTTTGTTCTTTTTGTGGCGTGCAACTGTCAGTGCTGTACTTGGTTGTTGGCCCTGCTGATGACGATGCCGCTGTGGTGCCCCATATTGCCCTCAGTTTCCCCCCGCCACTCTTAAGAACCACCTTCCATTTTGTTTCATGATTTGGACAGCTCAAACCTGTTTTGTTGTGAGATGCAAGGCAAAAAGAAAAGATAAACGAACAACTACGGGTGAAAAATTACTTCACATTAACTGAGGAAAAGGAGTCACTTAGGGCCAAAGAAAAAAGGAAATTCTCAGTGAAGCGGTTTGCTGCTGCATATATGTATGGGGACAAAGCAGGAACACAAGGAGCCTGCCCCACACAAAATAGCAAAATTAGGGGACTGAATCCCTGTCCACCAGCCTGAAAAAGTACGGTAGTTTGGATTTGCACGTGCAGGATGCAGTCTACCAAAGGTTTGGGACAGAAGCACAGCTAAGTTATAAAGTCCCTGATGAGAAGAGCTTTACTGTCTCGACACAATGCTTACAGTATGTGAGTTGCAAATCACACTATCAAACGCCATAATTTCATTCAGCGTGCTTTTCTGGCACACCTTCAAAAAATCCACAATAGAAATCTGCAACAGATCTAGTGAAGCGTAAGTAAGAAGACAGCAGATCTGGTGGGTCCTTGTTTCAGGACAGTGGCCCAATCCGGTGCAGTGTTTTGACATTATCCCCAATCTTGGATGCCCAATGAATTTGCCAGATAAGCAGATAAGTATGCTGCATTTTATAACTGTATGTTCCATTCTAAGGACTTGCTACATGCATACGCACACACAAGCATACACACATACACACACAAGCACGCATGTGCACACACACGCACGCGCACACACACATGTACCTACACATACACGCACACACACACACACACACACACACACACACACACATAAACACACATACATCACGGCCTGTGGGAAACCTACAGGAGGTTTTTCGTGCCCTGAACCCTGGTTCCTCGTTTGCTCGGTACAAGTGGTGCACAGGTCCATACTTGATGAAACTTAGCTGGATGGCCTACCAAAATTTAATTCAACAGGGCAGGTGAGTGAGCATGGTGGTGGTGGCGAGTAAGCTGGAATGTTGAGCACAATTTAGATTGCCGACTTGCTGTGTAATTAGGGTTGGCCATAACCACAAAACACGTATATAAATGATACATGGCGTGCGCGTGCGCGTGCGCGTGCGTGTGCGTGCGTGTGCGTGTGCGTGTGCGTGTGCGTGTGCGTGTGCGTGTGCGTGTGCGTGTGTGTGTGTGTGTGTGTGTGTGCGCGTGTGTGTGTGTGTGTGTGTGTGTGTGGACGTGTACGTGTGTGCGTGCGTGTGTGTGTGTGGACGTGTACGTGTGTGCGTGTGTGTGTGTGTGTGTGTGTGTGTGTGTGTGTGTGGACGTGTACGTGTGTGCGTGCGTGCATTTGCTAGTGTGTGTGCATTTGTGTGTGTGTATGTGTGTGTGTATGTGTGTGTGTTTGTGTTTGCGCACACGAAGTGATAATAATTTAACTTTCGACTATATGTTTATGAATAATTTTCTGGCTATGAGGATTAGTCATGACATATTTTAGTGCCTGTCCTCTCTTGACTTAACATTTGAAACAATTTTAGTTGCAACTGGCTGGCGGATGGAACAAGCCTTCACCCGAAGATTAACCCAGCCTTTAATGGGAAGGTATGTATTTTTGAGGAAAAGGATGACATGCTGCTACATTAGTTTATTTTGTTCATCTGGTCCTTGCTGCTGTGATTCCAGGATCCACGCCACAGGTACACATGGGCAGCGCGATCTAGACGGCAGCTTACAAAAGCAAAGATTTGCAGATCCTCCGCTCCCTCCTTCGTTTCAGTCACCTCCGTCACCGGTAAGAGGTGGAAGGCACAGTTCTTTTATTCCAAGACGGTGTGGGCCTCAATTGAGGTTAGCAAGTTATCGGGCCGCGCTGGAGGGAAGAAGAGAGTTCTTCCAAGCCAAAATCCTTTCTTTTCTACTGTATTCACAAATTGTTTCCACACAACTAAACCCAGAGGAAAACAGGACAGATTGGGCCACTCAAAATTGACTACTGGAGGAAAGGCACACAAAGCTAACAGTCCCAGTTAATAGAAAAAATTAGGGAGGAGGCAGGAACTGAATGCAATAATAAGAGTCCCTGAGCAAAGAACACTCTGACATTGCTTGCACTGTAAATTTACAAAATCACCTGTTCTGATTCAGTTCAATGCAATATTGCAGTGGAAGACACAACTGCCACCATCATCGGTGCGGCATAGGGACTGCCATCAGCAGCATTCAGGTGAGATGTATATTGCAAAGGGTGCAAAACTAAGGAAATAATGTTAACTACGTGGGTGTTTACACAGGTGGTGTCTCCTAGCACCGGTGCCAGAATGAAGGTTAGATAACTTGGCTTCAATGAGAATCTGGGGGGCTGCAGGCCTGGCTTGAAACTGCCAGTGGCTCCTGATGAGAGTTGGTAATGGTACTGGAACGGGCACGTCTGGCTGGTATGGACAAGGAGCTTAGTGGCAGATTTGACAGAATGAACATGGAGCTTCATTACTGCCGTGAAGAGGGGGCCAGCTTATTTATTGCCTTACTGCTTCGGTTACCAGTAAGCTATATAGTAATCGAGGCTTACTAGTCTGGCTTACCAGCAGTTCAGTAAGCGCAAATTAATGTCAAACCCTGGATTACTACCTCTGCTTACTAGTAAGTGATCATACGCCTTCAGTAACACATAAATGTCCGCTTACTAACCTCGGTTACCATGGCTTACTGGTAACCACCGCTTACTTTACGGTGGTTACCAGTAAGCCAGGAATTGGTAACTGAGTAGTAAGCCTGGTAAGCCAGGCTGGTAACGGTCTCCTACATTCCGGCGGCCGTTCAAAGGTTGTAGAGGGTGATTTTGATGACCAGAGGGACTAGGACCATACATTCTGGATTCCTCCTAATAAGCGTTTATAGACAAATCTGCATATGTTATTTAAACTGCCGCTCTACTTTCAGGGGTCATGGTGTGCGCTTTTGACCAGAGGGACTAGGACCATTCTGAATTCCTCCTGAAAAGGTTTAACAAATTTGCCGGCTGTTTAATAATCTGCCACTCTATTTTCAGGGGTCATGGTGCGCGCTTTTGACCAGAGGGACTAGGACCATTCTGGATTTCTCCTAAAAAGCGTATATAGACAAATTTACCGACTGTTTTTAATCTGCCACTCTATTTTCAGGGGTCATGGTGCGCGCTTTTGACCAGAGGGACTTGGACCAATCTGGATTCCTCCTAAAAAGCGTGGCCGTAGCTCTCTCTTGCTTCCAGGTGTGAGACGAAGAAAGGGATCCTGTTACTCCTTCTTGGTCAAAATTGTTGTTCTTGTGTTAATTGTTTTTCTGCGTCTCACACGATCAGCAGCTGGCAATCCTGTACTTTTCATTGGATGTACGTGCAACTTCAAAACTTACGATGCTTGCCAAACCAGGAAGTACTGTTCCTGGACACGGATTCCTTCCCACTACGCAATCCTGAGCAGCTGTTTGATTCTGAAGAGCGACTACGTGAAGACAGGGGCAGTCCTATGGGGAGCTTTTTGGGAAAGCTCAGTTGCTTCTGAGGTGATTTTTTACGGCATAAGCAAGGGTGTGAAATGTGGCCATTTTTTGTAAAACAAAAGGGTAAAAGTAAGTAAATTTTGGCCATCGAGAAAATCTCTGATCACCTAAATATGTCAAGTGGAATACACAGGACAGGTCTCACTGCACTCATGCTACTACTTTTTGTGCTGCATGAGGTACTTGCGTGTTAGGTATGAAGGTTACATCGCTATATATGCCTCTGGTGGGCATCTGAGCGGAAGCTTGGAAAAAAGCCTGTAACCAAACCAAAAAACGCTAGAAAAATCAAGGGAACAGGGCTAGGCACTTAGCTACAAAAGAGGCAACACCAAAAATATCAGGTCGGTTCATAAAGGTCCTCAAACAAGCTGGGCCATCTTCAAACTGAGGTGGGAAAATAAGCTGTGCAGTTGAAGTGCACATCCATAGCTTATACTTGCTTTTTATGGCTGCCAAAATTTGTGTGTCCCATTGATTTAGGACGCTTAGGGAGCAAGGGGTAACTGGAAAAGAGGTGGTAGTCGTTCTAGTTTTAAAGGAAAGCTTTGTAGTCATGTGTGTCAATTGGTGTGACCAGTTGAGGTCCATTGTGATGTGTACCCCAAGGTATGGGAAAGGATCGTCAGGCTTAAGGAACTGTGCTGCTTGGCCTTGTACTAACCTTGTTGGCCAGCTGGTGGTTTGGAAAGTTGGACACTGAAGTGTTGCCACGCAGATTTTTGTTCTCATTGCTATGGTACATGCAAGTCACCTTCGTCTTTTTGCCTGAAATTATGAGGTGAGCCCAATTTGCGTAATGGGTAAGTTTCATGGCTTGGAGCCGGAGATTTTGGTAGGAGCCGGAGAGACAGATCAGGTCGTCTGCCAAAGCCCCACTGCTGGTGCAGTTTATGGCTTTGGTGTTGGGTGTGTTGGTATCAGCATGGCCGTGCATGTATCCCCTGTTGCCTGCATGGAGCCAGCGGAGCAGCGGCTCCATGTATATCAGGAACAGGAATGGAGAGAGTGTGTCTCCTTGAATTGTTCCTCTTTCAACTGAAGTGTTCCCCGTGCAGCTCGAAGGCATCCTGATCCTGGTGTGTGCTTGATAGTAGAGGTTTTTTACCACTTCTATAGCGTCTGCTGGAAATCCCAGATCAAACATAATAATGAGCAGTTTATCATAATCTGTGGTATTAATTGCAGAGGTGAAGTCTACAATGAGGGCATAGATGTCTTGTTTAAAAAGCTTTGCATCTTCCAGAGTCATTAGGATATTTTGGAGCTGTTGAATTGTGTTGTGTTTTTCACGAAAGCCAGCTTGCATGTTGCCGAGAACGGAGCTGTTGACCTCTGCATGTTCGTAAGGCGTGTCCATTGTTTGTACAGTCTATTTGCAAGGCCGATTGGCCTGTTTGAGGCCACGTCTGTCTCCGGTCCTTTTTCCTTGTAAATCAGATTAGTTCCACTAGCTTTCCAGTCCTTTGGGGTTGTCCCTGTTGCCCACATAATTATGAGCAGCTTGTGCATTGTTTGTTGGTATTCTAAAGGAAGGGCTTTCAAGAGCTCGTTAACAATACCATCAGGGCCAGGGGCTTTGTTATTTGTAAGCAATTTTAGGCATTCCTGGAAGTTGCACGAATCTAGGATAGAACTGTGCAGCCAGGTCCTTCTGTATTGGTGTTTGTCTTCTACCCTAGTTACAGGGGTTTCAAGTTTGTATCAATCATAGCATTGGCTGCTCGTCCAAGGGTAGTTACGGGCAGCATCAGAATCTGTAGGCAGGTAGCTTTTAGTGAAAGAGTTTTCAACGATACTAAAGATTTTACTCGGTTCAGTTTGCACCATGTTGGATGCTGGGTCCATAAGAGCTTGGTTACCAGATTGTTCTATTTCCCCCCCCAGGATTTGGTTTGCCTGAGTAGGCTGCTTCGATATTTTCTTTTGTTGCTTCTTCTTAATTCAATTGGTTTGTTTGGGATCGTGTTCCTTGTCAATTTTATGGATTGCTTGTTTTATAGCATCATGCTTGTCTTTAATTTGTTGTGCCAGTGTCCTCCCTTCGATCTGGGGATGGCTGATGTCTTGGCTAAGTAAGGTATACACTTGGGTGAGTGCTTGGTAAACATTGCCATTTTGCCAGCTAGCGTTCATTACTTCATCCAAATGGTAGTTTGAAAGTGTCGTCCTTGCTTCATTTAGAAGCGTAGGTGTTTCAGTTTGTTACATAAGAACTTCCGCAACTTGTTTATTTTTCTTGGTTTAAAATGGGACCTCCTCTGCCCCACGTGTAACCTGGAAAACCTAAAAGTACAAGCTAATAAACTCACCCTTTACTCAAATTGGGCCGGATTGATTATATCTGGCAGTAAAACCAAAGTCACGGGTAGCCTAAATGCGTCCCCCTCTAAAGACCAAAATGGCTTAACACCGTCTGAAGCACTCAAACATCAATTAAACAACAACATACTGGTTCAAAACCAGGCAATAAATTACATCACACCCAGCTCCCCCTTCCTCTATCTAGGAGTCACACTGACGATGGATCTCAACTGGAAGCACCAGCACAGGCGTATGGACGAAAACCTAAAGCAAAAGCTTGGCACCCTTGAAGGCTCTCATGCCTCACCACGGCAAACACTCAACATAATACGCACAGCAATCATTCCTAGTCTGGCCTATGCGTTTGCGGTCACACAATGCTCCTAACCAGACCTGGACAAGTGGGATGCAATGATTGGAAGGATGATCAAAAGCAAACACAACTTATGGCGAAGCACACTGACTGCCATGATCCGTGAAGATGTCCATAATTCTGGATTGGGTGCCCCCTCCTTCTACGTGGAATACCACAGGCGCTCAGCAGTAGCACTCGTAACCAGCCTAGAAGACCCTTCTGAACGTCACAAATATGTGACCATGCATCTCCTGACCCACCAGGTCGCCCAACTCAAGGCCCTTGCCACTACATTCCTTTCCACAAGAGAAGGAACGTCGCTACCAATAAAACGGCAACTTAACCTACATATGCGAGCACGTCAACTCGCTTGCTTCCTCTTAGACTTGAATAGAATGCCAGCAAGCTCCTCTTAGACTTGAATAGAAACAGCATGTTCTTAGATAAGACAGGCACCCCATTACAAACAACTTAACCAGAGGCCCACCACCTACACACACAGATCCATCAGCAAGTAATGGACACCCCAACCATTCCTCTGTTTTTGACACATTAAACTTAGAGCCGCAAACATCCCGTGCCTCCTCTATAATCACAATCGAACCTCGAACAGACACTCAAGGTCAAGTTAACGTACCTACACCTTCATTTTTAGAAGAAATTACCCCCCAATGTACAGAATCCAATGCTCGACCCAGGAAACGCACCGCACATGGCAACCTATTTCGCACTGAGCTTCCCCAAACACGACACTCCCTCGCCACAATGGTGGAAGGGCCTCCACCTTCACCACGAACGGAAACCCCGCGCTCACAACGCTACTTACAAAAGGTATCCAACAAAACAAAAGGAACCACAACTCCATAAGCACATCGCCAATACCACTGCCACAAACTTCAGCTATTACTTGCCTCTCTGACCCTGCACCCACTAACCAACTGGCCACTCTCTCCCAAAACCAACAAGCAAAGCGTGCACGGCGTACACAAGATACCCTCCCCGGTACCAGAAAGAGGACACGCAGCCAAATAGAAAGTTAGCAACATACGCCCCTGACTCAAGTCCTAGACACTGCTGCATTAAACTCACAAATAGTAATTCAGCCTACTGAACAACCTACAAACAGTAAGCCAAGCAAACGCACCACACGCTCGCAAATCGCTAGCCACAACCACCATGCAACACAAGCGTTCTTCACACAAATTATCACTCCTCCCACTCATCATATCAATATCACCAACCCGACAACTTACCAGGTACACAACAACCCAACCTTTGAGATTGCAGACCACCCAGCACCATCATCACAGCGCAGACCCCAAAGGAAAAGAAGATGTGAGATCCTCGAAATACCCCATTACCTTCCTAGCCTAAACCTGACCCCCTTGCGCACCATGCACATTCAACAAGAACTCTGGACGTACAAGAAGGATAAGGCTTTTTAAATGACACCCACAGAGGCCATCAACACACTCTACTATGATGATATGATATCCAGCACATAAATAACTGGATGTTCTTCACCCCCAAGAAAAGAGACAGAGATGATACACTTCAAAGACAGAAACAATACCACAAGCCCCTATGAATATTGATAAATGGGCCCACCCCTCTTAAAATCAGTTGGACTAGTGCCCAAATCAAGTAAGACTATTGCCCAGAGCCAAATTAAGTGCGCAAGCTGTGAAATTTGCTCCTACCATCTAGGACTTGAATCTCCAGACCTCTCCCCACCTTTTAAAGACATGTACGTCTGTGACGTCTGCAACCGTACCTACCACTGGCAATGCTTGCTTAAAACAAGCTGCTGCAACGCCACTGAAAGGGAAGCTATTGATGCCAATGATTCATGGGCCTGCCCTGCCTGTATATCTGAATCGAAATGAAAAAGAAAGCCGTATCCGTCTTCAGAAATGAGAGATTGTGGAAGTCTCATGGAATCTAAGCTGGGAGCCAGAAGAACTTTTAAACACGTGTGAAAGCTTCAAGCAGAGCCTCAATAAGTTTGAAGAGCATATTGCCGCACCAAACTTATCTCAGCCTGCACCAGATGAACACCTTAATGATCTTCAAAAACAAGGGTTCTCTGCCACCCAAGAGGGCATGCGTACCAACCCTACAATGTCGATCTTCGGAACAAAGTCAGCTTTGACATCCAACCCACCAACCCACAGGCTGACATTACGGCCACAGGGCAATGTGAGTACTGGTTCACAACCATTGATCTCATGGAGTATCAAGAAAAGAGCACCTTATCCTCCCCAGATGACACTATGCTTCCTGAAGTGTACACCGACACAGTAACCTGTATTTACAATGTCGACGGAAAGTGTAAAGGTATGCTTACTCCCGAGCGCCTTTACATACTACGAAAGCCTTTGACAGGGCAAAATGCAGTGGTCTACACAATCACGTCCAACCTCCTCCCATTAGCTTTGCATCAGAACTTGTAGGCCTCATTGCATGTAAAGACACCTCTGCCTCTTAACATACGAACAAATATCAGACTCTTTTGTCGCACAGATACTCCCCTCCCACATCACTGCCGCCTTTTAAAAGTGGGCCCTGGTCACTAAAGAAAAAATGGCATCCCCCCTTGACTATGACCCCAAATTCCCCCATTGCTGGAGTGAGTACCCAAGGGAAAAAGTGTTTGGGGCAAACACCAATGCCTTCTCCTCCCTATTTTCTGGGTTCTCCACGTGCCATCCCATTTACCAGGAAAACACCATGCTCTTAGCTACAAGACACGCCAACTACCCTGCTGCTGGCAGCACAGAGGAAATAGCCACATTCATGCTCCTCCCTTCCTGGAATAAAAATATGACCACAAATCCCTATGCACCACTCTGCCGCAAATACCCACACATGTGTAAATTCCTGGGCACCATCCCATTAGACCAACTCCAATATGCGAAAGTGTCCTTCTGGAAAAACATACAAAAACCACTTTCCGAACACTCCGGGGAATTGAAGGTCATTGCCATATGGAGCACCAAGGGCAGGGTCTGCCTCAATGCTCACAACAAAGATTGGCTATAAGAACTTGCCAAAGAAATCCCTGAGGCAAAGTGGGAAATTCAAAACATACATAACCATCCCTACCAAACAGCCTTAGGTTCCGGACAACACTCAGGACTCAACAAATTTAATTAGCTACCCAATGACCACCCTCAAGCCCCAGAAGGCCCAGATAAAACAAGTGCCCTGATTATCGCTGACCAACCTCATAATTGTAATATGGATGAAGCACCCCAAAACAGCTCCAGCCAAAACCTAACCCGTAAAGTAAAAGATTGGCGGGATTGGACCTACACTGATGGCAGCCTCCAAAAGAATGAAGTAGGGCAAGACACCGGATCAGGTGTATACCAACCCCACTAAAACGTTTCCCACTATGTAAACCCAAAAGGCATAGGTATAACCAAAACCATCTCACGTGCAGAGCTAGCAGCTATAGCAGCTGCAGTCATACACGGTTACTCTCATATAGCCACCGACAATCTTACACCACTGCACCAAATCAAAAAGCAGCTGTCACACCCGAATCTCCATCGCCACCACACCCAAGGAGATGTCCTTCAATCCATCGCTAAAGCAATCCGCCAATTAACATCGCCCATCCACTTCTTCAAAGTAAAGTCCCATGCCGGTGTTATCGGTAATGAACATGCCGACGCCCTTGCTAAAAAGTCAGCCACCACCTACTCCGACATTGCAAACACCTCCATCAGAACATCAGGCCCTGAGGGAAATTCCTTCTACAACATCCACTGGCTTGCAAAAGAAGACATAGAAAACCAAACACAAACCCATAATCATACCCATACAACAAACATGGCCCATTCTCCTCCCCCAAAGCTTTGGTACCTACTAAACCACCATGACGCCCTTCAAGCACACATGCATTTCCTCCATAAACTGGGAAATGCCAAAACTGAAGCGAACTACCATGCGTACTATCAGACCCTCATAAAGGACGGCACTGCCAATGAAGCCACTAGCAATGCTTACCTAACATCATCCGTTGTCCCCTTTAAGACCAAATGTATTATTATGAAATACAGAACAGGCACCCTATATAATCAAAAACATGCGGTATTGTTCAAATCCTCAACAAGTCAAACTTGCCCCCTCTGCCCACAAGTAGACAGTGCCCTGTACATTCTTTCTGGGTGCCAACACACGCAAATAAGGAACATGATCACCAAAAGACACAACTTAGCATGCCGCGTGATCTTGAAGGCTATCAGCAAAACAGGCTCCTTAGGATCATGTGATATCTCCATAGACATAGGCAGCAACGAACGGATGATCATGCATAATCTCCAGATTCCTGAAACAGCTGAAAGTAGAATTGTTCCCAAATGGCTCTTCCCACCCCGCTTTCCAGATAAAGACAGATTACCTCCAGCTGCCCAGATTTTGTGCTGGTTACTCCCATTGCTGCAAAAACACAAAAACAACAAACAAATGTAAAAGGGTGGATTCTTCGGAGTGGCAGGGGGCGATTGAGGGAGCTTGAAAGCACTTCAGCAGCACCGCCAGCCACCAATAGAGCCACCAACCCCAGACAGCACCGACCTAAAGACCTCAGCAAACATTGGCGTGACATCATCCACGTTGTCAAGATCAAGTACTGTGAGGGCACCAGACCTCAGAACCAGCTGAACGCCGCAAAGGCACAGCACAAATAACTTATTTTGAAAGACGTTTGCAACATCTCCAAGGATCCTCTGTTACTCTTCACATCATCCTTTTGGGTGCGGGCGGCACCATCTACAACACTCACACTCTGAAGCCTTCAAAGGAACTGGGTCTCGATTCTCAAAGAGTAAAGAAGCTCGCCTTCAAGCTCCATGTGCACTCTGTGAACTTGCTAAACTTGTCCATACCAGACGCCTCTTTCCAGTACTGTTATCAATTGTCATCAGGAGCTGGTTTCAGGCCAAGCTTGCAGCCCTCCTGATCCCCATTGATTTTTCCTTTCCTTTTCGCGGTGGAGGAGCTTTACGGTACTCGGTACCAAAGTGGCTCCTTTTCCTTAATTAATGTGGGGAGTGGCTTTCGCTTTTCCTTAATTAATGTGGGGAGTGGCTTTCGCCAGCATCGGACTGGTCTGCTGTAGGCTGGGTGAGCTGGTGGGGTGGGCAGCTAGAGAGGAGAGAGAAGAGCTGTTTTTGGGGGCTGCATGCGTCCTTTGTTCTCTCTTCTGCTTCGCTGCGCTTGT
>Ga0307942_1001646_pt1 | contig 17949 bp, 20 predicted proteins | sample OrgLakmetagen175_FD_201846 | JGI IMG/M metagenome (GOLD analysis project Ga0307942, IMG submission 201846) | Saline water microbial communities from Organic Lake, Antarctica - #175 | ecosystem: Environmental > Aquatic > Non-marine Saline and Alkaline > Saline | place: Antarctica: Organic Lake... | reverse complement strand
AGGCCAGACTGAACAAGACACCAGAAAAAGAAGCTAGAGGGAACATGAAACTGATGTATGTAGAAGAGAAAAATGAATAGAGAAAGAGAACGTTTGTTTTGAAGAAGCGCGAAGAGAAAGCATCAGAGCGAGTTAAACCTAAAAATAAATCGTTAAGCAAATAAAGGTTGTGACGCAACTGGAAAATGCTTACCTTGTTGATTAAGATGGAAACGCAGGGACAACTGGAGAAAATAAATGTGAGACTACTGAAATTGGTCTGTACAACCGGCTGGTCTGCGGGTCTGTGTAACCTACTGCACTGGTACTCTTGAAAATGAACATGGAATAACTGCTGCTACTGCTGAATCGTGGTGCCACCATCTCCCCACGTATTGTGTTTACCGAGGTCTGGTAGATGGGGCACCTGTAGGTAAAGAATAAGAGATTATTATTCTTTACCTACAGGTGCCCCATCTACCAGGGTCTGTGTCAAAACTTCGAACATGTTGGTGGCGTCTAGTGTTCAAGTGCAGGGCAGCAGCTGGAAATGTAGTGTTGATATAGATGCTGTTCCTCTGTGAGGCTAGGTGCTGATGTGTGCAAGTGCTGTTTCCATGGTTTCCATCCATCCCCATTCCCGCCGCAAACTCAATCGTCCTGGGGTCCCGTTGTATGCTGTATGCTTTAATATGCTGTTTCTGTAAGGGTTTCCGTCCCCCCCTCGTCGATGTAAGGCGAGCGGTCATAATGCGATTAGTGCTGTTTGCATGGTTTCCATCCATCCCCATTCCCGCCTTAAGGTAGCGCAAAATGATTAAAAACTATATATACAAGCCTTGGTCTCCTATGCCTGGCAATTCTGCCCCTAAGCAGAGTTGTGTGCACTCTCCTGGAATTAGTTCCCTGCTCATCCCAGCTAGCCTTGCGTGTGCAAAAGCATGAGCTGTGCGTTTGCCCAGCAAGCTCAATGCATACCTGCATCCTCAAGATCCTCAAGATCCTGTGTTAACCCCGGGGCCTTAAGTGCTAAAATTATTTTAGCAGCGGTCACACGGGGCAAGCGTTGGTCAACCAAAGAACAGACAAGACATGCAGATCCAAGCCACAACGCTTGCTTTTACACGGTCGCCAACCGCCCGTGGAACTTGGAAGTGCTGAGACTCATCTTGATACAAGCCTGTCTTTGTTACTTAGTAGTAATAGGTAATTCTGTGCTGGCAGTTTGTGGCACATGAAGCAGCTGAGTGCCTCCAAGATGGTGCCGTATAACTTATTTGCTACATATATGATATATGCAGATTCGAATGAATATTGAGATCTGAAGTTATTGGTTGATTTGGAATATTTGCAGAGACGCTAGGGCTTTTTTCCAAGTTTTGCAGTTGATCTGCAGGTTGAATCAACCATGTGCTTGAATACAGCAGTTGATTTGGAAAGATGAGAGGCGGTCTATTCTGCATGGTATCATCGTTCTGCTTGAATCAACGGTCAAGCAACCTGAAATCAGTCTCAAATCAACTAATCCTGCTTGATTGCTGGTCGAATCAACTTGTGGTTGAATTAAACAAATCAGCATTTAATACTGCCTGAGTTAATAACTAACCAGGAATCAGCCAATTTGAACTCAATCGCTCCTCATTGATTGCTGCTTGAGTCAACTTTTTTTTTTTTTTTTTGGTGGGGGTTGTTACACGGTCCTCAGCAAGGGCCTGACAGAATGAAGGAAAAAAAACCTATAAGACTAGGAAAAGGAAAACTCCTGCCTAAACAGAAAAACCCTCCTTGAAAGACCACAGTCTGATAAATTGGCCCACGCTCGCAAGAGCACAAGCTAAGAGTGTCTGGTTGAATCAATCAGGACAGCAGTTAATTTCCGCTTGAATCATGATCAACTAGAAATCAACACTTTCGGTTGATTCAACTCCATTGAATCAACAGCCCTGACATTTCTGACGAAGCTAGGGTCTAGTCTCCCTTCCAAGCAAAGGCTTGGAATTGCACTTCTGGCTGGCAATTCTCCTTCGATTCTCTCCCTTTCTCTGCTGCTTTTTGAATCCAACTTGCTTTAACACACTGACATTCCTTCCCCTAGCCCTAGGGAGAGGCGCGGCAGCCGACTAGAGTGTGTCTGGTACACGATACACGAGGTATGTCAGTGCGTGTGTTTACCATGTGGCTGAGCATGGCTGAGCAGTTTACTGATTTACTTGAATATTGCAATATCGAAAATACCATGATGATCCCAGGCACAAATTGCGGACAGTGTGGAGAGATGTTGAGGGATTTTATCCACAGGATTTGACCCACACACAGGACGCTCAGATGCCCCCCCCGCCATATATATATATGTAACTTTGCCTTACCTTAACCCACAGGACACAAACAGCAAGTTGGCAACAATAATATCTTTTCGCAGTGTCTTTTGATCTCAATGTGCGCTGGTTCGTTTGCCGAGACATTTGCATTTAGACCTGTCTCAATATGTCGTGCGAAACGTTTGTCGTTTTAGGCTGAGGGCGCACACCCTCAAGGCGTCGATAGGGATCATGAAAACTCTCTTTATGTGACCGCTGTGCTTGTGAGCAGATTCAAGATGAAGCTCATGCCCTTTTAAAAGGTACAGACGCAGACGTTTGTGCTTTAAGGAGAACGTTTGCTTACCTATTCAGTCAATTTAAGACGATATTGCAGTAGAGCAACCTCATTTGCAACAAAAAGTCAGTACCCAGATGGTTTATGATTTCCTCTTGCAACACAACAACAATTTGTCCTCTTGTGTCTGAGCTTATGGATTTTTTGTATGGCTGCCAAACAGCAGTGTGTGCAGCAGTGTGTACACTGGTCTCTCTACGCCTAGGGTTTAGGGTTAACTGCGTGGTTTGACTCAATAATTTGAAAAAGAAGAGTGGTTGTGTCTCACAGAAGACTCACAGAAGACTAAGGAGAAAAGATATGCCACAATGCGATGCTGCCATCCCTGGAACCAGTAACCAGAGCTCCTTGCCTCGCACTCATCGGACCCTCAGCTCCTGCACTCACACCCACACACCCCTCCCCCCAGCTCCCCCAACCCCCATCGTGCACATAATCAGCCCCTCTCACATTTCCCCCTCCCTCCTCATCTCCTCCTCCTTGTCTACCTCCTCCTCCTCCTCCTTCACAGTCCCCACAATGCAGTCCATGAACACCTCCACCACCCCCTACCTCGTGCACACCACCTCGTGCACAATCCCACCGCTTATTGCTAAACGCTACGCGACCATCTCGTTGTTCAGGGTAGCAGGTGCCAGTGCTAGCATTTGTACCGCTTCTGCTGGAGCGTGAGACAGGTGCAAATTGGAGGCAGGTCACCTCTTTTGTGTGATGGCGCAGCAGCGCAAGCGCAGGGCAACCTCGCTTGGTTTTTGCGGAGTGCACACGCACCTGTGTATGGATGTGTGTATGTGCGTGAAGCGGGGGGGGATTTTTACAAATGGTAGATTTCCAAGCAGGCTTGGCGAAAGAGACTTGCAGTGCTTAAGTTGTAGGTGCAGAATCGTGAGACTCGACGGGCAGGCGGCCAAAAAGAGCCGCAATGCTGTAAGTTAACTGCTTTGCTAGGGTGTAGATTTAGGCTCAAGACCTTGAATCAAGCAAACAGGTTGCAGCTAAATATAACGCGCTTGGCTTCCCTGCGCTCCTCTCACTAGCAAATAGGCAAACAGGTTTGGCCAAATTCGTGCGTGTATATAAATAGGGTAGTTTACGGCAGGGAAAATCTAAAAAGCACCGTTAGGTAGGCCTTTACTTAATAACAAGAGATATATCAACAACATGTAACCCACACCGCTCCACACTGAACCATTCAGCCTTCAGCCCATACAGACAGGCAGGAATTGCTACAAGCCCTCATCTCTTTAACATTCGGTTTCACCCTTTGAGACTGTCAAATGCAAGTCTCCCACGAACCTCCTAAGCACGCTAGAGAAAACGAATGCCCATGACAACAGCACACGACCATGCTCACCTGTTGCTTAATCTGACACTCAACAGTGGGAAGCTGCAGCTTAGGTTAATAGAATAAAAACTCTGCTGAACTAATGATGAAACAGTTAGCATGATTAAGGGAGGGGGTTACGTAGGCACCCCGTGGTTACGCACCAGGCACCCCGTAGTTATACGCCAACAGCCACGCCAACAACAGAGAGAGATTATACTGTGGATCAGTTTGATTTCCACGACTGATTTCGCCAAAAATACTATTTATGCAAACCCCACCAGATCCTTTCCAAACATCCTTTACGTACAGCACAATCGTATTATTCATAAGTTCGCACTATTTGCGCAAGCCCACATTTCCATCCCAGCATGCGAAAGCAAACACACGACCACATTCACGTACGGCACAATGTGTTTATTTTTCAGACTACGGTATATGTGTATATGTGATATGTGCACATGCGCAAACCTCACCTTTCCAGCATCATTAATAACTCTCATCAGGATCCGGTTTCGGGTCAAACCTGCAACCCTCTTGATCCCCATTGAACTTATTCCTCTTTTCTTTGGTGGCAGAGTCTACAGTTCCCGGTACCAGGGTGGCTCCTGTTTGTTAATCAATGTGGAGAGTGGCTTAATGTGGGGAGCGGCTTTCACTACCTGCGTAGTTTCTTCCTTTTTCCTCCTTTTGCGCAAGCCGCACCTTTCCATCCCAGCACGCAAGAGCAAACACACGACCATCTTCACGTACGGCACAGTCTGCTACTCCGGGGGTCGGAAGTTGCAGCTTAGCCACAACATTGAGGTCCTGCAAGGATAGATGGCAGTTTTCCTGAAAACACAGGGTATATACCCTACCGTACAAGTCATACGTATGCATACCAGTGTTAGGGTATGACTCACCGTATGACTCACCGTATGACTCACCGTATGACTCACCATATGACTCACCGTAGACTCACCGTATGAGTATGTTTTGCCAGAATCGTTTATATCACACACTGTATACGGCACTATAACTGGAGATCCCCTGCTATGATACCGTGTATAGAAAGGTATAAACCACGTGAATTAAGGGTCCAACCCAACCTTGGTGCGAGTCTATACGAGTCTATGCAGATATTGATGAGCATGGACTAAGGAAAAGCGCAAGAGAGGATGAGGCGTGGGCTGACTGAGGAAAAGAGAGAGATGCAGATATTGATGACCATGGGCTGACTAAGGAAAAGCGTGAGTGTGCTAGCCATGGGCCGACTAAGGCTAGTCAGGTAATGATGGGCTGATTGAGAACAAGCGCAATGAGGCATGGGGCGACTGAGAAAAAGCGCAAGAAGAGTGGGCAATGAGGCATGGGCTGACTGTAAAAAAGCGCAGGCAATGATTAGGCATGGGCTGACTGAGAAAAAGCGCAAGCAATGATTAGGCATGGGCTGATTGAGAACAAGCGCAATGAAGCATGGGCCGACTAAGGAAAAGCAAAGAAAGGATGAGGCATGGGCTGACTGAGGAATAGCGCAAGCAATGATTAGGCATGGGCCGACTAAGGAAAAGCGAAAGAAAGGATGAGGCATAGGCTGACTGAGGAAAAGAGATAGAGGCATATGAAAGGGGGGCACCCCCAAGAGCAAACGATTAGGATAAAGCAATAACATATGCTGGCAGTGAATACCACTCACCAGTATTAGAACGCGCGCACACACACACATAGGAAAAGGAGCCACCAAGGTGCCGAGTGCCGTGAAGAGAATGGAAAGCCACGCAGGCGGTGAAGTCTACTCCCCAGTAATTACAAAGGGAAAAGAGCCACAACGGGCACTGAGTACCGTATTACGACTCCACCACACGCAGGTTATGCGCGCGCTGCGTTTTCCTTTCCATGCTTGCTTTGAATTTTCAGGGCTACGCCTTCATCGCCACTGAGACACACACACACGCGCACACACACACACACTGGGCTAGGCCTTCATTGCCACTGAGACACACAAACGCACACACACACACACACTGGGCTAGGCCTTCATCGCCACTGAGACACAGACACATGCACACACACACTGGGCTAGGCCTTTATCGCCACTGAGACACACACACACTGGGCTAGGACTTCATTGCCACTGAGCATCACAACTCAGCATCAACAACACACAAACGCACACACACACACACACACACACACACACACACACACACGCACACACACACTGGGCTAGGCCTTCATCGCCACTGAGCATCGCAACTCAGCATCAACAACACGCAAAAAAGTGTGAACCAAGCAGCTGCCTGGCAAGACGGCTCGTAACACCACTGCCTCTCATCCCAAGCGCTGACCAAGGAAAGGCGTGAGTGTGCTAGCCATGGGCCGACTAAGACTAGTTCAAGCAATGATAGGCATGGGCTGACTGAGAGCTCGTAACACCACTGCATTTCATCCCAATCGCTGCAGGCCCCCCCCCTCCCCACTCCTGGCCTGGGGTGCAACACGACTAGTGACACCAGTGTCTAAACCACAACTCACCCTGACTGGCCCCTCCTCTGTTCATCACTGCTTCTGCTGTCCTTCCTGTTCATTCTAATTGAATTGACCACAACTCACCCTGACTGGCCCCTCCTCTGTTTCATCACTGCTTCTGCTGTGCTTCTTGTTCATTCTTGTTGAATTGACCACAACTCACCCTGACCGGCCCCTCCTCTGTTTCATCACGGCTTCTGCTGTCCTTCTTGTTCATTCTTGTTGAATTGACCGCGTAGCATGACACAGTGGCATCCGTACCTGCAGAGACTGCGTTGACACGCTCGCCTGCAAAGTTGCACGGATGTATACACTTAGAGTTCAAACAAACGATTGCTGGGGAGATGGCACACGGTTGAGGTGTATGTGTAGGGTTGGCCAGAACCATATATATACCGTGTATATACGGTATGTTTGGCAGGGAAATCATCAAATATACGGTCATATACGGTGTATATATATGGTTCTGGCCAACCCTGTGTATGTGCCTCGAATGAGTGTGCACACGCCGGCATGGAAAGTTGCACACAAACAAGTATGCGTGAATGCATGCACACCCGCTTGGTCAGAAATTTGCACAGGCCTTTGTGTTCTAAATGAGTGCCCACACTCGCCTGGAGGATTACAAGCACATGTTTGCTGCCAATGCGTGCACACGCTTGGCCAGAAATTTGCACAGGCGTTCGTGTTCTAAATAAGTGCCCACACTCGCCTGGAGGATCACAAGCACATGTTTGCTGTCAATGCATGCGCACGCTTGGCAAGAAATTTGCACAGGCGTTCGTGTTCTATTTGAGTGTGCACACTGCCTGAAGGATCACAAGCACATGTTTGCTGTCAATGCATGCGCACGCTTGGCCAGAAATTTGCACAGGCGTTCGTATTCTTATTGAGTGCCCACACACGCCTGGAGGATTACAACATTACAAGCACATTTTTGGTTTCATTGCGTGTGCACGCTGGCCTGGGAAGTTGCACAGGTGTTTGTGCCCTGGATGAGTGTACGTGCTTGCCAGGAAGATCGCTCACGCTTGTCTGCAAAGACGTATTAGCCCTGATTTGCTTGCCCTGAGTCCCTTGCCCTGAGTCAGTGCAGCCCTGAGTTGCTTGCCCTGAGTCAGTTGCCCTGAGTCAGTGCAGCCCTGAGTTGCTTGCCCTGAGTCAGTGCACGAAGTGCTTGCCCTGAGTCAGTTGCCCTGAGTCAGTGCAGCCCTGAGTCAGTTGCCCTGAGTCAGTGCAGCCCTGAGTCAGTTGCCCTTAGTCAAAGCAGCCCTGAGTTGCTTGCCCTGAGTCAGTTGCCCTGAGTCAGTTGCCCTGAGTCAGTTGCCCTGAGTCAGTGCATTTAGTGCTTGCCCTGAGTGAGTTGCCCTGAGTCAGTGCAACCCTGAGTCAGTGCAGCCCTGAGTCAGTTGCCCTTAGTCAAAGCAGCCCTGAGTTGCTTGCCCTGAGTCGGTTGCCCTGAGTCAGTTGCCCTGAGTCAGTGCATTTAGTGCTTGCCCTGAGTGAGTTGCCCTGAGTCAGTGCAACCCTGAGTCAGTGCAGCCCTGAGTTGCTTGCCTTGAGTCAGTGCAGCCCTGAGTCAGTATTTGCCCTGAGTCAGTGCACGAAGTGCTTGCCCTGAGTCAGTTGCCTGAATCAGTTGCCCTGAGTGCACGAAGTGCTTGCCCTGAGTCAGTTGCCCAAAGTCAGTGCACGACACAAATGATGAGTGCAGCAGACTGCTGATGCACGATGAGTGCACCGTCATGTTGCATACACACAAGCTTTTTGTACCTTGATAGTTGTAGGGGGCACACCCACGCTTGCTTTTTGTATAGGACTCCATTCTGGCAGGACGAGGTCATGGGCAAAAGCAACCAGATCATGCAGGCTTCTGGATTCCCCCTGTCATGTAAGCTAGGACAGGACTCCATTGTGGCAGGACGATGTCATGGGCAAAAGCAACCAGATCATGCAGGCTTCTGGATTCCTCCTGTCATGAAAGCTAGGACAGGACTCCATTGTGGCAGGACGATGTCATGGGCAAAAGCAACCAGATCATGCAGGCTTCTGGATTCCTCCTGTCATGAAAGCCAGGACAGGACTCCATTGTGGCAGGACGAGGTCATGGGCAAAAGCAACCAGGTCATGCAGGCTTCTGGATTCCTCCTGTCATGAAAGCTAGGACAGGACTCCATTGTGGAAGGACGAGGTCATGGGGAAAAGCAATCAGATCATGAAAGTAAGGGGGCTCGTGCTTCCTTCTTTTCTTGCGGTGGAGGAGTTGTACAGTACTCGGTGTTTAAGTGGACCTTGCCCTTGCTCAATGCAGAGAACCGTTTCGCAGCTTCAGTCCTTTCTTAACGCCAGGCTATAGCTATGTCATACAGACCCTGCAGCATTGGTACAACTCATTGCTACCACTGCAGTAGCAACCATAATATAATAGCCACTGCCACTGCAGTAGCCACTAGATAGTAGCCACTACCATCGTGTTAGCCACTGTGGCAACCTTAGTGTCATATAGCCACTCCCACTGCAGTAGCAACCACAAAGTTAAAGTCACTGCCACTGCAGTAGCAACCATAGTGCTAGCCACTCCCACTGCAGTAGCAACCACAAAGTTATAGCCATTGCCACTGCAGTAGCCACCACAAAGTTATAGCCACTGCCACTGCAGTAGCCACCACAAAGCTATAGCCACTGCCACTGCAGTAGCAACCACAAAGTTATAGCCACTGCCACTGCAGTAGCAACCACAAAGTTATAGCCACTCCCACTGTAGTATCCACTAGATAGTAGCCACTACCATAGTGTTAGCCACTGCAGTAGCAACCACAAAGGTATAGCCACTGCCACTGCAGTAGCCACCACAAAGGTATAGCCACTGCCACTGCAGTAGCCACTAGATAGAAGCCACTACCATCGTGTTAGCCACTGCAGTAGCAACTATAGTGCTAGCCACTCCCACTGCAGTAGCAACCTTAAAGTTATAGCCACTGCCATTGCAGTAGCCACTAAATAGTAGCCACTACCATCGTGTTAGCCACTATGGCAACCATAGTGTCATAGCCACTCCCACTGCAGCAGCAACCATTGCTTTGAACACCACCTCAGCTTTACGACCACTACACAAGCAGCATTGGTACAACTCAGTGTTGACCATTACCACTGCAGTAGCAACCACTGCTCTGAACACCACGTCAGCTTTACGACCACTACACAAGCAACCATTCCTCTAAATACCGGCACCGCCATACAAGCATTCAACCGATTAGGTACCACAAATAACAAATAAAGGTACCACAAATAAGAGAGGATTTGCAGCACACACACACTCACACACACACATGCACCACGTACGCACACTCTCACACACACATTTACACACCCACACACCAACCACCCATTCACTCAAAACACACTCTCACAAAACACACGACTGCAGCACCACTACGCTGATCTTTGCTGCTGTCCCCGGCAGCAGCAGAAAGGCACAGCAAGGCTTCAGAGTGACTACACTGACCTTTGCTAAGGCTTCAGAGTGACTACACTGACCTTTGCTAAGGCTTCAAAGTGACTGCAAGGCTTTGCCAAGGCTTCAAAGTGACTGCAAGGCTTTGCCAAGGCTTCAGAGTGACTACACTGACCTTTGCTAAGGCTTTCAAGTGACTGCAAGGCTTTGCTAAGGCTTCAGAGTGAATACACTGATCTTTGCTAAGGCTTTAAAGTGACTGCAAGGCTTTGACAAGGCTTCAGAGTGAACACACTGATCTTTGCTAAGGCTTTAAAGTGACTGCAAGGCTTTGCCAAGGCTTCAGAGTTAATACACTGGCCTTTGCCGCTGTCCCCGGCAGCAGCAGAAAGGCACAGCAAGGCTTCATAGTGCACGCCTCCCACGTCAGAGTGCATACACCCCACGTCAGAGTGCACACCCCCCACGTCAGAGTGCACACACTCCACGTCAGAGTGCACACACCCCACGTCAGAGTGCACAACCCCCACGTCAGAGTGCACACACCCCACGTCAAATATAGGAGCCTTGACTGCAGCACCACTACACTGACCTTTGCCGCTGTCCCCGGCAGCAGCAGAGAGGCACAGCAAGGCTTCAGAGTGCACCCCCCCAACGTCAGATATAGGAGCCTCAGGGGAGCTCAGGTCCCACAAGGCGGTACTGCCGTCCTCATATCCACTCAGGAGGTGCCACCTGTGGCCGGGGGGGCCTGCGTGTGTAAGTGCGCGTGTGTGTGAGAGTGTGTGTGTATGTGTGTGTGAGTGTGTGTGTGTGTGTGTGTGTGTTGGAATACATACATGCACTGTGATGGGGTGCGCATGCCATCACTCAGTAAGTGCTCCTCCTAACGGATGAATATTCATGGGGCTGTCAATGTGTGCTCGGCCAAGCATGGGTCATGCAAAGGCATCCTTATGAATGCTTGATAATAGAGTAGATGGTGTTTACGGTGAGCACTCAGATATGCCACCCACAGTGAGCATACTGATATGCACAGATATGCCAGTTAATATACAAATATGCCATCCACAGTGAGTACTCAAAACCGCCATCCACAGTGAGCACTCAGATATGCCATCCACAGTAAGCATACTGATATGGCATCCACAGTGTGCAATCAGATATGCCACCCACAGTAAGCATACTGACATGCCATCCACAGTGAGCACTCAGATATGGCACCCACAATCGAGGTGCTTACCCACAGTTTCCATACTTATGTCTGCATGTAAATCAAGTGTAGAAGGACAGCAATAGCGGATCCCCCCATCACAGCTGCACATCACATCACATCACACAACACACACACACGTTTGCACGCACGCACACACACACACACACCAGCAAGTGCTTGACAACATTCCCACCTGGAATGAGCTGCACTGCCATGCACATGCCGCGGCTGCCAGGGCCTGGCCCACCACCAGCACCATCAATGTCAGCTCCACTGTGAGGCGTATTGCTTTGTTTGAGAGCACGTCCTTTAGAAGGCGCGGGGCGGGGCAGGCGGAGGATCTGCAAAATAATGTGTATGTGTTTGTGTGTATGTGTTTGTGTGTATGTGTGTGTGCGTGTGTGTGTGCACGTGTGTGTGTGTGTGCAGCTGTGTTCTGAAGCATTTACGCAAGTAAGCACGGAAACAGTTTTGCATGGAAACACGCAATTCACTCGCAAAATTGTAGAATCTGCAGCGCATGCCACTACAGTCTTGGATGCCTCTATCCTCCCCCTACTTGTATATATAATTGTTTCCGGCCAGTATACGTAATTAATGAGCTGTTGCATATGTAGTTCCCACTAGCATACATAATTTATGAGCTGTTGCATACGTAAGTCCCGCTTGCATACGTAAATAATGAGCTGTTGCATATGTAATTTCCACTCTTGTATACAATTCATTAGCTGTTGCTTATCTAATTTCCAGTGTAGTATGTAATTAATGAGCTGTTGCATATGTAATTTCCACTTGCATACGTAATATATGAGCTGTCGCATATGTAATTTCCAGTGTAGTATGTAATTTATGAGTTGTCGCATTTTTCTGTGTAACACATTTCACAAGAAAGTAGCAATCAAAGTAAGAGGGGCAACTGATAGTAGACGTAAATAAATAAAGCAAGCACTTGGAAAACAAAGAAGGAGCGTCGCAAACTAAACAAGGTGGTGTGAATAAGGACACATCCTCTGACCCGTCCAGCAAATTCCACACCACAATAATGAAGACAACCACAAGAAGCTGTGATTGTATGGCAGGCAAACAGCCAACCAACCCACCGCTTTGCCCCCCCCAGCGGGTTCATCTCATCACAGACGCGCGCACACACACACACACAAACACACACACACACACACATACACACACACACACAAACCCTCACTCTACTCTGCAAGTGCCCTACACATGCCACACTAAAAATAGAACCACAACCAAAAAGAGACCCTCAGTTAACGACAGAAACACAGCCAAACCCACACACACACCCTCCAGCACATCTCACACGACCACGTCTCCATCCTCCGCCACCGCCACCGCTTCCACTACAAAACAAATCAAAAACAGCTGTGCAGCAAATGACGCACAGACAACCTCCACGCACCTCCTTGCCCCCCTCCAGCACAACCCACACGACCACGTCTCCATCCTCCGCCACCGCTCCCACTACAAAACAAATCAAAAACAGCTGTGCAGCAAATGACGCACAAACAGACAACCTCCACGCACCTCCTTGCCCCCCTCCAGCACATCCCACACGACCACGTCTCCATCCTCCGCCACCGCTTCCACTACAAAACAAATCAAAAACAGCTGTGCAGCAAATGACGCACAAACAGACAACCTCCACGCACCTCCTTGCCCCCCTCCAGCACATCCCACACAACCACGTATCCATTTTTCGCCACCGCTCTCACTACAAAACAAATCAAAAACAGCTGTGCAGCAAATGACGCGCAAACAGACAACCTCCACGCACCTCCTTGCCCCCCTCCAGCACATCCCACACGACCACGTCTCCATCCTCCGCCACCGCTCCCGCAACAACACAGCTTCCAGAGCCCACAGTTGCCGATCCAGGAATAGGCAGGGGGCATGGAGCGGCACCACTAGCTGTTGCAGCACCACCAGCTGTTGCAGCGTCACTGTCTAGACTGCATCCACCGCTAGCAGCAGCGGCAGCACTAGCTGTGCCGCACCGACAGCTGATAGCAGCAGCAGCAGCAGCCAAGGAAGGGCAGGCGGCGGCATGTGGCCGGCAAAAGTTGTAAGAGCCAGAGGAGATGCAGAACAGGGGCTCACTGCATGCAGTGGACACAGATTGAGTAAGACGGGTTGAGCAAGCGAATGATGATGACAGGGGCTCTTGGTAAGGCTGCAGGGTGGCTAAGTGTGTGTATGTGTGTATGTGTGTGTGTGGCGTGTGTATATGTATGTGTGTTTGTGTGTGTTTGGTGTGTGTGTGTATGTGTGTGTGTGTGCGTGTGTGTGTGTATGTGTGAAAGTCTGTATGTGTATGAGTGTACCTGCACAAATGGATAAGACAGACCACACTGTTCCTACTGGCTCTGGTCAAATGGAGCTCCGTTTTGGTGTCTGATGGCAGGATTTTGTTGTAGACTGTTCGCTCACCTTCACACACACACACACACACACACACACACACACACACACACACACACACACACACACACACACACACACAAACACAAAGGTCCAAGCCTTGCAGAGGTGAGAATTTCACAGGAAGATTTGGTGAGGATGAATGGTGAGGGTTTGACAGCAGGCTCTTTGGTGAGGATATAACTAGGGTTGGCCAGAACCATATATATACTCACCGTATATATATGACCATATATTTGGTGATTTCCCTGCCAAAAATACTGTATATACACCGTATATATATGGTTCTGGCCAACCCTAGATAATAACTAGTTGGCCAGAACCCTGGGGTTGGCCATAACCATATATACCTATAAGGTGTATATAAATATGGTATTTTTGGTAGGAAAATCACCAACTATATGGTCATATGTCATATACGGTGCATACATACATGGTTTTGGCCATTGCTAGGTATAACAGGATGAGTTGGTCAGGATTTGATCTGACAGCAGGATTTTTAAACAAGTGAGAAACAAAGTGCCTCAAAAGCTCGCGAGGCTTTTATTTTGTACGCACGTTGGCCTTGGCAGGAAAATCGATGGAAAGAAAAAAAGCGTGCAATCAATTGTTGTGATTACTTATACATTTAGTTGGCCGATGCCATGGGTACATTACTCACCTGGAAGGTCATACAATTGAATGGCCAATTCCATAGGTACATTGCCCACCTGGAAGGTCATACATTTAGATTGACCAATTCCATGGGTACATCACTCACCTGGAAAGGGCGCCCCCTGCCGAAATTTGCCATCCCTTAATCATGCCATCCCGTCCAGCACTGCACGTTACACATGGGTAGGTAAGACGATCTATGGTTAGGGGGAAATCGTTGTTTCGCATGAGGCAAGCCTTGAAGGAATATATGAAATTTTGTATGGCAGCGTTTACTAGGTCAGATGTGAAAACAGTGATGGAGCATGCGTGCATTTAACCAAACATATAAATTGAAGGGCAAAAGCACAGGCGTTTCCTCCCAGAGGTGCACTTAAATATGCTTGGCTCAACTAGCCAACTAACTAGGAATGGATGGCAAGCGAGTTTGGTTGACCAGAACCATATATATATATATATATATATGCACCGTATATATACGTTGTACCGTAGGGTACTTATATCACCGCGCTACGCAGACTTTTTTGACACCCTCGCGGTGTGTCGGGAACAATTTAATATCTAAGTTACAAGGGCCTCGCGAAGCTCGCAATGTAATTAATTAGTTATTTTTAAGTATGAACGGGGGCAGGCAATCCAACGGATCAAGGCCCCCAAGGTGGACAAACAGCTTGGCAGGCTGGCCCTCTATTGGGGAGGAAGGACCAAGAGGAAGGGCGCCTTCATTCCCTTCCCATGTGCACGCCCTCACACGTCCCCGCATGCATACACACATACACACACACCTACGTGCACGCACACACGTACGCGCATGCACACACGTACGCGCGTGCACACATACACATACACGCACACACACACGCACGCACAAGTACACAATGCATGCACGCATGTATGCACACAACTGTACACACACGCACGTACACAACGCACGCTGACACGTACGCGCACGCACACACAAACACACATGCACACAAACACGCACGTACGCGCACGCACGCACACGTGCGCAAGCACGCATACGTACACGTGCACACGCGTGTGCATACGCATGCATGTGGAGCTCATAGGGCCAGAAGGCCCCCGCATAGGCTCGCATTGTGTTTATTAATTATGTGTTGCCCCCCTCGCATTGCTCGCATTGGGGCTTATTAATTGGTTTTTTTCAAACCTCGGATTGGTTACGGTATATATGGTATTTTTGGCAGGGAAATCACCAAATATATGGTGTATATATATAATTCTGGCCAACCCTACAAGTGAGTCTAAAAGTTCACACAGGGCAACGCAATCGCCTTTTTTGCTTTGGCCTTTCTTGGTGGAGGAGTTATATAGTCAAGGTACTTAGTACCCGCCAAGCGGATCCTCTTTCTTCTTCGTTAATGGTGGGAGCGCTTCTACAGCTTTTACTGCCTGCGTACAACGCAAGTACGCAAGTCACATAATTTTTACGCACAAGGAGGCTCCCTTTTCCCACCTGATGAGCATCTTGTTTGTGCTGTTTGGGGCGTCCACCAGCTGCAAGGACAGGATGCCGGACTGCAGGCCATGAAGCCTGCATTGCAAAGCGTAGGCAGACAACTTGCATGTGTGTGTTTGTGTGTGTGTGTGTGTGCGTGCGTGTGTGTGTGTGTGTGTGTGTGTGTGTGTGTGTGCGTGCGTGTGTGTTGTGTGTGTGTGTGTGTGTGTTTGTGTGTGTGTGTGTGTGTGTGTGCGCATGTGTGTAGTGTGTTTCTTTGTGTGTGTTTCTGTGAGTGTGTATGTGTGCGTGCGTGCGTGCGTGCGTGCGTGCGCACGTGTGTGTGTGTGTGTAAATTTGCTAAGATTGCCACTTAACATTGCTTATAGACATGTGCGCAATAGTGGCCCTTTTTATGTGCCCATTTGACAAGAAGAAGTCTGGAGCATACATATGCTGCATACCGGGACTTACGCTTGATTGTGGAAAGATCTCCGCTCCTCCATATCCCACAAATGCACCAGTCCTTCAGCATCCCTGAGTGTGCAATCGATGTGAAGGCGATTGTGCTTGCACGTGCCAGGTGCGAGGCAAGCTGTTACGAACACTCGCTCGTACCCTGAGAAAAGGAGCTTGTCATCAAGTATGGCCAGGGCCTGCACATCTGATATGTGGCCACGGAGCACGGTGAACGGGGCTGGACCACTGCTGTGGGCTGCCATATTTTTTGGTGGGTTTTCACATATTTGCCACGTAAGACTGTGTTAAAGTAGCTCAAAAATAAATTAGAGGATTTAGAGGGGCGAAAAGAAGCTGAACGTTAAATGTTGGGTACTTTGCTTTGATATTCAATTCATTAAATTCCTAATATACTACACTGTAAGTAACATCAGGCCCCGCAGGAGCAGCTTTCCTGTTCCCATGCAGGGCCTGGGGCCTGGACCCTGAAGCTGATGTTTTAGTACAGTGAATGACAAAGGTGTTATAGCTTCTCAGAAAACCACTGCTACCTTGGTTTTTAAGACAGGAACACTTCACTATCCTGCAATTATTGTCCGGTGCATATGGTTAGTTTGTGCCTGACCCCCAAACTCAGGAGCATGTGCACTGTACAGCGCCCCTTGCTACATTCAAACTTGATTGAGGCTAGCAGTCGCACTTCTGACTGAAGACAGGTCTGAAGGCCACAATTTTTTTGTAAAACCTTGTAAACCTTCGCTGCACCCGCTGTTTATCCTGCGACACCTCAAAGATGCAGCACAGAAGATGCGGAGGGGCTCATCACGGCTGCACACAGCCTTCAATGATTTCAAACAAGCATATGACTCCATTCCCAGAAGCAAAATGTGGGACCACCTTCGTAAGAACCAGACGTCTATCCACATGCTGTCAATCCTCGAAAACTTGTATGATGCCGATGAATACACGCTGTTGGATGGGGATAAATCAGCGACTGTCCAGCCATCTTTTGGTGTGAAACAAGGGTGCCCCCTCTCCCCCCTGCTGTTTTCCATTTAATTGAACAACATTGACAGCGTGACTGATGGGGCAACCTATTCGCCCCCAAAAGAGCCCTTGTTGCTCTTCTCTTGGCAGTTGACCTTGAGTCGCATAAAATGTTTATACCACCTTCATTTTTGCCGCACATGTCTCTTCAACAGCAATCATTGAACTCAGCCTTCTCATATATTTGCTTTTTCTTGTATAATTTGCCAAGACCATCGAGTTTTTGAGCTGAGGAAACACATTTCCTTCCTGTTTACACTTTTTTTTGAGGACTTTTCAGCAGCCCAACCCTTTTTGCTGCAACAGGTCAACAACCAACTTGTTCATGATTTCCTTTCTCAGCAGAACAATAGACTTGTTCTGTTTCTTTCTGAGCTTATGGACATATTTGTGGCTGGCCGAGACCAGTCAGCAGCCGATCAGCCAAACAACCTGGCTGAAGGTCACCCCCCATTGTAACCATTGTAACCATTGTATAAGGGGGATCATTTCATGCCTGTGTAATGTGTGTTATTTGAACTGAGTAGATCAAACCGGCAAATAAACTCGTTATCCTTTGTGTGACAATAACATGTGTCTGTTCCTTTTATATCCCTTATTATATGCTGCTCCTCATTTTGCTTATGTTCAGAACGAGGTGCATGCTCTTTTAATTTGCCAAGACCATCGAGTTTGTGAGCTGAGGAAACACTTTTCCTTTCTGTTTTCACCTTTTTTTGAGGACTTTTCAGCAGCCCAACCCTTTTTGC
>Ga0307942_1001642_pt1 | contig 17963 bp, 19 predicted proteins | sample OrgLakmetagen175_FD_201846 | JGI IMG/M metagenome (GOLD analysis project Ga0307942, IMG submission 201846) | Saline water microbial communities from Organic Lake, Antarctica - #175 | ecosystem: Environmental > Aquatic > Non-marine Saline and Alkaline > Saline | place: Antarctica: Organic Lake... | reverse complement strand
CAGGGATCAAGTCGTAACGGACCTCAGATCCTTGTTAGAGATGATGCCAAATCAAGCCGCTTAATTTCCTGCAGACATATCATTTACTTTAATCTAGTAGACTTCTCAGTAGCATCCTCCTCAGTCCGTGACATGCCTGCCTTTTTTATTAATGTTAAAGGGCTCCTGTAAATAAATGTGATTTGGCAGTCTCAAAGTGTAATAAAGGCTCTTTATTATCTCGGAGAGCACATGGAATGAGTACAAATACTAGTTTAACCGGTCCCAGGGCCTTTGCCTTCATTTCAATCGAGAATGTGATTGAAAGTAAACACGCCTGATTGAAATCCCCCTTGATTGATTTCAATCACAGCTCTAATTGATTTCAATCAGGGAAATAAACAGAAAAAGGCCCTGATTGATTTCAATCACACCCTGATTGCACTATTGATTGAAATGCCCCTGATTGAAATCAATCACATTCAATCAACGTCAACCATTCCACGAATTTTCTGACGTAGTTTGATTCAGTTTTGGCATTTCCCAGTTTATGGAGAAGATGCACATGTGCTGAAGGGAGTCACGGTGGTTTGGTAGGTACCAAAGCTTTGGGGGAGGAGAATGGGCCATGTTTGTTGTATGGGTATGAATATGGGTTTGTGTTTAGTTTTCTATGTCTTCTTTTGCAAGCCAGTGAATGTTGTAGAAGGGATTTCCCTCAGGGCCTGCTGTTTTGATGGAGGTGTCTGCAATGTTGGGGTGGGTGGTGGCTGACTTTTTAGCAAGGGCGTCAGCATTTTCATTACAGATAATACCGGCATGGGACTTTATTTTGAAGAAGTGGATGGGCGATGGTGATTGGCGGGTTGCTTTAGCAATGGATTGTAGGACATCACCTTAGATGTAGTGGAAAGTAGCATGCTGTTCATCCTGGACATCATCAACAGCCTCACACAAATCTCAGGCAGGGGAGGACCTCGGGTTCCATGTTCTGATCTCAAAGGAGCGATGTTTTTACTTTTATGCACCAGAACAACAACAAACCCTATTTTTCTACATGAACTTTCTTGTTTTTTATAAGCAGACTAGCAGTCGCTTTGACTGAAGGCCTTGTTTGTCGTGGTGCCTTTGCTTGCTGTCCCCTAGGGTGAAAAAACTCTGTGGGTGTATGTCGGCTAGCTTGCTGTGGTTAGAACAACCCTGGGAGTGTGGACTGCGATGGCTGAAAGGCAGCAACCAGCTAGGCCAGGAGGGGCTCAACCTGACAGTATGAGGTGAAGCCTTTTTCTTACAACACTTTTCTGTTCTTTAATTGTAAATCTTAATCTTTAATACTCGCAAAGAGAGTTATTTTCTTAATTCTTTTGGCTACTTGCAAGTTGAAACGCTTTTCAATTGCATAATCTAGCGACCAGCAGCCAAGCAAAACCGAGCAGCTTCTTGCTTAAACCAAATCATATAGTTGAAGGTATGCAAGAGCAATTACCATTAAAATAACCCATACCACCTCCTTAAAGGACGGGACGAATAACAATTAAAATTTAAAACCTAGATCCACTATCCTCCCATGACACTGCCAAACGCAATTCAATCTAACTTTTTTTGCTTGCCCAGATCTTTTTTCTTTCCGAAAAATTCCATGTATCCTTTCTCTGGCGGAACAGGTGCTGGGAAAACCTTTCGAAGGGTCTGTAAGCAAAGTGGGCAATTTAGGAAGCGTTTACATTTGATGTATGACGTGAAGAGGGCTATAAATGCAGGCAAGCAAGGTAATGCGCTTCTTCTACCAGCAATTGATACATCAGATAGGTAGCAAGAATCACTTACGTGCTCAAGAGTAAAGTTGAACAAGAATGCTCCAATGCCCAGGAAGAAGAGCTGCAACTTGATGTGCATCGGTATGGGCACCATCCCAAAAGACTCGCCCAAGCCTGTGGTGTGGACGATTGATATTAAGATATATCTTTCTCTTACCGTATTACTAAAAATGGCACATGCTTAAGGTTGGCCAGAACCGAATAAGTATATACACACCTTATACGTACCGTATATATACCGGATGTTTAATTATTTTTCTCCTTATCCGTATTCGTATGACCGTATGTGAATTTTAGCCGGCGTATATATACGCCACATAATACGTATATGTAAGGTCTGAATGAGTGGTCAAAAGCGACCTTTCACTCGCCTTGAGACCACAAAAATCCAAAGCCCCTGCGTCCGGCAATTTCTAACAAATGTTTTTGTGCTATTTAACAGTCGTGTCCCTCGAAGGGAATCCCTCACATGGTTCAACAGCAGCCAGTAATTTGACAGCAAGGGGTTCAGAAGCAGCAGCGCCAGGAGCACCAGAGTTTGAGTATGAGCAGTGCATGCAAGCCAACCCCACTGAAGGTTTCCAGGGTGGAGATGATGCAGGAACAAAAACGACACACGCACACTCTTCATGCATATGTGCATGCACCCACCCCCGCAGGAGCGCACATCTGAATGCACGCACCATGCACACACATACATGCATGCAAACCTGTGTGCACAGATGCACACACAAACACACGTACGTGCGTAAAGGTACATGCACGCGCATTTACATATGTACGCACACGCACACATACGTATGCATGTACGAACCTCAGCATGCACGCAAATGTAAACGCAAATGTAGATGTGCATATGCTTGCTTATGCACGCATCCACGCATACATACAACCATAAACAAGCACGCGCACACGCATATTTGTGCACGCGTAAGCATGCACACACACACACACACACACACACACACACACACACACACGCACGCATGCACACACACGCACCAGTGTTTCTTTTAAGGGCGACGCGTCGCTTTTTAAGCATTTTGCGTCGCTTTTTAAGGGTTTTTAAGCGACACACCAAAGCTCCGCGGGATACCCTGTGTTGCTTTGTTCCTTTGACTGTTCACCCAGAGACCAGGGTTCGAGCCCCAGCAAGCTCGCTCTTTTGCCCTTTTGCTATCGGCCCTCTATAAAACACTCCAGAACTTGCGACGGGTGCAAAAAACCAAAAATACACAAACAGGGTAATTTGATGGGGTGGGGGAAGAGGGGTCTCATGACAGTTACCACAGGTGTGCCTGTGTGTTTTGACCTCTTTGGGCAAGCATAGCTTCCCAACCTTAGATTTTTTGCCCAAATAAATTGTCAACGTTTATACAGCTCTTCAAGAGCTACAAAATGACCCTTATATTAAAGTTTTGAAAAGGTCGAAATTTGAAATATACGGAATACATACAATTTTACGGAATATACGTAAAATATACGGTTTATACGGCGTTAATATATGGAAATCCCATATACGGTTCTGGCCAACCCTACACATGCACGCACCCAAGCATGCATACAACCATAAGCAAGCACGCGCACACGCATGTTTGCGCACACGTAAGCATGCACACGCAAACACACGTAAGCATGCGCACGCACTACACTACACACATGCACGTACCGCACACATACATGCACAGCATACATAAGCATGCACACACACATGCACGCACACACACATGTACACGCGAGCATGCACAAATTCCAGCAAGCGTGCAAATACACACGCACGCACACACACACACACACACGTGCACACACAAACAGGGTAATTTGATGGGGTGGGGGAAGAAGAGGGGTCTCGTGACAGTGACCGTGTGTGCCTACGTTTTTTGGCCTCTTTGGGCAAGCATAGCTCCCCGACCTTTTGTTTTTGAATAATATGAATGGGGTGCACGATCAGAGCTCTTCAAGAGCTACAAATGACCCCCCCTAAAAATAATTCTGGAGGAGGTCGATTTTCCCCATATATACGGTTTATATACGGTTTATAGGGCGTATATGTACGTATACAGAAATCCCATATACAGTCCTGGCCAACCCTTCACAAGCTGTACTATGTTAGCTATATTGCTGGACGCTGGCCCTAACAACACTAGCAAACTGTGTGCGTCTACTGACCTGGGATTAGGTTGAAGAGGACAACTATGAGGAAGACGGACATCCATTTCAGGACGTTGAACATGACCTTGTTCTCCGAAATGGAGTTGTTGAACGGGTGCCCCACGTAATTCACAGTGAACGTGGAAAGCTGCAGAAAAGGGAAAAGGCATCGTTTCACGGTTGGGTGAAACCTGAATCTATACAGTATTTGTGTGGCTCCAGTTGTAAAAATCTGGGGAGTGATTGCCTGCGCGCATTGATTGTCTTTTCCTTCTTTCTCTTTTGTAATCGTCTCCTCATACAAATTTTGATCCATACCGTGCTTATATTTGTCGGTGAGTGAACGTCAATTTTGTTGCGAGATGCCCAAATAGTTAGCATTTACGAGGCCCGCCAAATTCATACAGTGGATGCAAGCTTTTGCAAAGTATAGGCATCTTATGTACTCTGCTCTCGATCAACACACACATCCATTAGGGAATTTAATTACCTGTTAAATCCATGCACTTAAACAGCTAATTGATTGGGGTAAAGCTGCTTTTCAGACCTCTTCTTGTAGACGTAATTAATACGGTTAAAAGAGTCACCTGAACAAGCGCTTCCACCATGTAGGTGACGCTGTTGACCAGGTTGGGCTTGAACTCAGCATCGGGTTTTAAACGATCTTCCTCAGGTGTCTCCTTAAAAGCCAGGTGGTACATGTACATCAGCAGGCTAAGGTTCACACTGTAAGTTGGGCACACAGACAGCAACACATTTGTGATCATTTTTGATTTCGTTTCAGTTATATTACAGCAATTTGTGAGGTGGCAGCAACATCAAATTTAGGAAGGAGCCTTTGTGCAGAATTGCAGGAGCAACCTGCAAAGCTTCTGTTACCTGCTTACCTGAATTGGCCCATGAGCGATATGAAAAAATACAGATTGAAAATGGTGGGGTGTGGCCGAACAGCGGACAATTGGTTGCAGGGCTTTGCTTGACTAATGAAGAAGAACAGCGCTGCTGTGAGCATCCCATTCAGAGTAGCCTGCAAGTGGGAAAGAGCAATTGTGAGTGAGTGTGTGTGTGTGTTTGTGTGTGTGCGCGCGTTGGGCAACAAAAGAGGCTACAAGGCGTAGCAGGCTTAATGGACAACATGCAACAAAATGCAGTCTGTTTTGTGCATTTTTAATTCTTGTCCTGACAGCTAAAATGGGACAGCCAACCTGCTTGTCTGACATCTTCACGCCTTGGAGATACATCACAGAGAGCGAAAATGCGGTTGACAAACACAGCAGGCCCAGAATCTTGAACATCTGCGCAGCAACATCAGTGTCGAAATTAAGTTATTAGTGCGCATAAAGCATTAGAGGACAAGTGCACAATCATAGTGTTCTGAGGTAGGCTTATGTCAAGGGTATGCCAGCGGTAGACGAGGTGTGATGAGGCCTGGCGTCGTCTAATCCTCGTCTGCAGTGTATCAAAAACAGCAACCTGTCGATTCACCTTAGTATCTTGGCAACAAATCGTGAATAATTGAAGGCAAACACCATGAATTTCGTGGCCCCATCCGTGCAATTTTAGAAAACAATCCTTGACTTGTGTGGCACAAGCATCGGGCAAAAACACTGTGCAAGAGCACCTCGCACCTACGGCACACACCTGGATTGTAGTGACAAGGGTGCATCGGCCTTGCTTAATGATGTCGGTACAAGGCATGACGCTGGAAGACTTGGCAGTGAAGGGGGAGGCCATAGAGGCGTCGCCTGTTACAGATGGGTTGGGACTTGATGTCGTATGCATGAGAAAAACCGTCTTATTGCTATAAGTAGGTAGCAGAGCAGCTGCCGTAGCATAACAGGGCGCAATAGGTCGCATCAGCACACCTGCATCATCATCCACACTGCTTAGTAGCACACGCTGCACACTACATTGAACAAAAGTAAGTCTGATTGTCAAAGGCCCCTTGTTCTGTCTTGGGTTCGAGCCATTACAATGGTTCGTAAACTGTCACGCAATTTTACGAATCCTATAAATGCCGTTTGCAAACTTTAAAAAGTTTGACAGACTTCAAGTCCAAAACAGAAGTCCAAATTGCAAAAAAGAGCATATACTCAAGCATGTTTTGGTAGTGGTAATCTATTAAGCTATAGCATTAGCAAAAGTCACCTTCTAACAAACCCAGTGATGAGCACGTGGGTGTGTTTAATTAGTTTGATAATGTTCAAAATCCCACAATCTTTTACAAACCTTTTTTACGAACCTTTGCCAACAAAATGAACTATGACCCTTGTAAAAGGTGTTGGGACAAGTGGGGAGAGACACTGAGAAGTTAGCAGAGCCCATCACGCGCTGTTTGTGCAACACATGCGTGCATATGCAGTGTGCGTGTGATTGTGCGTGTTTGTGTGTAAGCGTGTGTGCGCCTGTGTGTGCATGCGCGTGCGTATGTGTGTATGTGTGCGCGCGCATTTGTGTGCGAGTGTGCACGCCTGTTTGTAAGTGTGTGTGCGCCTGTGAGTGTGTGTGCGTGCGCATCCGTGCGTGCACGCCTATGTGTGGGTGTGGTACCCTGCTGCCCCACAGACGCTGCAATGGTGTGCAAGGCACTGTGCTGGAGCAGGCTTTGTTGAGCAGGCGTGAAGATGTGCTGCTGCTGCTGCTGCTGCTGTTCCCTGTCTGCTAAGAGGACAGGGCAGGTGCAAGCAGACTGGCCACCAAGTAAGTCAGCACACCGCTTCAACAACGTGCGCAATAAGCAACTGCAATGTGCGCTTCATGCCGTAAATCACACAACCCATGAGCAATCCAAGCCAACATGTACACTCTTCAAGGGTCTTGTCCAAGCAAACTTCCGCGCATCATCAACATTTAAACTAAAATGACATAGCCAATTCAAATAAGCATTAATTGATCGTGAGCTCAGAAACTCGTGCTTGCATGATTTACCAAGAGCTTTGTAGCCGGAACTAACCCGAGACCCTGACACAGCAGGAAGTGGCCTGGGGGCGGGGCTTCTTGCAGCTGCCATACAAAAAACGTTGCTTTAAAACTTTACACACTGCACCCAAGGGACCCCAGACTATTCTGCCCCGGTAAAGGTTTTGGTTAGGAGTCTATGACGAGATCCAGCCTGAGAGGTGCCTTGGGTGTCCCTGGCCAGAATTACTTGGCACCTTGTATTTTTGCTGAAAATTGGGCCCTATTGCTTCACCCCCTGCCCCCCTGACCACGCAAGGCTGCAGAGTAATAATTCTGCTGGGGCAGCCGAAGTCTCAGGTCAGGAGGTGCCCTGGGTGGGCCTGGGCGGTCTAACGCACGCTATGGCACGCTTTGGGGCAATGCCAGTGGCTCACACCCCCACGAGGGGGGTAATTGGGGAAGTGTACTTGTAAAGAGAGTGAGTGCACTTTGCGTCTTTGCTACCTAGGAAATCCTTCCCCTTCCCTACCTGGCTTCAGCATGCTGTCTTCTGCCTCCATGGAGTCAAGGTACTTTGCAAACTCCTCCATACGGGGAGTAATTGTGCGTCCCTTAGCACGTAAAGCTTCTAGGTTCTTTTGTCCCTTGCCCATCACTCTGCAAGCAGGGACACTTGGAGAAATTAGATGACTTTGTGCTTGTCACTGGACGAAAGAAGGAAGGGGTTATCAATTTAACTGCTTACGAGTGAGCAATAAATGCCACCCACTTTTTCTTTGCACTTTCTGCAGCAGCCACCTCGCTCCCTGCTTTGCTTGCCTTCCCACCCCTCAGCGCCAGTGCTTTGTTCTTGCTCTCTTTCTTTGACCGTGCCTGCACAAAGAAACGAGCAAGCGATTATAGATAAGCAACAACGAGTAACAGCAAGAAAGCGTGGATTGCTGATCGTTTTAACTACAAAAAGCTCACAGACCCCATACACACCGCAGTATCTGTGGCAGACAACAAAGCCACGCCCACGTGGGCTGCTTTCAACCCTCCCACATCATTTGTGCCATCACCACACATCATCAGTGTGCGGCCCAAGGAGCGCATGGTCTTCACGATCAGCTCCTTCTGCTCAGGTGACACTCGTGCGTAGACCTGCCACACAAAAAAACATACAACAGTTCTAAAATGTATGTTGGACAAGATGGACAAAAAACCAACAAATGGAAAATAATGGATGGTGCAACATCTCGAAAGCTCCACCGCCAGGCTTTTGGACGCCTTTTGACAGAGCATAGCTCAACTCGCACACACACACACGCACAAAGAGAAGAGACGCTTCTTGGCTGGCCGGCAGGCATGTAGGGTTGCTTACCTGGCAGAGTGGGATGAGCGAAGGAGAGAGGCCGATGCTGTGTATGTAGGTCAACGCATCCCCTGACGTACACAAGTCGTAAGAGGAGGCCACATGCAAAAGATCCTGGAAGGTCCTGGAGAAGGGCACCTGTAGTTTTAAAGAAAACAAGAATCACAGATGGAATGCAGCGATAAAATCCCGTACTGTTGCAATTTGTCAGGCAAGTATCTCTAAGATAAACGTGCTTACCTGTGTCTTCTCATCTGGGCTGACCCAAACATAGTCTTCATCTGTGTCCTGCTGCATTGCCCCCTAGGAATGAATGAAAACAGCATGAGGCAATGGATGAAAACAGGGGGCAAGAATTAAGTAAGTAAGTGAGAGGGAGATACACCACAAAGCCCCAGCTGGTGGCACGCTATAATAACACAAAAGTCTTTTGCTGTGTGACCTAAGCCTGTAGGAGTAGGTTACATACTGAGCCCATTTCACCTTTGTTTTGCTGGGTCCATGCACCACTTGGCCTTTCTCCTCTGCTCGGTGTCCCAGCACCAGGACCTCACGTGTCACAATGTGCACCTGATGAGCGCAACAGCAGACCTCAGCGTATGGAGTGCCAGAAGCAATGCATTGCTGGGTGCCATGGACAGTCTGGGAGTCGTAGCTGCCTCAATGTTATCGGGGCGCCCCTTCCCAATCATACCTCCATCCTGGTGAATCTTGTTCATTGCCTGTTGATCAACACTGGTAAATCAACGGAACCAACACATTCAACGGATTCAACACTGGTGAATCTTGTTCATTGACCGTTGATCAACACTTCACATCCTTGATTAATGAACGTCGCCTTCAGGGTTGCAAATGGGTCTGGACTCTTTTGGGTTTGACCCTACTTACCCATATGTCAGCAAATCCAAGCTTCTCAAGGCTTCCACGATCGTCCTTGAGTAATGTTGCTTCAAAGTTAAAGGGCGTCAATCTTTACCTTGTATAAAATTGGCTTAAGCATAAGACCCACGGGTATGAGCCTTGCTTATAGATGGTCAATACTCGCAAACAATTCCACTGGCGTACACCAGCTCACCCTTCCTTGAAAACCCCCTTTCCTGCATTTCTTCTCATACTGTATATGCAAGGGCGCTCACCTTGCTTGCTGCAAAGCATGCAGTGAGTGGAGCGTCTCCAGTGATCATGACCAGCTGGTGGCTGGAGTTGTGCAGCTGGGCCAGAGCAGGCTCTGAGTCTGGCTTGAGAGGACACTGCACAATCACCGGATGCGAAGGTAATGATGAATAGGAAGACTGATACTCATGATAATACACGTTATGCCTAAGTCATGCTTCTCTGATCATGTTGAGTTAGGGACACAAAGTAGTCTCTTGCAAAAAAGCATGCACGGCGACATCATCGTGGACGCTGAACATACGTTCCTTCGTTGCTGTTCATGTACTCACTCACTGACAAGATGGAAAGCCAGCCCATGCCATTATCATTCCCTACTCACCGACAAAATAGCAAAGCCAGCCCATGTCATTCCAGACTCCACCTGCTCCCGACTCAGTGCCTTCAAATCAGTCAGTGCAACCTCCTGCACAAACAGCAACAAGGGTGTCGGGAGATGAAACAATAAACAGCATGTTGCCGCAGCATAATCCCAAGGACTGCTTGCTGTGGGGTTGTGCACCTACCCCTTGATAAGGCCCCTTAATTAGACAAACATTTGATGGATAAGCGTTCTAACAAGCCAGGCTGTGCATCCGCTGGCGCATCTGCTTGGCTCACATGCTGCTTGTTATTCAGCTAAGAGCTTACCTGCTCATTGCCCAGGTGACGGTATGCCAGAGCAATGACGCGTGCACCTTGGGCAGCATACTGCTTGTATAGCTGGTCATAGTTGCTAGGGGCAGAAACTGCAAGATAGGTGACAATGTCAGACAGAGGACGTATAATTTATTTGTGGCATTATCCATTTTGCAGGATTGTGAACAGCAAACTGCCTGCATCCTTTTTTGTAACATGACACGAAAAGCTGAGAATTAAGTGCAGACACACACACACATCAACATCTTGCTGCATTTTATAGGTTTCTTTTTGGCCTGTGCTTCTCACCAAGGGACTTCTTGACCACCTCTGGAGCGCCCTTCATGACCGCTTCGTAATGGGCACACCCCTTTGGCTGCTTTGCATCTGCCACAAGCAGCAGCGCACTCATACGCTTCAGGTTAGAGTTGAAGTGATTGCGCTGCAGGATGGTGGCTGTAATGGAAGCGTCAGGGTTGCGTGCCACGTCAGAGGAATACGTCCACTCCACCGCCTGTGGTGGTGATGTGACAAAATTACAAGGTGCATGCTTCAGATGTTTGATTTAGCAGCACATAACAAGCCAGAGACAAAGAAGCGTGAGGGAGGCTCAAGAGAAGACCCTTCAATACGACATTGAGGAAAACAACAACACAGGGCGTTTGTGTGAACACTCGTCAGCTTGCAAATTCAGCCTTGACGATGTTCTTGTGATTAACCGTCCCACCCCCAACTCCCTGACCTCAAGCACGGCAGTCTCCAAAGGGTCTCCGATGATGTCCATTTCCTCTGATGGCTGGTCGGAGGGGCCACCGCTGGAAGAGGGTATGTGCACCAGGGAGTGACAGGACGCCATCACACGGTGGGCAAGTGGGCGCTGGTCCTCTGTGTTCACAGCAGCCATTCATATACGTGCACGAGTATGGGATGAGTAGGGGCAGGCGGAAGAGGGGTTTGTGTGAGCATGTGTGTATGTGTGTGTATGCGAGCGGATGCCAGCACAGGCTGCAATTGAACTTCATATTCATTTCAGCGTGCATGCTTTATTACTTGGTAAGCACACACAAAGAAGCAGGAAAGCCTCCCCCCGACTCTGCTTATTGGTTCACCCTTGTTCAGGTATTGCCCGTTCCTGCGGCATTGAAATGAGACGCTCACCTGCTGGTACCACGACCTCCTCCAGTAGCAGGTGGTCACTGGTCAGCGTGCCTGTCTTGTCAAAGCAGCACACCTCGACCTAGAGGAAACGGTGGGAGAAAGAGCGCGCTAAAGTGTTGACAAGCAGGGCGAGTTGAAAATATAAAAAGGCATGTTTTTTCTGTACAGGCCACATGCTCTTGAAAGCTGGGCACTTCTGTTCTATGAGCTTGTGGCATTGAAACTAACATGATTGGCATGGGCAAAAGAAGGGCGCAGGGTCTATGTTGTGTGCCAAATTCCCTATCAATTTGCCTGCCTGTACACGCAGCTCTGTTGAATAGACCAGGCCCGCTAGCAACCTGGACCAGACGTAGGGCCACAACTACGCTTACCCGGCTGTAGAGCCCTACACACACAATAGATACATGGTGACGTGCACGGCCCACCTTTCCAGCAAAGGGGATGCGGAAGGGCTCCGTACAGTACACCCGCTTTTTTGTCAATGCCACTAGGGATGCGTTGACGGCCATGGACAGCTCCATGGGCAGCTCAGGGGGAATGACGCTGGTGATGATCATCACGCAGTTGAGCACCAGCTTGAAGCGGTCGCGCTCAGGGTCCTGCATCGCATGCAAGGAATGAACTTGCAAATATGTTAACAGTACTGCTGGCTGCTGGAAGGCGACAAACATATCGGCGTTGTAGTTATATGACCTCAATCTCACTGCCTCAAACGCTGAAAGCAGATCAGCACCAAGATGTTTGAGCACAAACAAGCAGGGACCAGACGCGCCTTGAGACCATTGGTGAGCACATGCCAGGCAGCAGCCAGGGCGAAGACCAGCAGGAACAGGATGAAAAAGCCCGCCTCCAGGCTGTTTGCTGTGATACGCTCAGAGGAAAACATAATGGTGCGCATCAGGCGGCCCTGTAGCCAGGACGTGCAAGACGCAGAGAATCGTACCAAAGGCTACGGGAGAAGGATGAACATAAAAGTCGGCAAAGGCAAAGATTTACGTCCATTCTATATCTCAAACCTACCTGCGCTGTCTCAAAGCCAGTGCGCAGCACGAACGCGAGGCAGCCGCCGTCATGGGCCCTAAAAAAGAGATCGTGGAAAGAGAAGCATGTGAGCAAGGTGGAGATGATAGAAGATCCAGTTGATAATTTTCACCTTGTTCCCCGAATTTGTTTGCCTCATGTCTCACCTAATGCGTGCTCCTTTGCCTGGTGTGTGCTGGAGAATCTTGGTGCCGCTGAAGAGCACGTGGTTTTTGTGCTGCACACAAAAAGAGTGAGGAAGCAGCAAACGTGAGGAATGCTGCACACAAAAAGAGTGAGGAAGCAGCAAACAAATTCCAGCAGCTACTCCATTTTGCTTTTGCTTTTGGGACGAAGAACATTTGAACATTTAAATCAATTCAGACTGCCCATCAATCCATGACCAAATTCTCAAGCAGCGTTTTAAGTGATCTTTTACCACTAGAGGTGCATGTTGCATGTTGCATGCAAGCCTGCACATTGTGTTTAGAAGCAACGGCCACTGGCACCACTATCCCTGCCATGCCACCCACCAGCTTTATGTTGAGCTGCTCCTTTGGGTCCAGCTCACAGGCCGGCACCTTCCAGGTGGGTGTGGACTCTCCTGTGAGCACCGCCTCCTCTGCAATGCATGTGCCGTCAAGCAGTAGGCAGTCCGCTGGCACCACCTTGGCCTCTGAGTTGGAGCCTGCAGGGTGATGAGAGGCAGGCACACGGCGTTGTGGTGCTAGGGTGAATGAGTGGGCCAGTGAGGAATGCGGGATGTGTGAGTGACATCAGGCTGCTGACTATACTATGGCAGGTACTTGGGAGAAATAGTGAGGTAGAGAGCATGAATGGAACACATTGAAGCAACCAAACCACGTCTGCACATGTTTTTGGATTAGTTGCCTTTCAAGCTGAGTCCCTGCTTTATATCCTGTGCACATAAATGCCTTGTATATGAGATAGGGCATAATCACGTAGCCTTACCTCCGGGAGGGCGTCCAATAGAGATGAGGTCACCAGGGAGCAGGCCCTCCCCTGAAAGCAGCTCCCATTTGCCGCCCCTGGTTGAATTTTTTTTGGACGCCAAGTGTGTTTGCACAGCAAAGCAGCGGCAGGAATATGTATTGCTGGCACACCAAGAGACCACCAAGAAGCGCCAAAGCAAGGCAAGGCCGTTGCTCTTTCCAGCCCTAGCTAGCACAGTGAATCTTTGAGCATCCCTTCCTTACCTGTACACTTGGACATGCTGCATGGCCGTTTTCAAGCCACGCAGCTCGCTCAGCTGCCGTACACGCTGCTGCACAACCGTGCACTCAAAAGCAATCAGCATGAATAGCGTAAACAGGGAGTAGTACCTGCACAAAATGGGGTTTCAAGATTATAGAGGGGGAAGATAGGCATGTCTCAGTTTGAGGGCAAATGGACTTGAATGCTGTAGGTTAGAATCGTACGTCCTTGACATTGTTACTGATCCTGCTTTGAAGGAAGATTGCTCACCAGTAATCGTCCAGCATCCAAAGCACGACGCAGAAGACCTGGAATCAAAAAGAAGGGAGGACGTTGGACAAGCCCGCTACATGTAGCGTTAGCTGTAGGCCTGAACACTTGTTGCAACGAATTAGTAGTAACAAATGTGATTCCGTGAGACCATTGACGTCTGGCATGCACAATGACAGTTTGCGCTCCCTGACAAGTTTAAACGCGCCGCCTTCCCATCCTCCTACCCCCCTCAAGACACACACCTGGAAGCAAAAAAAGGGAGCCACCAAGTGGTCTTTCAGGAGGGCCAAAAATGGGGGCACAGGCACCTCGAACATGTTCAGCCCATACTTGTCTTGAGCAGCCATGGCCTTAGCATTCTGGCCTAGGCCAGTGGCTTTCATGTATTGCCCAAAGGTGTCCTGAATGGGTCCAGTCATAAGTAACGTCTAAAAGGACATTGGGTGTGTGTGTGCCATGTTTGCTTGCCATAGCTAACCATTGTTGTCCAGCTATGTAATGACCAGCGACCAAATTAAAGAGCAAGACGGCAAACCCCAGAGGTGGCTGACCAGCACGGGCATGCCCATTGAACCCTGCTGTGCACCCACCTTGGTAGGGAAGGACAACTTTTCAAATGTGTTCTTCTCCTCCACAAATACGAAGCGTTGCTTCCGGAATTCGAAGCACAGCTCCTCCCATGCCTTCAGTCCTTCCCTCTGAAAATGTGTGTTGTGGCAAACAGCATGCCCAAAATTAATCTTACTGTCTTACACTCAGAGACTTAATTGATCAGCAATTGCACATTCACAAAATCAATCTGGGACAAACTACATGCAGGCATGCAATACAAATGTAAAAGACACGCACAAGCGCACGCATTACGCACGTGGGCTTACATGTAAACGCGCACACACGACACATACGCACACAGGCTCACATGTATACGCGTACACAACACACATACGCACCAAAGTCTTCCTCTCAAGGCTCACAAGCTCCATGGTGCCTGCAAACTTGTCTGGAATCACAAGCACAACTTCCGCATCCGCCTGAAGTGCAAACAATTGAAAAATAAGAGCACACCAATCAAATCATATGTAGTAGGTAAGAAAGACAAGACGCTTTGCATATCCATATGACAAACCGACGCACCAGCTTTTGAACACGAGAGTACCATGCGGCTGCTTTGAAGCGTGTACTCCACTCAGAAAGCAACAGCGTCAGAACCTGTAGAAGGCCAGCTCCTCCTAAGGCGTAGCTGGCTAAACTAAGGGCATACCTGCACATCAAGGGTGAACATGATTCTTGCCTGTGTTGGCTTTTCTTCTGCATGGATGGACTGCATGCACGTCAAGGTGAGCGCTAAATCTCCATATTTCCCCTACTCCCTCACCCACCACTCATAGTTGCTGACTTTCACTGCTGCCCACACCACGATGATGGCGTACAGGATGAAGAAGGGGTACACATCCCTCCTGGCAAAGCCAGTCAAGCGCACGTAGTACTCCAGCCCACTGATGTCCTTGGCCGTGGCAGTTGGCAGATGCTGTGGTGATCTCATACTGCCTGCCTGAATACTGCCTGCCTGCCTGCTACTGGAAAAAACTGCCAATCATCTGCACTGCACTTCTAAAATCGAAGCGTCGGGCTGATACAACTACTATGTTCTATTCATAATTTATAAAAGAATAAAATGATGGCTTGTACAGGAAAAGGGGTTTTGTTATCAAAGGGAGTTTGCTCTCGAAGGCAAGCAGTCCAGCGTCCCCTGGGTCTCCGATCAGTTCAGAAATGCAGGAGGCATGCTTGTAGAGCAGCTCCAGGGGGAAATAGTCCCACCACAAATCTGTTGCCCTATGGTATTGCATTGGCCCCCTCCGTATGCTGCTTAGACCTGGTTCCCATTCATCCTGCTAGCGGTCTGCTCACTGCTGTCACAATTTTATATACTGGGTGAGTCAATACGCACACAGCTTGTATAGATCGCCTTATTTTACTCACTCACACACACACACACACACACACACACACACACACACACACACACACACACACACACACACACACACTCACACACGCACACACACACACACACACACACACACACACACCAACAAACACACGCACACACACACACAAACACACACACAAACACACACACGCACACACACGTGCACACGCAAACAAACACACACACACGTGCGCACACACGCACACACACAGATACTCTGCATCGTGGTTGTCCCTCAGTCAAAAGCCGGTTGTCAGCCAAAACTCTGTTGTCCTGGTCCTAAATGCAGCCAGGAAGTCCTGGTGCCTGGCCTTGAACATCAGCCATCTTTGCCTTTTGGCAGTAGTAACCACATCCTTTATCTCTCGTTCGCTGGTGATCTCTGAGTTTGTCCTTCCTCTTCTATCTCCGCTCGCCTTGGCAGCATCTGTTTCAATTTTAGTCATGGTACGCATGTGTTAGCAGGTATACTGCGTATGTTCCCTGCTGACATGTCTTACAACTATCTTCTGCACATGTCTCCAATCTCAGGGATCTGTCGAACTGCAAATGAGGCAAATTAGTAAGTCCATCAACTTGCAACTTGATTCAAAGCCCGGTCAAGCGCACTCAATAATGTGAGTAGCTCAATCCTTGCAACAAACGCCTGTGTTTTTCCAGTCTCTTTGAGTTTGCGTCATGTCACTAGCTGGCAGGTTTTAGAGTCATGCTCGTATCCTCCTTCCCTCATGTTTTGGCGTTAATTTGCAACCTCTCAGGGTACAAGGTTCACAGTCAGCAGCCAAGTCATTCGTGTGGGTGTTCCTTGTGCTCGTGAATGGCTACCTTTTATTTAGTGATGGAAATCCCCTGGCATCTGCTTCTTGCCTGTTATCTCTCGCTCTGCTCATAACAGCAGGAGGAATTTCGTTGTGGGCAGGAGAAGATTCTTGATCGCTCTGAGAAGAGCAATATTTTAAAAGAGTAGCTAGATTCACTGTATTTAGGGACAATATGTTTGGTCTGACGAAGGGAAGATTTGAAAGTAGCATGAGGTTTTGACAATAGACTTTGTAGTTGCAAGTGAGTTATATATTTTTGTTTTCATAACTGTGTCTTTGCCCGTAAAAAACTAAGCAGCATGTGGCAGTCTCAATCATTGTAGCCAGGGCCGATTGCTTGAGAGTACTATGCCAGAGGGGGACGACTGACCCCCCAAATGGGGGTGTTTGTCAAATGTTCCCAGAGTATGCGAGCCCACGTTTGTTACAGTCAAACTTGGCTCCATAGCAGTTGGGTTTCAATGTAGCAATCGTGGGCTCTTATGCCTAATTGGCCGCGGCGTAAACCCTACTTTTCAGGCACCCGTGTGCTGAATCTGACCAAACGCTGCACCAAATCATGTGATTAAAATTGCATTTGACTTTATTCTACAAATAACATCATTGCAAGAAAAATGAGGGGAAAAGATCCAGTGGTTGGTGAGACAGAATTTTCAGCCATTTCCCTTAAAGAAAATCATGAGAAAATCAGCCAAGAAGGTGCCAAAAAGGTCATATTTTGACCTCCTTGTATCCTATTTTGGAACATGCAGGATGGTCGCATGGTATAAGAAAGTCATAAATACCTAGTTTTGGGAATAAAAATTGGTCCCAGGGCGGAGCTGTGGGCCCATTTGAGGTGATCTGAGGCCAGAAGTGTGATCTGGGGTCATCCGATTTTTTTCACCATTTTTTGGTGAACGTGATCTTTCTTGACAAAATTTAGGTTGACATGGTTGCAAGTGAGAAAGAAAATTAGGAATAAACATTTCCTGCAATTTGGCCAGTCTAACCCCCTCTGGTACTATGCACTATTTGCCAACTGTAATAGTAAAAGTTTCCCACGATTAATGTTACTGGTATGTCGGATAACGTGCTTGATGGCAGTGACGAATAGGCTGGTTTGAAAAAAACACGCAGGAGTGAAAACCTACTCCCCACATTTACTAAGGAAAAGGAGCCACTTCGGTACCGGGTACCGTAAAATTCCTCTATTAATAGGAAGGATAAAGTATCAATGGGGATCAGGAGGGTTGCAGGCTTGACCTGAACTCGTCTCCTGATGAGAGTTGATAATAGTGCTGGAAAGGGCACGTCTGGTATGGACAAGTTTGGCAGCATAATTGACAGAATGAACATGAAGCTTGGAAGCAGGTTTCTTAAAGGTAAGGTAAGGTAAGGTTACATCGCTATATATGCCTCAGGCGGGCATCTGAGCGGAAGCTTTGGGGAAAAAGCCTGTAACCAAAACCAAAACAGAAAGCACTAGGAAAATCAAGGGAAAAGGG
>Ga0307942_1001640_pt1 | contig 17973 bp, 22 predicted proteins | sample OrgLakmetagen175_FD_201846 | JGI IMG/M metagenome (GOLD analysis project Ga0307942, IMG submission 201846) | Saline water microbial communities from Organic Lake, Antarctica - #175 | ecosystem: Environmental > Aquatic > Non-marine Saline and Alkaline > Saline | place: Antarctica: Organic Lake... | reverse complement strand
CAACAGCTTACCTTCCCACCTCAGTTTGAGGATAGCCCAGCTCGTTTGAGGACCTTTATGAACCAACCTGATATTTTTGGTGTTGCCTCTTTTGTAGCTAAGTGCCTAGCCCTGTTCCCTTGATTTCTTTTCTAGCGTTTTCTTTGGTTTGGTTACAGGCTTTTTCCCAAGCTTCCGCTCAGATGCCCTCCAGAGGCATATATAGCGATGTAACCTTACCTTACCTTACCTATGATGAAACAGTTGGAGATGTTTGTGTAGTTCTGGGGCGAATTGGGTCAAACATCGGCACTCCCAAGATTGCTTATAATACGATCGCTGAGATGCCCTTCGAGGCATATGTAGTGATGTAACCTTACCTTACCTTAAAATACGATCGTATTATGCGCATATTGCGTATTTAACGCGTATTTCACTGTATTGAACGTTCTAAATGACTGTATGACAGATCCCTGCATAAAACAGTCCAGGATCAAAGAGTCCAATACCAGATTGAACATCACGATAGAGGAAACATTGACAGTGCTACGCTGCCTTTGGCTTCTCAGACGCCACAGGAATTGAACTCCATTGCCATGGAGAAGGTAACCAACGGCAGGCCTAATAAGCTTGAGCCCTGACACCCTGACAGATAAGCACGTTCCTACAATATGATAAATACAGTGCATAAAAAGCTATCACATGAGGACCACCAATTGCGGCTACTCTTCCTTCAACCCCCCAAACATCAACTTGGTGTCCCAAATTGCTACGTTCATTTAGTACGGTGCCCCTCCCGTGTGGTGCAATGGTTGTTCTTTAAAAATGTGCAATTTGGCTCTTTATGGAGGCCCTCTGAACCTCTAGCTGGGCAGGGAAGCCTTAACTGGACCCAAACAGGCTCTTTACGGAGGCCTTTTTGGCTTCATCTAGCTGGGCAGGGAAACTAACGGTGTACTGAACCCATAGGTCCCCCTTGCGCAGCTCGTCGTTGTAGTGAGGCATGCCTTCCCCTTTAATGTAGTGGTAGTCCCCGGGCTTTGTCACGCCCGTGGCAGACAAGGTGATCTCGTGGTCATCCAAGTGCTTGATCACCTTGGTGAAACCTGCGATCGCCATGACAGCAAATTATAAACACTAAGCTTTAACTATAATCAGATTTAATAAGGAAAAAGGGGGAAAAGGGCAAGGACAGGGGCAGGGCAAGGGCAGGAGTGGGCGACGAGGAGTTGTGTGTATGTGGGGTTGGCTCTAGTAGCAAAGGAAGGGCGTCCCTTCCCCGGGGATAATTATGCTAAAGTTTTGGGAAGGAGTGGAGAAGGCTGTGTGTTGTAGGGGTGTAGGAAGGCTACAAGCGGATGAGTAGAGGTGACAAGGGTGCGAGCTGGAAGTGGGGTCCTGGGGCAAGCACAGTGTCAAGGTGTGGTTCAGCCAAACATATTTGCTGTTTGTGGATTGAGGAGGTACGTAAAAGCTTAGAAGATTGAGGGTGAAGCTCCGTTTGCGATGCACCATACAATACAGATTGCCCACGGGCAATTTAGGAATTTAGGAATTACTGCTTGGGGTTGCTGATAACAAGCCATGCAGCTTATTTATCTGCTGGTGTGAATAACATTTGAAGTAACGTACAGCCCATTAAGGGTCCTATGCACTGAGCCCATTTAGGGCCTATGCACCGAGCATTTACGCGTGACCTTCATCAAATGGAGTGTGTCACGCCCCTCATGAAGTGGAGTGCACATCATACAAGTCATCGGTCTGAGTGTGTGCATCTATGCGTACATGAACATACCAGCCAGGCTTCATATCACCCACAATGGCCCACCTGTTAATGCATCTACGAGGGTTATGGTCTGGTTGATGAGCAAGTCGTGCCCACGTCGCTCCCAGTTTTCGTTGGCCACGGTGCGGATCACAAACTGCAGGTCTCCAGGCTCCCCATCGACAAGGGGCTCACCCTCCTCAAAGAACGTGATGGTCTGAAGGAAGAGGAAGTGAGGGAGGCATGCACTTGTTTTGGAAGGATGTGGATCAAGCTCAGCAGCAGCTTTCACAGTTGAGTAGCTCGCAAGCTGTGCGGCCTTTGCGCCCTTTTCACCATATCCTGTAACATCTTTGAATTTATGCTGAGTTGAGCCAAACACGTGCAGGGGTGTTGTTGCTGCAGAAGGACAGAGGAGGCCACATTGAGTTGCTCAGCCAAGGAGGTGCACCCAGTTTAGCGGGGCCATGGTGAGTGTGCTCAGATCTTTCTTGGTTCACATGCGTACATGCACGCTCTTTAGACACGCACTACCTCATCATCATAGCCAAAGCTCACACAGCCCCTAGCCAGCAGCTCACTCATAGCTTGCAGGTTACATACCTGCTGCTCGACCATTCCTGGCTCCACGTGAACCAGCAGATCCTCTTGCTGTCGCTCCTGCTTCACAGCTGGGCATTGCTCGCACACCTACACATGCACACCAGCAAGCCAAACGGTAATGAAAACCTGAAATGCAATACGTGTTAATCAGACTAGTGAAACAAAAGGTGGCATTATGGTAACAGCGACGAAATGAGCGGTGAGAAAAACAATGGAAGGTGCAGTACATGCTGAGGGCAGTAATTGCAAGCTTTAATTCTATATAGGGCCAGCAATTTGTGCATGTGACGCCCTTTACAGCGACACCTCTGCTCAAGCAGACAGAAAAGGGACTCTGCCGCAAAGCATAAAGGCATGCAACGCAATGCGTACATCATACTATTCGTGAGCACACATCCAGACGTTTATTAAAAGTCACAACCTTGTAATGTACAAGGAGTGATGCCCACCATTGCCCTTTAAAATCGCTACTTGAAGGCACCCTGCCGTTGTAATTGATCTCTGTAATGTCTCAACTAGAGCTAATCACTCGAGATAGGGAGGAGATTGTGTATCCTTCGATATTAATGAAACAAGCACGAGCGTGAACGAGAAAAGGTGCCTTACCCTGACGTGGAGCACGCTTGTCTTGTGTGGTTGTAGTGTGTGATAGACCAACCTCCGCACTTGGCTGGGTCCGTCGCTAACCCCGGATTGATACTGTTACTCTTATATCAAATTAAGAATATCTATCCGGTGTTAGCGACGGACCCAGCTGAGTGCGGAGGCTGGTCTGTCACACAACTACACAAGACAAGCGTGCTCCACGTCAAGGTAAGGCACTGCCGTGCCTTTTCTTGTTCACGCTCGTGCTTTTTCCATCCCTGAAAGGCAACCCTGCAAAAATGAGCTAGGACCCTAGTTGTTGCGACAAAAGCGCGCCAAGAAAGGCAGATAGACAGCCATTGCCTCGCAAGAGGAGCACGAGGACAGCAGCAAGCGTCCTCCTAAATTGCGTGCACTTGAGGGCGTACCTGCTTGGAGTACTGCTGGAACATGCCTGGCCCTAGCTGGCGCGTCACCATCTTCTGCTTGCACTTGCAGTTACGGGTGCCGGACGCTGGTTTCAGCACGGCCTTGTCCCTGGTCACCTGCGAGCATGAGTGTGTGAGTGTGTGTGTGTGTGTGTGCTCTCACATGACTATACAAAACACATGCACACACAGCAGTGCGACAAATGCAGTGGTGTGGTGTCTGCCCAGCAGAAGAGAGTGGGCTTGCTCACACATTTGTACAGGACACACGCTAGGTACCAGTGCAGGGGTGTGGTAGTTGTCCAGCAAAGAGGGTGCGTGCTCACACACATTATGATATATTATTGCACAATAGGCTCATGCACACGAACGCATGGCCATACTCACACACTGACACACATAAGAAGCTGTAAGTTCACACTTCCCAACTCAGATTACTGTCCGTGTAAAAGACATTCAATGCGATGCTCCTTTCACCTATCCATTCTGCACTTCGTCCATAAACCAAGTCTTTTGACGCCATGCTCCCTCCAATCACCCTAGATTCCTCAACAACAAACAAACCTTTGTACTTAATGCTCCCTCTACCCACCTTGAATTCCCTTCCTACATACAAGTCTTTTAATGTGACGAACAGGTCTACGTTGATGGTGTGCCCCTTGAGCTCTTCCTCCTCCTCTTCACCCCCCATACCACCAAATCCGCCGAAGCCCCCTCCACCACCAAAGAACCTGCAGGCAGTATACATGTGGTTTCGGATGTATATCTTGCTCTCACACAGCTGCAGTGTATAATGTAGCACAGGTGTGATTTGGTGCGTACATGCACAACCGCGTGCAGATGTATGTGTGTGTATGTATGTGTGTGTATGTGTGTGTGCGTGTGTGTGTGTGAGTGTGTGTGTGTGAGTGTGTGTGCATGCATACGTATGCATCTCTGTGCAATTGACGACGGTAGACATGTTGGCTCGAGATTGGGATGAGGTGCAAAGTTAGCTCCTCAGCAATCAATGCGTTAACAATGCGACTCACAAAGCGCCCTGCCCAAACACAGGACAGCACTCACATGTCGAAAATGTTCCCTCCTTGTTGCCGTCCACTAGCTTTCTGCCCTGCATGCTCCTGCAACAGGTGTGGTGCCATACGTGTCAGGTTAACTTAAAGTGCAGCTTAATGCAAGTCAGCTTCATCAGCCGCCACGCCATGCGGGTCGGTTCCATTGCAGTTTTTGGAGCGAGTGTAGAGTCGTAGAAATTGGAGCAAGTAGTACGTCAGTGCAATTGCAAGTCATTGCAAATTAATGACAGCACCTTCGTGTGTGTGTGTGTGTGTGTGTGTGTGTGTGTGTGTGCACGTCAGCCTCAAGTGCAAGTGCCATACAAAGGTGTCAATCTTTGGTGTGAGTAGGAGCACACAGCAAGTCAACACAACGTCGCACCTTAATCCCCTCCTCCCCGTAACGATCGTAGATCTTGCGCTGCTCCGCATCTGACAGCACCTCATAGGCTGCAATGACGCAGTGGCAGCAGATATTATGGATTTAAGTGTTTTTCATATTTTATTGACAGATCACTCATGCACAAGAGCTAATTCATCAAGCATTCAAACCTAGGTATGCAAAAGCTCGTGCAGTACAACATCGAGAGGGCAAATGCAGAAGCAGCAACAAGTAGAAGCAGTAACAACAGGCAGCAGGGCAATATGTGTGTGAGTGTGTGTGTGTGAGTGTGTGTGTGTGTGAGAGAGAGAGAGAGAGAGAGAGAGAGAGAGAGAGAGAGAGAGAGAGAGAGAGAGAAAGAGAGAGAGGGAGAGAGTGTGTACAAGTGATTGTGTGTGTGTGTGTGTGTGTGTGTGTGTGTGTGCGTGTGTGTGTATGTGTGTGTATATATGTGTGCGTACATGTGTGTGTATATTGGTGTGTGTATGTGTATGTATGTGTGTGTTTATATGTGTGTGTGTGTGTGTATGTGAGAGTGTATGTGTGTATGTTTGTGTGTATGTGTGTATGTGTGCGTGTGTGTGTGTGCATGTGCATGCATGTGTGTGTGTGTGTGTGTGTGTGTGAGAGAGAGAGAGAGAGAGAGAGAGAGAGAGAGAGAGTGTGTGTGTGTGTGTATGTGTGGTGTGTCTCTTGAGAATGTGGCCTTTGAGTGAAAACTCCGTGTTGCACTAGCAATGCCAGCGAAATATCGTCATAATTTTATTGTCGTAAGGACCTGCGACCGCTGGCTTGCGAGGGGAAAGGAGCAGCGTTTTTTTGTTTACAACTCACCGTGGCTAATGTCTGTGAACAGTTTGGATGAGACCTCCTTTTCCTTTTCTGTGCCAGTGGCCTTGTCCTACAGGCGTGGAGAACAGGGGAGATAGGTATTTGAGTGTGCATGTGCGTGTATGTGTGTGAATGTGTGTGCAAGTTCTGACCGACAAACAGAGGAGATAGCAAAATGCTTTCAGCCTTTCGTTCCGTGGGGCTACACTACACGAACCGGATGGTACTTGAGCGCCAGCTTCCTAAACGAACGCTTGATCACTGCCTCGCTAGCGCCTTTGGGGACTTGCAGCAAGTCATAGTAATCCCTCCTGCACATGCCAAGAAATAAGGAGGGCCATAAGTTGTGCGTCTCTGGAGGGTGCCACAGGAGGGCTACACAGCCTGCATGCAAGTGTGCCCGTGTGCACTGCAACAGCTCAACCATATGTTGTTAGTTATTAGGAGCTGCCCTTACCCAGCAAACACTTGCAAGCTGCAAGCAGCTAACAAGCAGGAAAGGAGCAGTGCTGCATGCATCGCCCCTCCACGCAAGAATCCAACCCGGCCACGATGAAAATATTATAAGATTTAATTTCCGTATTCCGCCTTTACGAAAAACACCTGAACATCAAAACCACGAGTTTCCCCAATATCGGCTCCCATGCGAACAATGGACTCGTATATATAAAAATGCCAATATGAATTCCATCTCGGCAACTTTTCTCAGGAATTCGGGGTTTGCAACACATGCAGGCTCCGAGTATCTTTACTGAAAGATCACGTCACGGGAAAGGTGGCGGTTGTTTTATTTGTGTTCTGCACCAAAAGAAGGCACTTAAAATTGGTTGGTCTCAGCTGTATGAATTTTGTTGCGGATCTAATTGCATGTAGATAGGCTTGATTTTTTATGAGTGCTGTGGAGTGGTTCCTTGTATGGCTGCTGTAAATGGTGCCTGTTGCTCCTAGCAGGATGGTGTGAAGGGTTTTGCGGTGTCCGAGTGAGCAAGGCATTAACAGCTTGTTGTTCTTGTGCCTTTCCTGCCTGTTGGATAGGAGAAGTGGCTACACAGTGCTTGATTTCAAATCTAAGTTAGATCAGATGTACATCGCGTTTGTCTGGTATGTCTTGGTTCCATAGCCAGGGGGGGCATGGATTGGCAGCGCCATCTGCATAATTATCATGGGCAACCCCCTTGCATTTTTGGCAGACCTAGTTTTTGGCAGACCTAGTTTGATACGTGTTTGTTGGGTTTCGTTTGGGGCGTAGTTGCTGGGTCGGAGCAACTATATTGCATCTAGCTTGCTAAATTTCCGCCGTTGTTGTGCATTGAGATTGGATAGAAAAAGCCGGTTTGGAATCATTCCTATCTGTGTCTCCTCGGAAGGGCGTAAAATGCTTTGTTGCCTCATTGTTGCACGACTCCCTATATTAGATTGTGCTAGCAGGCAGGCACCCTGTGTACCTCGCTTTCAGTATCGCTTGTCCAGCAGCGTTATGCTTATTTATGATCAATTTATTTACAATGGGATTTTATTTACAATGGGCAGTAGGTGACGTCAAGCTTTTGGCAGATGGGGCAGATTGGTGAGCCGTCTATATGGTTGCACTGAGCGGCACGCTTTTTGTTGTGTATTCGAATCCGTGCGGCAGAGTATAACATTCTTCTCTTCTCCAAAGGCGTCATTTGTCAAAAAGGATCTACTTATAGCTTATGTCCTTTCCTATACTGCCTTGTCTAATCAGTTCTTGGTATTAACTTTTTATTAAGTTTGGCATGTGGTGAGAGGAATGATCGTCAAGAAGGGATGCTTATAAATGGAGCTTAAAAGCAAGTTGGGAAGCACAAGAGTGTGACCACTTATTGAACGTAGCTCGCCAGCTTATTAATAATCGACCTTCTGTACCATCGTGTGCTTGTTTACTTTGATCTGTGCGTGCAGATCGGGAAAAAGCTCACGCAGATCTGCCCAAGAGATGCAACAAGACGGTGCAAGACAGAGAGAGAGCACACGTGAGAAACAAGAAAGGGTGAAGCGGAAACTTAAAGCAAACTCTTCACTCTTTGAAATTGTGATCATAACCAAGAACCATTAATTAAAGGATTTAGCATGCGATTGCCGTAGATGGTGCTGCACAAAGAAATACAACTGTGGAGAGCTTTGCAGTACTAGATGGAAGCCCTCTTTAACGATTGCTGCAAAGATTTCTGTGCCTTTTGCTGTTTTCGGCAATTTCAGGTCCGGTGTCTTTACAAAGCCTCGTTATATCAGCCTGCGTGATGAGAATTGAAGTTGAAATGTTATAATAGCTTAGCTACAAGGGTGCATAAATGAAATGAAAACTTAGACTCTTAAACTGCAGAAACGTATCCTGTATTTATGTGGGGAGCAAGCATCTTGCAGAAGATTAACAACAACCACAGCACTGTGTTGCTTCCACCTGTAAACATATAAGAAGGAATAAGAGCCGTTATAAAGGGATCACATAGGGAGGCAGAAATCATTACACCATCAGGGGTTGTCAGTTGGGCACATTATCTTTAAAAAATGTGGCACCCAGGCTAGTATCTCTGAGGGTGTGGAGCAAATACGTGTACGACTGAGTTACCTTATTGTTTGAGATAGCCAGGCCTCAAAAGGAAAGCCGTGCGCAAGCAGTTCCTGTTAAACAGTAATAGTCCATGGATCACTTTGCGCTTGAAGCCAACCTGTTGTTGTCATCAAATCGGAAGAACGTCCGAGACATGCTAACAGCAAAGCAAATCTTTAAATCTACCTTGATACATGTGCTAAGATATTTGCTGCAGATAGCTTTGTTGTTGAAGTCTAAGACAAGAAGAATGTTACTGTCAAATAACACTCTTGCAAGCTGTTTCCATTGTTGCAAACCTTTAGATTTTCCTGGAACTCTTTAAATGATTTTGTTTGCAAATCGTGTACACAAAAAGAAGTGGTATGCAGGCAGTGAATAACCGCTCCCCACATTAATTAAGGAAAAGGAGCCACTTTGGTACCGGATACCGTAAAACCCCTGCATCAAAAGGGAAACGGAGGCTCCTTGCTTGAAGAATGGAGCAGAGGTCTTTTTGCTGTTCCTGCGCGGCGCTCAGCTGGTTCTGCGGTCTAGTCACAGTACTTGATAATGTGAATGTCACGTTGGAGAATGCTGAGATCTTCCGTCAGGCAAAAACAGGCATCAGTTGAAGTGCGGTTGAAGCGGTTGAATTCAACCGCGGTGGAATTTAGTGTGAGTTTCTAACACTCCCCTCGGTGGAAATGATTTCAACCGCACTTCAATCGTGTTTTTGTGTACAGGATTTTGCAGTTGATTTTAATCGCTTCAATCGCAGATTTTGACTGCGGTTTATTTCAACCGCTTAAACCCTGGATTTCAACCACTGTTGTTTATCGCCTATATAGAAATAAAAGGGGAAAATGCAGGTAGCTGCTGCAAGCTTAAGGATCCCATTCGTGTATGTGATGAATGGTTGCAATAATTTCAGGAAGCCTCTCAACATCCCAAACAGACAATACAGTTTTTTAGCTTATTTGTAATTAACTACAATCGGGATCATAGCCAGTTTTATTCCGAAACTACAGCCTCGTTTAAATAGCGGTTGAAGCGGTTAAATTTAAGTGAGCAGTTGAACTCAACCGCTTCAACCCCAAATTTCAACTGTGGTATTTTGTCTGACGTTAGGTCGGTGCTGTATAGAGAAGGTGGATCTGCTAGTGGCAGCTGGCGGTGCTGCTGAAGTGCTCCCGTACTCCCTCAGTTGCCCCCTGTCATTCTGTATACACACCGTATATATATGGTTCTGGCCAACCCTACGCACCAGTCATTGCTATGGCTTAGTTAGCTCTTATCCTGGCTGGCTCCTGGCTTTTTGGCGAAGCCCCAGTCATGGGGCGCAGCCCCTAGGTTTGATGGATTCCCAGTAAAGTTCACACCAGGGCGCGCAGGCCCGCCCAGCGCACCCCCCGCCCCCAAAACTTGCACAGTGACCCAGACTTACAAATCAGGCAGCCTTGCGGTGTCAGGGGGAGGGGAGGGGAAGGGGGTGGTGCTCCTGGGCGCACTCTCAAACGAGTTATGTAAAAGTTGAGACTCAGGGCCTGGCCAGAGCCACGCAGCCAACGTCCAGGTCTGAAACTTGGCAGGCAGGCCAAGCAAACTCGTTTGTCGGGCATACAAGTTTTGGTGACCAAGGGTGCAGTGAGCAGTGCTGTGGACCAAGGGTGCTGTGAGCAGTGCTGTGGACCAAGGGTGCAGTGAGCAGTGCTGTTTGGTGACCAAGGGTGCAGTGAGCAGTGCTGTGGAAAGAAGTGACTCAATGTTTGGTAGCTGCAAACTTTTTGTAAACCTTGTAAGCGGAAATGACTTAACTTTCTCCAAACTTTTTGTTCTTCAGATGGAGCCGAAATCATTAAGCGCTTGAGGCGGTCAAGAATTCCTGGATGGAATGCCAAGGATCAGCACTCCTTAGGAAACAAGACTCTTTGTTGCTCTGGCTTGTTAGCGCAGCTTAATTTATATGAGCATCCCAAAAGAAAAAATAAAAGATAAGGTTGCGCTGCTAGTGTTAATACACACAATATGATGAAGGGGAAGACTTTGGTACGGTACCAGCAGTTAAAAGCTCTTCACCGCCTCTACAAAAATGTTTCAATGTATACAACGTACACAAAATGCGGTTGTCATAAGTCGTATAAATAAATGACAATAATTGGAATGTAGATAGCGGCAGCATTTGGGCCTATTTATTGTGTGTGTATGTGTAAAGAATGGTTGGGGCCATAGATTGGCTCACAAAACATAGTACATCCCATTCTGTATGTACAAAAAACACAAGGCAAACTGTCATGTCACTTGATGTGAAACCTAATTATAAATACAATGAAACGACGCAGCAGGCGCTAGTTTTGCAACAACCTGTGCCTCATATCAAACAACGCAGCAACTTCTGGCAACAATAAGTCGTCGTTCACTTCTCCATCATCAGCTTCATGTTGAGAGAGCATCATGTCTGTCGAAGAGCTGATCAAGGAGGAGGCGTTGCGGCCCTCTAGTACACTACCATCTTCTTGTATGCTGCCCCCTCTACTCTCAATTTGTCCCGTCTGTTGAAAAGTAGGCAAACCGTCTGGATCTGGACAGGCTGCAGCAGCAGGCTGCATGCTGTATGGCACTTGGGTCTGTGGTGGTAACTGTGTTGTTGACGGCATGTCGGATGCCCAACGTCGCATCTGTTAACGTAGGAGGATATTGGTTAAGTGAGGGAGGAGTGAGCTGCAAAGGCCTAAAAAGAAAAGTGAAAAGTAATGTGGTACAGGCCAGAATCAAAGTCAATCTTTTTGAGTGAGAAATATTTCACGCCAACATTGCAAGCAATACGTGGGTGTTCCTGCACAAAATCCCCCTTTCTTTCATCTTTGAATGCCCCACCACACCGTACCCTGCGTGACTTCAATTTTGCCTCCAGGCCGACCACCAGCTGCTGGTAATGAAGCTCGGTGCTGTGCATCTGCTTCAACGCAGACTGTGCCATCTCCTGGGCAGCCTGGGCGACCCCTCGCTCCTTTTGGAGTGTACATGACAGGGAGGCTACTTCACCCTACAATTTGCGCGTGAGCACAAAAGGATGGCTTAAGCATTTTACACCATGAGCATAGGGTTTACAAATTTATGAATACTGCCTTGAGGAGAGGTGCTTAGAGAGAGGTGTTCTGGTTTGCTACTACATTGAAAAGGGGATCGACCATAGCTGCTCCCAACGCAACTTTAATGATGAGCAAAAGGAGCTTTATAGAATGGGTGAATCTTACAGGAGACGGTGCAAGCCAAGGGCAGGAAATCAAAAGCACTTCCATACCTTGAGGACAGCATAGTCCTTCTCCATATGCACTAGTTGCAGTTCGCTGCTCATTGCTCTAGCGTGTGCCTGCGCAGGAACCTCGCAAGCAAGACAACTTAAACACGCGCATATTGCAAATGCAATTCATCCCACTTTCCTCCCAGCGTCGCATTACAAATCTTCCCCTTCAATCGCTCCAACGTATCAGAGTGAGTGTGATGCGGAGCTCATTATGGTACTATGGTGTTGTGGTACCAGTACACCTAAACAAAACAAGGAAGGAAGCCGCATAAGCAATATATCCACATGTGCCAGCTCATGTAGTGATGTATGCACATGCACGTACACACAGAGCCCCACCTGTGCCAGCTCATGCACTGACGCATGTAAAGCACGAGGAGTTAGGGTACCTCCATCAGCTGCCAGCAGCAACCTCGGTTCCTGCTGCTGCTGTTGCTGCTGCTGCGGTTGTTGCTGTTGCTGCAACTGTTGCTGCAGCTGCTGTTGCTGCTGTGGGTGTTGTTGTTGCTGCTGCTGCTGCTTCTGCTGCCGCTGTTGCTGTTGGTGCTGGACAGGCATGGCAACACTGATTACTTCCCTGTCATCAGCACACAAGGAGGGAGGTGCAGGAGAAGTCTCTCGAGGCAAAGGTGCTTGCTGTGCGTCCACCGACACAATACCTTGATCTCCTGGACTTGGTGGTGTTTGTCTGTGCAACTCAGTTTCGAAAAGCTGGTGTTTCAGCTGCGCTTCTCTGCCGAGGCCCTCCTGAGCGGAACAAAATATGGGAACGTGTAATGACTGTGATCAGCCCCGGGTAACAGGAGAAATGGGAGGGCCGATTTATCACTCATGCATCAATTTGCATCACCAAGGCGTCTCTTTACATCAATTATGTATGTAGTCACTTAAGGCAGCAGTGGTCCTGGAGCACCTTGCAAAGGACAGGATTCAGGACTCAGGACTTCAGACTCAGGACAACACTTCAGAGCTTCAGAGACACTAAAGGCAGCAGGGGTCCTGGAGCACTTCATACCCGACTCACATTCAACTCTTGCTTCAGCCTTGCCAGCTCCTGGTCTTGTCGCTGCAGTCGTTGCTCCTGTTCCTCCAACAGCTGGCGCTGCTGCCGTTGCTTAGCCTCGCCTAAAGAGGGCATCAACCTCCGGAGCAGAGTGACCTCATTATTTGCCGCTGCCAGCTGCGTGTGCAGGACAGTCTGCTCTGCGGCTACCTAGAGGTGGAGACAGGTGTGGATCATGTGTGGGTGCGTGTGACTCGTGCGTGTGTGTGTGTTTGTGAGAGAGAGAGAGAGAGAGAGAGAGAGAGAGAGAGAGAGAGAGAGAAAGGAACAAATTACTAAGTGACGACAGACAATGCATGTCTTTGCTTCAGATCTACAGCTGCAAGCCTAAGTAGGGTGTGCGCAAAACCAACGTGGGAGCTTGCACCAGCTTTGTATTCCTGCAAGTGATGACAAATTATTTCCAACAAGTTAATGTTCTGTATCCACGCTTAAAACCTCCCATGTCCACTTTGATAGGGTAGGACCCCAAAAGGATGCATTGCGCGCTCAAATGCACTTAGATTGCACCTTAAGTTTGCTCAGCCCTTTATGTGCGCCCATCTGCTCTCAAAACCTTCCGTGCTGCTCATTCACCTGGTGGGCAAAAAACTGTGAGGCAGAGCACTCGGACCGGGCCGCTTGTAACTGCGACTGCAGCCCAGAGATTTGGGACCCTGCATGCACAAATAAATGATGCACCACAATAGCAGCTTCTCGCTTTGAATATACGGACCTGGCGTTGTTTGGGCCCCTGCACCATGTTATCAGAGGAATTAGCTTTATCTATCAGAGGAGTTACATGATCTAAATCATGATCAAAACAACAAAATTTTCTATGATTCACTCTTCTTGCCTGCTAGACTGCGTACAATCTAGTATGATCTTTCGTACCCTTGATCCATAAACCATTTCATCAGCAAGCAATCGTAATCTGGACAGATGCTCCTTCGCTTCTCTCGCAGTGTGCAATCCCTCGCAAGCCACAACACACACGCGCACGTGACCTGGATTTCATGCTCCTTCGCTTCTACCTTCCATTGCACGCTTTTGTGCTTTTACTCAATTAGCCTCAAAACCGCCCCACTTCAAATTCCCAAGTTCCCCAATCTGTCACACTGTTGCTGTTATATTCCCATCGGACAGACTTGCCAGATCAACTCACTGAGTGTATTGAACCTCCAGTCCAGGTCATGCGCCCTATAATAGCTGAACTCTGACACTCGATTGCACCAACCCAATTGCTCGCCTTGAAAAACAATGCGGGCAGAGCTTATGCACGCTGTACATTCCAACATTCCTGCACGTCGTGACCACTTCGCTCAAAACGCGATAATCGCAAATTCAAGGCATCTGAACATGACCGAAATGTGTAAGGCTTCATACTACTACCACCCTCCAACCAACATTATCTGCCCCAACTCACTCGCATCCTCTAGATCGCAGTGCAGGCCTTGAGCTGCAGATGCCACTGAGTGCCCCCCCTCCCTCGCACGGCGTAATCGTCGCTCAGCTGACGCGGCCTCCAAGCGTGCATCTCGTGTTGCAGCTTGCGCCTCTGTATGCCATGCAAAGTGCGTGTGGGTGTAAATATGCGCGTGTGTTTGTGTGAGCATGTCAACATGTGATGTGAAAGCTGCGGAAGTGTGCGGTGTGCCATGTGCCTTTGGGCTTCCCCTTGACATGAAGGTGCATGAGATGAATGGTGGTGCTACTTAACAACAGTACTGCTTTGAAAGCAAAGGTTGCCTTGCTAGAAATCGTGCCTCACAGCTCAGTCATAATAGTCACAAACGTGCCTCACTGTCATACACAATCGTGCCTCACAGTCATAATAGTCACAAATCCTTGTAAGCAAAGGAGGGGGGAGATTTAAAACTTTTGGACTAAGGTGATGGGTCAGCCATATCCTTCAAACTTGCAACATCGGAAGAATTTCAATGATACCAATTGTTTCTAGCGGGTCATGGCAAGGTACGTCTATAATGAATTCAGTCCCAATACCCAGAGCACCATTGCCTCTTCATTCTGTGACCTTTTTTATCTGAGCATCTTTTACGCAGCACTGTGCCCCAATCATGCCTCACAGTCACACAGCACAAAGCCATACACGTAAAGGCTGGGAGTTGCTGCCTGCCTGTGACCGAATCAGCTGGTCAACAGAATTTTTGCAGGTGACTGAATTGCACCATGCAATCACCGGCTCTTCAAAAACACCTGGATGTCCCCTGGTCAACCCTGGCTTCAAGAAGCTCTGGATATCCCCTGGTCACAGCACTTCATTCCTGAATCTTTCACAACTACATTTAACGATGCTAGCATGTATACGGCGTGCTGCATGTCAGATCAGAAGCACCCTCTCCACACACCTGCAACTTTGCTGCCCTCTTGTGCCAAAGCAGTGCGTAAGGCTGCCACACTTTCACGCACTTCGTTGTGCTGGACCACCAGGGCCGCGCAGCGCGCTTGGTTTGCCTGTGCGTAGAGCAAGTTAGTGGTTGAGAGCTGAGGGAAAGATGTGCCCGGTCCTCCTTCAGAATTGTGCAGCAACCTACTGTCAAGGCTTTGAACAAGGTCGCACTCTGCGCTAACATGGCACGTAGAGGGTACAGCAGCAAGGAGCAGCGGCATCGTGCAACGTGCAAGCAAGACCAGGATGCGATGCAATTAATGAAAGCAGATGTCAGCTTGCGTGAGGTGGGGCTTGTTATAGCCTGATGCGTTATCTTTTGAGCTCCATAAGAAGTAAGTGATGCTTAATAAGATTGATTTGGCTGTCATATATGAAACCTTAAAATGACAGCTGAGGTTGTTGCATACACACAAGATACAGACTTCTGAATGCACAAATACCTACCTACCTACCTACCTACCTACCTACCTACCTACCTACCTACCTACCTACCTACCTACCTACCTACCTACCTACCTACCTACCTACCTACCTACCTACATACATACATACGTACGTACCTACCTACATACATCCATACTACATACAGATATACACAACATACTTTATACACACTAAATACACAATCTTTGACATCTGGCCAGACACAGACACACAACTATCATGGTATACTGTTGGCAGGAAAAAGTACAGAAGTACAGTCATATAAGTCAAGGATGGTGAGTATGTAGGGCCAACATTAACCAATGCTTGACAAGATTCTTGATGAGGGAAACACAATACTACGCTACTAAGGCAGTGGAAAGCACTTACCACGTAAAAGGAATAATATAACGCCATATTGCACCAGGCGCTGTAATTTCACTACCTTACCAGACAGACAAGGTCCGAGGAGCCTCAGGAAGGAACCACTTAGGCTTGAAATCTAACAGTATTTTGCATAGGTATCAATAGGAAAATCTCTTCAGCTTGATCTACTCCAACCTGCTTCTCAGCAATCCTCCTGCGGCAAGTTCAATGAACACAATGCACAACAAACACAGGCACAGGCACACACACACACGCATGACGCACGCGCGCACGCACACAATCAGTTTACACGCCCCATCTCCCATATCTCACCTCCAGCTGCTCCTTGCCTTGAGCTGCCTCATGCTCTTTCATGGTCAACCGAGCATGCAGCCGCCCACACGCTGTGAGGGCTTTGCTCAGCCTACAGCCAAAGCGTGAAGGTTGATTTGCATGCATACGTCATAACTATATTCAAGTATTGGAAAAATGTGCTGCCAGGTTTAAGCCCTACAACCTCCACAGTGGTGTAGACGGGGGCCTGATGAGAACTATGGAGCCTTTCCTAGACCCTTGCTTTCCACCTTTGTTTACTACCTACAATTACCTGAGCCAGGTGGTTCAAACCAATGAACCGGAGCAGGATAGAGGTGCGTGCCTCAGGGGCTCAGCAGGGCAGCATTGTAAGTCAAAAGATTGCAAAGTGCGTCTCTGTCCGCGGAACTGAATATCGAACCCACTTTCTGCCTGACATCGTATCCTGTTGTCTCGTGTGTGCTATGCGGTTACTGATGGTGCCACAATGGTGAGTGATGGTGCCCAATGGTCGGTGATGGTGCCACAATGGTTAGTGATGGTGCCCAATGGTGAGTGATGGTGCCCAATGGTGAGTGATGGTGCCACGATTGAACTCATCCCATGTGTATAGGTTACCGCCAATAAGACGACCCTTGTTGCCACATGGTTACAAGAAATGTCAGTATGAGCGCAGGAATGACACACACACACACACACACACACACACACCAGAGAAGCCTCATCCAGCTCAGCCCCTAACAGCCTCTGCCACTCTGCAATGCCAGCGCCGCTGCACGCAGGCCTGGAATGGGCTGTATGGACCTCCACCACCCACAGCCTCGCACCTAAAAAGTCTAAAGCACGGTCCGAGTCATCCTTTGTACATGCGCGTGCAATATGAACACACACACACACAATTTGACGGCAGCACACCTGTCAGCCAGTCCCACCAGCCGCTGCTGCTGAGCGATGCCTGCCACGACAGGGGGGGACTCCAGCAGGTGCAGGCCTGGGATGGGCCCTAGTGGCCCACAGCCACCAATGAGGATGCAGCAGGAGGGGCCGGCAGCGGTGAGGCTGTGCATGGCGCGGGGGGCGGGGGTGTCATCGATACCGCCTGGAGGGGTGCAATATTTGACGGTGACTCATGCCTCAAGTGGTGTGTGTGTGTGTGTGTGAGTGTGAGTGTGCGTGTATATTTGTGTGTGTGAGTATGTTTTTGTGTGTGTTTTTGTGTGTGCTTTGAAGCTTTTTTCCACCACGCGCAAGACTCAAAGGTCAAGCAGCAGGAGGTCGTTGGCTTGCCAAAAGAGGTTGCTGATCAGAATATAGGTTGCAGCGTGCACGGCGTGCCAGGGTAGCGATCTTGGCGAATGTGCGCTTTAATCTGGAACGATAGAACTGAAACAAATGAACACGCCTTCCCCAGCAACTTGATTATTAGAATTGAAGCGGCCCTCTTCTTGGTCTTTATTCCCTCCACTGCGTCTCCTCCACATTGTCTTCAGTTGAAATCCAGACAATGCACGCACTCACCCCCAACATCAAGCCTGCTCCACAGCCCTGTACTTATGTCCAACACATGCATGCGCCCAATGTGACGCAACCCGTCAAAGCCGCCATGCGCCAGAAGGTAGCGCTCCTCTAGAAGAGCAGCCGCGTGGCCTCGGCAGGCAGGAGGAGCATCGCCCTGAGGAAGCGCGTGGCCGTGTGTGTGTGTGTGTGTGTGTGTGTGTGTTTGTGTTTGTGTTCGTCTTAGACAGTGGTTGCGTCTTGAGTAATGCGTAATGTGTGCGTATTTATTCAGGCTGTCAGTGACTGTGCATCGTGTGTATGTATGTATGTATGTATGTATGTATGTATGTATGTATGTATGTATGTATGTATGTATGTATGTATGTATGTATGTATGTATGTATGTATGTATGTATGTATGTATGTATGTA
>Ga0307942_1001639_pt1 | contig 17977 bp, 19 predicted proteins | sample OrgLakmetagen175_FD_201846 | JGI IMG/M metagenome (GOLD analysis project Ga0307942, IMG submission 201846) | Saline water microbial communities from Organic Lake, Antarctica - #175 | ecosystem: Environmental > Aquatic > Non-marine Saline and Alkaline > Saline | place: Antarctica: Organic Lake... | reverse complement strand
AGGCTTGTGTGGATGCAGCTGTTGCACAATTCATCTACGCTACAGGCACCACCTTCTGGGTTGTGGTAGCAATAGGCAAGTGATCATGCTACGTTCTGAGGGGCTGGGAGTTCCTCTGGGGGGCTCTAGAGGGCTTGGAAGTGCCTCTGGGGGGCTCTAGAGGGCCTGGGAGTGCTTCTGGGGTGCTCTAGGAGGCTTGTGGCTGCAAAATTCGTTAAGTGCCCAAAATCGTATTATACGGAGCAATTCGAAAAATACGGTTAAATACGTGATAAATACGATACGACGTATAATACGCCTACGCCGTATGACCCATCCCTGCTGCTTTTTGACGTGATAGTCGATTGAATTATAAAATACGTATTTGAGATCCTGACGTAAAGAGCTTTTTGTGTATTAGTGTGCGAATGAGCCGATTCTGAGGGGTCGGTTGGTAGGTGGTCATTTGGGGGGGTTCGGACATTTTGGGGGGGTCTCCAGAAAATTTCTGGGCCACTTCCAGGAAATAATTAATGTATTAAAATCCTCAGCTCAAGCCCAGTCGACTGGCACCCTTGTTGGGTGATTTCATAAAAGGGGGGAGTCTGGGTGCCTGGCCACAGAAATGCATGGAGCGCCCCCAAGTAGGCCGCGGGGGTGTGTGTAGGCAAATAACCAGCAAGTGCCTCCGAAATTGCATTCATGCATTGCAACATTTCATGATTTGCAATATGCATGAGTTGCATAAAAGTAGCAAAACAATGTGTTGGCAAAGGTTTTGACTAAATTTGTACACCAAACAGGTGGTCAGTGCAAGAGCGTGCGCACTTCGGTTTTTGCCCTTTGGCTCTACTGGAGTTTGTCTTCTTGACCTTGATGGTTACAAATGAATGCCCACTCAAAAACGGAGCAAAATGAACCCCTTTCATCAATTGTGGGGGGTCAGGAGGGGGGGTTTGGGAGGTGGGTGGCCATTTTTACACATGACTGTCAGGATTTTTGTTTTTACGTCTCCTGGATTGAGCAAACATATGGTCAACATGCTCATATAACTTAGCCGGCACACAGGATTTGGGACTGATTTCAGACCACAATGATCAGTGATTGAGTACGCGTAGTCAGGGTTGGCTGAAAGCATAAATATACGGTGTACATATACGGAGTACATGGAATTCCCATGTGCGGTTCGGGCCAGGCCTACATTGCATTTGTGGACTCATTTGCCTACCTTTGACTCATCACCTACCTGACTCATTTGCCTACCTGCCTCATTCGCCTACCTGACTCATCCGTAGGGTTGGCCAGAACCGTATATCTGCACCATATATGACCGTATGTATGGTGATTTCCCTGCTAAAAATACCGTACGTACACCGTATATACCTAGGAATGTATGGTTCTGGCCAACCCTACTCATTGGCCTACCTGACTCATTTGCCTACCTGAGCCGACACGCAATACGAGGGATGAATCTAGGGCTGGACATGTCTTCAGGAGAGAGCGTGTACGCCGTCATGAACTCCTCCATGCGTCCATTTTGAAACACTGCTACAACCTGCGAAAGGAAAGTGCGATGGTGAACATGTTCTCAGACGTGGAAGTCTGTGGCAACGTCGACAGCGCGCGCCCACCCACAGAACCTTGCAGGTGACGTGCCTCGGGGAGGCACTTTTTTGGTGTGCGCAAGTCGCATAGTACACTTGCGTTTAGACACACAAACATGTGCAGAAACATACGCACACACACACACAATGCACGCGCACACGCACACACACGTACACGTGCACATGCAACACGTTCCAAATTCACACACAGATGGGCATAGAAGCAGAGAAAAAGTAGAAGCAAAAGTCTACGCTCGGACAGAAATGGCGTGCATTAAGGAACGACAAAAAAATCAGCCTTTAGACTAGATGAGTCCCACCAGAAAACAGACACTGGAAGACACTGTTCAGAGAGACAGACCCAGAAGGTGCAACAAAGAGTCAACAAACAGCCAAAAACCAGGTCAGAAGAGGTAAAGCTAGCCACTAGCCTTAGGCTGGTCCCAAGGTTCCTACTAGCACCAAGAGTCCTCGTGCCTCTTAGACACTAGCGCTGGCGCACCAACACTGCAAGAGGCTGCCCAGCCACAACCCTGGCCTCAACCAGGCACCAGCACAGTCCTAACAGCCTAGCCGAGGGCTCCTTCATAAGCTGCCATTTCCAAATCTGCACTACCCCCACAAGCCCAACCACGACCTGAGGGTTAACGTCCAACACACAAGCAAGAGCCCCCCCACTTCAACGATGGGGCCTAGCACTCAGTGACTGAGTACAGAGGGTGCACACGGAACTGGCAGGCTCAAACTAGCGTAGCGCGCTCGCATGCAACAACAAGCGTGCATACCCCTCCTCAAACCCCACATACCACCAAGCAACTCTGAGGCAGCCCACGAAGCAGAGACAGATGCGGCACGCCTAAGCAAAACAGTTTCGCTGTACTCACTTTGGCCCCAAACCCTGCGCGATTCAGCTGCAGCAGCATCTCCAGCTCTGCCTGGCGATCAATGAGTAGTTCTGTTTTTTGACCAAACACCTTGACAGCAACAGGGTTCAGTCTTGAATGATCTCTTCCTGATCCTGACCCGGGCGGCGTTACTTTAACCAGTAAGTTGGAGATGCCCCCTGAGATCTTGTCAACCTGTTTTTTTTGGTGAAGGAGGGCGTGACAGAGGCTTGCGTGTGTGTATGTGCGTGTGTGTATGTATGTGCGTGTTCTTTTCCATGTGTATGTGCGTGTGTGTGTGCGTGTGTGAGTGTGCGTGTGCGTGTTCTTTTTTATGTGTATGTGTGTGTGTGTTGTGTGTGTGTGTGTGCGTGTGTGTGTGCGTGTTCTTTTTTATGTGTATGTGCGTGCGCGTGTGCGTGCGTGCGTGTTCACGCGTGCGTGTGTGCGTGTGTGTGTGTGTATGTGTGTGTGTGTGCTCACGCGTGCGCGTGTGTGTGCGTGCGTGCGTGCGTGCATGCGTGCGTGCGTGTGTGTGTGTGTGTGTGTGTGCGTGCGTGCGTGCGTGCGTGCGTGTGTGTGTGTGTGTGTTTAAGTGTGTGTGTGTGCTCACGCGTGCGCGTTATGCGTGTGCATATGCGTGTGTGTGTGTGTGTGTGTGTGTGTGTGTGTGTGTGTGTGTGTGTGTGTGTGTCTATATGACCTTACCCGCAAGGATGAGGTTTGCAGGCCCGCCCAGCCAGGAAGCAAGGCTGTACAGAGCTGCCTAATCTGCTCCTCCCCTGCATGCGGCGCCTCTGCATCCAAAGCAACAGTGTCTCCACTCACAGGCAACTGCTCCTTCATGAATCAATAATTTATGTATTATTTTGTTTGCCTGCCCGCCAAGACGCTGACTCGGTTGCGAGAAATAGATTAATTAATAATGTTGCTCCAAAAAAGCTCATTTTCTGGGGTGGCGGTGAGCCGCTCGGCAGCCCAGCCCGTGGTGCTGCGTCCCGCCCCTCTTTCGCGGACGCGAGGCGCCACGACGATTGAGGCCAAGAATGTCTGCGATTTGACGGGCACCAAGCGGAACAAGGCCAACAACGTCAGCTTTTCCTGCAAGCACAGCCGCAAGTGGCAGGAGCCCAACCTACAGAACAAGAAAGTGTTCTGGGCCACCGGGCAGCGCTGGGTCAAGCTCAAAATCACCACTCGCGCCCTCAAGACCATCGAGAAGAACGGGCTGGACTCCATGGCCAAGGAGGCGGGTGTGGACCTGTGGAAGCTGCCCTTTGAAGATGCACGCCCACAACGCCTGCAGTACCTAGCAGAGAACCCGGGCAAGGTACCAGTGGCAGAGAACCCAAGGTAATCACAGGGGGTGTCTTGGCCAGTGCGTGTGCGTGGCTGTGGTGGTCCTCGAGTGTGCGTGGCTGTGGTGGTGGACGATGGTGATGGTATTGATTTGGGCTGCACACACACACACACACACGCACACACATCTACACACATACACACACACACACGTGCACACACACAGGCACACACATATGCACACACAGACACACCCGCACACATACACACACGCGCGCACACACACATACGCACACACACGTACACACACGCTCATTCGCGCACACGCATGCGCACACAAAAACACACATGCACACTTGCGCACACGCATGCACACACACTCTTAACCACTCTTACGCGCACACGCTAATGAAAAACTAACACGCACGTTGATGCGCACACACAGCACTCACATGAAATGCACATGAACACATGCATGCATGCGCACAGTTGCTCGCACTCAATACACATTGCACAAAGCAAGCACACACAAAGCAAGCACACACACACACTCATGCACACACGTGCACAATCGAACACGCTCATACACACACACACACACACACACACACACACACACACACACACACAAACAAGCACACACACACACATACACACACAAGCACAAGAGCAGGCTCTCATGCATGCATGCATGCACATACACACACACATACACACACACATGCAAGCAGACACGCACCGTGCTCACCCGTAAAAGCACACGGGTGCAGGATAAAACTTGCAAGCTTGACTGCATTCGCATAAATTTTGTAACGACTTTCATGTATTATGTAGTAACAATGGTTCGCCTGAACCATGTGTATGTGCGGTGTTCCAGCAGGGATCCTTCCAATTATGCAGTCATATTTGGTGCTTGCAAACCAATGTTAAAACGTGCCAGCATTGTTGCTATTACCTGAAAATTTTGGTGCCCTTTTTTCGTTGTTCGTTAGCACCTTCACTTACGTGTCTGTGTAAATAGATGAGTGAAATACTGTCTGGAAACATGTTGCACGCACAGCTGAATTTAGAAACCGCATGCACGGAGAGATACCTTAAGTCATTTATCACCTGAGGTTGCGCTCAGACGTGTGATTTCCTTCAGAATAGATGCATGAATTTGTCATTCGCCTATTTGGCTTGAGTGCCGCTCTTAGGTCTGCAAACAGCACAACGAGAAAACGTGCATACCAGGAAGTTGTTCAAACGGCGAAGATAGTATTTTTATTCCACGTAGCAAGGCTAGCCTTGCAGTACTCCTTTCCCGGGAAACGTTCAGGTTTACAAGTAAATAAACGGTAACAATAAACACTTCCTCTTCACACAGCTCATTGCACAGCAGTAGCACGTCGACGACGCTGCCCTCAATCCATGCTCATTCCATCCCATGTTGGATCCTGACAGGAAGATGAAAAACCTTGACAAGCTGGCAGCCTCGAAGAAGCAGCCCAAGTACCCAGTGTACGAAGAGGGAGGCCGTATCGTCTGGATCCGCCCAGGTGAGCACCTATGCATGAAATCTGATGCTACCACACTGACTTGCACTTCATCGCCTCCACCCCAAAAGTACCAAACGTCGTTGCATACACCTGAAAGATTTTGTTTAACCTTTTCCAAGTTACGTGGTTGCAGAGGGTGACAGGCACGCAGTGCCCCCGCATGCTTACTCCTATAAAGGCTCAAAAGCATCCCTTAGGGCTGCTTAAAATCTGTGTTTACGGTCTACCAAGTTCCAGTGTGCAACTCTTTGTATTAAGATCAGGCCTGTGCACTGTACGGTGTACGGTATGGTACGCTTTTTACTGTACGTGCCGTAATTTTGTAAAGTACGGCGAAATTGCGTTTTTGGGGGATCGTAATTTACCGTAATTACGGCAATTTACTGTATGGTGTACGGTACGGTGCCAAGCTGGCACTGCCGGTGCAAAAATGGCCTCAGAAAGGCCTCTCCACCCCAAAACCCCCCATATTTGCTTTCCTGTGTGCTCCTCCGATGTTCTGACGCCACACAATGCTTCCATGAACGACCCTAAGGCTGGGTTAGGGATGCATCAGCTCAGGGGCTGGCACTGCCAGTGCAAAAATGGCCTCAGAAAGGCCACTCCACCCCAAAACCTCCCATTTCCACCTCCAGCATGCTCCTGTTATGTGCTGACGCCACGCAATGCCTCCCTGAACGACCCTGAGGCTGGATTGGGGCTGCATCAGCTCGGGGGATGGGCCCAGCAGTGGCTTGCATGGAAGCTCAAAGTCAGACGCAGTACTTGATTCCTGGTTGGTATAAAATTGTTTTGGGCCGAAATTGGAGCCAAACGGCCAAATTACGGTCAAAATCGTACTGTAGGGTGGCACCGTCATTTTACGATCTGACACCATATTTTTGGCCGACTCTAATTTGGACCGTACTGTACGGGGTAATTACGGTCGGTACCGTAATTACGGTCCAAAATCCAACATTACGGCGTAAGTGCACGGGCCTGATTAAGATATTGAACTCCTAATTGTTAGGAGTGGCCGCTCTTACTTATCAAGCTTTGAAATGGTCAAAAGTGTTCACAGTGACTGGATAAAATGCACTAATGGGGACCTGCACCCTAGCATGGCTCTCCATGGAGTAGTGGCATGTTAATGAACCTTGCCAACCATCCGGTCTTACCCCTCCATAATTTTACAATATTGAGAGCACTCCAAATCTCCCAAAACGTTGCTTTTTCTGCAGTAGGTGACCTGTTGGGAAGATTTGGTAGCAAAGAGTAGGGGTCACACCGCATCGACCCAGCATGAGCGCTGTGGATGGCAATCTTGGAGCTCAACTGCTGTGGATAAACGCCAATTTTTAGCTTTTAAAATGCCAGTCACGGTGTACGAACCCTTTTTGGGCGTTGTTACACTTTGAAATTAATTTTTGGTCCTGCCTCTGGTACAATCCCAGGAGCCCCCCTCGCACTCAGGGCACTGGAAGCAAATGTTAGCAGCACGTGATGTGCAATGCACAGCTTTCACGCACTGTCCAAAATAACTTAGAAAGGGACCCTGTGCATTTTCCGTGCTTCTTGTTCCTTGATTTTGGATGATACGCAATTGCGCGAAAATGCAAAGAATTTTTGGCATTAATTCCAATTCCTGTACCGTTGCTCTGAGCAAATACCCTCTTAATAAAAGTATTGCCTTATAATCCAGTTCTGACGGCAATGTATGCTCTTTCCTTGGAAGTGCAAACTTTAAGCCATTGCAGTGCTCATGTACTTGAACTTGAAGCCCAGTCATAACCAGCAGGGACTGACAATCTACCCTCGTCCTCCTCTCTCCTGCCAACCTGCACAGGCACTGAAGAGCTTGTGTTTGGAAAGAAGGAGGCCGGACCAGCTGCAGTCGCTGCCGCCACAGAGAAGAGCCAGCAAGAGTTGACTGTCACCCTATCGAGCTAGGCACGTTATTCTTAAAGTCGTAGATTAGATGAACATGTACTTGTCAAGCTGACTCTCTCTCAATTTTTTTAAATCTGTGCTTTTCTACAAAATGGTGTGTTATATTTTGGTTGGTTTTGCTTTCGCACACTTTAAACACACCTGCACATCCCGCCTGCTTCAGTGGATCCGGTAGATAAATAATTTGATGATTTTCTAGAGTGGGGGCCTCTGGTCTCCCTGCTCGAGGGCAGGCGCACATACTGAGCCTCTTCATTTATATTTCGATACTTAATTACCGGCTTCAAAATGAGGTGACATTTTTGAACAGTTCTGTTTTTTAGCAACTGATTTTTACTCGGCGTATGAAATTTGCAAATTAAAACATTCGATGAGCAGGTGCTCACGTTAACCGAGGTTGGAGGATATGCCCGATTGGAACATCTTGGCAGCCTGAGCTGCGGGGATGGTACCTCCAGCATGTACTGCTGATGCGCACAATAGGGGTGGTGCGGCCGGTGCGACAGCCCCAGATAAACCCAAGGACCTTGCGGACGAGGGGAAGAAGACGCACTTGCATCAGGCAAGCACCTAGCTACAAATATGACGAGTGAAATAGGCAGGAACGATGCTTGCCATTTTGCTTCGCGCGATTTTTGAATCTTAGGGCTTTGGACACCTTTGCCTGTCCACAGTCAGATGCTGATACCTGCCTGAAGGCAGTGAATCCTGTCAAGCTCAAGAAGAGCGGGAGTGGCAAGCACTCCCAACAAGAGCGGATAAACTCACGAGTCTGGGATGCAGGTAGGGAGGGATACGAATGAACCTGCCTCTTCACGCGCCTACGCAGAGTGCGAGATGTCAATGGCAATTCAGGAAAGGACCCAATGTCTGATGAGGTTTAGCAAAGGGAGGTATCTGATCCTCCTCCTCCTTACGATACAAATGGATCTTCCCACATGCAGTTCCCTTCACCCCCTCTCAAGGCATTTCACGGACACCAAACACCAGTGCTGGGCAGCACACCTTTGAGCCACAGGGTTGGGGCTGGGGCTACAATGGCAGGCACCCAGAGAGCCCGGTAAGGAAAAAGGGACAGACAAGCGTTCAAACTTAAAAGCGCTTGCATTTGAGTTCCTTCACAGCTGTTTCCCCCCCGCCATACAAGCACACATGCCATACAAGTCAGCTGAGAAACCTGCACGTCCTGGTGTAATAATAGGTGTTCCGCTTGTTTTTGCTCTCAAAACACACAAACACACACACACACACATACACACACACACGCATACGCACACACATTCACACATGATATGCACTGTGCATATACGTACACACAAACCCGTGCATATACACTGAACAGAAGCTTTAGCATTAGCATACACCCACATTTACACACACGCGCGCTCAAAAACACAAATATACACACACGCACACCCCAACACACACGTTCACAACTGCACACAAACCCAGAACATGATCCTGCGTGGAGGCTCGGATGGGGAGGCCGTGCCTGCCCACATGCCCTTCCCTCCCTTTATGATGGCCTACCCAATGGCCTACTCTATGGGTGCTGATGCTAGTAGCCCCCATTACGTGCCTCCCAGCCCTTTGATGGGCAGCCCTGTGGGCACTCCAACAGGTAAGGACGCCCCTTTGTTCTTCTTGCTGTAGGCACTCTTGCAAACACTTCTTGCAGAGTGGCAGGTACACACACATACACGCACGCACACACTTACACACATGCTTGCACGCGCATACTCACACAAACACACATATGCATGTGTATACACACATGTGTACACACATACTCGCACACACGTATGCACACACACATACGCACACACACATACGCACACACACACACATACACATACACACACAAACACCAAGCTACCTACCTACCTAAACACCTTCCATGCCCCGATCCCTCCCCGCGCGCACAGCCATGATGTTCCCCCAGACCCCTTTCGCGGGCGCGCACTCCACCCACCACCACCCTTTCTCCCCCTACTGCGGACCCAACCGTGCCCCAGGGAATGGGAACTTCTCTGCCTCCAGTCCCACACGCAGCCCCTCCTACCTTCCAGACTCGTTCGCTCCCATGAGCCCTGGTTACCACGGGGGTCCCTTTTTCCACCCCCTGTTCAACAACTTCCCTGCCTTCCTCCCTCCCCCCCCACGGCAGAACAGCAGCAGCGGGTGCGTTTCTGTGGGTTTTTCGTGTCATGCCTTTGGAGTCGGTTAGAAGTGCAAGGTTGCCAGGTAGCTGTAGAGGAAGCCTGGGCAGGGTTGTGTGCATGTGCATGTGCATGCGTGTGTATGTGTGTGTGTGTGTGTGTGCCTATTTGATGTGTAGACATGTATACGTGCTATGTGATCAACCTTGCAACGATACTTTTCACGAATAACAATAAAGCTCGTGCATCATCCCCATTCCCCCACCCCCCCCTCCTGCAGCACCTCCCCCAGAAAAGCCCCCAGTGGGCATACTGGAGCCTTTCAGAGCAGCTACAACAACAGCAATCATAACAACAATAACAACAGCAGCAATGTTAGTAACAACAATGTCAGTGGAGGCAACGGAAGTGGTGCATACTTCAAGTCAGGGCAGCAACACCAGCAGCAGCACCAACACCAGCAGCACCAACACCAGCAGCACCAGCACCAGCACCAGCACCAGCACCAGCACCAGCACCATCAGCAGGGGCAGCAGCACCAGCACCACCACCACCATCACCAGCAGCAGCAGCAGCAGCAGCAAAGGCACGAGCGCAGCAGTTTTGAGTCCTCTGACAGTGTGGCCACTTTTGAGTATGGTGCAGGTAGGGGTGCCTGTGTGTATTCTCCTGTTGTGCCGTGTAGAATGCATTTGACAACTGTGTTTTTAGCACAACCATCAGCAACACCACCTGCACCAGCATGGTTGTAACTTAGACAGTGCGGAAACTGTTGCGTATGGTGTGTGCATTCTCCTGGTATGCCGTGTGAAAATGTGTGCTTTTGGGGTATGCGTAGGGTTGGCCAGAACCACACATATATACGGAATATATACGGTACTTTTGGCAGGGCAATCACCAAATATACGGTCATATACGGTGTAATTATACGGTTCTGGCCAACCCTATGTATGAGTCACCATGGATATAGCTCAGACAGTGGGCCGCTTCACACCTTTTTGAGTACGGTGCAGGTGGGTGCCTGCGTGCTTTGGTTGGCCGTATACTACTTGGCTGGTTTGCCGTATACTACTCGTTGGCCGTATACAACTTGTTGGCCGTATGTAACGTGTGTCATTTACATTAAATGAGCACGTGCGCAGCAGCACAAAAAATTCCCAGGCAATGGCGTCAGGTGCGGATGGGTGTCGTGTGTGTCTGCTTCTGTCTTACGTCTGCGTAAGAGGTGTGCAGTTTGCTTTTGAGGATGTAGGCAAGCTCTGAGGGCCCCTTGGCCATGGGGCCTCGTTTGGACCACTCGTGTGTTTGCTTTTGCGGAAACAGGCAAGCTCTGAGGGCCCCTTGGCCATGGGGCCTTGTTTGGGGCATTAATGTTTGCTTCTGGCTCATTGCTGCTCCACTCTTTCTCTAAAACTCAGTACCAAAGTGGCTTCTTTTTTTTAGTGATACGTGGGCTGTGGTTTCTCAATGTAGTTTTCTTTTTTCTGTAGTAAGCGCAGCGCACTGCGTGGCGGTGTTGGTCTATTGGCGTCTATTAGCGTGGCATTCTGGGGCGATGATTGAGCATGCACACGAGTCTGAGGCACTCTGCTGCTGTTGCTCTCTCTCTCTCTCTCTCTCTCTCCCTCTCTCTCTTTGCGGGAGTTTGTGCGCACCCCCTTCTATATTTCGCAGAAGACACTGTCCGCCCTGTCAGGTGCCCGACTGCAGCCAGTGCAGGAATATGCCAGCAGGAGTGCGCAGTGGGCTCTCTCCTGCTGGCACATCCTGCAGCATTCTTAACCAGCTTTTATTATCCTGCACTTGCAGCCTTTTGCTCAATAAACTGTGCACGCAGCTCTTTACTCAATAGGATGCACTCACAGTCTTTTGCTCACGGTACTGTGCACGCAGCTCTTTACTCAATAGGTTGTACTCACAGCCTTTTCTCAATAGACTGTGCACGCAGCTCTTTACTCGATAGGATGCACTCACAGCCTTTTGCTCACGATACTGTGCACGCAGCCTTTTGCTTGCTAGACTATACTCACACTGTGACAGCCTTTCGCTCATTAGAATGTGCATTCGTCCTTTGTCGTGCAGGAGGTGGAATGGGATGGCAGCCTCTACCACACCCGGGCAATGCAGTTCACAATGGGGGAGGCTACTGTCCTTTCTCCTACCCCCACCCCCTGGCTGCGATGCGCTCCGGTCCAGGGGGGCCTATGCAGGTGTGCTGTGTGTGCTATTGTGTGTATGTGTGTGTGCGTGTGTGTTTTTCAATTACGTGTTTGTGCATGTGTGTGCGTATGTGTGAGAGGGCATGAGACGGGCTGGCACCCAGTTTTTTGCATTTGAACCCCACAGTAAGCACGTTTGTTCATTGGACTGCTCTCAAACTTGCAAATTGCCTACGCTCTCGAACTTGGACTGCTCTCAAACTTGGACTGCCTCAAACTTGCAAACTGCCTGCGCTCTCAAACTTGGACTGCTTTCAAACTTGCAAATTGCCTGCGCTCTCAAACTTGCGAGTTACCTGTCCTCAAGCACTACCTCTGCTCGTGCTTGAGGATGATTTGTTCTTCGGATTTGCACTAGAAGGGTGTCCCTTTGTACAATTCTGGGGACAAAGCGCTAAATGTGCACCAAAAGGGCATCCCTGCGTATGATCTTGCATGAGTAGCCAGGAACAAAGGCTTCCTGTTGCTGGCTGTTTGTGTGAGGCGAATTGAGCATGCAGAAGTTAATGTCCCAGTTGTCAGCCCAAGATTTGTGAACAGCACACACACACACACACACACACACACACACACACACGCACACATACACACACACACATGTGAAAGTGCTGAGTCTCTGTTTGAGGTCACGCTCGAAAATAAAGCTCTGCCACACGCGCACACACACACACACGTACAAATGTACACGTATGCGCACACACACACATATACACACACACATACACACTAACTCACACACACACATTCGCGCAGGTGCCGTACTGCATGCCCATGCCGTTTGCCATGCAGCCACCTTACTGTATGCCCAGCGGCGGAATCAACCATCCTAACTACCTTCACAACCACAACCACAACCCTCACTACCCCCCCCACCACAATCGCTTGAGCAATCCTGGAACATGGCCCCCTCCTCCTGGTCCCCCTTCCCCTTTGCCCATGGGATCCTCTTCCAAGGTGTGTGTGTGTGTGTGTTGGCAAGCAAGCTGTTTTTGCGTGTGTGTTAATGTGTCTATGTATGCAAGTAGGCTCGTTTTTGCATCAACATATATGTCCCCTGTCCCCTGAAAACTCATCTGCTCGGTTTGAAAAAAACGGACCACAGCACATCCGCATCACAGCTGGTGCATTGCACGTGGCAAGCGCTCTCTCCTTATGCTTTCTGTGGTAGTTGCAGCTCTGCTGTATGTACACAAGGTAAGGTAAGGTAAGGCTACATCACTATATATGCCTGAAAGGGCATCTCAGCGGAAGTTTGGAAAAAGCCTGAAACTACACCTGGCTAAACAAAAGAAACAGAAGCTAAAGGAAGCATGAAACAGATGCAGAAGAGAAAAAAGTATAGAGAAAGAGAATGTTTGTTTTGAAGAAGCGCGAAGAGAAAGCATCAAGGAGAACGAGAAAAACTGTTGATATGTCTCAGGATGTGTATGTACACAAGCTATTCATGTGCAATGCAAGACCTTACATTACAATGGCCTGTCTACTTAGTGCCCAAGTTACTTTCTTGACACACACACACACACACACGCACATACACACACGCAAAAGCAGGGCTGTTTTGGCGCTAACTCCACCACATCAAAAATGCCTGGGCAAGTGCACACTTCCTCGCTCACACAGGCGCCTCGGCGCTGACTCCACCCTCTCCACAGAACCAAAAAAGCCTTATTACTTGTTACCGCATCAAACGACAGCCCAACAAACCACGTGTGCATGCTACTCTGAAACAATGCCAGATCTGAAACAATGCCTAGAGTTGTGCACGATGAGCTTATGATTCCACATCCAACGTCCACGCCACTGCTTACTCTCTCACAGGGCCGTCCAAACACCAACCCACCCCCCGCCAACCACCAACACAACCACCCCCACCCCCACCCTCACCAACCCCACCACCCCCACCAGCCCTTCTGCAACCACACCAGTGACAGCCACAACAACACCAGCAACAGCAGCGGCAGTGGCAATGGCAGCGCCCACATTCACAGCATGAGCAGCAACAGTAGCAGCACTTGCAGCACGCTGCCATCCACGCCCGCACACTCCCCCCCCAACAACCTAGGTACGGGCCCTGGGGAGCTCAGCAGTGTTGTCAATACTGGAGGCAGCAGCAGCAGCGGCGGTAAGAGCAAGCAGCGCCCCCCTCCCCTGCAGCTGAGCTTGTTGCACATCAACAGCTCAGGAGGGCCTGGACCTGCGCCCCTGCCCAACGGCCACACTGCATTAGGTGGGCTGTGCAATTTTGTGTGTGCACACGCGTGTGTGTGCGCGTGTGTGTGCGTGTGTAGCTGAGCTTGTTACATATCAACAGCTCAGGAGGGCCTGGACCTGCGCCCCTGCCCAACGGCCACACTGCATTAGGTGGGCTGTGCAATTTTGTGTGTGCACACGCGTGTGTGTGTGTGCGCGTGTGTGTGTGTACATGTGGAAGCGTCGCGTGCGTGCGTGCGTGTGTGTGTTAATGTGTGTTTGTGTATGTGCTCTTAAGTTAAAGCGCTAGGGCTGCACTTGTGTCTGTGCCTGATGGCCACCCTACGCCATTTGGGCTGTGCATTTGTATGTAAACATGTAGGTTTGGTCAGAACCATATATATACGGTGTATATACGGTACTTTTGGCAGGGGAATTACGAAATTTACAGTCAGATACGGTGTATATATACGGTTCTGGCCAACCCTATAAACATGTGTATATATCGATGCATATGTGTATGTGTGTGTGTACAAACTCATAATGCATCAAGTCCATTATGTCCTGTTCCCCCTCTTTATGTCCTCACAGGTTTGGCTGTGTCCAGGCATCCATTTCCTAGTGCACTCATTACCCTACCTCATTGCACACCTCACATCCCAGCAGCACTGCCCATCGTCGTTCTTGCCACAAATCAATTTCTCTTTTTCATTACGCTACCTCATTGCACGCCTTACATCCCAGCAGCACTGCCCATCGCCATTCTTGCCACAAATCAAATTCTCTTTTTCATTACGCTACCTCAAATGCTCACAATTTACATTCCAGCAACACTGCCCATCGTCGTTCTTGCCACAAAATAAATTCTCTTTTTCATTACGCTACCTCATTGCTCACACCTTACATCCCAGTAGCACTGCCCATCGTCGTTCTTGCCACAAAATAAATTCTCTTCATTACGCTACCTCAAATGCTCACAATTTACATTCCAGCAACACTGCCCATCGTCGTTCTTGCCACAAAATAAATTCTCTTTTTCATTACGCTACCTCAATGCTCACACCTTACATCCCAGTAGCTCTGCCCATCGTCGTTTTTGCCACAGAAAAAAATTCTACCAACATGCTGCTCACACGTGACCCTCTGTTGCTCTCTTTGGTGCACAGCACTTCCCTTGAATTTTGTCCATGCCAATTCACATTGCTTTTCACAGACACGTCATTGGCGCCCTCCTCCTCCTGTGGTGCACAGCACTTCCTTTTAGAGTCGTCCATGCCAAATCTTTGGATCACATTTGCTTTTCACAGACACGCCACAGGTGCCCTCCTCCTCCTGCGGTGCACAGCGCTGCCTTTAATAGTTGTCCAGGCCAATTCTTTGGATCACATTTGCTCTTCTTGAAAAAGGCAGACACACCACCGGCGCCCTCCTCCTCCTGTGTTGCACAGCACTGCCTTTAATAGTTGTCCAAGCCAATTCTTTGAATCATTTGCTCTTCTTGAAAAAGGCAGACACACCACCGGCGCCCTCCTCCTCCTGTGTTGCACAGCACTGCCTTTAATAGTTGTCCAAGCCAATTATTTGAATCATTTGCTTTTCTTGAAAAAGGCTTACACACCACAGGTGCCCTCCTCCTCCTGCAGTGCACAGCACCGTCTTGTAGTCGCCCATGCCAATATTTCTGCTGCTCGCGCAAACAGGTGCCCCTCCCTCTCCTATGATGCATGGCGCTGACCAAATATCCTCTGAAGCCCATTCATGACAAGTGAGCTGCACACACACACACACACACACACATACACTAACGAACACACATTCATACACACGCACGCCACAGGTGCCCCTCCCCCTCCCATGATGCCCATGGCCATGCTGCCTTCCCCGCCCTGCTTCTGGGAGGGTGCCCAAGGTGAGGCATCCTTAAGGTAGCCTTAGGGCTGCTCAGCTGTGTGTACGGCGTCATTAGGGCAGTCTTAGGGCTGCTCAGCTGTGTGTACGGCGTCATTAGGGCAGTCTTAGGACTGCTCAGCTGTGTGTACGGCGTCATTAGGGCAGTCTTAGGGCTGCTCAGCTGTGTGTACGGCGTCATTAGGGCAGTCTTAGGGCTGCTCAGCTGTGAGAGCCTTGGGGCTGCTCAGCTGTGTGTACGGCGTCAATAGGGCAGTCTTAGAGCTGCTCAGCTGTGTGTCTTGGGGCTGCTCAGCTGTGTGTACGGCGTCATTAGGGCAGTCTTAGGGCTGCTCAGCTGTGTGTACGGCGTCATTAGGGCAGTCTTAGGACTGCTCAGCTGTGAGAGTCTTGGGGCTGGTCAAGTGTGTACGGCGTCATTACGGCAGTCTTAGAGCTGGTCGAGTGTGTGCATGGCTCAATAGGGCAGTCTTAGGACTGCTCAGCTGTGTGAGTCTTGGGGCTGCTCAAGTGTGAACATGACTCGTTAGGGCAGACTTGGGGCTGGTCAAGTGTGTACATGGCTCGTTAGGGCAGTCTTAGAGCTGGTCAAGTGTGTACATGTCGTATCAGGGCAGTCTTAGGACTGCTCGAGTTGCACATGGCGTCATTAGGGGGGTCTTGGGGCCGGTCGAGTGTGTGCATGGGTCGAGTGTGTGCATGAAGCCGGTCGAGTGTGTGCATAGGGTCGAGTGTGTGCACGGAGCCGGTCGAGTGTGTGCATAGGGTCGAGTGTGTGCACGGAGCCGGTCGAGTGTGTGCATAGGGTCGAGTGTGTGCACGGAGCCGGTCGAGTGTGTGCATGGGTCGAGTGTGTGCATGGAGCTGGTCGAGTGTGTGCATGCATAGGGTCGAGTGTGTGCACGGAGCCGGTCGAGTGTGTGCATGGCTCATCAGGGGGGTGCTGTACGAGCGTGTCCATACTTGTGTGTGGCACATACCTGGTTTCTGCCGTCGCTCGCAGTATCGCGGTTCTGTCCTGTTCTGTGTGTAAGTTGTTGCGTTCAGTGTTCAGTGTTGGCTTGAACCATGTATATACGTAGGGTTGGCCAAGACAAACATACACACGGTGTGTATACGGTATTTTTAGCAGGGAAATCACCATACGTACGGCCATATACGGTGTACATATATGGTTCTGGCCAACCCTATATATACGGTGTGTGTACTATTTAAGGTGCTTTTGGCAGGGAAATTACCAAATATACAGGCATATACGGTGATACGTTGTATGTATACGGTTCTGGCCAACCCTAGGTACTTTGCCTGGTTATGTTGTAATCTTGAGTGATCTGAGATCATTATCACACCCCAAAATTAAGTTCAGAGGAGTGAGTTATTATCGCACGCTTTATTTATAAGTAGGGTTGGCCAGAACCATATATATACGGTGTTTATACGACAAAATTGGCAGGGAAGTTTCCAAATGTACGGTTATATACGGTGTATATGTATGGTTCTGGCCAACCCTAGGTTTAAGTGATGTATATAGTAATGAGCAGGAGGTGTGTGAATCAGCGGCTGAAGCACGAAGGGGAAAAACAAAGCTTGCAGCATTATTATTTTGGGCGGGGTAGTTGTTGAGTGCGCCAAACTCTGTAAGAAGTAAGTGCTGGTGCAAAGTATGCACTTGATTTCAACAGGAATGGGTGGTCTTGTCTGTCGTGCGGATTTTTTTTTGACAGGTCAACGATTCCTTCCTCCTTTACCTGGGGGGAGTCAGTCGCAGCATGGTGGGTCAGGTTTGCGTATGACTAGGGTTGGCCAGAACCATTATATATACGGTGCATATACGGTATTTTTGGCCAGGAAATTACCATATATACGGTCATATACGGTGTATATATACGGTTCTGGCCAACCCTACGTATGACATGATCGGTGTATGAATGATAGAGAACCTGGTACTTAATGTATACATTAAAGAGCAAGTACTATTCCGTGCACGCGCGCGAGTACTCACACACACCACACACACACGCATATTCACACACACACACACACACACACACACACACACGCATGCACACACACACACAGACACACAGACAGATACACATACAGGCACACACTTGCTCACATGCAACACACACAGCACTACACAACACAACACGCACAGGCCAGAGCACAGGCCCCTCGGACGGTAGCACCTTTCCCTTTGCCACCTCCTCACAACCCCAGCCCACTCGAGCCGCCTACCCCCCTCACCCCCTACCGAACGGGAGCACA
>Ga0307942_1001637_pt1:15000-17985 | contig 17985 bp, 21 predicted proteins | sample OrgLakmetagen175_FD_201846 | JGI IMG/M metagenome (GOLD analysis project Ga0307942, IMG submission 201846) | Saline water microbial communities from Organic Lake, Antarctica - #175 | ecosystem: Environmental > Aquatic > Non-marine Saline and Alkaline > Saline | place: Antarctica... | reverse complement strand
CTTAAAAAGGGGTGGGGTGGGGGGGGGACCATACAAAGTGGTGCTTTGCTCTCGCGCACGACGGGGAAAACATGAAGGGCTTCTGCAAGCAAAAAGGGTTACCTCATGCAGCTCTTGCTGCAGCACGTCCATGGGTGGCAACGGCAGCTGCTGCTCAACCTCAAGCAACCACCGGTGTAAAACTTGCTTGGCTCTCTGGGTTTGGCTCCTCTCCCTGTTAGTTTTTGTGTGCGTATGCGTGTGTTTGTGCACGATTGTGTATGTGTATGCACATGTATATTCCCTTACTACATTGCCTTGTCTTGCGTATACATGTTCCTTCATCATGTTACCTCATGATGTGGATGTGCATGTAAATGCCCTTAGCAGCAGCTTTGTGTGCTCTCACGACATTGGCACCACATTCTCGACGCCATTCATTCTCACCTTCTGGCAGCTGTTTCTTGCACACCACTTTGCTGGGCCCACTTCACACTAGAAATGGCTCCTGCATGCGCCAGACCTGCGGTGAAAGTTCCAGATTACATCAATCTTCAAACACAGCACCCTCATTTTAACAGGACTGCCCCCCGCGTGTGTACAGGATAATCGGGAAATATTTGAAGCAGTGGTAACATGTAATCTTTTCAAGGAGTCATGGACCTGCAAATATGTGCTCGTGCTCTGATGAGAAATCGGCAGTGGCATCACATGATCTGGATACATGGACCTGCAAATATGTGCTCGTGCTCTGATGAGAAATTGGCAGTGGCAACACATGATCTGGATACATGGACCTGCAAACATTTGCTCGTGCTCTGATGAGAGCCTGCTGTGTGTGGCACCCACCCAGACAAGCATATCAGGTGAGCTAGCTGAGTGTACGAGCCACAACTGCCGCAACAAAACGATCACATTCTTCTGTGTGTGTATGTGTGTGTATGTGTGTATGTATGTATGTATGTGTGTGTATGTGTGTGTGTGTGCGTGCCTGCGTGCGTGTGTGTGTGTGCGTGTGTGTGTGTGCGTGTGCGTGCGTGTGTGCGCGTGTGTGCGTGCATGCGTGCATGTGTGCATGCAAATGTGTGCGTTCGCGTGTGTGTATATGTGTGCAGTTTGTGTGTGCACGTATGTATGTGTGAGTGTACCCTGCTTTTGATCACACCTGCACGGTGACCAGTCCTTCTAAACATGGTCGACCAGCGCCTTACTATATTGCAGGCTCGCTTGGTATACATGCAGAGGTTTGAAGAGATTCAACTGGTATATATATGGCAGAAAATCTTGAACAAATTCACCTGGTATTCGTATATATGGCAGAGTTTTCTGAAGAGATTCACCTGGTATACGTATATATGGCAGAGTTGTTTGAAGAGATTCACCTGGTATACGTAAACATGGCAGAAAAATTGGAAGAGATTCACCTGGTCGACTTATATATGGCAAATTTAAAGAGATTCACCTGCTGCAGGGTAGTTGAAATCGAACCGCAGCTGCTCAGGGTGCCATGCTTCCCGTCTCATGAAGTTGAGGATGATGTACAGGGCCACCTGGTTTGAGGATGACAAGTTTGGGGTTGAGGTTGAGGATGATGTTCAAGGCCACCTGGTTTAAGGATGACAAGTTTATGGTTGAGGTTGAGGATGACGTACAGGGCCACCTGGTTTGAGGATGACAAGTTTAGGGTTGAGGTTGAGGATGATGTACAGGGCCACCTAGTTTGAGGATGACAAGTCTAGGGTTGAGGTTGAGGCAAATGTACAGGGCCACCTGGTTTGGGAATGACAAGTTTAGGGATGAAGCAGAGGATCAAGTTGAGGATGATGTACAGGCCCACCTGGTTTGAGGATGATCAGTTTAGGGTTGAAGTTGAGATTAAAGTTGAGAATCAAGTTGAGGATGATGTACAGGGCTGTGGCTGGATCACGATGACGTAAAGGTCCACTTGGTTAAATGATCAAATGGTAGAACGGTTGTTAAGGGGCTATAGCTTTGAAACGCTTTCCCAAATAACAAGCAAGGTAGTCAACGATTAGATAGTGGGGCAGCAGAACAAATGGGATTAATTTGCAGACACTTTCCAGGTGGAATGAAGGGTAGTGTACGTGCATCAAATCAGTCACGTGTAGTGTACGTGCATCAAGTCAGTCACGTGTAGTGTATATGCATCAAGTCAGTCATGTGTAGTGTACGTGCATCAATTCAGTCACGTGTAGTGTAGTGTAGAGTGCATCAAGTCAGTCACAGGGTAGTGTACGTGCAGCAAGTCAGTCACGTGTAATGTACGTGCATCAAGTCAGTCACGTGTAGTGTACGTGCATCAAGTCAGTCACGTGTAGTGTACGTGCATCAAGTCAGTCACGTGTAGTGTACGTGCATCAAGTCAGTCACGTGTAGTGTACGTGCATCAAGTCAGTCATGTGTAGTGTAGAGTGCATCAAGTCAGTCACGTGTAGTGTAGAGTGCATCAAGTCAGTCACGTGTAGTGTAGAGTGCATCAAGGCAGTCACGTGTGGTGTAGAGTGAATCAAGTCAGTCACGAAAAGTGTAGAGTGCATCATGTCAGTCACGTGTAGTGTACGTGCAGCAAGTCAGTCACGTGTAGTGTACGTGCTTCAAGTCAATCACGTGTAGTGTACGTGCAGCAAGTCAGTCACGGTGGCGTTGTTCGCCAACGCATTTGCTTGCCATTGGTGTGTAATTCCTCCCATTTGTGCCTCAACATACGTGCAGAAAACAGGCTTACAGTCAGGTCACCCTTGTTGTGGAGCTCAGTCTACTTTTTGCAAAGGCACCCTTGGGTGGGGGGCCTGGGACGGCTGCTGGACCTATGAAAACGAGGTGATGACCTGGAGCTATTTGTTATTTCAAAGGCCACTAGCTGACATAAACCACAAACGCGGATGTCCACACCTCACCAAATGTAACAAATCCGCTGACAAATCACAAATGCACACGAATGCCTCATCAATCCACGGCAAGCCCTCCACGATTAATTCTACTCAC
>Ga0307942_1001637_pt1:0-10000 | contig 17985 bp, 21 predicted proteins | sample OrgLakmetagen175_FD_201846 | JGI IMG/M metagenome (GOLD analysis project Ga0307942, IMG submission 201846) | Saline water microbial communities from Organic Lake, Antarctica - #175 | ecosystem: Environmental > Aquatic > Non-marine Saline and Alkaline > Saline | place: Antarctica: Organic... | reverse complement strand
GACCGTGTTGTGCGTGCTGCAGCTAGGAAAACACTGACACGCTCACACTTTCATTAAGGTGTTTATGCACACACGCACATTCACACACACACACACACACACACACACACACACACACGTACGTCCGCAGGCAGTGTATGAGTATTGGGCGGCCAAGCGCAAGCGTTGGGGCAAGCCTCTCCTGCGTCGCCTGCAGGCACCCACATATACCAGCGATGTCAACCCCTACAACGTGTTCAGGTGTGTATGTGTGTGTGCGCTTTTGTGTATGCGTGTACCTACGTGTGTGTGTGTGTGCTTGTGCTTGTGTGTATGTGTGTGGGCGTAAGTGTTGACGTGTGTGATTCGTGCATGTGTGGGGTTGGCCAGAACCGCGTATATATGACGTATATTACCGTAAAGATGGTCATTTTCCTGCTATAATTACCGCATATACACCGTTTCTATATGGTTCTGACCAACCCTACTCCGTCCAGTTTTCGTGTTGTCAAGAGTGGAAGTCGGATTCAAACTTAATACCAGAACATCTCCTCTACTTTGTCCGGTACTCTGCTAAAATCTAATTTCGGTCAAGTAGCGTGGAATGAGATGTTAAAACCGCTTTGTAAAGTGTTGCAATGTTTTTGTGGGCGTGTGAGCGCTCAAATCTCAAGAGAATACAGAGCATGCGGATGGCGATTGCGTTATAGCAATTGTCGCCTTTGTACACTCTACGTTGCAGCCTGAAGCAGGCTCGAGTAAAGCGCCCCCCTTTTTGACTTGTTCTCACTCTCACACCCCAAATAATGTGAAAGTTTAATAGAGGGGTACTGATCATCCCACTCGCATTGCTCATTGCTGCAATCGTGTTCCACACAACACCCAGGCCGAGAGAAAAGGTGAACCGCCCCACTACACGGCGGCGACGCGAGAACAGTGTGGACTGCCTAGAAAAGCTGCGCACCATCCACGAAAATATCCTGCACGCAATGGAGATCACAGAGCTCATGGTCATTCGCGAGCGAAAGAAGCGGGACATCTGCGTGAGTGTATGGGCGTGCACATGTTGGAGGAGAGAAGTGTGTGTGTGTGTGTGTGTGTGTGTGTGTGTGTGTTGTGTGTGCATGGTGTGTGTGTGTGCGCGCGTGTGCATGTGCGTGTGCGTGCGTGTAGAGGTGTGCGTGTATGCGCAACCAGAAGGTGTTTGTTGCCTTGGAAGGAGGTTGACTTGGACTTGGGAGCACTGCAGTTGAGCAGCCACCACAAAGCAATCCTTTCACAAACTTGTATTTTGTGCTCATGCACATCACCATTTTGCACACCTCTTCACTGTGCAGCAAGTGGACGTGACTGTGCAACGGTTGCAGCTGAGCAGCCTCCACAGACAATTTTGTTGCGTTCTTAGTATTCCGTGCTCGTGCACTACGCAACCCTGTGCACGCTCCTTCACTGTGCAGCAAGTGGACATGACTGTGCAACGGCTGCAGCTGAGCAGCCACCACCAGCCACGTGAAGTACATGCGGCTCTAGAGCAGGAAGCTGTGGTGAAGCTGCAGGTGAGCCTGAGAAACAAGTGATCAGGGTTGACCAAATTTGTACGCTTACATTACTCGAAGGACTGTATATCTGAAGACCTTCCTACTATGAAGTTAGATATTCTGTTTATTATGGATTTAATTGACCATGAGAAAAATGCAAAACAGATTTGTGTACAGCATTCATGGGAACAGCTGAGGGTGAGTCTGGAAAAAGTACGGTGGACAAGCGAGAGAGTGTAGATCAGGAGAGCGCGCAAGAACAAGTGCTGGCACGTGGAAGGCTGATAAGGAAGTGTTAAGAAGGGCAAGACAAAAAATTTGTGGGCGAGTCATTTTGCTTGGAAGGCGAGGCTAGGGGGGGAAGCATAAGCAAAATGGCTTTACCTTTCTTGCTGCTGCAGTTGTGTTGGGGGAAAACAGCAATACCAGCTGCAGATCCTCAAAAACACTTTTGATAAAGATGTAAGATGCATTAGGTGCAGGTGATATTTCTCTTGTAGATACAATTCTCTCTCTGTGTGTGTGTCTCTCTCTCTCTCTCTCTCTCTCTCTCTGTCTCTCTCTCTGTCTCTCTCTCTGTCTCTGTCTCTCTCTCTCTCTCTCTCTCTCACACACACACACACATTTATACACACTTTAACACAGGAACTTCAAAGCAGCAAACGGCAGATGGACCCTCGTTTGAGCGCATACATGGATGCTGCCCAGGTTAGTAACTATGACAACCCATTTTACAGCACTCGCATTTCATTTGGTATCTAAGCTCTTTCATGCTATTATAGATGCTGCCTTCAATTGCATGTTGTTTCTAACATTGTTTTACAGAACCAAAAAAAAAGTAGCTTGTTGTCGTTGTAAGTGTGCTTGTGTGCAGCAGGAATTGCTAGTTATTTGGGCGCCCTGCAACATGGGACATTTATTCGCACACAAACACATGCACATAAACACATGCACAGAGCAACAATACATACACACACAACACGCGCACACACACACACATACACACATGCAGGGCGGCTTTGCCAATGCCGATCTAGACTCCCCGCTGCGCTTGTCGCTCATTCACAAGCGGCGACGTATTGAGCGAGATGCGCGCTCCTTCCAGGCTGTCACAGACCCTACCTCCCTTGCCCCCTTGCCTCCCCCACCCCCTGCCCCTGAAATGGAGCCCCTGTGGTGCGCACTTCTTCACATTGTGTAGAGCTGCTACGCATGTCTTTGTACTTAGCTGCTACGTATGTCTTTGTGATTTGTTATACAAAGATATAGGCAGGGCTCACGCTGATAGCTAGCTAAATCCAGACCCCTAGCCTGCACCCAAATCAGGGAGCCCCTCCCAGTACGTGGCTGTTTGTTCTTATAATCCTGGCAAGCTTTCGGAACGTTCTGATGTTTTGTAACACTGTGTGGGTCAGGGTTACAACGTTAAAACCATCCCTGCTTTATGGTGCACGTCCCCCTGTAGAGCTCAGCTGCAAAATGTTGCACCTAGGATGCATGCTGGGTGTGCCGTTTTGACTCGTGCTTGGCATGGCCTGAGTCTCTTGTTTTACGACCACGAGCGTCTTTATTACGTCTTGCCGTGCTCATATACACTTGGCATTGCCTGCGTGCTGCCTGTACTCCATGGCAGGCAGTAAGCGCACCCTTTGCCAGCTATTGATGTCACTTTAAAGGTCTTGGCAACCAAAGCTGCATCCCCCTTTGCTTGCGTCCTTCCAGGCCACCTGCTTGCCATGTTTTGCTTGCGTCCTGAGTCCTGAGCCTGTGCTGCACTTTTTGGTCATGCAGGGTGTACCAGTGTCATGTGCTGTCCTGTCTGTTGAGCGTGTTACTCACAGCGCTGCGCTTTTTGATCGTGAGCCTGCGCTTTTGTTCATGCAGGGTGTACCAGCCCAACATGCTAGCCATCATTAAAGAAGGTACGCTGGTTGATGAAAAGAGCAGTAGGAGTTGTATCGGGCTACATTCTTGCAAAGCAATAAGCAACAACCTGCTCTCAAGTCTGCTGTACATAACTCGTCTTTGGGCGTGCAGAATGCAGGCATACGTGTGTTGCTTATGCTTGAGGTAGCTGTGTGCAAATTGTAAGAACGCACACCCTCGCACATACACACATGCATACGTGTCGATGCACCCACCACGTTAATGCTCGTAACCTCACTATTTACACGCATGGATTATGAAGCAATAGCACCGACATCACAACCTCACTTCCTCTGCACACGCAAACTGTACCACAACAGCAGTGACGTATCAGCCTCACTTCCTTTGCACACGCAGGTCATACCAAAAGCAGCGACAACCAACCAATGCACCTCCCCCTTGATGCAGCAGCTGCATTGGAAGCCAAGGCTGCAGTTCCGTATGTGGCTCGTGGGGGCAGAGTTGCCATCGCACGCTGCGACCCGCTGACTCGGCAGGTGTGATGTGTGTGTGTGTGTGTGTGTGCGAAAGGATCTGCTTGACAGTAGAAAAAAACTCAGCTGTGTCGCTAGCAAAGACTGTGTTTGCTTTTGTGAAAGCAGGTGTGCTGTACATTCATAATACCTCACACAATGTAGTTGCTAAACAGCGCGTTAAACAATGCGTGATCAATCGTCATGGACCCTTATGCATGCCATTGTGCGCTTTGTAGGTTTGTCTACGTGTGTGTATGCCCACGCACATGCGTGTGTGGGTGTGGGTGGTACGCCTTGGCACAACCGTGCATCGTACTCATTTATGAAGACAATTTTTTGTACTCTTATTTGATAACAATTCCAGTGCTTGACGTTACAGGGGCAGGTCCGTGTTGCCCTCTGACTGCAGGTGCATGCTGGGTGTATTATTTTAACACCAACTACAGGCAATCCGGCTTCATTGCTGCACACTTGCGCTTCGGAATCAGACCTTATATTGATTTACCGCACTCATACAAACACATATACGCACACGCAATCGTATACACTGAGCATTATGTGTGTGTGTGTCTGCAGCCGCTGGGGCCATCAGGTGCCGCACACTTGCGCTTCGGAATCAGACCTTATATTAATTTACTGCACTCATACAAACACATATACGCACACGCAATCGTATACAACGAGCATTGTGTGTGTGTGTCTGCAGCCGCTGGGGATTTCAGGTGCCGCCCAGCAGCAGGCCACTGAGGCACCAGCAGCAGCAGCAGCAGCAGGAGCAGCTGCTACCAACGGGCCATCTCCTCCAGCCAAAGGCTCTGTACCTAGTGCAGAAGGGGTGCAGGGTTTGGGCTCGCCAGGTGCGGGCTTGGGGTCTTGATGGGCAACCGTGTTTCGTTTGAGGGATACTGAGGGGCAGTTTATCATTGTAGGGGGTGCCAAGAAACAATGGGAACACGCTCGCCAGGTGATGCCCTGCGTGTTTCATAGGGCCAGGTGAGGCCTTGTTACAGGTGTCTATTTGAGGGCAAAGGAAGTACAGAAGCTGGGCTTGCCAGGGGTGGCCTTGAGTGCCTTATTCATTTATAGACTTGAAGGGTTCTGTACAAAGCAAGGGCACGGAAAGGGATCAGGCTCAACAGTCGAGGCCTCAGGCGGTTTATTAAGAGATTGAGAGGTGTCTGAACCAAGGGCAAGGAAATTCGAGGTATAGAGCGAGCGTGTTCGAGTCAGGTGAGAGGAGGGGGGGGAGGGTGTAGGTTTGTATACGGTCACAGGTGCCTAACAGTAGTACATCTTCAACCCATTTCTTCACACCGATCTCCTCATGAGCACAGCAGCATACCCTGCACCCGTAAAAATCACTAGATGCTTTGCACTGACCTACTTATCACTACAGCAAACTCTTGCACAAACATGTCAGCACCAATCCCCACACGTGAGTACAGCAAACCTTTGCTTTCTCATACTTTCTAGAACGCTGTGTTGTGCCTTTGTCCTCACAGGTGCCTCTGGGCCGCGTGTTTTTAAGCCCCCCTTCCCTCATGGCAACCCCCACGCGATGAGCAACAACACTCTATCCCTTATTTGCCTCACAGGTGCCTCTGAGCCGCGTGTTTTGAAGCCCCTCTCCTCCGTGGCAACCCCCACGCGATGAGCAGCAACACTCTATTCCCTTATTTGCCTCACAGGTGCCTCTGAGCCGCGTGTTTTGAAGCCCCCCCTCCCTCGTGGCAACCCTCACATGATGAGCAGCAACACCCTGTTTCCTTGGCAGCAATCCAGTGCTGCGCCTTGGGCTGATACTCTGGACGTTTCACTGCTACCTGATGAGTACAAAACAGGTAGGCCGTATCACACGTGAAAAGATGGACACATGAGTCCGATTTCCGACACTGTGCCTGATGTTAAGCGCTGCTCGTTTAGCGACCCAGAGCTAGGGCCAGAACGAGGCTACCTGGTTTTGTACTCTAACTTGAACAGCTGCCTCGTAGGCATGTTACCTATTTTTTTTCAATTCCTAAAAGGCTCCAAGTACACCAAAAGGACGCGCCATAGCAGAAAGCTAAGATCAGGCTCATTGTCAACCACGTTGCTTTAAAAACACCTCCGCTGCAACTAGAAAATTTTGGTGCGTCTTTAGGCGAGCTGAAGTTTGTGCTGCCAATTCAATGCTGCCAATTCAAAACCCTCAAGCATTCGAGGCCCTCACCGCAATTAGTTATCCTCACCCACACCTCCTCCGCCCATCCCCCTCAGGCAGGCCTCTCTATTTGCTTTTCTTTGCTAACCTCTGCTCATAAACCAACCCAACCTCTGCCCTCCTTCGTGTACAGACCCTTCCCTGCATACTTGCTACACCATGAGCTGTGCTTCAGCCATCCTAGCCCCTCCTCTCGCACAAAAAGCACGCCTCCTTTGCCCATCCCTCTTCTCTTGCGCATGAAGCCTTGTATATACTAAGCATGTCATCTTTTGTATACGCAACACACCAAACGTACCTCCGTTTCACACATCCCATCACTCTCTTTTCATGCACCATCTCCTGTATCCACTACACCCATCATCTTTTTCTATGTGCCCCCACACCCGAATGGGATACCAAACCACATGCCAACCCCGCAGCCATTCTAGCCGCCCGCACAGCCCGCGCCTCGCAACCTGAATACATCGACCAGCTGGCGACCCACGCAGCCTCGCTTTCTGTACCCCCCTTTGCCAGCTTCGCCACACAAGCTCCTGCTCCAGCTGCTGCCCCTGCTGCAACAAGCGCAGCGCAGAACAAGCTCTCTAGGCTGGGGCAGTCTACACCAGCATCGCAGCAGCAGCCCTCCACGCAGAAACCTAGCTTCCCAGGTATGGCCCGGAGGAGATGAGGCAGTAGCCCACACAGCACGTGTCCCGTGATATATTTTAAGTAGGAGCCTCATGGATAGGAAAAGGAAAAAACTAAATGGTGTGCGGGCAGTGAACACCACTTTCCACACTAATCAAGAAACAGGGCCACTTTGGGACCTAGTACTATAACACTCTTCCACAAAAAAGGAGCTGGAAGTAAAGCAAGGGGACCAGGAAGGCTGTCTCACAAGAGAAGCTGTGCAAAAGCTTAGACTGATATACAGATTTTACAGATGCACATCTAATTTACAGATGCACAGAAGCTTGGACAGCATGAGTCAATTGAAAAAAAAACATAGGCATTGGCCAGACATCAAACTCGCTTAATCAACAATGCAGGACATCTGGTAGCTCTGAGATTCTGTGCGCACTTGCTAAGATTTACCAATTAAATACTATTACGACCAAGAAGGTTCAGCAAGGCTTTGTTTGGCAAAAATTGCATGCATGCTGTGGATTGAAGGTTGATTACCGTTCACCACGCTAGTTGGCATCTAATTTACTCCTTGTGCTTCCCTAGCTTTTCCAGTTTGTTCATTTAACAATGCTTCCCTTCCCCATCTTGCAGGTGGCGCAATGTGCATGCTCCGCAACCTTTTGCACCCAAAGTCCAAGTTAAATCAGCCGAGCATCTCTCAGCTTCCTAGAATATAAGATTCCACCGCTGCTTGAGCGAGCTTCATAGTAGACCATTTACAGACGCACCAGACGAGGCTGTTATTGCTATAATAGTTTGTAGAACGCTTATAACAACCTTACGACACGCTTTTTACTACCACTACAGAGCCTCAAAGGTTGATATGTTAAATAATTTATCCTGCCCTGTTTACTTGCAATTGTGTGGTCCTGTAATTGTTGTTGAACAGGAGTTAAGCAGCGTCGGATAAGACATGGTTTTATCCTTGTCACAACCAGGCCAGACATGTGGCGATCAATTAGAGTGATTGTATTCAACGGGGTTTTTGGTGGGGCTCTGGCTAGTGTGAGCACTAGTTGAGAGCCTTTCCTTAATGCACGCTGGTGACTTCCAGCGTAGACTTTTACTTTTTACTCTTTTATCAACGGGTTGTGGGTGGCCTTAGGAAGGTTGTCCGGCTGGCCATGAGCTTCAGCTCATTACTTTGTATGCCAAGAACATATTACCATATCAGATTCTTGAGTGCATTATTGATACATGTGCTCTTGGGGATGCACGGACCTACAAGCTGCTTCCAAAGCTGCCATTAAAACCATCATGATATCATGATGTTACTTATTGAATCCATTGTCCATAAAGTACTCAAAGCAAGGCATCAATTACTTAATAGAAATGAAAATAAAAACTACGCAGGCAGTGAAAACCACTCCCCACATCAATTAAGGAAGAGGAGCCACTTTGGTACCGAGTACCGTAAAGCTCCTCCACCGCGAAAAGGAAAGGGAAAATTAATGGGGATCAAGAGGGTTGCAGGCTTGGCCTGAAACCGGCTGCTGATGAGAGTTGATAACAGTACTGGAAAGGGCAAGTCTGGTATGGACAAGTTTAGCAGCAAAGTTCACAAAGTGCACATGGAGTTTGGAGGCAAGCTTCTTAACTCTTTAAGAATCAAGACCTAGTTCCTTGAAAGGCTTCAGAGTGTGAGTGTTGTAGATGGTGCCACCCACCACACCCAAAAAAATGATGTGGAGAGGAACGGAGGCTCCTTGGAGAATGTTGCAGAGATCTTTGTGCTGTTGCTTTGCAGCATTCACCTGGTTCTGAGGTCTGGTGTCTTCACAATACTTGATCTCGACGAGGTGGATGTCACGCCGAGTTTTGCTGAGGTCTTTAGGTCGGTGCTGTCTGGTGTTGGTGGCTCTACTGGCTGGTGGCTGGCGGTGCTGCTGGGGTGCTCCCAGTCTCCCTGCCAGGATACAAAGAAAAAGTATACAAAAGCATACGCGGAGGGTTGCACGCAAATTCTCAAAACAACAGACTGCTATTTTTTTGGACAAGTTGAGCAGAAGGGATCCAGCTATTTACGACATGCTGAAACAAAGAAAGACAACCTGTCCATCCCCTGTGCCTACAGATGCTTGGAGTACCTACCTCCTTTCACATTTCAATGCTAAACCACCTCCTAAACCTCCTGATGCACTGAACAGGAATTCAAGGCACAGCCATAGATGCACGGGCTTCAGCTGTCCCTTTGGGTCGTGGTCGTATTTCACAAGGTATGAACAGAACTGCCGATGCCTTTGACTGTCCGAGTCTCGCTGTTATGACGTGCCTGGTCTCCAGATTTTTGGGTAAGATGATTGCCTCTTCTTCACCTGGTTTTGAAGAAGTCTCAGCTCCTTTTTTGAAGTACGCTTGCCCACGTGATGAGAAAGATAAAAATGTGATTGTCCCTTACCTGGCCAACCTCTTTCACGTTGCTTTGAGTGAGAAACGTATTCCTGCTTGTTGGAAAAAAGCCAAGATCTCCCCCCTTTACAAAAAAGGCTCTAAGCTTGATCCCAACAACTACCGCATGTTGGCTGTGAGCAGGACTTTGTATAGACTCTACGCCAACATTTTGAGAGAACTAGTGATCAAGTAGTGTGTTGAGAACCGCAAAGTTCCTGACACGCAATTTGGCTTCTATCCAGACCGTCGCACGATCCAGCCTAAGTTTATTTTGACGCACTTAGTCCACGCTGCCAAACAGATTTAACCAAAGGTTTGTTCCCACCTTCACACGGCCTTAATTGATTTTAAACAAGCGTATGACACTTTTGACAGACCACACCTTTGGCATCATTTAAATAATATCAGGATGCCCACATGCCCACTCACCTTGTCAATATTGTCAAACAAAAGTACGATGGAGATGAGTATGTTTTGATTGATGGTGCCAAAACTACCAGTAACGGTAAATCCACTGTGCCTTTAAAAGGTGTAAAACAAGGTTGTCCTTTATCTCCTCTCCTCTTTTCCCTTTTTATCAATGATGTGGATGATGAGTTTGGAACTGGCTTTATGGGTGCTGTTACTGGCACTGAGGGGCTCAGGGTAATAACTCACATGCTCTATGCTGACGACCTGACCCTGACAGCTAGTGACCCAGTCCAATTGCAGAAAATGTTGAGACGACTGGAATCGTATGCTGCCAGGAAAGGACTTACAGTAAATGTGCAGAAATCCTACATAGTTAATTTTAATGCGTACCGAAATTCCGCAGTTCC
>Ga0307942_1001634_pt1 | contig 17992 bp, 24 predicted proteins | sample OrgLakmetagen175_FD_201846 | JGI IMG/M metagenome (GOLD analysis project Ga0307942, IMG submission 201846) | Saline water microbial communities from Organic Lake, Antarctica - #175 | ecosystem: Environmental > Aquatic > Non-marine Saline and Alkaline > Saline | place: Antarctica: Organic Lake... | reverse complement strand
ACAATACTGCATACCTCCTACGCAACACTGCATACCTCCTGCGCAACACTGCATACCTCCTACCCAACACTGCATACCTCCTACACAACACTGCATACCTCCTACGCAACACTGCATACCTCCTACGCAACACTGCATACCTCCTGCGCAACACTGCATACCTCCTACCCAACACTGCATACCTCCTACCCAACACTGCATACCTCCTACCCAACACTGCATACCTCCTACCCAACACTGCATACCTCCTACGCAACACTGCATACCTCCTACCCAACACTGCATACCTCCTACCCAGCACTGCATACCTCCTACGCAACCCCACCAACTCCACAAATATCCTGGACATTCCTGTACAGAGTAGTACTAGACGGCACTACCAAACGCCTACACAATCCTACCAACCTCCTACACACAATCCCTGCACCTCCGCAGACATCCTGGACATTCCTCTACAATCAGTTGCCTTTCAAATGCCTTCACAATCCTACCAACCTCCTACACACAGCCCTCCTAGACATCCTGAGCCTTCATCGACAGCCAATTCCTACAAAACACTACTTGTGCTGCACTATCAAACGCCTACACAATCCTACCAACCTCCTACACACAACCCCTGAACCCCTGCAGATATCCTGAGCATCCTGACTGCCAAGCATCTTGCCACCAGGTCGCCCCCTGCTCCATACCAGCTGTACACTCACATCTTTGGGCCCCAGGCAGCACCCCTTCCATCTGCTCCTGAGCCTACCCGTGGCCCTCCCCCTCCCATCCCTACAACTACTGCTCCACGAGGCCCTGCTACTGCTACTGCTGCCGCTACTGCTGCTGCTGCTGCTGCTGCTGCTGCTGCTGCTGCTGCTGCAGCTCTCCCTGTTGCAAAGGCCTGCCCCTCCTCTGCTGTAGGCCCTCTTTCCACAGCAACAGCTCCACTTGCTGCCACGTCAGCTTCAACATGCCCTCCGTCTGCTGCTGCAGCCACCACGGCTGCCACAGCTGCTGCTGCGGGTGGCATCATGCATTTTGCTACCCATGCTGCCGCCTGTGCTGGTGGTGGCGCTACTTCAGGGAGCGGAGCCATGATGCATCCAACGCTAGGACGTGCACTGCAAGGCACTTTGGATGGGTCTGCTGCTGCAGAGGGGAGAGCTGTGCCGCTGCCACCATTATCACAAACAGCGGCGTCACCTCGTCAGGGGGCTTTTCGAAAGAGAAGGAGCAGGGCCCGTCGCGTGGTGAAACCGCAGAAGGCGTGCCCTGCAGTGCCGAGGCGGCACCTGCTGCTGCTCAGGCTGCTGAAGCGGATGCTGGGTGAGTTGAACACAAGGTTGTCCCTGCAGCTAGCCCATCCAAACATTTGCTGCTTCGTGCTAAAACATCTGCGCAAACATATTTCTCCCATCTCTCAACCTTCAGTATCAATTTTGGCACATCAGTGGCCTTGCAGCATAGTAAGGGTTGACCAGAACCATATATATATATATATATATACGGTGCATATACGGTTATTTTGGCAGGGACATCACCAAACATACGGCCATATACGGTGTATATGTACGGTTCTGGCCAACCCTAAGCATAATGCTAAAAGAAGCAGATTATGTGCTGGAGCATAATTGGAATGGAGCCAGTCTGGTCATTGGCCTTTCCCCTATCAAATCACGGCAAAATAGTTGCAAAGCAAGTGTTGCCCCTTTCCCTTTCAAATTGCGGCAAAATAGTCGCAAAGCAAGTGTTGCCCCTTTCCCTTTCAAATTGCGGCAAAATAGTCGCAAAACAAGTGTTGCCCTTTTCCCTTTCAAATCGCGGCAAAATAATTGCAAAACAAGTGTAGCCCTTTTCCCTTTCAAATCGCGGCAAAATAATTGCAAAACAAGTGTTGCCCTTTTCCATTTCAAATCACGGCAACATAATTGCAAAACAAGTGTAGCACACGTTGCCCCCATCCAAACTGCCAATTTCTATGCTTTACAGCTCAAACATGTCCATGGGCATTTTGTACGGTCCATTAAAATGTCATAATCTACGGGAAGCAGTGGTGTTAATGAAATAATCAGAATGCAAAATGGCACAGTGTTGGGTACCACCCGTGGGGACAACCAAGCGGTTTGGATGCATTGTTTGTATGGTTTGTATGGAGTTTTATAAGACCTCAGACTGACAAGACAGCACCTGCTGCTGCTCAGGCTGCTTTATTTAAAGAAGCTGCTGCTCAGGCTGCTTTATTTAAAGAAGCCGGGTGAGTGGGACACAAGCGGTGTGGATGCAGTGTGTGATGGTACATAGGGAATATGGGGTCTAAACCCTAACACAAATAGATTAGACGGCACTTGCTGCTTCTCAGGCTGCTAAAGCGGTTCCGGAAGGACACACCTGTCTGGATACACCCTTTTGGTGCTGACTGCTGTCGTTCTGTTTACACTGATTGCATTCCTCACTTGTGGATCAAGCCTAGAAATAAATTAAAAAAGAGCAAAATATAAGCCCTGCTTGTGGCCCTGTGCGCTTCCCTAGACATTGATCAAAAGGAGCAAAGGATAAACCCCGCTCGTGCTCCTGTGCGCTCTTTCTAGACATCAATAAATAAAAGCAAAAGATAAACCCCGCTCGTGGTCCTGTGTGCTCTTCCTAGACATCAATAAAAAAAGCAAAAGATAAACCCCGCTCGTGGTTTTGTGCGCTCTTCCTAGACATCAATAAAAAAAAGCAAAAGATAAACCCCGCTCGTGGTCCTGTGCGCTCTTCCTAGACATCAGTCAAAAAAGAGCAAAGGATAAACCCCGCTCGTGGTCCTGTGCACTCTCCCTAGACATCAGTCAAAAAAGAGCAAAGGATAAACCCCGCTCGTGGTCTTGTGCGCTCTCTCTAGACATCAATAAAAAAAGGGCAGAATGTCAAGCCCGCTCGTGGTCCTGTGAACTCCCCTTACAAGGTCCTCTAAAGCTGCCGCGTGCGTGTTGGCCTGCCTGCAGGCCAAGCTCGCATGTGCCCCTTTATGCTCCTGCTGAACATGCATCCAGATCGCCAGTGCCACTCTGTGTGTGTACGCTTGCCTGCATGCCGAGCTCGCACGTGCCCCTACGTGCTCCTACTAAACAAGCATCCAGATCACAAGTCACCAGTAACATAATGTATGTATGTGTATGCTTGCCTGCAGGCTGAGCTCGCACTTGCCCCATTGTGCTCCTGCTGAACACGCATCTAGATCGCCAGTGGCATTCTGTTTGTGTACGCTCGCCTGCAGGCCGAGCTAGCACGTGCCCCTACGTGCTCCTGCTAAACAAGCACTGCCCTATGAAGCCTGTCACCTCCCTTGACGGCTCTGACCCTCCTGCCCCTGAGCAGGCGCCTCAGAAGCATTGTGGCTCTCATGAGCGACCTTCTGGCTCTTCATGTGAGCAAGCTTCTCCAATGCAGCCAAATGACGTGCAGGCGCCTCAGAAGCATTGTGGCTCTCATGAGCGACCTTGTGGCTCTTCATGTGAGCAAGCTTCTCCTATGCAGCCAAATGACGTGCAGGCGCCTCAGAAGCAATTTGGCTCTCGTGAGCGACCTTGTGGCTCTTCATGTGAGCAAGCTTCTCCAATGCAGCCAAATGACGTGCAGGCGCCTCAGAAGCATTGTGGCTCTCATGAGCGACCTTGTGGCTCTTCTTGTGAGCAAGCTTCTCCAATGCAGCCAAATGACGTGCAGGCGCCTCAGAAGCATTTTGGCTCTCATGAGCGAACTTGTGGCTCTTCTTGTGAGCAAGCTTCTCCCATGCAGCCAAATGACGTGCAGGCGCCTCAGAAGCATTGTGGCTCTCATGAGCGACCTTCTGGCTCTTCATGTGAGCAAGCTTCTCCAATGCAGCCAAACGACGTGCAGCAGCAGCAGCAGCAGCAACCACAAAAGCAGCAGGAGGAGCAGGAGAAGCAGGAGGAGCACATGGACGTTGATCGGCCCAAAACTCAGGATTTGCAGTTGCAAGACTTCATGGACTTGGGTGTGCCAGGTTCTGCTCAGGTGCCGGAACAGCAGCAGCAAGAGCAGCAGCGACAGCAACTTTCACAAGAGCAGCAGCAGCAGCTCCAGCAACGGCAGGCACAACTGAAGCAACAGCAGCAGCAGCAGCAACAGGAGCTGCAGCAAGGAAAACTGCGTCAGGATCAGGCACAACTGAAGCAACAGCAGCAACAGGAGCAGCAGCAAGAAAAACTGCGTCAGGATCATGAACAGCAGCAACATCAGCAGCGAGCAAGCACTCAACCGAGGCAACCTACGCAGTGTAAGGCGAACGGCAAGCCCCCATGTGTGTGCAGAACCAGCAATGTGCGCAGCAAGAAGAGCTGCCTACAGCCTCGAGGCCTGCTCACTAACAGTGTTCCTGCCAGAAGCGTGGTGGCCTATGTGTGGTCAGCTGTCAGGCACATTGTGCCTGCAGCCCTGCTTGGTGACAGACAGAACCGTAGGTGAGGGCAGCGTGTGGGTGTGTGTGTTTTGCGTACACGTGTGGTCAGCTGTCAGGCACATTGTGCTTGCAGCCCTGCTTGGTGACAGACATAATTGTAGGTGAGAGTAGAATGCTTGTGTGTGTCTTGCGTACATGTGTGGTCAGCTGTTAGGCACATTGTGCCTGCAGCCCTGCTTGGTGACAGACAAATTTGTAGGTGAGAGTAGATTGTTTGTGTGTGTTTTGCGTACACGTGTGGTCAGCTGTCAGGCACATTGTGCTTGCAGCCCTGCTTGGTGACAGACAGAACCGTAGGTGAGGGCAGCGTGTGGGTGTGTGTGTTTTGCGTACACGTGTGGTCAGCTGTCAGGCACATTGTGCCTGCAGCCCTGCTTGGTGACAGACAGAACTGTAGGTGAGGGCAGCGTGTGTGTGTGTGTGTGTGTGTGTGTGTTTTGCGTACACGTGTGGTCAGCTGTCAGGCACATTGTGCCTGCAGCCCTGCTTGGTGACAGACAGAATTGTAGGTGGGAGTAGAATGTTTGTGTGTGTTTTGTGTACACGTGTGATCAGCTGTCAGGCACATTGTGCTTGCAGCCCTGCTTGGTAACAGACAGAACCGTAGGTGAGGGCAGCGTGTGTGTGTGTGTGTGTGTGTGTTTTGCGGACACGTGTGGTCAGCTGTCAGGCACATTGTGCCTGCAGCCCTGCTTGGTGACCGACATTATTGTAGGTGGGAGTATAAAGCTTGTGTGTGTCTTGCGTACATGTGTGGTCAGCTGTCAGGCACATTGTGCCTGCAGCCGTGCTTGGTGACAGACGAAACCGCGGATGGGAGTAGCAAGGGTTTGCGTAATGAGTCTGTGGCTATACGTATGGTCAGCTGTCAGACAGGACTCCTGCATCTTGGCATATTGTTTGGCATGGACTGCTTGCATGCTCAGAGATTGTGTTTGCTCATTGTATTGTGATCTACTCGCAATGCGCAGTGTCCTCCTCAGAGTGGTGCGTGCATACGTGGGCCTGAACCGTCACGAGAACCTGACGCTACACCAGGCCGCACAGGTAGGTGTAGGGTGGCATGACACAAAATTCACACGTGTGGTCAGCTGTCAGGCACATTGTGCTTGCAGCCCTGCTTGGTGACAGGCAGAATCACCGTCATGATAGCCTGACACTACACCAGGCTGCACAGGTGAGTGTAGGGTGACATGACACAAAATTTACACGTGTGGTCAGCTGTCAGGCACATTGTGCTTGCAGCCCTGCTTGGTGAGGCGGAATCACCGTCATGATAGCCTGACGCTACACCAGGATGCACAGGTAGGTGTAGGGTGGCATGACACAAAATTCACACGTGTGGTCAGCTGTCAGGCACATTGTGCTTGCAGCCTTAATTGGTGACAGGCGGAATCACCGTCATGATAGCCTGACGCTACACCAGGCTGCACAGGTAGGTGTAGGGTGGCACGACACAAAATTTACACGTGTGGTCAGCTGTCAGGCACACTGTGCTTGCAGCCCTGCTTGGTGACAGGCGGAATCACCGTCATGATAGCCTGACGCTACACCAGGCCGCACAGGTAGGTGTAGAGTGGCATAACACAAAATATAGCATAACCGTCACGTGGCACAACCGTGGCACAACCATGGCACAACCGTGGCACAACCATAGCACAACCGTGGCACCAAAGCACAAAATGTAGCAGAACCGTCACGTGTAGTGGTGTTCAGCCCCAAAACTGGCTTTCACCAAAGGGGGTGATTTTGGGATGTGTTGACATTTTCTATAAAATATGAAAAGTTACAAACTTGAAAATTACAATTTTGCCCAAAAAGTCAGATCACACAGCCATCACCTACATTTCTTCATTTGACTTTTAAGATGCGTAGAAGCAGCTTGTCAAGCGCTACAATTAGGTATGCTGGTTGACGAAAAAGACAGCCGAACGGGCGTGCAACGCTCAAAAATGTGCCTAATTTTCCATCCTGTGCCCTCACAAATAGCCACAAAAAAGACCGGCAACACACTTTTTCGCTCCGAAAACCTGGATTGGAAAACGCTGCTGGGTTATGAAGTTGTTGGAAAAATTTTGGGTTGAAACATGATGAGGAGGGTTGGTTTGGAATTGGAGATGGCTGAGGGGATGGCTGCTGCTGGGAGGGTTGGTTTGGCGGTGGAGATGGCTGAGGGGATGGATGCTGCTGAGAGGATTGGGTTCGGCGGTGGCTGATGTGGCTGGTGCTGCTGAGAAGGCTCTGCTTGACTGTCAGTGGGGTGTTGTGCTGGAACCTTGGCACCTGCATGCGTGTGGATACATATGAGGTAACATTCAAGCGGATAATGCAGGATGTTTTGGCAGAGCTCAATCCAGACATGACCCAGCATGTCAGGTGCATGCCGTTGCAACCCCAAACTTTGCACACGCATTCTTTAGTAGAATAGAATGCATATGAGGAGTGTCAAGTGTTAACGCTGGTTTTGGCCGTGCTGAGCCATATTTTGGTTGCTAAAACCCAAGTTGCAGCATATCAATTTGCACTGCGTGTCAGCCGCTGTGCGCCACAGCCTGGGATCCTCTGCAGCTTTTCCCAGTGTCCTAAGACACAGTGCTGCGCAGGACATGCAAGGTTTGGGGCAGCGCATGGTCAATTGCGCACGCAGTGATTTGTGTAACGCCAATCAGCTTGCGTGGCGCCATGCAGGTGTGCTAGAGCTGCAGTCCCTGGCCTGTGATGCATGCCTTTACACTTATGTCAATCATAGATGTGTGATTTGCAGGCTGGAATGCAGAAACAGGTCCGGCACACTTTCTGCACGGCGCAAGCATGTGCACCGGCGACCTTCTTCACCACAAAAGCTTCTCCCACATCAGCTGCAGCAGCATTTCGTTGCATGAATACCTGCCTCATACCTTGATGCAGGTCTTGGACAGGTCGGGGTCCACCCTCCTTGCTGTTGCTGCCTCAAGCGTGCTGCCCTTGTGCCACCTCCATCTGTCTTTGCCTGCTGAGCTGCTGCTGCTGAGAATCAGGTGCCTCAAAATTGATGGAACAAAAGAATATATACAAAAGTAAAAGTGCATCACAAAAACGGCAGGGTTGGACACCCTCCGTGGTCAGGAAGCTCACCGCCAGCAAGAAATTTCGGACTTCACCCCTGGTGAACGGGCTTTTAAAACTGGTGCAGACTGACTTCATATTTTTTGTTTAGTCCATCTGCACACTCGGATTCACTTGCCGGTGTTTTTGGGAGGGTCCCCTTTTCCAGCCATACCAGCCCTCCCTTGTATCTCCCCAACCACTGCACCATCCCAGAATCTGAGACCAGTTTTGCCTGCCCATTTTGCACTGTAAACACACACATGTGGTCAAAAATTAATTCTGAGCACCTTGGTCTGGGGGTGAACACCACTACATATGTATACCGTACTGAGTATATGTAAACCGTACCGAGTATACGGTGTGTAGATAAGGCATTTGTCAGGGACATCGCGAAAGATACGGTTACATACGGTGTATATATACAGTTCTGGCCAACACTACACGTGGATGGTAATAAGAAAGCAGAATTCCTCTTAGGTTGTCAATTACTGTTGTTGTGAGCAGATAGTATTGAACATGTGCAGATATAACTGTGTATGTAGTACCAGTGATGCATGTGCATAACGCGGTTTGTGCACCATTGGCACAGTGTGCGGTCATAGCACGGCTTACTGATCCATCGTTGAATGCATGTTCCTCTTACTTGCAAGCTGTTTGGTTGTATGGTCAGATCCATGCGGTCATAGCACGGCTTACTGATCCATCGTTGAATGCTTGTTCATCTTACTTGCAAGCTGTTTTGTTGTATGGTCAGATCCATGCGGTCATAGCACGGCTTACTGATCCATCGTTGAATGCATGTTCATCTTACTTGCAAGCTGTTTTGTTGTATGGTCAGATCCATGAGGTTGGATGTACTCCAGCTCCGTATCAGACCCAGCACCACATTCAAGCCCTGTCGCCTTATTTCACTTGCAGAGGATGAGTATAAGGCTCAGTACGGAAATGCTTTCTTCTATTGCACACGCAAAAGATGTGTATCATACATGCAGAGCATGTGAATAGGGATCGGCGTGATGATACTCCCTTTCGTCACACACACACACACACACACACACACACACACACACGCACACACAGAAACACACACACATACATACACACACACACACACACACACGCACAAAGGATCAAAGGATGCGTATCATGCATCATACATTCAGAGGATGGTAATAATCTCAGGGCACATGTCACACCTTGTATTTCGTGCACACAGGGGATGCGTACAAGCGGTATGCCTTGGCTCAATGCTGTCAGTGCGTCTGCAAAAGTGGCACCAAAACTGCCAGGCCCAATGCAGAGGCACACAGGGAACGGACGGAATCACAGGAGCAGCGGTCAAGCGCGGAGTGGTAGCAAGCAGCAAGCAGGGCAGGGAGTGTCGTCAGGCACAAAGCAGCAGCAGCAGCAGCAGGGCAGGAAGCAGTGCTGCATGAACAGCAGGCAGAATGCACAACAGCAGCAGCAGCAGCAGCAGCAGCAGCAGCAACAACAGCAGCAGCGTGTACAGCAGCAGAGCGGCAGGAAGCAGTACTGTGCTAGCGGCAGTAGGCAGCAACTGCAGGCTGCTGGTGCAAGGCCAGCTGTGAGCAGAACACGCCATGTGTGTGACTTGCAGGCGCTGCAGAGCGTAGTGTGGTGGCTGATGGCGGGCCTGGTCAACCCACTAATCCGTGCAGCTTTCTACGTGACTGAGACGGAGCCATACAAGCAGCAGGTGTTTTACTTCAGGTGCGAGGCTGGATATTTGTGGAGGCGTGCAGAAAAATGAGTGGTTCTTGTCACCAACCGCGATTGCTGCATCGTTACGCGGCTTATAATGCTCAAGAGAGGCATTTGAACTGCGTGAGAATGGGTGCGCAGGGTCGGCCAGAACCAGGAATATACCCATGGGTACCATGGAGGCTCGAAAATGGGCAAGTTTCCATATGCTCTTTGGCTTACGTGCAGCCCAATGCAAGCTGCAGTATTTACCTGTTTTGAATCTTTTTGAAGTGTGGAGCTTGTCAACTAGGCCACACATGCTTAATATGTTGTGGGTTGGACCCCGCTAGTTGCTGCCAAATTGTAAAATGTATCTTCTAATTCATTAAACTAAGAAATATATTTGGTGTTTAAGAGCTCTCACTACAAATAAAGAACCATTATAAGATAAATGAAGTAAATTGACCCGGCGTTTGGCGAGATGTGCAAATTAATATGCTAATTTCCATGGAACGTATACATCCAGTGTAATAAATATGCTTTTAGTCCTGACATTGCATACTTGAAACGACTGAAGTACATGCATCCACATCTTCTGGTAGCTTATACGTCAGCTCGAGCTTATAATCATTTCGGTTCTAGTTTGATGAAGTGGTGTGTAGTAGATGCCCCTAAAAATTGAAAATGTGCTTGTTTGGGCCCCTGCCCAGTGCCCCCCCTCTAGGCATATACACTGTATGTGCGTGTTATTTGCGAGGAGCTTTCCAGATTGTCGGTTATATAGTGTGCATAGGCACGATTCTAGCCAACCCTGTTATGATGTCATTGATAACAGGCTTTGATGCTGACTAGCTAATATGTGTCATGGCCTCTAGCATGTAAGGAGAGTTGATTTTTAGTGCCAGAGGTTGCTGTGTTTACAGGATTATTGCTTGACATCAGAGGGTACTGTAAAGAGATTTATTGTCTGACACCAAAAAGCATCGTGAGGAACGATGCCGTTCAACGCCAAAGAGCGCTGTAAGAGGGTTGTCATTTGACACGCCAGGCAGCACTGTAGGGAGCTTAGTTGTGTGACGCCAGAGAATAATGTTTTGAGGACGGAGGGGTGTTACTGTTTGACACGCCAGGAAGCACTGTAGGGAGCTTAGTTGTTTGACGCCAGAGAATAATGTTTTGAGGAGTGAGGGGCGTTACTGTTTGACGTCAGAGAGCACTGCAAGAGGGTTACTGCCTGACACCAAAGAGCGCTGTAAGAGGGTTATTGCTTGACGCCAAAGAGCGCTGAGAGGAGCGTTATTCTTTGACGCCAAAGAGCGCTGTAAGAGGGTTGTATGTTTGACGCCAAAAAGTGCTGAGAGGAGCGTTATTATTTTTACGCTAGAGAGCGCTGTAAGTGGGTTGTTGTCTGATGTCAGAGAGCGCTTTGAGGAGATGCTGCATGAATTGAAACTGGCGTGAGGACAACAGCTACCGGAAGTGAAGTCACTCAAGTCTAAATAAAGCACGGCAACCAAAATATAATTTTAACTCTTCAAAAAAAAGAGGAGCGGTTACTTTCTGTCGGTTTGCACCGGTGACTGGTTTGGTGCAGGACATAAGCAGGGGGCTGCAGCACAGGTCGCTTCAATATTGTGCCATTTAAGGCAGAAAGCTGTTGAGTGACTTAGATTTTCCGTGACTCTGCAATGACAGGATGTTGCCAAAACTAACACTGGACGGTGGTGCAGCACCGGGCCCATTGATTTTAACCTTGGCATTGATATTTACTCTGGCATTGATCTTAACCTTGCTATTGATCTTACCTTGGTATTGATCTTAACCTTGGCATTGATCTTAACCTTGGCATTGATCTTTACTTTAGCATTGATCTTAACCTTGGTATTAATCTTAACCTTGGCATTGATCTTAACCTTGGCATTGATCTTAACCTTGGCATTGATCTTAACCTTGCTAATGATCTTACCTTGGTATTGATCTTAACCTTGGCATTGACCTTAACCTTGGCATTGATCTTAACCTTTTAACCTTGGCATTGATTTTAACCTTGGCATTGATCTTTACTTTGGCATTGATCTTAACCTTTGGCATTGATCTTTACTTTGGCATTGATCTTTACTTTGGCATTGATCTTAACCTTGGTACTTTCATATTTTTGGCATTGATATTAACCTTTGACACTCTTCTCCTGTGTATTTCGCAAAAGCCAAAGCACGAGCTTGAAAGCATTACTCAGCTTACACAGCTTACACAGTTTACAGTCTAAAAGCCCTACATGTCCTACAAGCCCTTACATGCAGGCAATGCAAACATGCATTGGCTTAACACAGGAGAAAGATCCACTTGCTTAGTTTTGTGGAAATTCTCCTTTAAATCAGTTGGAAAAACAGGGGACAAGAAGCATCACCTGGCTTGATCTGGTCAGCTAAGACACACACAATGTACTTGTTTGCTGTTTTTGGCCTGTGGATCTAAGGTGTGCTCTCTACTTACATAGATTAAGCCACCAGTCAAAAAGTGCGACAACAATAAAAAACATTATAACCACATCTTTACTTACATCAGCATTTCTGTGAAATCTACGACTATACTACTGGATCACTACACAACTCTGCAACTGCACGCAGGAAGCCTGTATGGTCTGAGCTGCAAAAGGCGGCCGTGGCAGAGCTCTTAGAGCAGAGGCTGCTTCCCATTTCTGAAGCTGACGCTGCTACGGTGAGTCTTATGTTGTTTGAGTTTGTGATTCTAAGTGGCTGCTCCCCATATCTGGAGCTGACGCTGCTACGGTGAGTCTTATGTTGTTTGAGTTTGTGGTTCTATGAGGCTGCTCCCCATATCTGGAGCTGACGCTGCTACGGTGAGTCTTATGTTGTTTGAGTTTGTGGGTCTATGAGGCTGCTCCCCATATCTGGAGCTGACGCTGCTACGGTGAGTCTTATGTTGTTTGAGTTTGTGGTTCTAGGAGGCTACTCCCCATATCTTGAGCTGACGCTGCTACGGTGAGTGCTGTTGAATCAATGCTTTTCTTATTAGTGTATTGTTTAAGTTTGTGGTTCTATGAGGCTGCTCCCCATCTCTGGAGCTGCTGCTGCTAGTGGGTGCTGTAAGACAGATTACCTCCCTCTGTGGGGACGTGTGTTGTTGAGTATGTTCTGCAACATCTCAAGCTGCATTTGATACGGTATTTGCTAGTGATCCTTCTGCTCTATGCTGTTCTTTCTTTGCTGCTAGTAGTCTACAGTGTAAAAGGCAAAATTACTCTGTTATCTGCATGCAATTGTTTGCTATTCGTCTTGCGTGCCTGTCAGTACCAATGCCCTGCTCTTATTGCTCACAATTCTTCCTACTGCTTAAATTTAACAACCTGTTTGATTGATCAAACAATTAGATTACTTGTATTTATGTGCACAGGTCCTGGGTGCTCGTGACCTGGGCATTTCACGCATGCGCATGCTGCCAAAGCTGAACGGCATGCGCCCCATTGTGAACTTGAGCAAGGCCACACGCATTCGTGTGCGTGTGCCAGGGATGGTGAGTGTAAATGGCATGCGCCCCATTGTGAACTTGAGCAAGGCCACACGCATTCGTGTGCGTGTGCCAGGGATGGTGAGTGTGAACGGCATGCGCCCCATTGTGAACTTATGCGCCCCATTGTGAACTTGAGCAAGGCCACACGCATTCGTGTGCGTGTGCCAGGGATGGTGAGTGTGAACGGCATGCGCCCCATTGTGAACTTATGCGCCTCATTGTGAACTTGAGCAAGGCCACACGTATTCGTGTGCGTGTGCCAGGGATGGTGAGTGTGGGGTGTGAGTATGCGCCCCATTGTGATTTTGAGCATGGCCACATGCATTCGTGTGCGTGTGCCAGGGATGGTGAGTGTGGGGTTTGAGTATGCCAGTGATAGTAGGGGTGGTGAGTGGGGTTTGAGTATGCCAGTGATGTTAGGGGTAATGAGTGTGGGGTGTGAGTATGCCAGTGATGGTAGGGGTGATGAGTGTGTGGTGTGAGTATGCCAGTGATGGCAGGGGCGGTGTGTGGGGTTTGAGTATGCCAGTGATGGCAGGGGTGGTGTGTGGGCGTGTGGCGTGTGGTTGCGAATGTGGGAGTAAGATCGGGATCAGGTGTGGAAGTGGGTGCGGGTGTGGGAGAGGCATAGTAGGGGTGGTGTGTGGATATGGATGTGGGAGTGGGAGTGGGAGTGGGAGCGGATGTGGGTGTCAGTGAAGGCCAAAGTGCCCTCCTCGGTTTGGTGTCCCTGCGTACCATGTGGCTCCCTTTTCCAGTTCTTTCCAAGTGTGGCTTTCCCGCTCCTGCTTTGCTCTCACACTGTAAGGTTGTGTGCTGTTACACAGCAACTCATGCAATTCGTTTGTCTATGTGTATCCCTCACAAACAGGCACCAGGGTCAGAGCCAGCAGAAGCATGCAATGCAAACCAAAAGCGGCCGCGTCAGGTATGTTATTATTGGTTGATGCGGGGAGAGGTCCTGACTTATGTGTATTTAATTATGCTTATCACGCTTATTAGCTTATTAGTGTAGGTAAGCCCAGTCTGTGACAATCCATGCAGGGGATGCAGGATGGTGTAACAGTCAAGGCCATAACAGAAAGTGTGCCGTGCTGGAAGTTGAACATCGATAAGCAGTCAAAACCTGGCCTACCTAGAGGTATACTTTAAAAGGTATCCTTGCCTTAATTAAAGCATGTATGCTCCTTTTGATATTTTCTAGCAAATTTCCAAGAAAGCAAACACCCTCGTACATTGTGAGGCCTATAAAATGTAACATGATGTCCAGTCCGTTGTTCGGGGTCAAACTGTTGACCACAGCAAACCGCCTTGCACTGTAATTTTGTTGATGTCAACTTTACACATGCACACACACACACACACACACACACACACACACACACACACACACACACACACACGCACACACACACACACGTGCACACACACATACACACACGCACAATCACACACACACACACACAAACATACAAACACACAAACACACACATGCACACGCACACACACGCACACGTACACACACATACACACACATACACACACACACATACACACACATACATGCACGCACGTTACATGTATGCAGGATCAGTCCAATTATGTCACATTGTCATTCAAGCCCATCAATTTTACACTGCAAAATGTGTACCAGGTGTGTGGGTATGTATGTATGGTTATGTGTATGTGCCTTTTTTGTTGTGCTGACCTGTGTGTGTTTTGTAGTGTGCCTCTTTTTGTACCTAGCTAGCAGCTTATGCAATGATCGTTGATAACACTGATGCTGAACTCGAGTTCCATATTCCACAGAAAGGAGTGGTCAGTCACAGTGCAAAGAGTGGGGCGTTAGTTCAAAGAACTGGCAGCATCTTAGGTATAGTACGCAAGTAAAAAATTTTATAAGTTAATATAGGCAGTAGATACCACCCCCCACACTGATTAAGGAAGGATCAGCAAAGTGCGCATACATAGTCTCAAACTCAGTTTGGTCTACATACTCAAAACTGAGCTTGATTGGGTTTAGGGTTAGGTTTTAGAGTTTATACACCCTAGGGTGGTATAATTTCAAGTAAAGGGCGTTCCGCTACAGGTAAAACTTGATGCGTTAGTCATCTGCAGAGGCATAGCTGCACTTGCGCCGCAATCTTACTTTCAAATCTGGTTTTCTTGCTAGCCTATAGTTTTTCTTTTAGAAAACAGGTCAGCTCGTTCTTAACAAAGAGGGGCTGCGTAGTATTTGTTTCTTCCTAGTTGAGTACTATAATCTGTAGCTAAATAAGGATAAGGAGGCATAGCATACATGTGGTGAGCTACAATAATAGAAAGTGAACCAAATAAAGCTAGGTTAATAGCTAATTGAATATGTTGTCGCGATATGTGTGGACGGTGACGCTGAGGCCTCATCTGAGCACCAGAAAACCACTATGCACCTCTTATTAAAGACAAAAATCTCCCATAGTCCGTCCCCCCTGCGGGGGACACGACCCTGGTCGCAGAGCGGACGAGACTCTCGAGTCCGCTCCTAGTGCACGATAGAAGAAGGAATAGCTAAGCAGGCAGCGAAAACCTCCTCACATTGGTTAGGGAAGATGAGCCTCTTTAATCTGAATATCATAAAAGTACTCCGCCAAGAGAAATAAAAAGGGATTAAAAGATCACTGGCTTGGAAGCTGCGCACTATTTCTTTCCGGTCTGGGTTGGCCTCTGCAGGCACTGCCTTTAGAGGAAATTTCTTCATGCATTGGCACCCTTTACTCAATCCTGAGCGCACAAATGTGTTTCCCCAATCCCGGTGCATAAAGAGCCGTGTGTTAAGCTATGGCAATGTGCTGCACCTAAACCACCTCCATGTGCTCCAACGTGCTTTCTGCACAGGTGTGCAACTAAACCACCTCCATGTGCTCCAACGTGCTTTCTGCACAGGTGTGCACCCAAACCACCTCCATGTGCTCCAACGTGCTTTCTGCACAGGTGTGCAACTAAACCACCTCCATGTGCTTCAACGTGCTTTCTGCACAGGTGTGCACCCAAACCACCTCCATGTGCTCCAACGTGCTTTCTGCACAGGTGTGCAACTAAACCACCTCCATGTGCTTCAACGTGCTTTCTGCACAGGTGTGCACCTAAACCACCTCCATGTGCTCCAACGTGCTTTCTGCACAGGTGTGCACCTAAACCACCTCCATGTGCTCCAACGTGCTTTCTGCACAGGTGTGCACCTAAACCACCTCCATATGCTCCAACGTATTTTCTGCACAGGTCTTGAAGTCAGAAGCGTCCTCTAATCCCAGCCTTCTTGCCTGCAGCGTGTTCAGCTACGATGATGTATTGCACCGTGTGTACGGCTTCATGCGCACATGGAGGTCCTTGGAGGGGGGCTGCCCTGACCTCAAGGTGTGCAAGGAAATTGTGTGTACACATGCAGTGAGAAAGCTGTGAAGACATGCAGGTGGTCTGCATGTAAATGTGAGTACTTACAAGCCTTGAACTGTGGAAGCACATTTCCTGGACAGGTGCTGAATAAGTGTGCACCGCAAGACACGGGACACGGTAGACCCTTATATTCACTTAACAAATTTCTTTTGCTCTTGATTACATGCATGCGGATGTTTTTGTTCCTTTCCAGGACGATCTCATTTTATTTTACGGTGTCAACATCAGTTATTTGATGTTTCCCTTTGTCCTGCCAATTGCAGCAATACTTTGTGGGCGTCAACGTCTATGTCCTTGTCCACTGTCTTACTTCTTACTTCAAACAGCCACAATGCCTCATTCCATCCTTTCTGGGCACTAACGTCTATGTCCCTTCCCATTCTCTCTTTTCAAACTCCCACACTGCCTCCTTCCATCCCATGCACTGTCAATAGCAGCATACTCATTGCCTCAGCTTTGCCTTTGCACAATGCAGCCGTACATTGTGAGTGCGGACATCGCACGTGCCTTTGACAACATAAAGCTAGACAAGATGATAGAGGTAGTGCAGCCCAGCTTTCTGTCCACGGAGTATTCCGTTATAAGGTGAGTCAGATGGTAGGTGACATCGTCAGAGATTGCTCAACATCTTGCCTGAGGTCTGTAGGCACTGGTGTCCTTTGGGTAAACGATTGTTACTAGACCAAGTGACACAGATTTTTACTAGACCAAGTGACACAGATTGCGATTGTTACTAGAGCAAGTGACACAGATAGCGATTGTTACTAGAGCAAGTGACACAGATAGCGATTGTTACTAGAGCAAGTGTCGCAGATTGTTACTAGACCAAGTGACACAGATAGCGATTTTTACTAGACCAAGTGACACAGATAGCGATTGTTACTAGAGCAATTACTAGACCAAGTGGCACAGATTGTTACTAGACCAATTGACACAGATAATGTTAATCCACAGAGAAAATGGCACCACCAGACTCTGGGAATGGTTCAACATTGGTGCCTCCTGAGTGATATGTCATTAGTGTGAGTTTAGGGGAGAGAAAGTGTGCAGTCTGCCTTTTTGGTTTCTGTATTTGAAATGCACGGAGAGATCAAGGATAGAAGGAAACACAGAGGAATTAAAAAAAACCTGCCGATCATGCAAAAATATCTGGTGAATAAATTGTTAGATGGGCATGGCATTCCTCTTATTGGTCCATTTTGCTGGACATTGCAATTACGCAGACAGTCAAACCTCCCCCACATTAATTGAAGGCCATGTTACTGAGGCAATGACGTCGCTCTCCTGTTTTGCCACACCATATGTCACACTCTTTTGCTGCACTATACGTCACACTCTTTTGCTACATTATACTATACGTCACACTATTTTGCTACACTATACGTCACACTATTTTGCTACACGATACTATACGTCACACAATTTTGCTACACTATACTATACGTTACACTATTTTGCTACACTATACATCACACTATTTTGCTACACTATGCATCACACTATTTTGCTACACTATACATCACACTCTTTTGCTACACTATACTAAACGTCACACTACTTTGCTACACTATACGTCACACTATTTCGCTACATTATACTATACGTCACACAATTTTGCTACACTATACGTCACACTATTTTGCTACACGATACTATACGTCACACTCTTTTGCTACGCAATACGTCACTCTTTTGCTAGTGTGACATAGCCCCTCTATTTTGCTACCTAGAGCTTACGTTTGCACACTTGTTTTGCATGGTTGGAGGTGTGGCCCTTGCCCTCTAGTA
>Ga0307942_1001631_pt1 | contig 18001 bp, 14 predicted proteins | sample OrgLakmetagen175_FD_201846 | JGI IMG/M metagenome (GOLD analysis project Ga0307942, IMG submission 201846) | Saline water microbial communities from Organic Lake, Antarctica - #175 | ecosystem: Environmental > Aquatic > Non-marine Saline and Alkaline > Saline | place: Antarctica: Organic Lake... | reverse complement strand
TCAGCTTCCCTCCATACCTTCAAATGTCTGAAACGCAAATCGCAAATGAACTCTTGCATGGGAACCTGTGTGGCTCTCAGCATTTTCTGTTTGAACATTGCACTACTTTGCAGTCCATTGAACGCAAGGCACAAATGTCTGCGTCTCTACACATCAAAAGGGCATGCTGTCATGCTAACTCAGTGGCATGGACGAATCGTGTGATTTCCCTTGGGATTTTTAATGTGAGCAACGGTGTATGCAATGGGCCAATTTGTTTGGCTCTCTTGTATCATCCTCGCTCTTTTCTCAGGCTTGTCTGAGTCCATCTCCTCGGTGCGTGGCTTGAACCGTCGCTTCCTTCTTGCGTGGAGTGGGGGGGGATACGTTAAACACACCTTTATGGGGGGGCTTTTGACAGGACATATGGCTCATACTTGCAATCCACGCTTAAGCTGGTACCATGATTTGTTGTGACAATGGTTCTTCGTTCTGAGCAGTTCATTGTTAACTAGGAGGACTCTAGTCATAAACGCGAAAATTGCCAATAATGCTGCCCCTTCTTCGGAGTGGCAGGGGGCAGCTAATCGATTTAGATTTACATGGGGGACCCTCAGCTAGGCTGTTCGGCTGATCGGCCAGTCAGCAATAAATCCATAAGCTCAGACACAAAAGAAAAAAGTGTGTTGTTGTGCTGCAGCCAAGAAGAGAAAATCACAAACCACCTGGGCACTGAGTTGTTGTCGCGAATAAGGTGCGTTGCTTTGACTGAAAGCCTTTTTCTGAGATCATACAACTTGACTGAACAAATAAGCAACTTTCTCCTTAAAGCATTAACGTCTGCGCCTCTACACAACAAAGGGCGTGCACTTCATCTTGAACCTGCTCACAAGCACAACGGTCACACAATGACAATGAGTTTTCATGATCCTTAAGGGTGTGCTATTAGCCTAAACGGCGAACATTTTGCAAGACATGCTAAAACAGATTCAAGTACTAATGTTTCGGCAAACGAAGAGGCTGCACGCACATTGAGATCAAATGGCACTGCAAAAGAGATTGATATGCTGCCAACTTGCTGTATGTGTCCTGTGGGTTAAATCCCTCAACATCTCTCCACACTTTCCGCAACCTGTGCCTCAGATCATCATTGAATAGAAATGGAAGTACCCTGCCGCACTGCTTGCACAAATAAATCACAGCGCCGCAACCCTTGAACGCCGGCAACAAAGTATACCTTTTGCGTGCATGCACTTCTTGTTTCCAAAGCCTAACCCTGAGATCTCCCGCCTTTGCACTGACCAGCTACTGGTATGTTTCTAATTTCTAGCCATTGTATCATGGTTTGTCTGCAAACCTTCTAAGCGCCTGTGACATTTAATCATTGCCAATTGGCTCGCCTCGGAGGCGTAGGGATAATGCAAAGGAAATCTGTGGCTGTGAGGTCTCTAGACCAAAAGAAAAACTACGCAGGCAGTGAAAACCACTCCCCACATTGATTAAGGGAAAGAAAGCCACTTTGGTACCGAGTACCGTAAAACTCCTTTACCAGCAGACCAAAAAGGCCCAGTAAAAGGTAGGACCAGCAAAGTACAAAAAAGGCCCAGTCAGAGGGGTCCAGCAGAGTACCAGCAGAAGCAGAAAAGAAGTCATAAAGAGACTGGAGTATCGGCCTCAAACAAGCAAGAGCACCAGGCACAATGTAGAGCTAAGCTAAGGGTCTACCAGGGATGACCACCCATCTCGGCCACAACTGAGTCACAAAGCCAGACCCATAGGTAGGGGCGTACTGTCGTAGAATCGCGCTTCTTCAACAGGCACATGGCGCCAGCCCTACAGCACTGAACCTGTCGTGCTACTCCACCAACACAGTCACTCAGTGCAAGCCTCTCTAGACCCCTAAATCCTAAATCCTGAGATATGGCAATTACAAAAACTGGGCGATCCAGGGAGCAAATACACAAGTTACTCTTAACCCTGTGTGGACTTCGAAATTACCTGGACAAAAGTAGGGGCAGTATTTAAAGGTTCTCGGAGCTTTTTGCTTGAGATCTGCATTATACAGAACTCTTGCCTAACAGCAGATAGATCAGGGCATGAGAACAGGGCATTAAATCAGCATGATTGAATCCATTGAGCTGCCTGCAGGTTTTCTTAAGATGCTCAAGTGTATGCATATGAATCCTTTGCTCCTTGTGGGGATCGACACAGGTGGTAGGAGAGCCTGTTATTCAGGATTCCTTGGAGAGTACGAGACAAGCACTATATCCACATCTAGCACGAGAAATGAACCCACGGACAAAACATGGATAACCTGGCCAGGTACGGATTGGAGGATCCCAACAGGTGTACTTCCCAATGGAAATCTACGCTAGGCAAGCATGTCAGGGACAAAGTTCATTTCGACATGCAGCCTACTGACCCACAATTCGATATCAAGGGCACAGGCAACTGTGAACTATGGAACAGACAGGTCAATCTTATCATACCACCTCCAGTACAAGATAGAGACAACACATGACAGTGAGCAATACGACACACCTAGCCAACCGCTACGAGCAGGGAACTGGTTAACAAAAGTCACACTTCCCAAGTTCCAGAACCTCCCAGAGGTGACATGTGTATACGGCATAGACGGTAAATGCTCCGGCACCATCACACCTCAGTGCCTCAGCATTCTACAGGATGCATACAACTCTGCTCGTCATCGAGGTGCACACACCCTGATGAATCTCCCTGTCCAAGACCTTGCGACGAAAATCCAAGGACTTGTAGTGATAGGACGACTCTACGGGGCTGAGACTTTTGCTCTTCCAGCTGGATTGCCTCGTTATCTTCAGCCAGCTCTACCCTCGACCACTTCATAGACCCCCATGACTCTCAATGACAGGCATTAATACTAAGGCTGAATGCTCACATTATCGGGCTCTTCCCGGACATTACAGCCTTTCGCAACCATACCCTGGTCACAAAAGAAAGAATGGCCTCATTTCTAGACTTTACCCCCAGAGCTTCAAGAGTTTTGAACAGCCCACCCAAGAGACAGAGTATTTGGTTCCAGGACAGACGCGTTCTCCACACAGTTCACCGGGTTTCCATCTGCCACTCGATGTATGACGATAAGCTCATGCTCAAAGTAGTGCAAGATGCAACCGCATCTGCCTTGAATAACCAAGAGGCAACCACTACCTTCCTACTGCTCCCAAATTGGATGGAAAACAGCACCAACGCCTTTCACAAAACCTGCACTGACAACAAGGATGTTTGCACACTCTTGGAAACATCCCACAAAGAAAGTGCGCTCCATGCCACTCCTCTACCAGCAAAGCAAAACACCACCCCTACCAGAAGCAACATGGAACCATGGGGCATACGCATCTTAGTAGTCAGGAACAAAGCTGCCAGGTAGCAACTTCTTACAAATAATCCATCTCGGGCAGGAAAAAAAGACATCACCAGCGGCAATTTGGAATTTTACAGACGCAGGCACCATACCTTTTCATGAACCACCAACTGAAAGGATACTGCCAAGAATGGCAAAAAATATGTAGGCTTCCCAAAGACTCAAAGGACACAGCTAAAAAATGCAAACATTGGCGACATAAGCGATAAAGTACACAGCCAGGTCCCCTCCCATCATGTGCAACAAAAGCGCTTGCTAGAATTCAAGGCCCCTAACTGGAAAGAATGGGCCCTCACAGATGGGAGTTGTATTACAAATAACAGAAAAGGATCTCAGTCTATTGGAGCTGGAGTGTACCACCTCAATCCAACAAAATCACAACAGTAAGTCCTGGAGGTAAACAGAGCTGAGCTAGCGGGAATTGCTGGTGCTTTTTAAATGAACACACCCATATCGCAACAGACAGTGCTGGTGCCCACAGCACATGAAACAGCATTAACATGCCAAACTCCTAGAAACCATCATACACCGAATTCAACCATCTAAAGACACCATCCATCTCTACAAGGTTAAAGCTCATGCTGGCATCCTAGGGAACGAGTGCGCTGATGCCATAGCAAAGTGCTCTGCGGAGAATCAAAGTGGATATGACATCCACATTAACACCGACACCCATCCTCATTCATTCATCTTCTGGCCAGCAAGGGTGGAAAACCCTCCCCCAGCTTACCTATCCCATTCATCCCCATTTGTTCCTCTTCTGCCCAGCAAGGGTGGAAAACCCTCCTTCAGATAACACCTGCCAACCAGGGCTTCCAGCAGACAGGCTCTCCATTTTCTCAGATCTCGATGCTGTAAAAGCACACATGCACGTCCAACACATTTAGGTCATAAATTAATTAAGGTTTCAAACCATCAGTCCACAAAGTACTACACAAAATACCAAGAACCGATCAAGGAAGGCATTGTCGAGAAAGACATAAGTAACTCATTTTGGAAAAATGCAAGTGTCACCTCTGGAGAAAAGAAAAATGCCATGCTCTGCCACACAGACTTGATGACGATGATGATGATGATGGCATGTTACATAGGTCCAGGAGAGATAGCAAACTCCCTACTATGAGGCTGAAAACGAAACTGAAAGTTGATAAATAATAGGGTAGCAAGAGAGGCAGGCTGGAAGCGATAACAGAAAATAGGGGGAACAACCAAGGTGATGATAAGAAAAGCAAAACGTGTACGAGAAGGTCAAGCACGGGAAAGAAAGAAGGAAGGAGAGCCTGCGCACTTTGGTGCCCACGTAATCAGAACAAGGTTTAGGAAGACAGGGCTAGTAAAGAGTAAAAGGGCAACGGGCCGATCTAGCTACACCACCGCGAGGCACTCAACATAAGAAACTAGGGAAGCTAAGAATTAGCCAGGAAAGATGCAGCTAAGCCATTGCGATGCCTGGTGCGCCAAAACCAACTCCAACACAACCCAAAGAGAAGAGAGATTTCCCCTACAGACAACACAGCTGCACCAACACGTCACTCTCAACATTGCGAGCCCATACTACATACTAGGGAGACACGAAAGGAGTACAGTGAGCCAAAGGTTTATATAACAACAGTCGGATTGTTCTACAAGGAGCCGCGAGCAAGGAAAAGCAGGCCAACCTATACCTAGATCAAGGCGGTAGACACGCTAGGGAGGGAGCTGCAGTGAAACAGCCAAGGAGCCGTTTGGCCTAGCATACACAAAGGGGTGAGACTGGCCTAAGTCAGAGAAACTGGAGACACTACCTTGGCAGGCTGCAAAGTCTTTTAAGGCTGCGAGGAGAAGATCAACTGCCCTAGTTTCTACTACTGCGGACTCTACGCCTGTCCTGGATGGCGTGCTAAACATCAAACCCCTAGCTCTTAATATTGCAGTCAGGGCAGCTAGGCACACAACATACTTGATATACAGCCAACAGCGTGCCGCTCAATGCAACCATATAAGTGGCACACCAGTTTGCCCCATCTGTTAAAAACTACCACATGCTGTCAGGATGTGGCCATCCCATTACAGAAAATTGTTAGCAGATAGGCACAATGTTGTTGTATAAATAAATTCGAAAGCAATCCAATACTTTGGCAAAAGTGGGCGTTTTGCTTTTTGTTTTTAGCTGACTTATACATGGCTTCAGTTTGTGTGCCGTTGCATTTCCTTCTTTACCACAAGTTAAATTTGTGAATGCGTCGAGCCCTACATCATCCGTCATGTGCATCAGTAATTAAGATCAAATGATGTCAGGCCTGAATGCCTGCATTGCGAGAGTGCAGTCAAACAGGCATTGAGGTCAGTAAAAGTAAGGTCAGTATAGCCAGTAAAAGTGAAAGCCGGTAAGAGGTGAGTAAGCTTAGTAAGGCTAGTAAGAGTTTAAGCCAGTAAAAGGTGAGAAAGGCCAGTTAAACCTTCCAATTGGATGAGAAGGGTTCCACTTGTTGGGACGACCTGATACCAGTGTGATGTGTAGGAGGGCTCTGTGTTAGGCACTCTGGACTTAAGTATGTAGATGAAGGGGGGCATTTGGGACGACCTGATACCACTTTGATTATACTTTGTGAGAGCCTGCTGTGTTGCTTCTGTCGACAACGCTAAGGACAGACCATTAACCTGCTTGGCATCATGACATGTCCACGTGCTGTACAAAACCAATGTCCACGTGATGTACAAACATGTCCACGTGCTTTACAAAACCAACGCTTTCAATGCATATGGGTCTTTTGATGCAAACATCATAAGGACAGAACAATGATCTGCTTGGCATCATGACATGTCCACGTGCTGTACAAAACCAACGCTTCCGATGCATATGGGTCTTTTGATGCAAACATCAACAAGCCCACACACGCAAAAAACTGCTCTCGACACGCTTGTAGATTCTGTTGCTGCCTTTTTGTGCCTCTCCTGCCTACAGCTCTTTCACTTGCAGCAGATCCAGACTGTTGTTCCGCGTGAGCACACATGTATGTTAAAACAAAAATAATGGGGTTGTGTGTGATGTATGTGTTAACTGCCATGCACTTTACAGGATTTCCAGGAGCTGCCGTTGCCCAACAACTTGTGGCCCCAAATACCTCGAGGTAATACCTCATCATGCAAGTTAAGCGTGGCAAAACAGACACGCTTGTAGATTCTGTTGCTGCCTTTTTTTGCTTTCCTGCCTACAGCTCTTCCAGTTGCAGCAGATCCAGACTGTTGTTTTGCGTTGGCTCTAACGCAGCACGCTTTTTGTGCACACAATGCACACACACTCGCACATGCTTTGCAAGCCCGCAGAAGTATGAACCTCCTGATTGCTCGCATTGACACGCACACACACATGCGACGTGCACACATATACACACACATATACACACATGCTATGCAGGTCCGCAGAAGTCTGGACTTCCAGATCGAATAGGATGCTCAGCGACGGGAATCACTCAAGGTTGAGGGCAAGGGGGGAGGCAACGAAGACGTGCAGGCGTGAGCGGTGTATGCTGTCCATGATGTGCATGCAGCCGGGGCCTTTTTTGTGTCTTCGTCGGTCTCCAAGGCCTTCCCGTGCGTCTTCTTTGCGCGTCGTTATCAGGTGGTCTGTTCAGGGGCCCCCTTCCTCATCATGGCATCCCCTTTTGCTGCCTGAGTTACGTTACCTGAGTGCGTGTGAAGCAGACAAAAATGGAACGAGAGAAGAAGGAAAGGGTTGGGGAGGGAAGCAGGCTACCATGCAACCCACGCACCACGAGGTGTTCCTGAGATATGGTAGCCTGAGTGTGTGTGTGTGTGTGCCTTGATCGACATCTTGAATTAACCCTTAACATTGCTACATGCTAGGGTTTAAGCTTCCAGGTCGCCCGTACCTGCCCCATTAAAAGTGACTTGGCCTTAGTTGCACAATACGGGAATACGGATACGGATACGGATACGGAGGGGCTGATACGGGCAGCAAAGAATTCACCAGAGGCTCTAGAACTTGCAGGAATGAGCCTAGGACCCTTGCATTGTGCATTAAACACACCTAGACATCTGAATCTGGTATGTGTGTGTGACGGCGTATTGTGCAACTAAGGATTTGGCTGCCGTGGGCGTAAGAGCTCTTGTTCATTTGTGCGCATGGCGACTACCAGCGTCGTGTGTTCCTTGTCTTCTTGCTTACTTGCATATATTTCGAAGCCTGCCCTGCCGTTTAAGCACACATACACAAACCTCTGCATATGACAGTTTTAGGGTAGAGGAGGGTAGGATTATGTTTCTAGCTCCCGCTTCACTTAGTGCCGCCAGAGTTTGTATATGTAATGTGGGGAGTCGTTTCACTGCCTACAGACCTTTCACTTTCTTGCTTGAACTATTTGTCGTCCTCGGCGCTAGAAGGCGCAGGCAAGGATACATCGCTATATATGCCTCTGGGGGCCATCTGAGCGGAAGCTTGGAAAAAGCCTGAAACCGAACCAAAAAGGCGCTAGAAAAAAACCAAGAGAAAAGGAATAGGCGTTCAGCTACAAAAGAGGCAACACCAGACACATCTGGTTGAGTCAGAAAAGTTTTTAATGGGTTACCTTCAGCCAGGTTGTTTGGCTGATCGGCTGCTGACTGGTCTCAGCCAGCCACAAATTAATCCACAAGCTCAGAAAGAAAGAGAAAAAGTGAGTGTTCTGCTGAGAAAGGAAATTATAATAAAAATATTTTAATGGGGGATTACCTTCAACCAGGTTGTTTGGCTGAAAGGAAATTATAAACAAGTTGGTTGTTGACCTGCTGCAGCAAAAAGGGTTGGGCTGATGAAAAGTCCTCAAAACAAAGTGTAATCAAATGAGCCGCGGCTAACCGTCGTCCCAAAAATAAAGATGATTGACACCTAGGAAGTTTGCACAATTCCCTGACCAGGCTTGACAATTTCATACTTTGTTGAGGCACGAATCGCTGCACGATGTTCCTTGCCGCTGCAGCGATCCTTACATTCGTTGTTAGCCTAGACCCTGCAAACGCTGCGGGAGGCAGTAGAGCTATCTTGCAGGCTACTGAAGAGGTGCTAGTGAATAGCAGCAACAATGTGTCACGCCCAATTGTTGGCTGTGACGCTTCGTGTGATCTGGTTAGTTGGTTTTTCAGTTGAGGTTGTTTTGCCTGGTCTCGTGCAATAAGCTGGCGAAGCCAGTTTGCAATGTTATTGGTCCAATGTTATTGGCCCAAACGTTGCACAGTTTATTGAAAATAGCATTTTCTGGTTTTGATATTGCGGTATTCAAATAGCTCAGTAAATTACACCAATAGATTGTTGTGCTGAGACTATACTTTGCAGTGACAGTGATTTGCTATGACAAATGGCACCCTGCCGTCTTTCAACGAAACAGCATCTTTCAACGAAACAGCAGCCACTATGAACTGGACATACATATACACACATCTGGTCGATTTGCAACACGCACATCATTATGCTCCGAATGGCCTGCACATACGCGTAGCACACATTTCACCCCATGTTTTCGACTCTCAGACGTACGCCTGTGGTGTTCATTTGAGTTGATTTTCCTCTTGAAAAGCCATTTTTACACTCAGCTTGCACCATACCAGATCAGCTCCTGTGCATCAGCAGAAATCATCTCTATTAATATTTTGAAGCCATGTAAAGCCTGTTTCTTAAATGGGAGGGCGGATTCCCGCATTTGTCACCAGATTACCATTCTTTATAGTAGAGAATTTATTTTAATAAAGATGCGAAATATTTTGGTTGCTGTAGACAGAAGTCCAGTGAGTACACACACACACACACACACACACACACGTACACACACACGCGCACACACACACACATACACACAAACACACATACACAAAGACACACAAACACAAAGACACACAAACACACGTGCACGCGTACACGCGCACGCACACTACACACACATACACACACACGTACACACACACACACAAATACACACAAACACACATACACAAAGACACACAAACACACGTGCACGCGTACACGCGCTCGCACACTACACACACATACACACACTTATACACACACACACACACACACACACACACACACACACACACACACACATACTCTCACACACACATGCACACACGTACACACTCGCACATGCACGCAAAAACACACACACACATACATACACACACACTTGCTTGGAAACAAATTCTACACACTTGCAAAACACTTGCAGTCGAGTATATTTTTGTTTCTAAGCTCAACCTGACATGCAACTGTAGACAGCAATGCCTGCAAGAATTTTCATGTGTGTGAAACTGTTCAGGCCTCGCAACGCTGCGTGGAGTTTTCCCTCCAGAACATTTGGAGGACCGGCGATGTTGTGCACCTGCTTCATATTGTTCCCTTGGTATGTGTGCATGGATGTGTTTGCATATAGGCGTGCATGTGTTCGGCAAAGCTACTGGACACACCATATATTGTGTCTAGCCACGTAATTGAAAACCCGAATGATCAAATGATAGTAAAAAGAAAAAGGGAAAAGGTAGCAGAAAACCACATTAGTTACGGAGAAGGAGCACTTTGGTACCAAGTACCATATAGCTCCTCCACCACAGAAAAGAAAAAAGAAGATCAATGAGGATCAGGAGGCTTGGCTTGAAATTGGCTCCCGATGACAGATGGTAATAGTACCGGAGCGGGCATGTCTGGTATGGACAAGTTTAGCAGACAATTGTAGCATTTTATATTATACCTTACTCAAACAAGTGATGGAATGCAGCCTACTTTATGAACAAATACATCCGCGCAAAGGTGCAGACCCCAAACAGCACTGAAGTTTTCCTGGAACTTTCCACACCAGTGACGGTGATGTGGCGATGTGCATTGTGCCCAGTGTAGTTCACCCCGTGCAGCGCCCGCATATTTTAAGTTAATTTGTGCCCCTGCTCTTTAGTAACTTCGGAGGACTTAATCCCTTGAACTATGAAACTATGGAACAGACTCAGAAAGACCTCGATTTATGTATGTTTTTTTGGGCTGTTATTATAATCAACCATTGCGGCACTCGCCAAGATAGAGAGTTGGCGCACCAATGAACGTGATGCCTCTGAGTAGGGTTATCCATCCCTCAGATACAAAAGGAAAATGTTTAGTTCTTCGACCCAAGGCTCTTGCAACTTGCAGGGAATCAACAATGTATAGGGTTGGCCCAGAACCATATATATACGGTGTATATACGGTATTTTTTGCAGGGAAATCACCAAATATACGGTCATATACGGTGTATATATACGGTTCTGGCCAACCCTAACAATGTGATGCCTGTGGGGCTGGATGCCTCTGATTTCATGGGAGTGTAAATCCTAAATCCCTGGACGACCCTTTCACCAATAATACGCAGGGAACTGACAATGTGATGCCTCTGGGGCTGGATGCCTCTGATCTCATGGAAGTCGGTAAGGAGCTTTCTAGATGCTGATGCACTGTCATGGCGTTCAGTCCTTGTATACAATCTTTGTGATTAATTATCACATGCTTTGTCACAAACTTTCACATTCTTTATGGTTCAGTTAGTGCGCTCTGACGTGTGCTGCTCTAATACCTCATGTACTGTAATCCTGTCCATTTATCACAGGGGCTGGCACAGTTGAGCCCAATGAAGAAAAGCAAAAGGCCATTGTGAGTAGCTGAGGCGCTTATGTCCTCGTCACGCGCGTGCTGATAAATACAATGAATATGTCAGTTGCATCAGTCAAACAAATCATTTTGTGCTTGTGCTGCAATTACGTTACTTCACCGCACTTGTCAGTAAGGTCGAACAGCAAGTGGCTACTCGTATTACTGGAGAGCAAAGGCACGCACACATACACACATACACACACATACACATGCATGCACACGCACGCATACACACATACACACGCATGCACACGCACGCATACACACATACACACATGTACACACACGTGCACACAAACATGAGCACATACACGCGTATCTTTCGGCTTCTTGGTTTATTCTAGGAATTGAACATTTAGCCCCTTTGCCTTACAGCTTTCCTTGCTCCTTGCTCTACTTCCTATCCTGCTCTCATACTATAAGCAGCTGCTTTGCCTCACGCCTTTGTGCACTCAATGCCACTCAGGATAAGGAGGCAAAGGAGTACCTGCTGGCTAACTTTGTTCCAGCGCTCGAGGTATCGTGTGCATATGTGTGCGCTTGTGTGTATTGAGATGCTGTGCGCCCTCCTATTAGGCAATAATGATGGGGCACCAGCAATCATTGTGCTTATTCCAAATGGATGATACTATGCATACGCAGGTGTGCACTACCCTAGCAGTATATGATATGCAGTGTAGTAAGGGATCAGTAGTGCACTACCTAATAGTTTGTGACCTGCTCGCGCGTGTGTGTGTGTGTGTGTGTGTGTGTGTGGTTTTATGTGTGTTTGTACGCGTGCATGAGCGCGTCCGATAACCATACACAAATGCTGAGGCACTATTTTGATTGTTGCAGGACGCCAAAGTTCCCTATCAAATTGAAGTGGTCCGATGCTCACTTGACAGCAATTCGATAGGTGCGTGCGTGCATGCGTGTGTTTGCGCATGCGTGTGCTTGCATGCGTCTGTGCATTGGTTTGTTTGTTTGCAAAGGTGCCGGTCTGTCTGATTTGCAAGTTCCAAATTTCTGAACGTGGTTGGAACGTCCTTTGCGCTTGTAAATTCCTCATTAGCACCCAACAGGTAGTCTTGCCCGTTTAAGCTTTACGCCCTTATATCTGTGACTGTGTCCACGTCAGCATATTCAGCCACATAGCCTCAAACCAGGATTTGCCTGGTATTTGTAGTACACACATGTATTATGAATTATGATAGATTTGCTGCTGACGTAGAACTTCCTGCCCTTTGTAAAATGATGTGCAAAACATTCTTCCGACCTATCTGTCAGCATATTCTTATACCTGATACGGCACCGTAATGGTCCATATACCAATGTGTCGTTTCTTTTACCCAAAGCCTTGGTGAGAAAATTAGACTAATACTAATACAAAGGCTTATGGGTTTCCTCCTAATTCTCGTTTTCTCTGTTTTCGTGATGGAGCCTTTTTCATGTAATCAGTACCAACGTGGCTCTGTTTTGTTAAATCATTGTATGGGCAGGTTTTCATTGTCTGCATGGCTTTTATTTGCCTAAGTATAAAGGCTACCTGTTCTCAGTGCGCAGTGACTGTGTAGGGAAGCCTGTATGTGTGTGTGTGTTGGTGGCATCGTGACGAAACCACGTCTAGAGTATTTCCTGCCAAAAAATCTTTTGGTAACTGCTAAAATGTCCAGGAGGGGAAATATGCAAGCGTGCAGAGACGCTGAACGCAGTAGCCGTTGTCATTGCACGACACAGTAAAGGAGCACTTACGGTGCGTACCATGTTTAGGTTATTGTATACTGTTCAAGTTACACAGGTTTCCTGCACAAGCGTGTTCAACTGGCAAACAGCAAATCTAACCAGGCAGACTCCTTGCGCCAATTTTGGCATGACGGAAGAGCGCTTTTTATGCATGTAGTATCCTTCAAACTTATCTGAATGATACCCAATGTAATGACGATTTGTGTTTGTGTGTGCTTCTGCTTTAGGAGGTAGCAGGCTCAAACCAGCTCATTTAAAGGCAACATTGTTAATAGCACGTGACATCGATTCTTAGCTAGCATGAAGCTATTCGACTTTCAAGAGTTTCGACTTTCAAAAATTGCCAGTGAACATGCGTGTAACACCATACCACCATTAAACCTGTGTGAAACAACTGCTTGGAACTTTTGCATCTGCGCAGGAGTTTTTTGTCGGAAGCGTGACAAAGTATTGCACGCATAATTGCCAAAAGGTACGCTTCCAAAAAAGAGTTTGAGCTCTGCAATTGCTGCCCCCTTAAATTGTCATTCTATTTGGAGAAGAAGTGACGCGCTTTTAGTGCTTTTTTAAGAGGATTGTCGGTGAAGCGCTAGATGTTTTCATTCGCCTCTTTGACTTTATATGGGAGGAGTGTCTAGTATATTGCTGTGCTTCAATAATGTGGGGAGTGGTTTATCACTGTCCACGTTGCTCTTCTTTTTATGTTGCTGTGAAATAGGAGAATAAGTAATTGGCAGGCAAATATTTGGGTTAAAATGCCAAATACTGTGGGGGAAAAAAGGGGAAAATGTGACTGGCAGGCAGACACTTGAGTAATATGACACCAGTGATATGACTGGCAGGCAGACCAGTAACATGACTGGCAGGCAGACACTTGAGTAATATGACTGTCAGGCAGACACTTGAGTAAGTGGCCTAATGCTGTGAAAGAAAGGGGACAGATGATTGGCAGGCAGGAGTGGTCACGTAACACTTGGATTTAGGAAATTCTTGTTCTGCTGCAAACGCTGCTTTTTTAGTACTGAATCATTCACTGTAACCAATGAGTTATACATTGTGGTAGCCTCCTGTCTCTCTCCACAAACCTCTGCTTCATTAAATTGCTTGCAGCCTCTGATAATCATGCACGTTGACTGAGAGGCTCCTGCAATCAAGTGCCTTCATCCTGCTCCTGGTCTGCGGGGGATCTTGGCAACCTGGTGCTGGGAAACGCTCTTAGAAGTCCACAGCACTCCATGGTCATGCACAGTGACTGAAAGGCTCCTGCAACGGAGCGCACCTTTACTTACAAGCCTACAACTCCCCATGATCATGTGCGTCAACTGAGAGGTTCTTGCATTGGAATACACTCTAAACAGCCTGCAACACCTTGTGTGATCATGCACGTTGGTTAGGTTCAGCACGTTAATTATGGGGCCCTTGCAACAGACTGCCACACAGTGTGCAATCGCACAGCTTCAGCTGTGGTGTCTGACAGGAGAGCTTTTGCAGTGCCACGGTGGGTGGGCAAAGAACAGTGGCCCTCCTGCTGGTTGTGCATAAGAAGTTTTTAAATGTGCAGTGCCATAAGCAGAATTTTGCATAAATAAAGGAGTGTCATCGGATTGTACACGGAGTTTAAAAATATTTTTGTGATGAGTTTTTGTAACTATGGTGTACCCGTATGCATTTTTCATTGAATTGAAAGTTTATTCACCACTGCTTCCTACTCTATTACAAGGAATGAAATGGCCAGTTTCCCAACACCCAACATCGCACCTCCCATTTGAACATAACCTGAACAGGCAGGAATATCACTCCCCATCAGATTGATGAAAAGGAGGCCGATTGCGTTACAGGAAATAAGAGGAGCGGTTAAACACTGTTCAAATATTCTGGCAGAATAATAACTTCTGTTGTTGAACTTGTTATGCTGATCGGTGGGAGCGAGGATGTGGCCACAAAATTCTTCAATACCGGCAAAAACAAGTCTAGTGAGGACCAACAGAAAAGGAAAAGTAGAAGGGCTACAAGTTGTAGTACGCAGGCAGTGAAGAATCCCCCTGTAAAGGAACAGTGCACTGAATGTTACATCTATCCCGGCACATGGGATCCACTTAGTGTATGGTACGGAGCTGCACTTAAATAACACAACTTAACCCTGCCTGTATAAATCTGAATCAAAATGAAAAGGAAAGCCGTATCCACTTTCAGAAAAGAGAGATTGTAGTCTCATGGAACCCAACTTGGGAGCCTGAAGAACTACAAAACACGTGTGAAAGCTTCAAGCAGAGCCTCAATAAGTTTGAAGAGCATATCGCCGCACCAAACTTATCTCAGCCTGCATCAGATGAACACATAAATGATCTTCAAAAATAAGGGTTCCCTGCCATCCAAGAGGGCAATGCGTACCAACCCTACGATGTCGATCTTCGGAACAAAGTTAGCTTTGACATGCAACCCACCAACCCACAGGCTGACATCACGGCCACAGGGCATTGTGAGTCTGGATCACAACCATTGACCTCATGGAGTATCAAGAAAAGAGTACCCTAATCCTCCCCAGATGACACTATGCTTCCTGAAGTGTACACTGACACAGTAGCCTGTATTTACAATGTCGACGGAAAGTGTTAAGGTATGCTTACTCCCAAGCGCCTTAACATACTGCAAAAGGCCTTTGACAGGGCGAAATGCAGCGGTCTACACGATCACGTCCAACCTCCTCCCATTAGCTTTGCATCAGAACTCGTAGGCCTCATTGCACATAATGACATCTCTACCTCTAGACATGCGAGCAAAAAAACCAAAGACTCTTTCGCACAGATACTCCCCTCCCACATCACCGCCGCCTTTCAAAAGTGGGCCCTGGTCACTAAAAAAAAATGGCGTCCCCCCTCGACTATGACCCCAAATTCTCTCATTACTGGAGTGAGCACCCAAAGGACAAAGTGTTTGGGGCAAACACCAATGCCTTCTCCTCCCGATTTTCTGGGTTCTCCATCTGCCATCCCATTTACCATGAAAACACCATGCTCCTAGCAACAAGACATGCCATGCCATCTACTCTGCTGCTGTCAGCACAGAGGAAACAGCCACATTCATGCTCCTCCCTTCCTGGAATAAAGATATGACCACGAATTCTTATGCATCTCTCTGCCGCAAATACCCACACATATGTAAATTCCTGGGCACCATCCCATCAGACCAACTCCAATATGCAGGAATACCCCTCTGGAACAACATACAAATACCACTTTCCAAACACTCCTGGAGATTGCAGGTCATTGCCGTATGGAAGGGCAGGGTCTGCCTCAATGCTCACAACAAAGACTGGCTAAAAGAACTTGCCAAAGAAATCCCTGAGGCAAAGTGGGAAATCCAAAACATACAAAACCATCCCTACCAAACAGCCTTAGATTCCGGACAACACTCCGGACTTAACAAATTTAATAAGCTACCCAATGACCACCCTCAAGCCTCAGAAGGCCCAGATAAAACAATTGCCCTGACTAGCACTGACCAACCTCATAATTGTAATATCGATGAAGCACCCCAAAACAGCTCAAAACCTAACCCGCAAGGTAAAAGATTGGCGGGATTGGACCTACACTGATGGCAGCCTCCAAAAGAATGAAGTAGGGCAAGACACCAGATCAGGCGTTTACCACCCTCACTTAAATGTTTCCCACTATGTAATCACAAAAGGCATGGGTATAATCAACACCATCTCACATGCAGAGCTAGCAGCTATAGCAGCTGCAGTCACACACAGCTACTCACATATAGCCACAGACAGCCTTATATCACTGCACCAAATCAAAAGGCAGCTCTCACACCCGAATCTCCATCGCCACCACATCCAAGGAGATGTCCTTCAAACCATTGCTAAAGCAATCCGCCAAACACCATCGCCGATCCACTTCTTACTTCTTCAAAGTAAATAAGTCCCACGCCGGTATTATAGGTAATAAGCATGCCGACGCCCTTGCTAAACAGTCGGCCACCACCTACTCCAACATTGCAGACACCTCCATCGGAACAGCAGGTCCTGAGGGAAGTCCCTTCTACAACATCCACTGGCTTGCAAAAGAAGACATAGAAAACCAAACACAAACCCATAATCATACCCATACAACAAACATGGCCCATTCTCCTCCCCAAAAGCTTTGGTACCTACCAAACCACCGTGACGCCCTTCAAGCACGTGCATCTTCTCCATAAACTGGGAAATGCCAAAACTGAAGCAAACTACCATGCGTACTACCAGACACTCATAAAGGACGGCACTGCCAATGGAGCCACTAGCAATGCATACCTAACATCATCCGATGTCCCCTTTAAGACCAAATGTATCATTATGAAATACAGAACAGGCACCCTATATAATCAAAAACATGCGGTATTGTTTAAACTCTCAACAAGTCAAACTTGCCCCCTCTGGCCATATGTAGACAGTGCCCTGCACATCCTTTCTGGGTGCCAACACACGCAAATAAGGAACATGATCACCGAAAGACATACTTTAGCATGCCGCATGATCTTTAAAGCTATCAGCAAAACAGGCTCCTTAGGATCATGCGTTGTCTCCATGGATATAGGCAGCAACGAACGGATGGCCATGCAGAATTTCCAGCTTCCTGAAACAGCCGAAAGTAGATTTATTCCCAAATGGCTCTTCCCACCCCGCTTCCCAGAAAATTACCGATTTACCTCCAGCCGCCTAGATTTTGTGCTGGTTACTCCCATCGCTGCAAAAACACAAAAAAAACGAACTAATGTAGGGGGCTGGGTTCTTCGAAGTGGCATGGGGCAATTGAGGGAGACTGGGAGCATCCCAGGCAGCAGCACCGCCAGCCACCAGTAGAGCCACCAACCCCAGACAGCACCGACCTAAAGACCTCAGCAAACCTCGGCGTGACATCCACCTCGTTGAGATCAAGTATTGCGAGGACACCAGACCTCAGAACCAGCTGAACGCCGCAAAGGAACAGCATAAAGACCTTTGCGACATTCTCCAAGGAGCCTCCGTTACTCTCCACATCATCCTTTTGTGTGTGGGCGGCACCATCTACAACACACACTCTGAAGCCTTTCAAGGAACTGGTCTTGATTCTCAAAGAGTAAAGAAGCTTGCACTTGCCTCCAAGCTCCATGTGCACTTTGTGAACTTTGCTGCTAAACTTGTCCATACCAGACGTGCCCTTTCCAGTACTATTATCAACTCTCATCAGGAGCCGGTTTCAGGCCAAGCCTGCAACCCTCTTGAT
>Ga0307942_1001626_pt1 | contig 18021 bp, 10 predicted proteins | sample OrgLakmetagen175_FD_201846 | JGI IMG/M metagenome (GOLD analysis project Ga0307942, IMG submission 201846) | Saline water microbial communities from Organic Lake, Antarctica - #175 | ecosystem: Environmental > Aquatic > Non-marine Saline and Alkaline > Saline | place: Antarctica: Organic Lake... | reverse complement strand
CTTCGACGGCTGAGTTTGCAGCTTTCGAGGGAGGGACGGGAACCCTGTAAACAGCAAGCATACTACAGCATCAGCACACACCGAGACCCCAGGACGTCATTGGCCAAGGCGGGAATGAGGATGGATGGAAACCATGCAAACAGCACTAACTCACATATGACCGCTTGCCTTGCACAGCATCGACGAGGGGAAGACGGAAATCCTTACAGAATCAGCATACAGCATACAGCATACAGCATTCAACAGGGCCCCAGGACGTTTGAGTTTGCAGCGGGAATGGGGATGGATGGAAACCATGGAAACAGCACTTGCACACATCAGCACCTAGCCTCACAGAGGAACAGCATCTATAGCACTGAATCAACACTACATTTCCAGCTGCTGCCATGCACTTGAACACTAGACGCCATCAACATGTTCGTAGTTTTGAAGCACAGACTCAGTTCAAAGTGTTTTTTTGCTCTTATTCATTACCTGCAGCTGCCCCATCCACCAGAACTCGGTCGACACAGTATGTGGGGAGATGGTGGCACCACGATTCAGCAGTAGCAACAGTTAATCCATGCTTAGTTTCAGTACCAGTTCTGTACCAGTGCAGTAGGTTAAACAGACCAGTTTCAGTAGTCTCAAACTTGTGTTCAAACTCCAGTTGTCCCTGCGTTTCCAACTTGTCCAACTTATTTATGTGTGTGCAAGGTGCGTGGGATTTGCCCTTTTGACAGTTCTTAACTATGTTTCAGCATGCGTCTATTTGATGAACCAACATGCATCTACACTCTGATGCGTTTTTACCTACTTCTTCTCGTGTCTTTCAGGTTAGCATTTCCCAGTTGCGCCACAGCCCTTTTTTACTTGGTTTGTTTTGAGGTTTACCTCGTTCTCATAGGTTGAGCGACCATTCCAGGTTGAACGCCTTTGTAATCCAAACTAATTAAACTAAGGACCATACTATCTTTCTTTACTAGTATGTAAGGAGGACCTCCTTATCTTCCTTTGTAATCTTTTATGGGCCTCCTTACCCCTGGTGATCTGACGCCCAGATCAGACATCTTTTCCGATCCAGATCAGGCACAGCCCATTTATAATATTTCAACAACGAACGACACATTCCTTGGTAAATTAGTAAAGCACTCAGGCCATAGAACTGCAAATAAGTAACCATTACCACACGCATATATATAAACGTCCAGCAAGCAGCCAGGCGTGCAGTTGCTATAAAATTTTATTACAAGAAATTGCTGAGCGTAAAAAAGCCATCCTTTGTAAAAAAATGAAGAATGCAAAGAAAGAAAAAGAATGTAGACACGAGGGTGTTATCTCTAAAAAGAACGCAAAGAAAGGAAAAAAATGTAGAGTGTAAACACCGGCACGGATTAGGGGAAATTACTGTTATGTACTCTGCCATACAGCATCCCACAATGTTAGACCGAAGAGAGAAGAGACACAAAGAAAGAGTCAGGCCAAGAGTCTGGAAAAAGTGCTGCTGTCACACACTGCTGTTTGACGACACACAAGAGAGGACCCTGAAACTTTCAAGTTTTACACCTGCAGCACTCTACACGTCATGACCACCACAAAAAGAGAGGCGTTTGCCCAGCCTAAATTTACAAGCGCACATGCTATCGCCTACGCTTCTTCCAGTTTTTTGCCATTGACATGAAAAGTGGCAGCCAAATCGTTTTTTTCATCCGCCAGCTTCGCTGTCCCCTTTCCCTTTCCTCTACCACCCCCCCTGGCCTTTCCTCCCCTACCACCCCCCTGGCCTCCCCTCACTGTGGCTCCTTCCGCAGCATCCTGCACCTTTTGGCTGGGGACCCTTTGCCGCTTGTTTTGCCTATGCAAAAAAAACTGTGACTAGAACATAATGCTGTGCCAACGTGTTATGTGCAATTTGAGGCAATAACTAGTCTTTTTAGCACCAAAAAGGATGAGCACATACACACATTGCTCGCAGTGTGATGCAGGGTGCAGATCGGGCAAGGATTTAACCATGTACGTCCTTTTTCCCCACGAACAAAATTTGAATTCAACTTCGTCTGAAATCTGCAAAAAAAGCTGCTCACCTGGGTTCTCTGGTCATGCTTGGAGCGATCCTTGCAGCATCGCTCATACACTTACAGTAGGAAAACAGTGACTGTTTTGCTTGCAAGAAAAACAGGCGGTACAGTTTATGCTGTGGCATTCGTCATCAGTGTATCCATCCTAGTATACTCTACACATGGAAAAAGTGGCATACCAAATAAAGACCCTACTGTACTCTACATATGGGCAACAAGATGGTAGAAATTAAGAAATTGAAACCGAACAGCCTGCCTTGCAATTGCGTGCTAGTGCTTTGCAGCAGCGCAGCTTTAAAAGTCTATGTCTGACTCAATAGTCTTTGTCTGACCTGCACAGCAAAGGCAAGCAAGAAAGGTTTATACAAATGAGCAAACAAGCTGTACACACTACGTGCACGACAGTCACTAAGCTCGTGTGCACGGCAAACTCTCTGCCAAGAAAGAGCTTGGCAATCATTCCTTAAAGAATGGTGAGGCTTTGTGGCAGTTATGAGCAATGCTTGAGCAACATTTCTTGACAATCCATTTTTTATTGCAAGAACACAGAAAAGCAAGGCCCCAAGGCAACCAGGGCACAAGGCAACCAGGTACAAGACGACCAGGTATGGCACCAGGGCCAGGTATGCAAACCAGGTATTCCAACCAGGTATGCCACCAGGAACAAGACAACCAGGGCACAAGACAACCAGGTATGCCTAGGGTTGGCTATAACCGTATATTTACACCGTATATGACCGTATATTTGGTGATTTCCCTGCCAAAAATACCGTATATACACCGTATATTTTTATATATAAGGTTCTGGCCAACCCTATATATATACACCGTATGTGACCGTATATTTGGTGATTTCCCTGCCAAAAATACCGTATATACACCGTATATAATTATATATAAGGTTCTGGCCAACTCTAGGTGTGCCACACGCTGTTGTGAATACACCTTGGTCACGCAAGGCGTGCTAGACGGATTTCAGGTGCAGGGAAGCTCTGCAGCTACAGAGTATAGTCAGAAAGGACAAACTCACAAGTTGGCACCGTTCATTACTGCTGGCTGCTATGGCGCAACAGGAGGCCCCTGTTGTGCTAACCTTTGTTGCCATCTCAGCGGGCGCATTTCTACGATGAGCCACATCAAACATTTAGCAAGCCTTCAATGTCAACTCTCTGTATGGAACACAACGAGCCACAGCGAGGCTCTCAGTGCTTGAATGCCCAAACACATTGAGCATGTGAGTAACTCACCTTGCATGTGCAGAAACCCAGGGAGAAGCCTGGAACACACTTCCAGTGGAATCCCTTTGGTCGCTGTCATCTTCGCCACAATAAGAGTCTCTAGGTTTCCCTTCCCTTGTAATAGACCTGCCCATGGACCTCCCCTCGAAAACAGACCCATTTCCCAAGGCAATTTCCTGCGCAAACACGATAAAGCAAAAAACTGAACAGTGGGAGCTTCAGTTGTTAGCAAACGTTCTTCTCTGCCATATCTTTACTCCCCCCCACCAACCAGCACGATGGCCTTGCCAGCTTCAATTCTGAGGTCGGGCTTAGTTCTGGTTGGAAGAAACCAAGCACAAGGCAATGAACTCACCCATTTACGCTAAATGTCACCCCCAACCTTGCAGGTTTCAATTCTGCAGTGACCATGGTGGCCTATATACCTATGCCACCCATCAATTTATCCTCCAGGTTCCAGCATGAGGCGCACACCACTGGACAGCCAGCTCTTTAAGTTAGTGTAACCAACCATAACTAGGCTGCCGCCACTTTGTGCAACCAAATTGTGCAGAGCACTCACCTCTAATCCATCGTTAACCTGCACCGCACCAGGCTCTAGTTGTGTGGGCGGCTGGTGTTTGGTACGGAAGCTGCGGACGCGCTGGGGCCGGGGGTTCACGGATGAGGGGCGATCAGGAAGTGAGCTTTGATTCGGGGGGGGGCAGTAGCTCTCCAGATCATCAGTCTCACCCATATCTGAGAAGCGCACCCTCCCTGAGCGTGAGGGTCGCACCGCCTGCATGTGCGCAGGTGCGTCAGCGTGTCTGTGAAGCGCACCACTACATGTGTGCAAGGGTGAGCCTGCATTCACATCAGCGCGGAAGTGTGTCTGCTAGACGTGGGAAACGGAGTTGCAGTAGTGTGCATGACCTGTTTAGGTGCGACATGCCTAGTAGTGTTTGTTCGTGCCAAGGAGGTGCAACTGCACATGCATCAGCGTGCCTATGTAGGTGGCATTGTGCTTATACCTGTACGACTAATGTGTGGTTACTCAGGCAAAGCTGGCGCCCGCATACACTACCTTGCAGCTCAGGTAATAAAAGTCCATCAAACATACATGCGTGCATGACGTGGAGGTTACAGCATGGCATTCTCTCTCTATGTGAGTGCACAAATGGGGAGACTACTGTCATTCTCCGTCTACTTCAAAAGTGTTCATGCATATGATAATGATGTGGAGGCTGTTTCTGGATGGCACGCAAAAGCACAGCGCACGAATCTGTGATGAGTGCACAAATGGGGAGACTACTGTCGTTCCCCGTCTGCTTCAAAAAGTGTGTATGCACATGATAATGATGTGGAGGCTGTTCCTGGATGGCATGCAAAGGCACAGCGCACGAATCTGTGTTGAGTGCACAAATGGGGAGACTACTGTCGTTCCCCGTCTACTTCAAAAAGTGTGCATGCACATGATAATGAGGTGGAGGCTATGTTTGGATGGCATGCACATGCACGACATCTTACACCATTACTTGTCGTGGCAAATGCTCAAATGGGGACTTCCATTGCAGGAGTGCACGCACAAAATTATGACGAGAAGGATCTTGAACGGCGTGCCAAGGCTCAGACTGCTGCTTCTGGGCCAGGGCCAGGTTGACTGCTGGAGAATCAAGATTCCCCTGCAAAAAAAGGAAGCAAGAGAGCAGGAGAAGAAGCCTCAGCCAGTAGGGAGATCAGCGTTTATCTTGGAAGGACTCTGAACTAGTGTTTGCCAGGGGCCGCAAAAAGTTTTAAGTGAGCGTATGTGATTAGATGCTCCAGACCAGTGCCTGATTAACGTGAGAGGGCAAAGGGAACAGGCACGCAGCAGCCCGTTCGTTCACTGTAATGTATGCATACTGACATGAATCAGGCCTGCCCTTTATTGGGCTCAGCTATTGCGGCTCCTCGGTTTGCTCACCTTCTTCCCCAAGTCGTTCCTATTTAATGGTGGTATTTTTTGCACTTTTTGCTCACCTTCTTCCCCAAGTCATTCTTGTGGCTTAGTGGTATCTTTTGCACTTGGTATCTCTTTGATTATAAATGAGTAGGGTTGGCCAAAATCGTATATACACACCGTATACAACCGTTTATTCGGTGATTTTCCTGCCAAAAATACCGTATATACACCATATATATATATTATATGGTTCTGGCCAACCCTACTCATTTACAATCAAAGAGATACTATATACACCATATATATACTATATGGTTCTGGCCAACCCTATAAATGAGACAAGTGGATTTGGCTGCCTGCACACTTGTTTTACTTTTGTACCAACGTGCTGGTTCTATGCTGATCATCATTGATTATTTTGCTCGCACTTTTTACTCAAGGTAACCGAGCAGATGCAAAAGTGCACAAAACCACGTATATCCTTAGCTCCTTCTGTGTGTTGCATCCTGCCCGTACCCCTAGACAAGTGGCCAACTAGACAAGTGGCCACAACTGAGGTCATGAACAGCATAGAAATGACCTGTGCTAGTGACTATGTTCAAATTCAGATACCGTCTGCTTGCTGTGAGGTGCACAAGAGTATGTAAGTACCCGCACGCGCACATAAATTCGTTCACACCACATGCACACAATGCAAGCACAGTCACAGCCCACAATCAAACGCTGACATGGTCAAAAAACAGTGCTGTCGCGCGGGCAGCTATGCATTTCTGGTGCACAATTTCTGGTGCATTACCATTTTGCACCATGTTGCACCATTTCTGGTGCATTACCATGTTGCACCATTTCTGGTGCATTACCATGTTGCACCATTTCTGGTGCATTACCATGTCGCACCATTTCTGGTGCATTACCATGTCGCACCATTTCTGGTGCATTACCATGTTGCACCATTTCTGGTGCATTACCAATTTGCACCATTTCTGGTGCATTACCATGTTGCACCATTTCTGTTGCACCAGGGCAGTGCATTCTTCTCGGCGCCTACCTTGTTGCTCAAAGTACCAGTTGGCAGCTTGAGGAATGGTGCAGCGGGAGGAGCACAGTCGGTTGCATGATGAGCAGTGTTTGGACGGCTGCTGGTGCCATGTTCTGCGCGGCTGGTTTGTGGCAGGTGCGACTGCAGGTCCTCACGCCTGGCTTCGCCTGCCTGTGTGCGCCATTTGCACAAGCATGCGTGAGCTCAGAGGAACGTGCTTGCGTGCTTGTGTTTGTACTTGCACGTACATGCGTGCAAGTGCACATGCGTGTGAGCGAGTGTGTTTGTGTGAATATATGGGTGGGTAGGTGATTGCAGGAGTGCGCACGTAAATATGCTTGGGACTATGTGTGTGTGAATGTGTGTGGGTACATAAGTGTACAAGTGTGTGTGTGTGAGTATGCCAGAGTGTGCATGCTAGCGCACCATAGAGAGACGTTTCTGCAAAGGCCCCATTTCTGCATTTTGTGCACGGTCTTCCAGGTGAGTTGTAGAATGTGAATGGTCTTGCGGTGAATGGTGCGTGTGGAAAGAGGATGGCAGAAAGTTGCCGCTGCTGCTGGAACTCCTGAATTGTCCAGACGTCGATGGAGCTCCCCCAGCAGATGACAAACGGCTGCGTACGTGGGGCTGGTGCTGGGGCATGTTCTGTAGTGCCATGTCGGCAGATAAAGAGGGGCCACGCAGCAGGGAGAGCTGCTGCTGAGTTGCTAGACGATGGGGTGGAGTGTCACGGGAAGGCTCAAGCCAGGGGGGCTGACGTTTCAACATCTGCGTGTGTTTGTGTGTGATTGCTTCTTGTGAGCATGCGTCTTGTTTGTGTGTGTATGTGTGTGTGTGTCAGTGTCAGTGTCATGTGCGTAATGTGCATTGCTGTGCGCGTGTGTTCCTGGCAAATATTTGTGTGGGTTTGTGTATTTTGGTGCATGCAGGATGTAGGAACAAGCAAGTGCGTGCTAGTAAGGCTACGCGTAGTTTTCAACAGGTTGGGTGCGCGCCTTTCTTACTGTCTACTATCTGATATGGCACAAGGGAAATCCTTACACCTTGGAAATGCTGCTTGTAAGTTCGTGTAGCGCACATGAAAAACATTTGGAATGCTTTGCAGACAGGGACAAGGGAAATTCCAGTGGGCAGCTACAGGACCAAAGAAGGAACTGCCTGCTTCATCCTTTTTGAAGGAGCATTTTTGGCAGGCAAAGACAAGGGTACTTCCAGTGGGCAGCTGAAAGGCCGCAAAGGGGAAACTGCCCGCCTCTTCCACCACCAAAGAAACGCCGTTCGCTCCCAAGTCCACAACCGGACTTGAAGATTGGACTGGAAAGAGCATCTGACAATTGATTCAAAGGCAGGGGGTGGAAGGTAGGCTATTTTTAACTCATCCTGACACATAGATGCCCCACCAGTGCATCATCCTCAGATCCAGCGCCTAAACCTTACTACATAATTAATAGCCCTGTGCTTTACTACATAATCTTACTACATACTCTTACTATTTGAATACATACTACATGCTCTTACTACATGATTAATAGCCCTGTGCCTTTTCGTACCCTCTCCCTGTACTACCAACTTGCAACACAAGTGCACCTGCCCATGTGATGGAATGCAGCGCTAAAGCACCTGTTTGCTTGTCATCTTGTCATGTACAAATTGCAATCGTGCTATTGCATGTACAAATTGCATGTACAAATTGCAATCATGTACAAAAGCACCTGTTTGCTTGTCATGTACAAATTGCAATCATGTTATTGCATGTACAAATTGCATGTACAAATTGCAATCATGTACAAAAGCACCTGTTTGCTTGTCATGTACAAATTGCAATCACGTTATTGCATGTACAAACTGCATGGACAAATTGCATGTACAAATTGCAATCATGTACAAAAGCACCTGTTTGCTTGTCATGTACAAATTGCAACGTAGCCTTGATGCACAATCTCCACTGCTCACTCTGTAGCTACAGCACCTCTGCGTTTTACCGAGCCATTCATCATCTGCAACACGGCTTTCCTGCACAAACACTTAGGGTTGGCCAAAACCCGATATGTACGGTGCATATACGGTACTTTTGGCAGGGAAACCACCAAATATACGGTCATATACGGTGTATATATACGGTTCGGGCCAACCCTACAAACACTAATGCCATCATCAATAACTGACCTGTAGGTCTGCGGCAACCCTGCTTATTCTTTCAGATAGGTCAATGACATCCGCCTGTAGGGCTAAAGGAGCATCTTTTCCAGCCTGCGTAGAATTAAAAAGAGAATGGGAGGTTAGCATGAAAAGCGCTGCCTTCTTCACGTGGCCGGAAAAGCATATGATGTGCGAGCAGTCACGCGTGACATGTTCAAGAATGACTATTCAGGCAGTGTTGAAGCACTCACAGTGTGATGGAGAGCAGGAGCATAAGTGCAAGTACGTAAAGACCTCACCACCCCCTCTGCTACCATGTTAACTAGTCTTGTTTCGCGACACATCCATACATCCGTACCAAGTCTTTACTGACACAACCATACATCTGTCAAAAATCTTTAATGACAAATCCATACCACAAATCTTAATACACGTCCATGCATCCACCACAAATCATAAATGACACGTTCATACGTTTGTCCCAAGTCTTTACTGACACATCCATAGATCCGTCACAAGCCTTTTCTGTAATTCTACCACACACAGCGCTCCGTCCTTGCAGCATACTGGGAGGGAAAATTGCATCGTGGCTGGGAAACTTATGAGTTCAGTGTGACACCTGTTCTTGAAGTGTAGCATAAAATGCGATGTTCTCATATTCTTTTTATTCCTTGGTAATAATGACAGAGCCCTATGCATCCCACGATGCAACCGAAATAGAACCAATGGCACACAGTGACGGAGATGAAGCCACGTACCGGTGGGCGATCCATCAGGCTTAAAACAGAGTCCAGCGTGGTGCTGCGCAGGTTCGCCACAGTCTGCAGAAAGGCAACACACAAGGCGACACAAATAAGTACATACCACAGGCAGCAAAAAACAACAGACAGGGTGTAGGATTTGAACGCATGCCGCAGTCTGCATGGATACAACACACAGGGTGCCACAAAGGAATAGGCAGCCAATTGCAGGATTTCATTGTCGTCCTCAGAGAGAGGCAGCGGCAAGCAAGATATTGCAAGGGGGAAATGATATATATATTCCTGAAAAACGCAGAATTAGACGGCGGCAAGCAGGGCATTCTGCCATGCAAAGGAGGACAGGTGTAGAAGTTACAGTGTGCTATCAAAGGCAAGTAGAAAATAGTCACAAGCTCCAAATCACGCAGAGGGGCAATCAGGATCATCCTAATATCAATCAGTGTATGGATGAAGGGTTTGGTTTGCCACCTTTTTGATCGTGTTTGGCTGGCCACCTAATTTCAAGCAAGATCTGCAGCAGGAGGGAACATAACTTACACTCAGACAGAGGATTGCACCTGAGTATACAGGTGGGATGAACGCCCAGTAAGTTACGCCGGTGTTGTTAGCACATTTTCAAACTGAATTGGTGGCGCTATCTGTCTTGTACTTCGACTGATACAGCTGCTGGTCATGACAGCTGTCACGCCTTGAGTCTGGCAGAGGCGTGAGTTTGGTTCAGGGTAGTTTGGTCGGTTAACGATTAGATACTTTTCCCCTAATTTCTACTGGCGTAGCCAGTTGCCAAGTACATCCAAGCAATGGAATTGCAGACACCTGAACAATTTTCCTTGGCCTATCATCCACACAACATAAACCCTTGCACGACTCACTGCTTCCATAGCCGAGAAAGCCGGCATCAGCTTGGTCAGGCACTCCTCAAGGCCTTCAATGCTGGCCGAATGATTGCCATAGGCCTTCTCTAGCTTGTTCATGTCCTTGCGCAGTGCCTGTTGCTCGTCCACCTGAAGGTATGTTATGCACCTCATTCGTGAGACACGCATTTAACAATTTGACGCTTTTGACACATTTGACATATACACAATTACACGCACAATACACACACAATCACACACGTACACGCTCACGCACACAAGACATTACACACCTTTTGTGCATTCCTCTTGAGCGCATCTCATCAGCAATGCGCGCAGAATTATGCAATACTTTTTACTAGGCTAATCAAAGAGTGCAGTTTCTGAGCCACAGCTGTAAGGAATCAACGTGTATTTCAGCAGTCGCACCACCAATCTACATTTACATATCAGAAACCTGAAAGTATTGCTGCATTCCAGAAGTGCCCATCAGCAATTGCTGCATCGTATCGTGGCCTCGTCCAAAGGTCGCAATCAGAAGTCGTACCAGCATATGAACATGCATTTCAGGAAGTGCTCATCAGCAGTTGTTGCATGGCAATGTGGCCTTGCACAGAAAGTGCACAATGAGTGTAGACAGAGCGAAGTAGGGCAGTCCTTCAGACCCTGATAGGTTTCACTGCCTCCTCCACATGCGCCCTCCGGCAAGATGATTTTGACACTGATTGGCACACTAAAATTTTGAACTGCCAAGAGGTGACCGTGTGCGTTTGTGTGCACGACGGAAATTTTACGTCATGCCGTTGATGAACAGGATAGAGCAATCTTGCACACTTCCCATTCCAGAGATCGGCTAGATCCCTGCCCATTGTACTACTGCTTCAAAGTTTCAAAGCAGAGCCACCTTGTTCCATAAACCAAACGAACCTACCCCCAGTATAAATGCGACTCTAAGGGTAAGTAAGCCTGATCTCTATTTCCTCTTTCTTCTATGGTGGAGGAGTTTTACGGTACCATGCATGTATCAAAGTGGCTCCGTTTCCTTGATTTATGTGGGCAGTGAATTTTCACTGCCTGCATAGTTTTTTCTTTTCCTTTTCTATTCTTATGCCTGACACCCAAAAGGTTTGATAACCTCACCTCAGCCTACAAGTCACACTTTTTGACTGATGGCTGGATCTGTAACCTCTGTAACCTCACCTCGTCACGCCTCTCCTTTGCTGCAGCAGCCAGAGCTGCAGCAGGGGTCTGCTTTGCCGCATTTGCAGACGCAGACAGCTGCTCCAGGTATTTTTCGGCCTCCGTGTTGAGCAGTTTTAAATGCAGGTTTGCAGCATCTGTCGCCAGCCCTGCCTGCTCCCCTACTAAACGGGAGGGTGAGTGGCCATCTGTGACTGATCTCCCCTCTGCGTCTGATCCTCCATCCCCACCTTTGACCACCCCCTCCTTACAAGCTCCTGCCTGCGCATAGGCTGGCTGGAGCTGAGATTGAACTCTCTCCTCCAACTGTTGTACAGACCTCTGCACTCTATCTTCTAAGCTCTGGAAGCTCAAACGCAGCTTGCGCTGTGCTTCCTCCTCATGGCCTCTGGCTGTGGCTGCGTGCATGGCCTGCTGCTGCTGATCTTGTTGCTGATCTTGCTGCTGCTGCTGCTGCTGCTGCTGCTGCAATGCGTGCACTTGTTGCTTCAAGTCCTCTAAGGCCTGAGGCACTTCAGCAAGACGCTGTTGCTGCTGCTGCTGCTGTTGCTGCTGCTTCTGCTGCTGCTGCTGCAGTCCGTGCACCTGCTGCTTTAATTCGTCTAAGGCCTGAGTGTCAGTGGGAGGCTGTTGCTGCTGCTGCTGCTGCTGTAATGCGTGCACTTGCTGCTTCAACTCCTCTAAAGCCTGAGTGTCAGTGGGAGGCTGTTGCTGCTGCTGCTGCTGCTGCTGCTGCTGCAATGCGTGCACTAGCTGCTTCAACTCCTCTAAGGCCTGAGGCGCTTCAGCAAGACGCTGTTGCTGCTGCTGCTGCTGTTGCTGCTGCTTCTGCTGCTGCTGCAATCCGTGCACCTGCTGCTTTAATTCGTCTAAGGCCTGAATGTCAGCGGGAGGCTGTTGCTGTTGCTGCTGCTGCTGCTGCAATGCGTGCACTTGCTGTTTTAAATCCTCTAAGGCCTGAGTGTCAGCGGGGAGAGGTTGGTGTTGCTGTTGCTGCTTCTTCTGCTGCTGCTGCAATGCGTGCACTTGCTGCTTCAACTCTTTCAAAGCCTGAGTGTCAGTGGGAGGCTGTTGCTGCTGCTGCTGCTGCTGCTGCTGCAAAGCGTGCAATTGCTGCTTGAAATCTTCTAAGGCCTGAGGCACCTCAGCAGGACGCTGTTGCTGCTGCTGCTCCTGCTGCTGCTGCTGCTGCTGCAAAGCGTGCAATTGCTGCTTGAAATCTCCTAAGGCCTGAGGCACCTCAGCAGGACGCTGTTGCTGCTGCTGCTGCTGCTGCTGCAAAGCGTGCAATTGCTGCTTGAAATCTTCTAAGGCCTGAGGCACCTCAGCAGGACGCTGTTGCTGCTGCTGCTGCTGCTGCTGCAAAGCTTGCAATTGCTGCTTGAACTCTTCTAAGGCCTGAGGCACTTCAGCAGGACGCTGTTGCTGCTGCTGCTGCTGCTGCAATGCGTGCAATTGCTGCTTGAACTCTTCTAAGGCCTGAGGCACTTCAGCAGGACGCTGTTGCTGCTGCTGCTCCTGCTGCAATGCGTGCACTTGCTGCCTCAACTCCTTTAAGGCCTGAGTGTCAGTGGGAGGCTGTTGCTTCTGCTGCTGCTGCTGCTGCTGCTGCTGCTGCTGCAATGCGAGCATTCGCTGCTTCAGCTCCTCTACGACCTGAGACATTCCAGAAAGACGCTGTTGCTGCTGCAGCGGCAATGCGTGCATTTGCAGCTTCAGCTCCTCTACAACTTGAGACATGTCAGCGGGAGGCTGCTGCTGCTGCTGCTGTTGCTGCAGTTGCTGCTGTTGCTGCTGCTGTTGCAATGTGCTAACGTGCAGCTTCAAAATTTCCACACTTTGAGACAGTCCTGCCGGCTGCTGCTGTTGTTGCTGCTGCTGCTGCTGCTGCTGCTGCTGCTGCTGCTGCTGCTCTAAAATAGAAATCGCCTGCTTTTGCTCCTCGATGACCTCCTGCTGTCCCTTAATTAAATGCTGCAGCACTTGCACCTGCTGAACCTCCACCTCTGACTGCCCACGCTTATCAAGGACTGCTTGGGGCATATGCGCTACGATTGGACAATGGGGCGATGTGGCCATGGCTTGCTGTGGCTGTTGTGGCTGTTTTGGTGCTTGGTGGTGGTGATGGTGGTGCTGCTGCTGCTGCACTTGAAACGAAGATTGTTTTGCACCTGGCTACAAGCACAAGGTTGTGGGGCATGATGTTGAATGGGCAGAACAAAACTTCACACCAAATTTCACAGGGAGGACAAGTTTTACAGGAATTCAATGAGGGAATTGTGACAAAAAGTAAGACACGAGGTTTTGAATAAGTAGGGGGAAAGCAACCGACATCTCAGCTGAAGCTAGGTAATCTTGGAAGCAAGGTTGCTCTAGACCAGAAATCATTGTAAGCAGCTGTCCAAGAGATGAGAAAATGCAATACAGGCACCACCATGCTACCGGTATTTACTAGCAAAAGTCTACACAACAGCAGAGCTGCTTTTAACACAAGAAACTAGGTGATTGGGCATGTTAGTGCCGTACAATTATACCAGTAGGCTACTAGCAACAGTCTACACAACAGCAGAGCTGCCCTGCACATAAATGAAGTTGATTGGGCATCTTAGTACCGGTCAACTCATACCCCATGAAACACCGCGCCACTGTATAACAAAGTGCTGTGCCTCAGCAATGCGGAGACTGCACAGACAGATTGTGCCTCGTTTGGCGTGACACAAAAGTGCGGGACTTCAACATGCAGGAGGAAATACCATTATACAAATTAGGTTGACCTCGACAAAGGCCGGCAATGGCTGTATCCTGAAAGGTGTTCCCGCCAAAATCTAGCATATGCATAATCCGTGCAAATTTCGGTTTTGACAAGTAAGTCAAAGGCACAGACTGACCTACACACCGCCTTGACTTTATTTCAGACTGAGACCAAATTCCTGACTTTGTTTCAGACCGAGACCGATTATTCCTGACTTAATCTCGTTCTTTCTATCTGTGTCCACCTTCGTGCTGGCTGAGCCCAGCATCAACTCACCAGCCCGTTCAGGGCTGCCAACACCCCCTGTGTAAGTCCTTGAAAAGGAGCGGAAGGACTTACTCTGTCTCCAGGCACCAAAGGAGCCTCTTGGGGCTGCCTGCTGTGGTGTACCTGACTGCTGGGAATTTCGCTCAGCGCGAGCGCACCTCTTGATACATGTGCTGTGAGGGTGTGCGTGTGTATGCATGTGTGTTTGCATGTGTGTGTGCGCAGTTGCGTGTGTGTACGCGCGTATGTGTCACACTCTGTGCAAGCAAGAAAATTTGCGACCACGGCCAAAGAGCCAGATTGCTTTACACACCATGCACCGAGTTTGGGCAGCACTACAGGAATTCATCTCACATTGAGGCCTTTTATTTATCTGCTTTTTGATCCTCAGGGACTCAGCTAAGGCTATCCTAGAGATGGCTACGCCAACAAGGTTAGTTTGCGTCACTCATACACACACTAGCAAATTATAACACTATTTTCGTAAGTGCTTATTTTAGGTCTTGCTTGCCACCCTGTTGTTCTCTGTTTTCATTCTTTCCTATTTCATCCCGCAGTGGAGGAATTTCACGATACTGTATTTTACCAAGGCTCTGTTTACTTGCTTAATGAGAACATTTGATCCTACTGCCTGCGTTTTCCCCCTTATTTCGTGCGTGCAGCATGCAAAGACAAGCAAGCGCATTGTTGGCCTGTTATTTTTACAGAAACGCAACGCACACAGACGACTGCAAAGAAAGTAGGTATGAGATCCGCGCTCTCATATCTGTAGGATTGGCCAGGACCATATATATACGGTGTATATACGGTATTTTTGGCAGGGAAATTACCAAATATACGGCCACATACGGTTTATATATACGGTTCTGGCCAACCCTACATATCTGCCTTTTATGCATCAACAGCAGTTTGCGTATTGCTTGTGCTCTGGAGGTATCCAATCACGATGCATGGCGTCATCAGCACTAGGTGCTCAAAACTTGAAAAGGAGATACTCAGGTATCACTGCAATCTGCCAGCAACGGAGCCATTTACCGGCTGTTTCCCTTTCAGTCCGTAATATTTATTACGGACTTCTTTTGTGTTGTACACAATTTCACAATTTCAGTGGCTGGCTTCACGGAGGCTTAGTCACCTGGCCACTCAAAACACCGCACCCTTTCTGCCGAACAGGAAGGTGGCCTCACCTGAGCCACAGCCCTTTGCTGTCAGGGTAGGCTCACTAAGCGCCCCTTTTTCCGGCAGATGGCGTTGCAAGAGTGATGCCTGGCCTTTGTGTGTGCCATGCTGCAAGGAGGTGGTGGTAGTGTTGGAAGAAGAAGGAGATGGCTCTGAGCGGGCCTCGGTTGTCACGCTTTTCTGGCGAGGGCGATGCGGTGCAGAAAGAGGTGCTTCTGGCTGATGCGGAACCTGTATGTATGAGTGAGGGCAAGCTGTTATTACTGCGTGCGAGATAAATACGTATGAGTGTCCTGTAAGGTCAATATGCCTGGAAAGGGCAATATGACAGATGGATGCCTTTGTGTACACCTAAAAGAGGGGGAACAGCCACTTGAAAGTTGGAAGGGCTGATTTCTAGGCTGGTGCCTCCCTGCAACCTGTGCCCAACAAGCAACATTTGCGTCATAATAAGTGTTGTTAACACTTGTCTTGGTCTCAGGGTTGCAATGGTTTGCAACGTAGCGCCACTACCTAAAACTTGTGCTGGTCTGGCTTACTTCGTGAAGACCCTCGTGACCTAAAACTTGTGCTGGTCTGGCTTACTTCGTGAAGACCCTCGTGACCAACCAGAATGGGATCCTTGACAGCTTTAAATTCCTTTCTACGAGATATCCTGCAACACAAGAAAGGAGAAGCGGCAGCAACGCCCCAAAAGCACAATAATAGGAGCACAAGTTGCTTTACAGAAAGTAAGTCTTCGGTCGGAGTGGGTACCTCCCTATGATGTTACAAGGTACTGTGCAGAAAGTAAGCTTACACACTCTAAAAGCTACTAGGCTTAAGTATCATCTCACACTCAAGCTGCCACAAATGCATGTAGGTGCAGTAGTAATATAGATATGCTTACCTGATTGATCGAGTCTCCGTAGTCCGCACACACTTGAAGCACGTCTACCCCATCTGTCACGGCCTGAAAGAAAAGCACAATGACAATGAAGATATGGGTTAGGCATCCAGCGTCAGTTGTTTGCACGAAGCAAATTGGGAAACAAACCTGCGTGAGCACACATGGAACTCCTTTACCTGTAGAAGGTACCTGTAAACACGCCCTGACACACACACTCTCACACACATATATACCATACAGGCGCGCGACCATTTCACGCCCCAAGTTTCCAGCAATTGGTTGAGTGCAGGGGATTGCGCACCCCTCTCAGTGGGAAATTTCGCCATTGCGCACCCCCAAATCGCGCAAAACACGCACGTACAACGAGCACGCACAAACACACCTCATTGAGGTCCCTCAATGAGGCGTAGAACTGTTTGAAGGATCCAGACAAATCTGGAGAGACGGCCTTCAGCAGCGCTCCAGGATCTGTATGCAATCATGCATGGAAATGTCTTTGTGTGAGTGTGCATTCGAATGTGAGATAATCAGAGTGTAAGAAGTGAGACGCTGAGATTGTACTCAGCTCCTAAGAGAATGTGGCACGAAAGCACCGCACATCTGCCATCTATTCAACTTGCATATCAAGTCACTGCACACCTGCGTGTGTAACTCCTTCTTTCTGCAAATGCTGTACGATGGTTTTGCCTTGAATCTTAGAAGTCCACAGCGCAAGCAAGCCTGCGTGTCGTTGCAGCAACCAGCACGGGGGCAGCGGACAGAGGGAGTCCATGCTTCTCCCACTATGACATGTGCAGGGATTCACTGTAAAGCTTTTGTTGAGTACCTATTTCAAATGTATTGAATTCGAATTAAATGTCATATTATAAAAAATTGGCACTGCAACATGCGTACAGTTCGAGAAATGCCCGCTTCGACGGAAGAAGGTCCGCATGCGGTTGAAACACAGAGGTATTCCGGACATAGTTCAATTCCCTTTTTTCATATCTCGTATTCCTTCGAAAAAGAACGACGCAGGCAGTGATGGGTGCCCTATGGTTGAGCAGCCATGCCAGGCTGGAGGCCTTTGTAATCCAAACTAAACTAAACTAGTTAGGCTGCGGTCTTAAACAGGATGAAACACTCCAGTTCTGCATGGCATATCTGGTTGGGTACTCCAAAGAGCTTTAAAATGTTCCAGAAAATGCTTTGGGTTGTTGCTTTGTCTGAATAGCATAGTGCAACCCTTCAGTTCGGCAGGATCCGGTTGAGAGACTCTCTCTACTCTAGAGAGCTTTAGAATGCTTATGGACATTTTGTATTGTTGCTTTGCCTGAAAAGCCTTTATGCAACCCTCCTGTTCTACAGAGCATTATCCGGATGGAAATTCCCGCGCACTGAAATTTTTTTTTTGCTCTGCTACTACCTGGTAGGGAATTTTATAGTTCCTAGTCGCTTTGAATATACTAATACACTGCCATCATTTCTGTTTACCTAACTAAGGGGGGAATTTTTTTTGTTTTACCTACACATCCACACAGCTACCCTGCATTCCTTTCTAGATTTAATCCTAACTTTGGTCCTTGTTTTTCTCAAATTAAACCAGTGAGTTGCACCCGTTAAATGGTGTTGAAAAACACCGTTTTATGTTATGGCTGGGATGTTTTTGTGTGCTGCACACATTGTGTGCCGAGTGAGTTTAGCCGTGCACTCCTGTACACGTTTCTAGGGACCACCACGAAG
>Ga0307942_1001624_pt1 | contig 18040 bp, 10 predicted proteins | sample OrgLakmetagen175_FD_201846 | JGI IMG/M metagenome (GOLD analysis project Ga0307942, IMG submission 201846) | Saline water microbial communities from Organic Lake, Antarctica - #175 | ecosystem: Environmental > Aquatic > Non-marine Saline and Alkaline > Saline | place: Antarctica: Organic Lake... | reverse complement strand
CACACACACACACACACGCACACACGCACACACACACACACAAACACACACACATGCACACACACATACTCACACATACACACACACACAAACACACACACACACACACATGCACACACACATACTCACACATACACACACACACAAACACACACACACACTCACTCACTCTCGCACACGCGCACGCACGCGCACACACACACACACGCAAATATACACACACAAACATACACACACTCTAACGCACGCACACACGCGCACACACACACACTCACACACACACACACACACACACACACACACACACACACATCTCTGTTTGCATCCCCGCTCGGCATTCTGCTGCTTGTTAACCCAGTGGACACGTGAAATCACAAACCAGAAATCCATCTTGTCCCTTGCCATGATTTAGCAAATAGGCTATAGATGAAGTTTTGGCTGAATAATGGACCACCCCGCTGGCCTGGGCGAGACCTATAATTTGGCACAAGACCTATAATTTGGCACAAGATGCATATGTATTGAGCCACCACGTGCACACCCCAACCAGGGCTCATTTGACCCATTTTGGCACCCGTTCAGATTATCTTTTTTGAAGGAAATGGCTAAATTTGATATTTCACTGAATACTTGGTCTTTGCTTTCCATAACTTAGCATTGCTCCAAAACGTTATGAAGCACTCGATTTGGTGCTCTGGCTGGTCAAATATACAGTATACTGGTGCTTTAAAAGTAGGGTCCACGCCACGGCAGGATGATCAGGTGTGTCCCATGATTGCCAATTTTTAACCTTAGCTGCTTTGGGATCCCACGGTTGAGCTTGGATAGTAGCAATTGCAATCATGATGAGAAACGCATACCCTATGCGCTAGTAACATCTAAGAGCATACCCCCCATTTTAGCCTCTATCATCATCATAAATTCATACAATCATACAATCCCAAAACGCAAAGACAAAAATCCCAGAAGCAGAAATTGAATCAGGCCCCGTTTTCCCTGCAAATTTCAAAACGCTGGATTTGCCTACCCTTTTAGTGTCGCCTTGTGCTTTGTTAGACTGGCTAAGGGGGGAAATGCGTGAATGGGCATGTCGGCCTTTAATGGAGTATCAGAAACGCGTGACCAACTTGGATAATCATGAGGGTTGCAGGATGCAGCGCAGCATACCCACAATTTGCATGCATGTGCTTGCAAACAATGGTGCCACCAGAAAAAATTTCATGGGCAGGGAGCCATTCAATAAGAACGTGTCCAGTTCAGCTTCGAGAGAGTTTCTACTGTGACTGCGTGCACATTTTATTTGTACAAATGAAGCTTAGCTCTGTGTGCTGTGACATCAGGAGTCACGCTCTGGGGACGCTCTGGGGAAGGGGACAACGAGTCGACAAAGGAGTGAAGCCTGCACCAGCTGGTCCGGCTCTGGGCTCGCTCTGCCTGGCTAGATATTATATTTATCATTAAAAAAATATGCAGCAGCGCTTTTAACCAGCCTTGTAATCGAAAACCGCACACGGAAAAAGATGGACCGCGATGGACGACTGGTGAATGGTGCAAGTTTGTGCTAAGAAGCTACTCGGTTGTAACGCTGCAGGAAAATAATTTCTCGGAGTATTCTCGAAGGTCGTTGTTGTGCAGAGCGTGTGCAGAGCGTGCGATTAACGACCTCGACGGCTGAAAAATGTACACACTACATGAATTTATTTTTTTTTAGAAATCTGTGAATTCAGAAGAAAGAGCGTGGCGGTGTTGTAATGGTGGAGAACAATAGCAGGCCGGACCAGCGTCTCTCTGCGTGGCTGCATCCCAGTTTCCGCCTTTTGATGTTGATGACCCTCTGGTGAGATGTCTCCTGTTTAGATGTGCTGCTTGCAGCAGTCGTCGTGCTCTGCAGAATCCGTGTATGTGCATGCATGAATCGTGGAAACTAGTTATGTACCATTTATTATAAGGGAAATAACAGGAGACAAACGGCAGCAAACGCAACAGGTCCTTCCAGACATCAAGGCCACGATGTACTGGGAGATCGAAATATAGGCCGGCACCACACATCACTCTTCCTTTCTACTACGCACAGGGGGCTCATCATTGCTTCTGGATTCATGTTTTGGCTCATTACCTTTGCCCGTCCTAGGTGAGGAAGTAATAAAGCGTCCGTTCGTCTTCCGTTATAGAAACTCCTGCTAACATCTTGGAGGTTTGTGAACGACATGACCTCAATCATTGCGCACACACATGAAAGGCAGCATTTCTGTCGTCAATTGCTGACAATGTGTGCCTTGGTTTACCCAGAATCCAATGCCACATTCCAATGCAGCCGCTGGTACCGTGACACTGAAAAGCACGGCAAATTCTTCACCAGCTGGTACGTCTTTTTCCAATAGAGTGCTGACGCAAAGCAGCTACAGCAGGGCAGGAGTTTAGTATAATATTCCTTGGTATTAAGCACTGCCGTCTAGATTCAGCAGCTAAGATGAAAGCAAGGTATTTGCAATTGCAGCTGCATGTATGCGCCATCCTTGCATGACGGACAGCATAATGCACCACCTGCTCATACACAAAGGGACATTGACTACCAGCTCCAGCCTGTTGTCGACGGCTTTGCGTGGCAGCTATTGTACGGACTGTGGGTCGCACAGGTATTGATTCCGACGTAGGGTACCGACATGCTTCAATCAAAAACAAAGGCACAGATCCACAATTACGACAGCTAAGGGCTCGAAAGCTGGCTGCTTTTGGTAGTGCTTTGGCAGATAAAACATCCCTACGTGCTCAGGTCTAGGTTGCAATAACTCAGCTGCAAAAAGTACCATCTTTACATACCACAAAGTAAGCCTGCTTTGTGTAGAAGTAGTGTGACAATGAGTTGGACCCTGCATGCAGAGTATCAGCAGGTGCTTGGCTCTGTGGCCCTATGGGCGCAATACACACAGACACACACACACACAAACATATGCACACACACAAACACACACACATACACACACGCTCACACACCACATATGTTCTTTGCGCTTCCTGGTCACAGATCCTGTTTCAGTGGCTTCCCAATGTCAGTGCCCTCCTTTTTGCGTGTGGGCTAATGTGGTACACTCAACATTACACCAAAGCGCTAGCGGAAGGTTTCCTGCCTCCTGTGCCCAATGTCCACGTGGAAAGGATTAATAATTCAGCTGTATACGCAAAGCATTGGGTACGCATAAGGGAATGGTGGTGTTGCTCTTGCCGTCATTTTGAGCATGCAATTGAGAATCTGCACTGTTGGGTATGCTTGGAAATTATGCTTTTCATCGCTTTTTCGGTTTTGTTTAAAGCTAAAAGTTGCCTTTTAAAAACGTAGGGTGGTAATTGCACATTCTTGCTTTTAAGTGTGACCAGAGAAGTAGATTAATGCTGGTGTAGTGTTTGAAACTGAAGCCGTGCCCCGGTTATCTTGATAAGCACTGCACAATTGAGCTGGTATTCCTATAATTTATTTAGCTAGCTTGCAGCCTTAAAAGCGTTGTCTACTGATTGCCTTGCATTGCAGATTAAGAGGGTGCTAAACTACCAGCTGCCTCCAAGGCGTTTCTTCAACTGGTGGTGTGACGGCTTCAATGTAAGGTACGCACACAATTCCATAGCAACTCAGCAAGCGGAATACATAGGGTCGGCCAGAACCATATATACACGGTTTATATACGGTGTTTTTGGCAGGGAAGTCACCAAATATACGGTCATATACGGTATATATATACGGTTCTGGCCAACCCTAGGAATACACCTAGGTGCGCACCAGACAACGCTTACACCATATCCATGCGACATGTCCTACGTTCACGCACTTTACCACGCAGGGATCTCTTTCTTGTCGTTGTCTACTTTGGCTTAAATGTATGCTGGATCTATGAAACATTTATGCGGACGTTCAAAGGGGTTGATGGTAAGTGCGATAGGAGTTCTAAATTCTCCTTTGTGATGCACTTTTTTCTAGGTCTTGTCTGCTACACAATTGAACTCATTTCCCAATAATGAAACTCCGCTCCCGCAGCGCAAGTTACTGCAGGCGAGCTGTCAGGAAAGAAGGCCCACGAAGCTTACACAGTAGAGTGAGTGATACACTGTCGATTACACCTTGTCTGCGTTCTCTTCGCACTTTTTCAAAACAAACGTTCTCTTCCTCTATACACTTTTCTCTTCTACATACATCTGTTTCATGTTTCCTCTAGCTTTTGTTTCTTTTGTTTAGCCAGGTGTAGTTTCAGGATTTTTCCAAACTTCCGCTGAGATGCCCTTTGGGGCATATATAGTGATCTATCCTTACCTTACCTTTCACCTTATCTACTTCCAACCCTCTCCATCTCAGTGGCACATTATTACCATCGGCCTGCTCATGCATATTACGTCCTTCTAGCCTTGACCGAATCATCCTAGGGTTTAACCGTAAGGAAAAAGCGCTCTCAAAAGTGGCTCCCTTTCCTTGGTTATTGTGAGGAGTGGTCTTTGCTGCCTGCGTAGCCTTATTCCTTATTCTGCATTTCACTTTGCAAGAAACCCAAGGTCTCAGTGCCTGATTTAATGTATGCAGAGCCGGCACGACTTTTGGATGGGTGTCTACAGTAGACCTGCTTCTGCTGCTCTACCCAGTAAGCTCGTTTCCCTTAGCTGTGCAAGGAGTCTATTCCTGTGTTCCTCGCACATATATAGATCTTGTAAACCACAGCCTATACCTCACACAAGAAAATATGTAGCATAACTATGCTGGTAGCAGAAATGGCAATGGTAGCAGTAGCATGAAAGGTAATGAGTTACAAATTATTAGGAGGTCAGGCTTTACGCCACTTGCCAAAATGCGCCATTCAATCACAGCCATGAACTGTCAACGACAAACACTTCCCCTATGTTATACACAGGTGTCGCGTAGTTCATTCCTTATCTGGGTCTTCAAGGTGAGAACACGTCGAGTGCTTTGACACTTCTTGGACTTGTTTTCTATGGTGGGCTTTCTTATACTAACTCTCACGAATATCACTGTTGAAATATAAAGCTGCTCTAACGTATCAATACTCAAATCACTGCTTGTATGTATCACTGCTCAAAATATACTGCTTAAAATACACTGCTCAAAATTTACTGCTCAAATCACTGCTCAAAATTAGGTAGTGTGGGTTGGAATTAAAAATACTTTACTCGTTTCCTCTCTTATCAATCCTTCAGGCAGACTTTCCTGTGATGATCCGGTACCACAGGTTTGTGTGACCCTCTCCTTTGCCATTCTCTGCGCTGCTTATTTTATTCGCCGACACACTCCAACACTATATTTTTGATACCAGTGCATCACCCAATGTTAGCATCACCATACTTGAGCGTCACTACCTTCACATACCCAAATGCATCCCTGGTCACACAGGTGGCTGTCCCAGGGGTTCATGATCGTCCTGTTCCTTCACTCCATGATGTTCTATGGCCTTTGGTGGAATATGGTGCGTGTATGTGTGTACGTTTGTGTGTGTGTTTATTTGTGTGTTTGTTTATTGTGTGTATATGTACCTTTGCCTCATATACAAAGACATGAAGCATGCATGTAGGTCAAGCATGTTACTCTTTACAAAATCAACATCTTGTCAATCACGTGCATCTTTGCATGTGCTATCCTTTTCTCACTGCCTGAATGTGCTTTTCTATCATGTTCATTGTATCGTCACACAAGCATTTGCGTGTCCCCCCTTGCACACACCTGAATGAACACATTCGTCATCACACAAGCACTTGTGTGTCCCCCCTTGCAGCACATCTGGGTGAAAGAAACATTCCACTGGAACGACCACACTATCAACAATTTGGCTGGCAGTATTGCTTGGTGGATAAGCCTCATAATTTGGGGCTGCTCATCTGCAAATGTGCGGCGTAATGCTTTCAAGGTGTGTAATGGACAAAATCATTACCTTATCATTAGCAATAGGGTTAGCCGAACCATTTTACCTTATCATTTGTAATAGGTTTAGCCAGAACCATATTTTTACGGTGTATATACGGTAATTTGGCTGGGAAATCACCAGATATATGGGCATAGACTTATCTGGTTTGATGTGCTTAACCCTAACTTACAGTGCACAGCCATAAACTGATTGTACATGATGAGTGGTGCTTAGGATTCTTAGAGGCTGGTGTGCCTTAGCTTGCAAGCATATTCCTGTCTTGCCTTTTACAACTGGCTTCAAATTCTCAACCCTATTCCTGGAATCTTGCAGGTGTTCTATAATGTCCACATTTGGGGCGTACCTTTGTTCCTCCTCTTCTCGGTCATGCACTACAAGTTCCTTGTCTACTACATGCTGTGAGTATGTCCTAGTGCTCAGCCACTACACCGATCTCCGATCAATCAAAGCATGATTATAAGCTCGAGTTGTGGTGGTTTCAAAGCACGCAAACGGCTCTTAATTGCTTTGTGCGCAGGCCTGGGCTCATTGTCTACATGCTAGATCTGACGTTCCGGTGGTGGCAAATGAGTGTGGACTGTAGCCATGCAACTGTGACACTGCTTCACAGCTCAAGCAATATTGCCACAATCAAGCTGTGCTTCTCACCCGTGAGTCGTTTGCTGACTTGATCGCCTGAAATACACGTGCTGTGTGCAAGTTATTACAACAACTTGCAACTGTGACGCTGCTACACTCATGCATTATCGCCACAATCAAGCTGTGCTTCTCACCCGTGAGTCGTTTGCTGACTTGATCGCCTGAAATACACGTGCTGTGTGCAAGTTATTACAACAACTTGCAACTGTGACGCTGCTATACGGCTCATGCATTTTCGCCACAATCAAGCTGTGCTTCTCACCCGTGAGTCGTTTGCTGACATGATCGCCTGACATACACGTGTGCATGCAAGTAACAACAGTTTGCAATTGTGGCGCTGCCACATGCTTAACAGCAGCTTCCTGTAATACCTGCAATTTGGTTGTCCTTCTCACCTACGAGTCTCTTGCTGGCTTGCTGGTTTTTATATCTTGGGCTCCTATACTCCGAATCATCCCTCTGCAATTTATGCGTACACTTCTAAATTCTCATTTAGCATTTATTTATTTATGAGCTCATGACAATAAATATTGTGGCCGGATGCAGAATGGTCCTGATTAACTATATTCTCCATAGAGTGATCTGTAAAAAGCGACGTTGTGCCTCTTCCTGCCTGAAATTCTATCCGACCTGGGGCATTGCTGATTTATCAGAAAAATGCAGGCAACGAAAGCCACTCCCCACATTTGTCGACAAACAGGAGCCAGTTTCATAACAGGAATCCATCAGTCCTTGGTACTCCTCTGCAGGCCGCCATCATAAAACCAGCCCAGTTTGTTGTGATGCACTTCCCGTCAGTGAGCATGTGGCAGAGGCACCCTTTCACGATTGCAGAAGTGACAAGGTTTGTGGATAAAGTTGCTCCTATTGTTAAAGTCTTCTTGCATGTACATATGCCTGCTGCTATGCAACCACAAAGCCCCATGATTTCTGCTAGCATGTCGAATTCCTTGATGAGATACACATGTTCAATTCACTATTTGCTCGTAATGGGTCCCCTGAAACGCATAGCGAGTCATTTTGCAAGTCGTTTTGCAAATTCCCCCGCGTACATACATAGTAACTCAGTCCAGAATTGCCCACGTATATATGTACATAGTAAGTCTCATTCTGACAATGCCCACTTACATACATAGCCCCACGCACAGACTTAGTGACTCTCATTCCAGCAACGCTGGTGTTTGATTGAGGTTAAATTCCCCATTTAAGTACTTTCTCGAACACAATCATGTGTTATGTCACCACTGCAGGGACCCTGTGTCCAAAGCACAGTACGCTCTCATCCACGTCATTCCCCAATTAAGTACTTTCTCAAACATACAATCATGTGTTATGTCACCACTGCAGGGACCCTGTGTCCAAAGCACAGTACGCTCTCATCCACGTCAAAAGCACTGGGCAGTGGAGCTCTGACTTGCTGCAAGCAGCACAAGCCCACCGCTACCGCCACTCCGCTGGGCTGGCAGCAACACCCTCATTTCAGGTGCTCGGTACTAACGTGTCTCCTTTTTCAAAACTAACGCGGAGAATGTTTCTCTTTGCCTGCGTAGTTTACTCTGTTCTTTTTACAAGATGTGACATGTGTCATGAGGCCGCTGCCAAGTAGAGCCTGCTTGCACCCTGTGAACCGTGCGGTGAACGACCCTGTTTACTTACTAAGAAACAGCAAAGACCACGCTGGCAGTGTCAACACACCCAGCATGCTCCAGGGAAGGAGCACTTGTGTGCCAAGCACTTAAAAGCCCCTCATTGCCACTCAAATGGTTGTGTGGTTGCTATCAAGAAAAGCCTTGCAGTTTATCATTCAGAAGCAAAACAACTGTCGTTACTGATCCCCAACTCATATTGTTTCCATACGTCCCTTTGCTTCTTTCTTCTTGTGTTGTAAGCAGTCCTTGGTCCCTGCTGCCTGTAAAGCCTACACCATGATCGATCTGGTTTCTCTGCTGGCCAAAAAGGCATCGTTCCAGTTCGTTTCGGTTATGAAGTACAAAACACGATGCTGCACCCACTACAACAGATACCTGTGGTTATAGATGGGCCTTACGGAATTGACCACGAGCTTGGGGAAAATCTGGAGACAATCATCTTGCTGGCAGGTGGAATTGGGGTGAGTAGGATTAAAATCTATTACCATTGAAGCATATTAGCATCCGCAAATGACGAGCAAGCTTGGACACAGGGCCGTTCAGTATCTATAAGACACGTTTATTTGCCTGGCCAATCGCCTGTTTCAATCCTCAACAGCACAAAGAACTTCACCAAATCTCATGTTCGTTGAGCTCACTCTTTTAGTGCGTGAGCCGAGATCCTTACTATTTAATTGCATGAGCCGAGATCTTTAGTCAATTCACCCTACTCGCTGAAGACTTGTATTAATGGCACCGGGACCACGCCTGCAAACAAAATTTTGCAGTCATCCAGTTTCCAAAACATTTGTCATCTCGAACAGGTATAGGTATATGCCCTTGTAAAACTGTACCCATCGTGCGCAACAATACGCAGGCCACGCCAGCAATAGCCATCTGCCTGGATCTCGTCCGCCGCCGTGCCTCTGGCCTGCCTGTGCCCTCCAAGGTTCACTTCATTTTTGCCAGCAAGGACCGGGCAGACTTTACCGCAATTATTCCTGCTGAGATCAAAGATGCAGCAAGGTAGAGTTTTCAAGTGTGGAATGTTGGTTTGTTGCGGCATTAGGTTCTTGCTGAGAATGAAGCGGAGAAGGTAGAGAGCCAAGCATGTTCCAGTGTTTTTGCTGTGTGTGTGCCTGACATTTATCTCATCAATTATTCCGAAATTTACTGAAACGTATGCCAGCAATTGCGCACGCAATTGCTCTGCGCACAAGGTCTCATAACTTTTGAAATTGCAAGTTCTAGCCTTTGGGCAACTGAGTAGGTCCAATTGCAATATTGGTCCAGTTGCCCAAAGGATTGATACGGTGTGCAGCACAAACACCATCCACTCACTGTGTACAGCAATGAAGTTATAAGTTTAAGCCTTTGAGCAACTGAGTAGGTCCAATTGCAGTATTGGTCCAGTTGCCCAAAGGAAAGATTTAATGTGCAGACAAACACCATCAACTCAACCGTGTACAGCAATGAAGTTATAAGTTCAAGCCTTTGGGCAGCTGAGTAGGTTTAATTGCAGTATTGGTCCAGTTGCCCAAAGGATTGATACAGTGTGCAGCACAAACACCATCCACTCACTGTGTACAGCAATGAAGTTATAAGTTCAAGCCTTTGGGCAACTGAGTAGGTCCAATTGCAGTATCGGTCCAGTTGCCCAAAGGATTGATACAGTGTGCAGCACAAACACCATCAACTCACCGTGTACAGCAAAAGGGAATCAGGGGCTATTGACAAATTTTAACCCACAGGGCGGCTGATAGCTGGCTGGACATGACCTTGCATGCAACCCACCCTGCTGTTGATGCTGTCAAATCTATTGCTGTCACACTGGCGGCTGCCACCGAGAACGTCCCTCTTCTTTCTGCGGACCTCCTCTCGCCCAAGTAAGTTGCAGTTACTTATTGACGTGACAGGGTGTTGTGTTTGGCAGAGACGTTTGGCTAAGATGCAGCAAAAAGAAGATGTGGGCCAAAACGAGCTATGACGCACAGAGCTCAAGAGACAATCTGTGATCACAGGCCAAACGCCACATAGAAATGCAGAGCTGCCCTCATTATCACTTGCTGCATCATTCGGCACAAGCAAGCCTGCCACATCACGTGACCGCTCAACCGTTTACTGCATTTCTCCAACGTAACCTACTGTGTCGTGCACACAGGCTGCTGCAAGGCTACGATCATGGATACGCGGTGTATGCCATTGCAGGTCTACTTTCCTTCCTTGGAGCTTTTGCAGGTGTGAATCTACAAACAAAATTATGTGAACAAGGGGAGCGCCCCGACAATAGTCCGTGGTCAGCTTATTTCTGTGTTATTCCCTTCAATGCAGCTGCTGAAGAATTCTAGGTAAACCATAATTTCCTGGTCGTCTACACTACCTTTGCATATCCAACTCTTTTTGACAGGCCCTTAACCGAGGATCTTTAAGCGCTGTATTTTGCTCAATCATTGACCGATTTTCGCAGGCCTTTTGCCAGGTGCAGCATACGATGCAGCAGAGAACAGGCGCACATCAACAGGCTCTTGGTGAGTGGCATATAATGCAGTGCTTCCAGAAGCTGCATGGGTTCCATAAGCACACCACCTCTCAATACGGCATGGGTGTTCTTTTGCACGTGTGTAATTTTGGCAGGTCCTTGTAACATCAGCAGAGTTTATTTTGCGTGTAAATTTTAAAGGAACAGGCGCACATCAACAGGCTCTTGGTGAGTTGCATATAATGCAGTGCTTCCAGAAGCTGCATGAGTTCCATAAGCACACCACCTCTCAATACGGCATGGGTATTCTTTTGCATGTGTGTAATTTTGGCAGGTCCTTATAATATCAGCAGAGTTTATTTTGCGTGTAATTTTGAAGTGTGCAGGTCCTTTCAACATCAGCAGAGCTTAAAGTAAATATTTACAAAATTGTACCGGGGAGCAGGGTTGTCCTTGCATACGTTTACATGACCACTTTAATGCTCCAAGGCACGCCCCATTGTTTTCTATTCCGGCTCGGCTCCACCGTATGTTGGAGGGGAATTTACACATGACCAACCATCCAGGACAAGAAACTGTTTAGAAACTCTGCCAAAGATCTGGAGAGAGAGAAAGCTGCCTCTTTCCAGGACAACAAACTGAATACTAACTGGCTAAACAACTGAAGCCCCTCGGCTAGAAGAGAACAAAGAAGTTAGCAGCTGAACCGTTGACATTCATACCTGCCAACTACGACAGCAAGAAGCGAAAGTCAAGAGGAAGAGGGGATAATGTTTTAACCTAAACGCTGACTAAAGACCAGGTGAATAAAGACGGTGATGGTTCCTACAGCGCAAGCTGTGGCAAGACAGTTCCAACTGACATTTGGTTGCACTCGCCTACAAGAACGTGAGTGCTTCTGCAGCAGGCTGCAGAGTACTCTGCAGTTTTTAATTGTGGTCGTCTGTCTTTAAGCAGCTAGCGGATCCTCTATTTGACCAAAGACATATCTGGGGTCTTATACAAGTATTGTGCGGTACATTTCCACAGGTTGTCCCAAGGCTTAGATTGCGTCAGAAAAAAAATTAGAGGAAATGCTTGTTTCTATCTTTGTAGGTACTGTGTGGTTGGCCTCATCCAGTGGATTGGCATCTTTTTCGGAACCATGCTCCCTCCCCTCGTACTGGTCATCATCCCAAGCTTCTTTTACCGGTAGGGTTCCTGTGTACGTGCAAATACATACTGTCTCTCTGTTTTAGGCCATGCTCCCTCTATTAATCTAGGTAGATACTGGTCATCATACTGAGCTTCTTCTACCGGTAGGGTTCCTGTGTACGTGCAAATACATACTGCCTCTCTGTTTTAGGCCATGCTCCCTCTATTTATCTAGGTAGATACTGATCATTATCCCGAGCTTCTTTAACCGGTTGGATCCCTGTGTACGTGCAAATACATACTGCCTCTCTGTTTTAGGCCATGCTCCCTCTATTTATCTAGGTAGATACTGGTCATCATCCCGAGCTTATTTTACCGGTTGGATCCCTGTGTACGTGCAAATACATACTGCCTCTCTGTTTTAGGCCATGCTCCCTCTTTTTTAGGCAATGCTCCCTCTATTAATTTAGGTAGATACTGGTCATCGTACTGAGCTTCTTTTACCGGTAGGGTTCCTGTGTACGTGCAAATACACACTGCCTCTCTATTTTAGGTCATGCTCCCTCTATTAATCTAGGTAGATACTGGTCATCATACTGAGCTTCTTCTACCGGTAGGGTTCCTGTGTACGTGCAAATACATAGTGCCTCTCTGTTTTAGGCCATGCTCCCTCTATTTATCTAGGTAGATACTGGTCATCATCCCGAGCTTCTTTAACCGGTTGGATCCCTGTGTACGTGCAAATACATACTGCCTCTCTGTTTTAGGCCATGCTCTTTATTTATCTAGGTAGGTAAATGAAGGTCATCATCCCGAGCTTCTTTTACTGGTTGGATCCCTGTGTACGTGCAAATACATACTGCCTCTCTGTTTTAGGCCATGCTCCCTCTATTAATCTAGGTAGATACTGGTCATCATCCCAAGCTTCTTTTACCGGTAGGGTTCCTGTGTACGTGCAATTACATATTGCCTCTCTGTTTTAGGCCATGCTCTTTATTTATCTAGGTAGGTATATGAAGGTCATCATCCCGAGCTTCTATTACCGGTTGGATCCCTGTGTACGTGCAAATACATACTGCCTCTCTGTTTTAGGCCATGCTCCCTCTATTAATCTAGGTAGATACTGGTCATCATACTGAGCTTATTTTACCAGAAGGGTTCCTGTGTACGTCCAAATACAAACTGCCTCTCTGTTTTAGGCCATGCTCCCTCTAATTATCTAGGTAGGTATATGAAGGTCATCATCCCAAGCTTATTTTACAGGTTAAGTCCCTGTGTACGTACAAATACACACCGCCTTTGTTCTGTATCAACCTTCAAGCTCCTGTGACATCGTGTCTTGGGAAGGTGTGCTGGTATGCACGTATTGCAATAACGATTTGCTGGCACACACGCATTGGTGTACACAGAGGATCGTAATTGAAGCAGCCACTGGTATCTGTGAGCTATTCCTCTAGGGGCACTAGTTTGATCAAATCTGTGTTGCAACATCACAGTGGACTTGCAACATCATCGTAGCTGTGCTGCGTACTATGTATTCATCCTTTTGCAATGGACTTCAAACCAGTGTTAACACTGCAACACAGCATTAGCTTCTATCAGGGTTGTACATCGCGTCTGGGAACCGGAATAAGTAATAAGCTTTGGGGCTGTCCCGAAGGTCAAAGCAGGTCCGGGTCTCCCAGAAATTGCAGGGAAAGCATTTGCTACTATGCAATTTACTTTTGGCTTTGCTTGTAAACATCTTGGAACATACTATACTCTGCAGGCAAAAGCTGGCCAAGGCAATGGTAGACAGTAACACCAACGGGGCTGCTACACAAAAAAATGCGGTGTTCAAGCCAGACATTGACGTAGGCTTGGCCTTGGAGGGAGGCCCCTTGCCGGTTGTGGAAGGGCGTCCTAACCTTGCTCAGGTCCTGCAGCACATTCAAGCAACACACGCCGGCGCTGTGGAGATTCCTGTCATTTTTGCAGGTAAGCTCTGCGTGCAGCACAGTAAAAAAATTACACTTGGTTGTGTCTTGGATAATCAGATGCCACGCTCTAGTTCTGCCTTGCCTATGTAATTAGAAGCCGCTCTAGGTATGCCTCAGACAGACATCAGAAGCATATCAATCAACCACACAAAAGCAAATAACGACCAGTAGCAGCCTAAAGGAACGGGCATACAAGCCACACGTTGGCCATTATTTACAAGCAATCTTTTGGCGCCAGTCAAAAGTAATGACTGCTTCAAACAGTGTGGCACATTAGCACCTTGCTACTTGCACAGACCCTGCAAATATGTAATATGAAGTAACACATTTGCTTCATGCGCTTGTACAGGCACCTGCAGCTTGCGTTGTAATTCATTTGCACCATGTCCATGATAGGTCTTAAGCAGATGTAGGACACTACATACATCACGAGCGTCTACAGGCCTGTGAAACTGAGTTCATAATCCAATTGCCTCACGTGCTTGTACAGGCCCCAGGCAGATGCGAGACGCTGCTCGCAATATTTGCCAGGACTTGAGCATGTCTTCGGCCAAGCCTTACCTTGACTTCCATGAGCACACTTTCACACTATGAGGGAGAGTTTTGTACTAGCAATTGTGCTTTGCTTGTGAGTGTTTAAGTCGTTTCCACGTGGGTAAATCGTATGTCATCATTCTAAGCAGTTAGGTACAGGTTCTATATTATACACAGATGTGCATGCGTGTACGTGATCAGCATTTATGTTATATTGGATCACTTTCAAAATGGTTACCTTTGTTTTTAGAAAAACAGGTGTGATCATTTTTAGTGTTAAAAGTCCGGCTTGTTTGTTTAATTCTTGGTTATGCCCGCTGGTGGCACATTTTCCCAAAGAACCATATTTGTGCTTTTGATTTTATGATAGCATAGAGCACCATATTGTGCTGCCTGTAGGTCTGCAGTAGACCGTCTGCTTGTGTTTTTGACGGCTGTTCCGTGACCTTATATTTTACATCTCGGCCAGCTTGTGTTTTTGGTGCTGTTCCGTGGCCGTATATCTTGCAGTTCAGCCTGCTTATGTTTTAGGTGGCTGTTCCGTGACCTTATATTTTGCTTCTCAGCAAGGGGGTAGAGTACATGGCTGTTAGTGTCATGGATGACTTGTGTATGGTTACTGCATCCTACAAGCAACTCCCAAGTTTGATGCCATGCTTCCTTCTTATGCCAAACTATAATAATGTGTTAAATTGTTGCAAGTGTGTTGGTTACAATGATTACAACAAGTGTATGGCTCATTGATTGCTGACTGATTTTGGCCAGCCACTTATAAATCCATAAGCTTGTAATTACAGGCAAAGATAAGGCCAGACCGCTGAGAAGTCCAGAAAAGCTCGATCAAAAGCAACAATATCTTCTCAGCTCACAGATCCGATTATCTTGGCAAAATAAAAGAGCGTGCACCCCGCTCTGGACATTTTCCGATGATCTAAGCAAAATAAAAGAGCGTGCATGTCTGAGAGCTGCCTTGAAGGCACGCTGCTGCCTCCACTCTCAAAACATGCGCAAGCAAGCGGAACCTACTGACATTGCGTATAACATGTTTGGACAGGTCAAGATAACGATACCGTGGCACAGAAGGCGGCATCGGACAGCGTTTTTCCAAACACTTCTTGCCCTATGCTCTGAATTCGCAGTAAACTCTTGCATGGGAATAGCACGCCCATTTTAAACAGCTCGTATAACAACTCACATCCACGCAGTCCTTAAAAATCGCTCAGTATTAGAGCAGTCCAGCAGGCACTTAAACGAGGCTGCACATTGAGATCAGCCTGGACCTGTTAGATTACACCTCTCAGATCAGGGGGGTACTAGTTGTATTGACTTCAGCTTCTTGCGTCTTAGTTGACAGGTATGCTGTCAACGTCCCTGCTGCTACCTTCATTGCTCACAGCTGACTGGAACAAGTAATACAGCAACGGCTCATACCTTCACTCTTGGAGTACAGTCCAATTAGTGGTAGACCGCTTCACACCTAAAGTGCCCATCAGAAAATGCAAATAAAGCATAGACAGCGCGCTAAAGAACTTTCTGCCTGTCCTGCACAAATGTAGTATCTCATATTTGCTTATTTGACTACCATACATGCCAGCAGGAATTACGTGTCTTAGCAAGCCACAAAGAAGTGTGTGGTGTGTCTGCTAAAGCATGTTCACGAACAAAACTGCGCATCCTATAGGCAGAGGCAAGGAAAAGACGGGATGCATGTTCAGAAGACTTAGCCATGTTTAAGGTATTTGGATAAATATGCCCAGATACCTGAAAGATATTTTGTGGACAACGGGAGACACCGCCATTTTAAAAAAGAGGGGCATTTTTACCCGCGGAGTTAAAGTGCACCACCTCGGACTCAGCAGTGTCAAAAATCAGATGTATGTTTTTGGCGTACACAGCCAACCGACTCAGCATAGTTTGAAGAGCATGGTGCTTATTAGTCAGCAAGTCAGATCATCTGCATACGACATGTGTGAGACGTGCACACCACCCGCGAGTCGGATGTGTACGAGCAGTCGTATCACCGTCCTTCAAGACATACTCACCACGGCCGTACTATCTTGAGTTACGGGCAAAAAAGATGCAGGTATGCGAGTACGCCTGTCTTCCTGATGCATCTCTTGTAATGGTGTCATAGGCTTGCTTGGAATTCATTAAAACAGCGTGCAACCTAGGTAACCCATTGGCCTTATTAGTGCGTGCAGCATGTTGTAAGTGCCGAGGAATGGACGTGGGCTGCAAAAGTGTTACGGCCTGGGTAAAAACCATATTGGGTGTCAGATATCTGAACAGTTGCCACACACCACTCAGTAAGCAAAGAGCGAACAACATTGGCATACATACATAGTGCCACTAGTGCCAACACGCGGTAGTTGTCCGGGTCTAAAAGGGGCCCCGTCGTCTTATGTAAGTAGATATAGCAGAGGGCATAGCTGTATCTTGCTTCCAGAACGCAGGGATGCAGGCCTTGTCATATAGCAGTGACTCGCCTTGAGTGAGGAAAGATGAGAGGAACGCGGTGGAGGGAGGGACGGAGGTGTAGAGGGTGTTGGAGTTATGATCACTCTACATCAACTGGTATAATGATATAGAAGTACTTCTACGGTACTGAACTATTAGTTAAGAATAAGAGAAAGGAGTAATTTATTTTCAAGAATCAGCAGGCTGTCACGCCCAATCGTTGGCAGTGAAAAATCGTGTGAAAGAGCAGTTAGTTGGTTGATAGTTAAGAGTTTCTTTATAAACTGGATGTGAGTCTTATTGATAAGCTTTACCTTCTAGATTTGATAATCAATTGACAACGTGTGAGCATTTTAAGAGTACAATCACTCACATGTTGTACATACAAAAGAAGGAATCCTTAAGAGACCCTGAACCGTGTAAGGTCTCTGATCCTTGTTCGCCTAGTCATTAACGTGTAATACAATGAGACGGATATAATGTCTGAGTATTCGGTCCCAGCTCCGGGAAGGGAGTGGTGTGGCAGCCAGCCAAAGATGAGTAGCACTAGCAGATAGACACACGAGTATGAGCAGAGAGCGCATAGGCGTGGATGTACAGAACTGGCAGAAGCATTAGGGACCATTGCATTACAAAAACTCACTCTGCTGGATGGTTTTTCCATCTCGGAGGCCTTTCTTGGTCCGAAGGCTCCCCAAACTATACCTTTCCTGGTCCTTTTGGCCTAGTGCTCCTGTAACACGTTATTTTTTGGTCCGAAGGCACCCCAAATTAGTCGTTGTGCTGAGTCCTATACTTTGCAGTGACGGTGATTTGATCTGACAAGGCACCCATAAAATATAAATCCTTACCAAGATCTGGGGATATTCTCAGTGGGGGGCAATTCAGCAAGTGCCCATTAAAATGCTCCTTCAGCAGATAGACATTCATGGAACAACTACTCACAGTGAGTGTCACACACCTCGCACTGCATATACATTAAATTGGGACTATTACAGCTTCAAATTAAAGCTGCTCTATTGCAAATCTTGGTTCATAGTAAACCCCGGTTTATAATAAGAGGTATGTTTTAAACGACCCCGCCACGAATAGGAGAAATCATCTGTCTGCGCGGTTTTGCTGCCCAAATACGTGGTATTTGGCAGAGCCAATCCGTTTTCTCTCCAGGTAATGTTGTTAACGGTGCGTCCATTAACAACTTGGATTTCTCGACGTTCTGTGGCTTGGTTCATTCTCTTTGTTCATCAATTGGTGTAAACTTAATTGATGAAGTCC
>Ga0307942_1001623_pt1 | contig 18042 bp, 16 predicted proteins | sample OrgLakmetagen175_FD_201846 | JGI IMG/M metagenome (GOLD analysis project Ga0307942, IMG submission 201846) | Saline water microbial communities from Organic Lake, Antarctica - #175 | ecosystem: Environmental > Aquatic > Non-marine Saline and Alkaline > Saline | place: Antarctica: Organic Lake... | reverse complement strand
CGCGAGAGAGAGGGGGAGAGAGAGCGAGAGAGAGGGAGAGAGAGAGAGAGAGAGAGAGAGAGAGAGAGAGACAGGGAGAGAGAGAGAGAGAGAGAGAGAGAGAGAGATTTAAGGTTGTAAATCGCACTCGCCTTGCAAGATGCCGTGCAAGCCCTCTGTCTCCTCGGTGTCGTACAGCTCTGACATGCGGTCAAACTTCTTCTGCCATCTAGTGATATCACCAAAGATACCAATCTGTGCGCGTGCACGGGTGAAGAGTAAACTACATACAACATGCAGATAATGCAAATGGTGTCAAATCTGAGCATGATAAACCATGCAGTGGAATCTGGGGTAACCCTGCGACTTAGGAGTAGAATCTGCTACATACAAAGGCCTTGTCCATTTTTCTACCTGCAGTTTTATCACTGTGCAGTCTTCTGCATCCTCATACACCTGCGTATTGAGGGTATAAGCACATGCTAGTTCAAATGTGTGTACCCATTGCACAGATGTGGTGTGAGCTGTGTTGAGTGAAATATTAACCTTGGCATTGTGCTTGCTTAGGCCCATCTGTACGAGCGTGCATCGAAGCTTGCAGTAGAAGAATCATGGCCAGCCCTATGCAGCCTCAGAGAGAATACGCATGTACAGAGAATAAGGGATACCTCATCATCTCCGCCCCCGAAGCCAAACAAAAAAACAGAAGGCTGGGCAGCTGAGTGCGTCCTGGCGTCACGCCTACAAAAAGTGATAAGTTGCCCACATCAATAGTTCTAGCCCACAATCAAAACATAACGCAACAGGAGTTGATCAAGGCAGCTATCTACTCACTGTGTAGTTGCCTTGCTCAGGCGAAATACTTCCGTCTTGCGCGCCTCCACCAACGTGGGTAAACCTCTAACACCAACTGAAGGAACCAGTGCTTGCCTTGGCAAGATGCTAGAGCATTGTTTGGGAGAAGAAATGGCTCTCTGACCTAGGGTGTGCATAATTGCGCGGGAAGTGTGACAGGTATACTAGTTGGTTTGTAAAAAAGGCTAGTTTATCACAACAAAATTACTACATCCTGCAACTCTACAACGATCAAGATTGGTCGGTTGAGGAATCCTGTGTAAACGATCCGTCGACAAATGGACAGAATCCGGGCGGCTACCGGATTGATATTCTCCAAGAATGTAAGATTGAGCTCAGAACTCGCTCAAGCGCAGGCTCTCGCTCACATAAAACACACACACACACACACACACACACACACACACACACACACACACACACGCGCACACACACACACACACACGCACACACACACATACACACACACACACACACACACACACACAAGCGCACGCACACACACACATACACACACGCACGCACGCACGCACGCACGCACACACACACACACACTCTTACACACAAATACACACACACTTACACACACACACATGCACGCACCCACGCAAGCACGCAAGCACACACACACACAAGCACACACACATACAAACATGCACATGCGCACATATGCAAACATGCACAAACGCATAAATGCACTCATGAGCGCACAGGCAGAGCATATGACAAACGTGTTGCACATGCACATGCTCACACACTCACTACACATTGCGCACTCACACAAGTAAGCACAACACGCACACACATACACACACACGAACGCAAGTACATACACGCATGAACGCTCCAACTTGCGTGCACACACTTTGACGCTGCCGTATAGCGTGCAGTTCCTGAGCATTAGTAGTTAAAAAACCAATGGATCCATTTCTAACACTCTATGGACCCTTCCTTATTGCCCCCTTGCAGCAAGACAAGAAAAAAGAGAAGAGGGACCTGGACGAGATTTTCAAAGGTATCAGTTCTCTGTAGGAAGTGTGAATTAGGTCGAGCGTTGCCACTCACGCGTCCATGTTGCATTGCTCTGTCCTTGCAAAGGGGCGTATTTGGAGCAAGGAGCATGCTCTGCTCGTTCCCACGGTTTTACATGTGTGCTTGCAGATGCGCGGGTGTGCTCCACAACACGCTCCAACGGCTTGAGCAAGAACAACAATAGCTCCAGGCGCAGGCCGGATATTGCCGTAAGGGATGCCAATGCCAGCATCTATCAACTGGATGGTGAGCTGGAGCAGGAAGAGCAGCAAGCTCCCTAAAATATAAAATGATACTTGAATTGAGCCAGCACTTATTAGTACAAACATGTATACAGAGCTGTACACACAAGTACACTCATGTATACAAATGAATCTGCACGTGTACGGAATACGCACTCACATTAGCCGGCGCGCAAATGTTTCCAAGCATACGTATGTGTTTCAAGAGCAAAACTATTGGTACGATTGCACACTTGCTGCAGGTGATATGGAAGCAGAGCTTCAGGAAGAGCTTTCTCAGCTAGTTCATCGAATGCATTCGGTCCAGCAGAGCGCAGGCTTGTCCCGCATCGCTCAAGTTGAAGCCATGGACGAGCTGCTAGATGTGAGTGTCCTTGACCTCCCACGATTTTGCCTTCACTGCTTCACCTCTGCGCAGACAGGTCAGTCAGATCTGGTGGCCTGGTAATGTTTTCTCTAAAATTTTCATGGAAGTCTGGTAAGTTCCAGCTGCTTTCTCTTGTTGGCAACTCAACAATTAGCAAGGCGGCACTCACATTCTTGTTCTTAGTCCAGCCTGTACCCTGCTGGTATGTGCGACCAAAATCCTGCAAGCATCGTTTTGTGCCCTCCTCTGTTCATTTGATTGAATTCTCTGGCAACAGGCATTACACTGGCTGTAGCAAGGTGTTTGCGTACACACATACATACATACACTCCAGGATGAGCTGGACATTAGCGGCCACGCTGCCTCCTCTACCACAGCCATGTGGGAGCAGAAGGTACTGGCCGATAGGGAACAGCAACAATTGAAGCAGCAGCGGAAGACCAAAGGCAGGAGGAGCAGTTTCTTGCAGGTGTGTGCGTGTATGTATTGCGTCTGTGTGTGCGTGTGTATGTTTTTGAGTGCATGATTGTAGTGCACGAGAAAGGGGTCAAGCAAACGCAACTTTTGGTGTACCCATTCCAGCACGTGGTGTGGTGGAGCAGTGACCGACTTAAGCGATAAGTGCACAAATGAAGTGAACAAATAAGAAAAGAAGGCTTGGCACAGAATGTGCTTTGTTTCATGTACCTAATTACTATATTACTATAGCTTTACTAGAATAACACTTGAGGACCACCCATGCTTCTTTTTGGGCTTCCTCTCTCTGTCCACACCAAATGCATGCATCATCTCTCCATCCTTTACTGAATGTTAGCTAACCTGTTGTGGCTAATTCCTACACACCTACACACAGAAGAGCGGCACTGCTTGTTTCTGTGGTCCTCTCGACATCTTCTCTCTTGGTTTTACACAAACACACACATATACACAGGAGGAGCGCCCCACGGCCTCTTGCTCTTCTTTTTTACAGCCCCCTACCCCCTCAAGGTCAATTGCTCAGAAAAGTAGGCACTACGTTGACCACAGTTTGAATCCTGGCAGCAGCTCACCCTCCAACCTTGCCTCTGTTGAAGTGCAACATGCAACAGAGACTGCCTCTTGCCCCCAAACCAGTATTCTGCACATGCTGCAGCAGCATCACCAGCAGCAGCAGCAGCAGCAGCAGCAGCAGAAACATACCAAACAGCTGCCTCATTTGAGGGAGGACACATCTAGCAGCACAGCTCAACCGCTGGCTCAATCCAACAATTTCCCTTCTTTGCAGTAAGCTCAATCAAATGTTTGTGTATGTGTGTAGTGTGTGCGTGCGTGCGCGAGTGTGTGCATGTGTGTTTCTGCGAGCTCAATTCATCTCCCTGGTTTTTATTATGATGGCTGAGATCAATAATGCTGCTTAGGCAGCGAGGTAACGTGAATCAGGGAGCTGGAGCTCTGAATCTCCTAGTGCCTGATATTTCAAAAAGACGTTAATAGGACTTCAGAAATACTCTTAAATGTTGTAGGATTTCTTACAGTGTTGGTAAAGGTGAATTTTAGAAAGGATGCTGAGGGCCTCATTGCGTTTGTTCGAAGTATCAGCCCTTGCAGCCTGAGATGGTAGAAGACATTCGTAAAACGATGTTTGCAGGAGGTAGAGCAAAATTGCAACTTGTCATTTAAATGGTCTCCTGCCGAGAAGCTAGTATTTTTAACAGTTTTTGTCATGCAAAAATGTCTTTATATTTCACCCCACAGCAGACATGAAATCCCGAAGTTCATTTAGCTGAACTCTGGTTTTCATACGTGCACTTTTTCTGTTTCATGTCATCCTTGTAAGTCGTCAGACTCACAAACAAAATATGTAGGGTTGGCCAGAACCAAATATATACACCGTATATGACCGTATATTTGGTGATTTCCCTGCCAAAAATACCGTATATACACCGTACATATATGGTTCTGGCCAACCCTAAAAATACGCATTATAAAATACTGTCTTGGCCAGTAACTCGTTCCATACCACCTGGTCTGGACACGTAGGCACACAAGGGACTCCACAGCATCAGGGAGCACATACCACCATTCCATGAGCAGCCCACTGCTTCCTCTCAGCATCTCCATTTCAGCTGACTCATACGACCTCCTGCCCCCTGAGGGTCGTACACCTCAAGGTAGCAAACAAGTGTCGGGCACGGCAGCAGCACCTTCAGCTCATCTGTATGCTGAGGAGCCTCCTTCACCCAACACACGAGGAGGCAAAAGGTGAATGATTTTGCTGTGACCTACTACTGCACGCAAATTAGAACTCTGCTTGGATTCCCGAGCTTGTGTCTCTGAACTTTTGGTGGCCCTTTTTGGAGTGATCTTTGCAGGACCGGTTTGCCAACATTAAGGCATGTATTCATCAAGATTGATATAGCAACAGCGCCTTGCTTTGCTTAATTTTGTAGAATGGGTGTATGCTTTCTGTTGTTGCTTGCAAAGGACATTAAATTTGAAGTTATTTGGCACGTCCTCCACATCCCATCCCAATGCACAGAGAGGATTTGAAATCCATGCGAGCTTTGCTGTGACTAAACACCTAAGGAAGCTTAAGCAACAGGTTCTGTGCTGTTGGTGTGTGGGAGCGATAAGCATCCCGACTAAAAAACCACGCATTACGTTCCGTACTGCCGCGTAACCGATGTGAGGTTTGAATACAATTAATAAACCCCAAAGCGAGCAACCAAGGGGGTCAACACTTAATTAATAAACACAATGCAGCCTACATGAGGGCCTTTTGGCCCTATGAGCAGCACGTACACGTGTGTGCGTGCGCGTACTTTCGCGTGCGTGTGTGCACACGTGAAGAGAAAGAAGGCGCCCTCTTCCGAAGGTTTGCTGCTCCCTTAAGTCAAAGTGTGGCTATAAGAGGGCTTCCTCTTGTTGCTCAACATTTGCGTTTCCTTTTCGTGTCCATCTTACCCAAGAGAGGCCCAGCACCCCTGCTGCTGATGCCTGAAGTCAGCCAGGTGGCCTTTTATTTGCTGCTGCTGCTGCCTGTACCGCCCTGTCCCCTGCAAGACGCTCTGCATGCGCCTTGCATACTTGCTGCTCTTTTTTTTCCTTCTGACCTGCTGTCCGGTTGCTAGGCTTGAAGAAGTCTGCAACCCTAAGCTTACCATATTCCCCTTGAAGGGCGGCTTTTTAGGCCCTTCCGGCCTGTCCTTCCCGTTCATGCTTAAAATGAATGAACGAACCCCAATACAAGCTTTGCAAGGCCCTTGTAACTTTATCGTTTAAATTGCTCCTGACACTCCGCGAGGAATCAAAAACGTCCGCGGTACTTAGTGATATGACGGCGGTGCGGCGTACCCAGGCATGTCTCGACATTTTTTTTGTTGACGTAGTTCTGGGCCTTTGACCACTCACATCCCCAGGCCTCAATTCAGACCCACTATACAGATTAAAAAGGGTTGTTAGTCTGCTACCTTAAAAATAGGGTTGGCCCAATCCGTGCATACAAAAATACGGCGTATTGTGATGTGCAGCATATCCGGTAACGTATTTGGAAATGCCCGACGAAATCAGTATCTATAAGACCGTACGCGTATTTTGGCCAACCGTACATGGACCATGATTTCGTTGTATTTCACTGTACATAAACCGTATTTGCTGGTGGTGCACTCCAGACTCGGGTTCAATTCCCAGAAGCCTCTTTTAGGTCAGGACCACCATTCCCAGCCAATTTCGTCCCTAAAAAAACCATATCATTTTTGATTTTTCAGGGTAGAAAAACTTTTGCAAACATAAAAAAAGGGTTTGGGGTCTGCTGTGTGCGTCGGGGGCTGGGTTTGTGACAATGCCCTGCCAAAAAGGTGCTTGTAACCATGGGTACAGGAATGTGATTTTGAATCCAAACTTGACCACGTTTTGGTTCCCAGACACGTTTTGGGTCAAGACCATACCCATTACAGCAAAAACAAAAAGGGGTAGAAATTTGCCCCCAAAGGACATGGTGCGTGGGCCTGTTTACTGGGCAAAAATGGTCCATTTCTGTAAACCCAGGAGACACGCTTTCTGGCCATCATCTGAGTGTAGGGCCCTTAAGTATACTCATAAGGCATGCCCTGTCAAGTTCCATGGTCTGAAATGCTGGGGATGGGCGTCAGTGGGCAGCGACAGCTGAGATATTTAATTGCCATCTGCTTCCAACTTATGCAGTAGACCCCTTCTAGGGACATGACAAACCAACCCATACCCAGGAAACCTTCGCCTTGGTCCAGCGCCAACGTTTTTAATCAGTAAAATAGTTGAACTCGTTGCAGAAAACGCGCTCGGATTCCGTCAAGTGTAGTTAAAGCCTTTGCATTTCGTAGCTTCCCTGCCAAAAGGGGGTCCAAAACCGGATTTTCACCCCAAACCCCCAGACCCCCACCAAAAACTATCATTGCAAACATCCCTGGTAAGTTGCTGGTGCCGGGGAGGAGCTTCTGGAAATCGACCTTTTGGCAGGGAACCCTCCCCAGCACACCTGGGCACTCATCTGCACAAACTGATTGTGCAGGGGTGCTTAGATATGTCTGAGACTCCTGACTCCTTACAAGTGGAAAGCGTGCAGGTTCTTTTATCAAACAGGAATGGTGGGCCTGATTTTCGGTCAATTCTCTTTGATCGCGCCTTTTACTACTAAGTACTTTCTTCTCTATTCATTCATGCACTCACCACTTCCCCCCCCTCTAAACCCTTCCCCCCCCAATAAACAAACCTTTTACCAAAAAACAGCAACCATCACCCAGGAGGCCTCAAGGATCATAACTTTTTGACGTCACGTGTCAATCGAAATAAAAATTACATATTCGGAATCCTGACGTCAAGATCTATTGATCGGTATATAAACGAGTCAATCCTGAGGTGGTCAAAGGGGGGAAGGGTCCAGGGGAGGTCGGGGATTTGGGGGGGGGGGGCTCCAGAATTTTAATGGGCCACTTTCACAAAATAATAATGTATGTATTTTTGAAATCCTCAGCTCAAGCCCAGTCGCGATTGGCACCCTTGTAGGGTGATTTGATTAAAGGGGGAGGTCTGGGTGCCTGGTCATAGAAATGCATGGAATGTCCCCACGGGCCATAGAAATGCATGGAATGTCCCCACTAAAAGTAGGCCGCAGGGGTGTGTTCAGGCAATTTACCAGCAATTGATTCCAAACTTGCAGTTTACGCATTGCATTATGCATAAATTGCATGGTTGAAGTAAAAAAGTGCTTTGGCAAAGGATTTGGCTGGATTTGTGCACTAAACAGGTGGTCAGTGTAAGAGCGTGTGCAAACCAGTTTTTACTCTGTAGCTCGTCAGGTGCATTATTTGGCATGAGAACTGTGCAGGCAGACAGCTGCTTAAATTCTGAGCAGATTGACACCCTTATTATTTGTGTGGGGGGTCAGGAAGGGGGTTGAGGGGGGGGGTCATTTTGGGCCGGAGGTCCCAAAAACGAACCTCACCGTTTCCTCACATGCAACATAACAATTCTGCTAAAATAATTTGGATCTGGGGTCCAGGGTGCTATTGTGAGTCAGGGGCTGGAATTGTGTCATTTCCCCTCCAAAAAGGTGGCTTTTTCCATGCATGGGTGCAGAAATGTGATTCCTGGTCCAAGTTTCACCACGTCTTTGTTCCCAGACAGGTTTTGGGTCAAACCATCCCATTACAGCAAAAGAAAAGTGAAAGATTTGCCCCTTTAGGAGGACTTGGTGCGTGGGCCTGTTTGCTGGGCAAAAATGGTGCATTTGTGGAAACCCTGGAAACACGCTTCTTGGCCACCACCTGAGTGTCGGGAGCCCTTCAGTATGCTCCCAAGGCATGCCCTGTCAAGTTTTATGATCTGGAATGCTGGGGTTGGGCGGTGGTGGGCAGCGACGGTTGAGGTCTACAAAAAAACATCAGGCTCTGATCAGCCCCTCCGAGCACAATGCGTCATTTCTTTCAAACCCGAGATGTAGATAGACAAATATTTGAGTGATTGAACATTGGTTATATACTTACATACGCCCAGCAAAACGGTTCAGTGGTTGATACCCGATTGTAAATTGCACTTTTCCCTGCCAAAAGGGGGTCCAAAACCAGACCTTTACCCCAGACCCCCGGACCTTCACCAAAATGTCCCCAAAATTATTGCAAACACCCCTGGTAAGTTGCTGGCACCAGACCAGAGGGGAGCTTTTGGAAGTTCACTTTCTGACAGGGATTTCCACCCTGCCCACCTGGGCACCTCCCGCCACAAACTGAGTGTGCAGGGATGCTTAAAAATATCTTTTTAAGGGTCCTGGATACTTAAATGTACCTTTCGGCTTTGGGGCAAGAACTCCACAAGGATGGCTGGCCTGACTGATGGTCATAATAATTTAACCTCTGGTCTTTTTGGCTTAAGCAGGCCTAATTCCCCATCCAATTTTTCTTTGGCTTATATGTTTTTGCGTCGTGTGTGCTCAGCTCTTTAAGAGCTGCAGAATGGCTCCTTATAGAATACATTTTGAGTAATTTCCCTGTATGGAAATACAGCGTATATACGGTCATACGGTGTGTATACAGTAAATGGAAATCTTATGTACGATGGCTAACCCTACTTGCAAGTGGATCTCACCTATCTACGCAGTATTTTGAATAATTTTCACCCTATGCAAATAATCTCAGCAAGCGTGTCCGACATCCCCGTATTGGGGGGGCCCTTGCCAATTAATATGTTTGGTTCTATTACGGCTCGTTGTAGGCAGGGAGAATAACAGATCGGAAAAGGGGCATTAACACCAACAAACTCAAGGGGAACCCAGAAACAGAAAACGCAGAAAACCGCTAGACCATCCTAAGTGGCGAGCTTTAATAGACACTTCAGTCTGCGGGCGCAAGCTTTGCACAAAGAACAAAAATAAAGAAAAACAAAAAGCGGGCTTGACACTCGGGGCAACGGAAGCGAAGGAGGGAAAAGAAAGAACTCTGAAAGAAACAGCAAGAAAGCAAAAGTAGACAGGGCTGAGGGCAAAAAAACAAACTAAACTTAAATGCCCCTTTAATTGCTCAGATAATAAAAAGATGGTACAGAAAGGGGAGCAATACACTTTGTGCAAAAGTGCATCACACATGTCACTTGCCTACAAGAACTCAAGTTCTTCTGCATACTGCAGAGAACTCAATAGTTTTGGCCAACCCTAGTTGCCATACATGCCCATTGTGCTTGTGCTACAGCACTGATACATGTGTGGCATATTTGCTCACCCTTGAATTACAGGCCACCAGCCCTCCTGCCCTTGTGTGTCCATCCGCGCAACGATAGCAATTCATTACAAGACAGTCCCACCACCAATGGTAGCAACGCAAGCAGCACCAAAAGAGGGTTGGAGTGCTCCCTCCAAGAAAGTCCGCTCTCGCGCTGCAGTCCTAAAGCAAACCTTCTCACCCCCGTGTCTATGTTAGGTGAGTCACAGTGTGCTCGAGTCCAAAAATAGCCTGCACACCTCCGTATCTACGTTTAGGGAATTGAATGGTTGTAGCAGAAATTGATAAGGTAGACTTCAAGATTTGCTATAATGGCAGGCCTAGCTTTGTAGATGCACTGTGGGTGGGTGGGGTGGTCTTTGAGACAATTCGACGTAAATGCAATTGACATGGACAAGCATGTGGGAACAGGAGAATGGCATCAAATTTAAAGCATACGTATTTTGCTGTTTCTGTCATCCCTGAAGTCCTCACTCCCGGTCAGACAGTGACAACCTGTTTACATTATTAGCCTGATCTCCCTACCACTCCACTGCTCTGGGACCTGGAAGTTGTGCTGTATTCCCCTTCACACTCTCATGAAGACAGCAAGAACGTGGGGTTGGCTTAAACCAGACATGGGATTTCCATATACTGTATATGCACCGTATTGCTTGGTCCGTACATATACCGTGTGTGCGCCATATATTCCGTATACACCGTATACAGGGAAATTTGGAGCTACTCAAAATAAAATCAAACGGGGGTCATTCTGCAGCTCTTGAAAAGCTGAGCGATTCTAAAGCAAAAATTTTAATGGTTGGAGGGCTAGGCCTGCTTCAAGCAAAACAAAAACAAATGGCCCTTTTCCCGTTCAAAACGTGGATCAACTACCACTAGTAAAGCTATTCATATAATGCAAATACATGATTTTAGAAAAGGGAAGCAAAGGAAGAGCTATTATGAAGAGGCGCAACACAAAACAATTGACCAAGAAGAGTAAAGGTGCTACTTCTGCTCAAAGCTGCAATTATGGTCCAAGAGTATACCACCTGCAAATATGGTCCATACACGGTGAAATAAGGTCCAGACACAATTGACCAAAAACCGCGTACGGTCATATGGATACGTATAAGAACTCCCAAATACGGTCCCGGTTATACGGCGTATCGAAATACGCTGTATTTTGTTATTTTACACGATTTTGGCCAACCCTACAAGAGTGGGTATGAGTCTTGCTACACAATTTGGTTGACGTCAGGAGTAAACAACAGAGACACTACTGCTCATACAGCGTACATCACATTCACGCCCTCTAAAATTCACAGCCTTAGAAATATGGATCGCGACTCTGGTGTGAATCAAGAGAGGGGAATGAGAATGGAGGATGGAATGAGATCATTAAGCAACAGCAGCAATTTGCTGCAACAAGTCATTATGCTCTGCTGGTTCTATCAGGCCACTAGATTACCCACTTTTATTCAATTATGTACTTAACAATTCAATGATCCTGGGTTCCAAAACCAAGGGAATCCAAATTGTGGAATACTATACTTGTTGCCGTCCCTTGCATGCTTACTCCGCACTCACAGGCTCTTCCAGGTTTTCTGTCCCAAATCCCTTGTCCGAACAAGGCTCACGGCAGCACCATTGGTGACATTCAAGCTGCTTTTACCCTGGAATTGATCATTATTGTTGCACATTCAGAACAGCACCTTCCCCTTGCCGAAGCGAGCTCCCCAGAATGCTAAATTTCTGGCAAAGCTCAATGGTATGGGTATGACAACAACAACGAGGAGGTCGGGAGGCTTAAAGTCTGTGTAACGCTTATTGGCGCTGTTACGGGGGAACAGGCAAAGCAACCACCAATAATTCCCTCGCCAATTTTGACCTGGATCATCGCGTTTATGCATTACTACTACCACAAACGTTTGTGCATGCTTTACCATCCTTGCTCACATACCACACCAGGACGGACCAGCTCGGATCCCTACAGCAAGGACGTGCCTGTTAACTTACGTAGTCCCAACAGCAGGGCAAAAGTTGTGTTGGCACCCATGGGAAGCAGCGATAGGTATGACAGGGCCAGGGATTGGAGACATCCTGACAGTCCACTAAGTAGGAGCAGTGTGGGTTTGGGCTGCCAACAATGAGAGGGGAGGGGGCGTTCACCCCTTTTCACGACAATTAGCAGCAGATGTGGACTTCCTAGTTGTCAGGATAAGTGTAAGCCGTGACGGCATCATCCTCCCTGCTTTGTGTGCGTGTTAATGTAAGCAGCGCTTGAGTTGAACGCGGCAGCCTACTGCCACCCTTTTTTGGTGCGGTGCTGGCTTGAGAGGTAATAAAGTTGCTTGATCACACCTGAATCTGTAAATATATGGGGGTCGACCTACGAAAGGGGCGCGCCCTCAAAATCTCCTTGCGCTGCCATTTTATCAAAAAGTTCAACCATTCATTATCAGGCGGCTTCTTTATTCGTGTACAATTATTCATTTTTATGTATTTTTGGCTTGAGACTCGTGTTTTTCTCTGATTTGTCTGACTTAGTGGAATGTTGTATGATTCTTATCATAACAGTTCTCTTTTCTAATCCATGCTGGCACTTATACACCATGCGTAATACTACTTTACTTGTATGCAGATATTGCAGGAAAAATTTGGCGCTTGCTCGTTTTGTGTGGCTGTTCATTTTATTTCTGAACTCAAACACATACTTATTTTTTTGGTTCTTTTGAGTTCCTCTTGTGGGGGCGTGAGCCCCTGGCGTTGACTCCTTTCCACCAAACTTATCCAGGCCAACCCAGGGCACTTCACGATCTGAGACTCGACATAGGCTACTAACAATAACTCGAACCGTGCCAGAAACGTTTGGGGGCCCGGGGGTGCGGTATTACAGTTTTAGAGGTAAGTTTAATGTCTGGTATCTGTCCAATCCTCATGCCTGCATAAGCAAAGCCTGCTCCAGTGCCATGCACACCACTGCAGAGTCTGTGAGGCAGCACAGCACACACGCACGCACACACAGGCGTGCACACACAACTGAGCATACTCATGCATGTGCACGCACACACACATATACAAACGTGTGCGAAGACACACAGGCGTGCATACACGCATACACACATCACACACACATACAAACACACACACACATGCATATGCAAGCGTGCATTGCACTTATAGTGCTTATGGGCTTCGCAAACTTTCCAGCGTTGCTAGCAACGCTCCACCACTTGTCTACTGTGTGTTTCTTCAGTGTTATGACACTGAGATCCTTGTACAAAATGTGACTTGGAAATGAAAAAGAGAAGAATGCAGTGTTTAAACTCTACCGGCTGCGCCAGCACCACCCAAGGGAGCGCCACAGGAGACGAAAGCCGCTTAAAGCTCTTCATGGCTGTTGTCCAACTCGTCGCCCAGCCCTTCCATCAGCACCCCTCCCTCCTCACTGTCCCCGTTCTTCACAAGCTCGTTCAGTCGCTTTGCCTCAGCTAACTTCCGTTTTTCCTCTTGTACCCCTGTTGATAATGTATCAGGTAAGTCAAGCGTTAATCAGCCTGAGGTGCAGAAAAAGATCATCATCAGCACGGACCTATTGACTGAAGAAATATGAAAGCATCAAACAGACTGCTATAATGAATAAGGACTCTAGGATTGTAAGTAACGGCTTGATGTCTTTCCAAAATGAACAACAGTTCGGTCAAACGCAAATGGCTGAAGTGTGATATGCAATAGTCATACACCAGGCACTCGTTGTATTTATATACCTTTTGTTATATTTTAGTAACGTCATACATCAGGCACTTATTCCAGTATCATTTGTAACATCCTTTCCTGTCCATGCCAGCAGTGTCTATGCTACCTGCGTTCTTTTCCTTTTCTTTTCCAGATTATCTAATAAGGAATCAGGGTTCCTGGGTTTCTATTTGCCGAACCCACTCTACCAGCACGCTTGCTACTAGATAACAATGCTAATAAAGTATCAGTATAAACCGTAGACATGGCAATTTTGGAAGAGACGAGCAATTTCTGTCAACGACAGACCAAAAATATAAGGTTTACATCTTTACTAAATATCAGAATCAAAGCGCCTCATATGACGCAACAAACAGCACCATCACACATACTATAGCATCACTCTCCTGTCCCCTACCCCGAAGGAACATACAGACCACCCACCTTCATAAGCCAGCTCGTAGGCGGTTTTCTTCTTAATCTTTTTCTTTGCGCTGCACGTGCCCTGAGAGGCATCGCGGCCACTGCCAATGTCCTCCCCTTCTTCGAGCAACAAGTCTGCTCCAGAGGCAAGGGCTGCAGCAGCTGCTGCTTCGCGCAGTTCAGCTCGTCTCTGTGCCTTAGCTTGCAGCTGGTCTGCGTAATTTTACACAAGTACAAGGGCACGGATAAAATAGTGAAGTACAAGGGCACGGATAAAATAGTGAGTGCTTGTGGCGAAACGGGTTGGTGGTGATAGACAGGTGTGTGTGTTCGTTGTGTGTATGCGTGTGTGGATGTGGATGCCTGCTCTTGGTGTAACAGCTGAAAACAAAAAGCAAATGTGCGCAAAGGTTTGTGCAAAGGACATAAAAATCAAAGCAAGTGCAATCAATGCGAGATTCCGGTGGTGAATGAAAACTAAGTTGGCATGAGCCCCTTAAAGGCGGGCGGATATGGTTGCTTTCAAATCCAGTGTGACCAGAGGATAAAAGAGATAATCACACTGAGCTTGTACCTCAGTTGGAGAACCTCAGTTGGAGAAATACAGAGGGGGGTCAACAGAGAAGGTAAAAACTACGTAGGCAGTGAAACCACTCCCCACATTAGTCAAGGTAAAGGAGCCAGTTTCAGGCCAATCCTGTAACCCTCCTGATCCTCATTAAATTTATGTTACAAATTTCTTTGGTGAGGGAGTTTTTACAGTGTTTTTACAGTAAGTTTTTACAATACTTTTCAAACAAGGCCTTTAAAGGTTTGAACCGTTGCAATGAATTGTTGCAGGTATTTTATATCCAGAAAATAAGACGGAATTTAATTGACATGCAATATTGCGGTATTCAAATACAAGTCAGAGCCACCACTTCATTTTACTAAGTAACAAGTATTACCTACACCCGGCCCTGCTTATAATAATTAGCAAGCTCTAGAGCAAGATTTCACGAACGCTTAAGCCGCTTGCTCTGTGGGGAATACACAAGTTGTGACATCATTCAACGTCATCACTGGACTCCCCGCATGGATGGGTACTGATGACTGGGGCTCGCTCAACGGACAGAATCGAGTCTCCATGCTTGGTTGTCCTCAACGCAGCCTACTGCTCACTCAAGCTCGCCTGTGAACCCGCTTTAGTAAGCGCTTTCTGGAAAGTGCCTGAAACCTTCCGTTTATCTAATGGCGACCTCCATTTTCCAAATTTATGAGATCACGGCTTGTTCAAGCCTTCTACTAACATGGTGCATGTCATTGTATGTGTGTGTGTACGTTACTGATACAGAAAACAACGTACATGTCAGATCAAATTACGGTCACTGCAAAGTATAAGACTCAGCACATCTACTGATAAATTTGGGCGCCTTCGGACCAAGAAAGGCCTCCAAGGTGGAAAAACCATCCAGCAGAGGAGTGAGTTCTTTGCATCGCTGGTCCCTAATGCTTCTACCAGTTCTCTGGCCCATGCCCTTGTGCGCTCTCTGCACACATGTATGTGTGTCTACTTCTCTGTGTCTACTCAGCTTAGGGTCGCCGCCACACTACTGCTCCTTCTCCGGAGCTGGGACCCATGACTCAGATAGACCTCTCGGCCTCAATGTAATTACATATCAACATCGCTAAACAAACGAACAAATAGAATCGGAGACCTTACACGGCACAGGGTCTCTTGAGGATCCCCTCTAATGGTACCTCTTGGAGTTCACATGTTGTCAATTGATTACCAATAATATCAAATCCAGAAGATAAAGGTTATCAATAAGACTGGCCATCCAGCTTATTGAACAAGACATAAAGAATCTCTCAACTGCCAACCAACTTAACTGCTCTGTCACACGATTCGTCGCTGCCAACGATTGGGCGTGACATACACATCAATTGGTTTGTAACTAGCGGAAATCCGCAGTTTCGGCATGATTCTGCAGAATTCTGCAGAAATCAGCAGAATGGGACAGTACGCGCAACATCACAGACTCAAGCATCATTTATGTTTTGTCTATTTCCCTGTCACAGCATGGTTTACATACTATTGATGACCCTATCAATAGGTGGAACACGCCCCGATCAATGATGCCCAACAGTCACGTAGGTTGAGATGCTTACACTTATGCGAATCCGTGGTAGATATTAGTTTATGTACCCTATTTATATGCTTACCCCCAAAGTGCGTCGAATTGAATCAGTTAAAACGCGGTCTTCGTAAAATTTTTATATATATTTAACTAATAATATATTTTTATTAGTATTAGTATTAGTATTAGTATTAGTATTAGTATTAGTATTAGTATTTTATTAGTATTATTATTAGTAGTAGTATTAGTATTAGTATTAGTATTAGTATTATATATTTTTATTAGTTTCTTTTTCATCTGATAATTTTCACATTCTAGAGCCCCATAAGCTTTACGCTCCTGCCGACATCTGACAGCATGATACTGGGCACCTGCAGGGCCTTTAAAAAATGTCACTCCTCACCGGCATCATGTTTATGAAGTTTAAACGATTTATCAATGTTCTATTTAGGAGTTTTGTAGCGGCGCAAGCTGGCATAAATAAATGAATAATTAGAAAAATACATTCTTCTAAACTTATGTCATAATTCGTGTGAGAGATCTCGTCAGGAAGATTCTTCGTTCAGTCCAAGAGTTCCAAGATAATCGAATCACATAAGTTCTTCAATTTTGTGCTAGTTGTCACTTTATTTCTTTCACCATAGCACATTGTGTCGGCAGTTCCACAGCTCTCCTGCTCCCCTACTACAAGTCTGCTCTGTCTGGAGTCGTCTTTAAGCCACACTACACCACACTACTGCAAGGTGAGCCTGTTGTCATTGGACGCCACGGAAGTGAGGCAGGGGCTCGGGGAAGTAGATAGATCTATCTATTCGTCATCATCGGCAATCCGCGTGAATCACGATGCACCATCTTCCATTCCCCATTGTTAGGACGTGCACAGTCGTACACGAGGTAGGCAGTGAAGCGCACACAAGAAGCTCGTAAGTTGCCTTTATTGGTGCACGCATCGTGAATCGTAGTGCACATCATCGTGAGTTGCAGTGCACGATGCGTTGTTTAACTTGCACCCTTTTTGCTCCATTACTTTACATCCTTGCAGTAAAATGACAACCATATACGTGGGCGCTCAAGGAAAGCAACTGTCCAGGGGGAGGGGTCGTGTGTCCCTTGAGGACCGCGCATCGTGGACAAGAAAAATCGTCACAACATGCGCAGCCATTGATCTTGATGCCTACGAGACCTCAAAGTAAGTCTACAATGTTCAGGCGCCTTGAAGCAGGAATTATGCAGGCATTTTGGAAGCATTCAGTGGGCCTTGCAGCCTATTTGTGCAGCATTTCTGTCATTTTGATCAACCTCTATCTTATGCTGTCAAACCCTTGTTTTTGCAGTGGGAGGACTGCATTGTTCTTCAACGTGATAAACGACATAGACGAGGAACCCAACCAAGGCCTCGCGGATCTGGGGCTGATCAGTTCACGGGTAAGTTTTGCACGCGTTAGTTGTTGCATGCATCGGTTGTTAAAGTAAGATGAAGACCACCTCCCTCGTTTGCTGTTTGATTAACTCTTTTGCTGTCCAACTTCCTTGTTTATGCCCTTTTCCGTGCAGCACGTCCACCGCCTTGAGGACATAATAAGAGCGCACCCTGAGGCCTTTGTGGTAGTCATGGGGAAGGGCCTCTATGACGTGATCTTGCATGAGGGCTTCACACTGTCAAACCGGGTAGGTGCTTTCCCCCTAATATATATGGACTGTCCAGTTACTTGCAATGCAAGATTACGCTCAAGATTGTGTTGTTATTGACAATGTGTGTCCTGCAAGTTTTGCGCTTACAAATACTGCCAGTTATTTTGCTCTTACAAATATTTGTGCTTACAAATAATTGTGCCCGACTTATCGTGCGCAAGCACCGTTCGTTCCCAAGGCAATTTTGCACACTCTCTCTCTCTCTCTGTCTCTTTCTCTCTCTCTCTCTGTCTCTTTCTCTCTCTCTCTCTCTCTATTTCTCTCTCTCTCTCTCTCTCTTTCTCTCTTTCTCTCCCTCTCTCCCTCTCTCCCTCTCTCTCTCTCTCTCTCTCTCTCTCTCTTTCTCTCTCTCTCTCTCTCTCTCTCTCTCTCTCTCTCTGTCTCTCTCT
>Ga0307942_1001622_pt1 | contig 18043 bp, 20 predicted proteins | sample OrgLakmetagen175_FD_201846 | JGI IMG/M metagenome (GOLD analysis project Ga0307942, IMG submission 201846) | Saline water microbial communities from Organic Lake, Antarctica - #175 | ecosystem: Environmental > Aquatic > Non-marine Saline and Alkaline > Saline | place: Antarctica: Organic Lake... | reverse complement strand
TGCAAGGGGGGTTTTGGGGTGGGTGGGTGGTTCAGAGGGGGTCCCACCCAATTTTTGAGGGGTGTTCCACTGCTTTTTTTTTTTGCCCTCCTGTCTGCTTACACCTTTTTTTGGAGACTTTTCAGCAGTCCAACCCTTTTTGCTGCAACAGGTCAACAACCAACTTGTTCATGATTTCCTTTCTCAGCAGTACAATAGACTTTTTCTTTTCTTTCTTAGCTTATGAATTTATTTGTGGCTGGCCGAGACCAGTCAGCAGCCGATCAGCCAAACAACCTGGCTGAAGGTCACCCCCCATTGTAACCATTGAGACAGCGACATGAAATCAGAGTAATTCCCCTACCTGTGAGCTGTGTGTTGCTGATGACATCCAAGATGAGCAGCATGCATTATCTTTTCCGCTGCGCCAATCCCCACATGATTTCTCTCCGCAGAAAATATGCACCTCTGTTTTCCCCCCATCAGAAGCTCACGATGTGCCTACTTTCTTAAGCCAGGACAATAACAAGCTTAATTTTTTCCTCCATAATTTATATGCGTTTTATGAGCAGGCAAGCAGTCGCACTTCTTGACTGAAGGCCTTTCTTTGTAAACCTTACAAACCTTGTATTAGAAAACTCTGAATTAAGAATCACAAATTGCAAAACACAGGCAATTCGTCTGAAAGCTGACCACTAAGGCCATGAAGAGCTCTCTCATGTATGATTATACACAGAGAATTTGTGCAGGCGGTGGAGCCCCACCCTGCGTTTGATGAGGCCAAACTAATAAAAGAACAGAAAAATGGAAAAACGATGCAGGCAGGGAAAAACAACTCCTTACAATAAGTAAGGAAAAGGAGCCACTTAATACAGAATACTGTATAACTCCTCCATCGTAGTATAAACAGTAGTACAGAATACAGGAAACGATACATCACATGAACGTGAGCCAATAAAAACAAAAAATGTGTACAACGGTCTGCAATTATCGCCTCCACTTTCTTTTAAAGACACCTTACAAACCTCAACACACACACACACACACACACACACCAGGCACTGCACAGCACACAAGCCTGCACCATCCAAACGCTTTCTACACTTCTCTCCCATCATACGTCCGCGTCTTGCACATGCATCCTGCTTGAAAACAGCATGCACGTCGAAAGGAAGAATAAAAAGAAACAAAACGCTTTGATTGGACGGCGGGAGGGAGGGAAGGAGGGTTACATAGGGAACAATGGTAGCAGCCGTGATGAAGGAAGCGAGAAAGCAGACGCACACGTTTAATGTATAATCATACAGCCATACACACGAGCCTTGTGATGCAGCCCTGCTAACCCCGCCTAAGCTAAATGTACAGAGGCAATTTTGGCCTCAGGTGCCACGCCCAAGGACGCGTGCGGTGTAACAGGGCCCATCAATATTTGTTGCATTGCGTCCATACATCCACACAAAGTAACCACAACAGACACTCGCAATACAACACACACACAGTTCCATCCAGCTCCTTCTATCACCCCCGCATCCTGGCTGCCAGCTTCGCCGCTTTCTGCTGCAGTGATGTCCCTCCTGCCCCTTTTTGCTGCCCTTTCTGCTGCAGTGACGTCCCTCCTGCCCCTTTTTGCTGCCCTTTCTGCTGGAGTGACGTCCCCCCTCCCTTCTGTTGCAGCAGCACCTGCCCTTTTTTCTGCTGGAGTGTATGATGGGCCCCTGACCCCCTCTGCTGCAGTAATTTTTGCACCCCTCCCCCTACCTTGCTGCTGCCAACTACACCATTCTCAGCACCCACACCACCCCTGCTACTGACTGAACCTTTCCCAGCACCCACACCACTGCTGCTGCCAACTTCACCATTCCCAGCACAAGCCCTGCCACAGAGGTCGAGGGAGCTGTCCTGCATGCCGCTTGAGTGCTGTTGCGGCTGTTGCTGTTGCTGCTGCTGCTGCTGCTGCTGCTGCTGAATTTGTTGTTGATGATGCGGCTCATGTCGATTTGGCTGTTGATGGGGTGGCAGCAACAGTTTTGGAAGTGCTGCTGCCTGGCTGTCTGGACGGTGGGAGCTGTCGTGCTTTATACTGAGGTGCTTGTGGTGCTGCGCAGGCAGGGCAGTTGATGGTGGTGCTGCTGCTGCACTGCTGTCTAATCGATGGGAGCTGGAAAAAATGGATTGTTTGAGGATGCCATTGCGCTGGGCCTCACGCTGCAGCCGCAGTGTGTGAGTGTGTGTGTGCGTGTGTGTGTGTGTGTGTGTGTGTGAGAGAGAGAGAGAGAGAGAGAGAGAGAGAGAGAGAGAGAGTGTGAGAGAGAGAGTGTGAGTACGTGCATGTGTGTGTGTCCATGTGTTGTTAGATTCAAAAAACAGTAGAGTTAAAAAAGCATTCATGTGTGCACTTCGTGAAAGGTCTTGGATAAGTGTCCTGTATTTTTTACATGCTTCAAGTGCAAATTTGCACACTACAATCACACTGCAAATTCTCACACTGCACACTGCAAACTCTCACACAAAGGTTGCGTGTTTGCTACACAGCTTCAAGTGCAAATTTCTCACACCGCAATCACACTGCAAACTCTGACACTGCACACTGCAAACTCTCACACAAAGGTTGTGTGTTTGCCACACAGCTTCAAGTGCAAATTTCTCACATCGCAATCACACTGCAAATTCCCACACTGCACACTGCAAATTCTCTATAAAGGTTGTGTATTTGTGACACAGCTTCAAGTGAAAATTCCTCACACTGCAATCCCACTGCAAATTCTCATACTGCACACTGCAAATTCTCACACAAAGGTTGTGTATTTGTGACACAGCTTCAAGTGCAATTTCTCCCACCACCAAGCTGTCACACTCATACAGCTGCCCACCCCCACCCCCATCCCACTCACACACGCATGCACCGCACAACTTGCTGTGAACCGCTCTGTGCACAGAAAAGGCACTTGAGCAAACAAAGGCACTTGGGCAATCAAAGGCTCTTGGGCAAACAAAGGCAATTGAGCAAACAAAGGCACTTGAGGCACTTGAGCAAACAAAGGCACTTGGGCAAACAAAGGCATTTGAGCAAACAAAGGCACTTACGCAAACAAAGGCACTTGGGCAAACAAAGGCACTTGGGCAAAAAAAGGCACTTGGGCAAACAAATGCACTTGGGCAAACAAAGGCACTTGAGCAAACAAAGGCACTTGGGCAAACAAAGGCACTTGAGCAAACAAAGGCACTAGGGAAAACAAAGGCACTTGAGCAAACAAAGGCACTTGGGCAAACAAAGGCACTTGAGCAAACAAATGCACTTGGGCAAACAAAGGCACTTGGGCAAACAAAGGCACTTGAGCAAACAAAGGCACTTGGGCAAACAAAGGCACTTGAGCAAACAAAGGCACTTGGGCAAACAAAGGCACTTGAGCAAACAAAGGCACTTGAGCAAACAAAGGCACTTGAGGCACTTGAGCAAACAAAGACACTTGAGCAACCAAATGCACTTGGGCAATTAAAGGCACTTGAGGCACTTGAGAAAACAAAGGCACTTGAGAAAACAAAGGCACTTGAGCAAACAAAGGCACTTAAGCAAACAAAGGCACGTGAGGCACTTGGGCAAACAAAGGCACTTGAGCAAACAAACACCCATTACGTGAGAGCCAAAGCGGCTAGCCTGACCACGTGGCCTTAGTGTCCTGGGCATACACACACACGCACGTAGATACACCACACACAGACACTCACACACACACGCCCACATAGACACGTACTCACACCCACATATAGACACACAGACACACACATACACATACAATTACAAACACACACACTTACATACGCACACGCACGAACACGCACACCCACACTCACACACACACCCACACTCACACATACACACTCAATTTCACAGGCACCCGAAACACACACCTCTCGCTTTGTTGCTGCATCGCTCCTTTGGTGTGCGAAGAAGGCCAAGGCAGCGCCCTCAGCATCCTCTTCTGCATCAGGCAGCAGCTCAACATCCTCGCCCACACCCAGCACCTTACGCCTGCAAGCAGCCACATACACAAGCTTCCAAGATCAGCACAATCACGAAACATAACGTAACTCGCCCACACCCAGCACCTTACGCCTGCAAGCAGCCACATACACAAGCTTCCAAGATCAGCACAACCATAAAACATAACGTAACTCGCCCACACCCAGCACCTTACGCCTGCAAGCAGCCACATACACAAGCCTCCAAGATCAGCACAACCACGAAACATAACGTAACTCGCCCACACCCAGCACCTTACGCCTGCAAGCAGCCACATACACAAGCTCTCAAGATCAGCACTACCATAAAACATAATATGTGTATTGTGTGTGTATCGTGTGTGTATTGTGTGTGTTTTGTGTGTGTGTGTGGGTGTGTGTGTGTGCGCGCGTGTGTGTGCGCGTGTGTGGGTGTGTGTTAACTTCATACCTTAAAAATTCTCGTCTATTTCAGGCAGCAGCTGGATATCTTTGCCCACGCTCACACCACCAAGATTATGCAGTGCATATGAACTGCACCCAGTGCAAATGCATTCACACACAGCACATGAGCACACACGTGAGCACACACATGAGCACACACATGAGCACGCAAATGAGCACACACACGAGCACACACACACGAGCACACATCGCATGAGCACACACATGAGCACACAGCACACAGCGCATGAGCACACACATGAGCATAGTCCATGAGTACACACATGAGCACACACGCAAGCACACACATGAGCACACACATGAGCACACAGCGCATGAGCACAGTCCATACACAGACGCAAACAATCCACGCTGCTTGGATTCTTGTGGAATGCGTGGGTCCACACATGAGCACACAGCGCATGAGCACACAGCGCATGAGCACAGTCCATACGCAGACGCAAACAATCCACGCTGCTTGGATTCTTGTGGAATGCGTGGGTCCACACCCAGGTGCAAATGTATTTACACAGTGCATAAATTCACACCCAGATGCAAATGCAATCACACACAGCACATGAGCGTGGCATGCAAGAGCAGCTGCAAGCGTTTCCACGCACAGCCTGAGAATGTGCATACAAAATGGCTGCATGTAAGTCTGTGACTGCTAAAAAGCACACCAGAAAACAAGACGACACACAGATGCAGTTCCGTCCACACAGATGCAAATGCATCCACACACAGTGCATAGTTTTACACACAGATGCAGATGTTTTTACACAGTGCATACATTCACACACAGATGCAAATGAGTCCACACACAGTGCATAAACCCACACACAGATGCAAATGCATCCACACGCGGTGCATACATCTACGTAGAATGCACGAATTTGCGTACAGATGCAAATGAAGACATGAACAGCGCATGCGTTAACACCTGGATGCAAGTAAAGAATCACTCTCACACCCTCTCAGAAAAAGCCAACAACCCCAACCCACCCCCAGCAAAACAACCGTGCCTGGCATCTGACTTAATATACACAGCTGCTGCCGCATCTGGTGACGTCTATGAATAGTAATTCAAATATTAAATATAAATCAAGACCATAGCAAGATCAAAGCAAGGTACCCACTCACTTGAGACACGCACGCACGTATGCGCGCGTGCGTGCACACACACACACTTACACACACACAGGCGCACACACACGCACACAGGCACACAGGCACACACACAGGCACACACACACAGGCACACACACGCACACGTTGCACACCCCACTACTCAGACAAATGGCACGCTTGCATTATACACGCACGCAAGCACGCACGCGCACACGTACACTCACACTCACTTCTTTTCTAACACTGCGTCTCCTGACTTGATGGCACGTAATTTGCCCCGAAGGATACGGTTGGCTGTGTAAGGGTCTGTGTGGCGTGCGTCCACAGCTTCCTGTGCAGGTGTGTGTGTATATGTGTGCGTATATGTGCAGGTGTGTGTGTATATGTGTGTGTATATGTGTGTATATGTGTGTGTATATGTGTATATGTGTGTGTATATGTGTGTATATGTGTGTGTGTATGTGTATATGTGTGTGTATATGTGTGTATATGTGTGTGTGTATATGTGTATGAACAAAGGAGTGCCAAAGCCGAACAATAACAAGCATATGTGTGGGTATACGTCTGTGTGTGTTGTGTGTGTGTATGTGTATGTGTGTGTATGTAAGAGCAAAGGAGTGCCAAAGCCAAACCACAATGCTCAATACAGAGAGGAAAACAGAAACAAAAAGAGTGCAAGCAGTACAGCAGCCTTGCAGCACTCAGAGCCTGACTGATAAGAGTGCAAGCAGTAGAGCAGCCTTCCAATACTCAGAGCCTGGCCGAAAAAAGTGCAAGTAGCAGAGCAGCCTCCCAGCACTCAGAGCCTAGCCAAAAAGAGTGCAAGTAGCAGAGCAGCCTTCCAGCACTCAGAGTCTGGATGAAAAAGTGCAAGCAGCAGGGCAGCCTCCCAATACTCAGATCCTAGTCGAAAAGAGTGCAAGTAGCAGAGCAGCCTTCCAATACTCAGAGCCTAGCCGAAAAGAGTGCAAGCAGCAGGGCAGCCTCCCAATACTCAGAGCCTGGCAAAAAAAGAGTGCAAGCAGCAGGGCAGCCTCCCAATACTCAGAGCCTGGCCGAAAAAGAGTGCAAGCAGCAGAGCTACCTTCCAACAATCAGAGCCGAGCCGAAAAGAGTGCAAGCAGCAAAGCAGCCTCCCAACACCCAGAGCCTAGCCCATACGTGCCAATACTCAGAGCCTAGCCCACACTTGCGTACAGCATTCAGAGCCTAGCCCATACTTGTGTACAGCATTCAGAGCCTAGCCCACACTTGTGTACAGCATTCAGAGCCTAGCCCATACTTGTGTACAGCATTCAGAGCCTAGCCCACACTTGCGTACAGCATTCAGAGCCTATCCCATACTTGCGTACAGCATTCAGAGCCTAGCCCACACTTGCGTACAGCATTCAGAGCCTAGCCCACACTTGCGTACAGCTGAAAGTAATTCGCACAACTCACGTGCAGCAGAGCAAACTCCTCGGCATTACTTTTAGCTCGCTTCTTAGACTCCTCGCCACGTTCCAATCGGTATAGGGGGTCTGTGTGTATACATGTGTGCGTGTGTGTGCGTGTGTGTGTGTCTGTATGTGTGTATGTGAGTGTGTGTGTGTGAATACATGTGTGTATATATGTGTGTGTGCATGTGTGTGTTATTAGGTGTTACCTTGCTCTACAGAGCACTGTCCAAAACAGCAGCAAAGATCCAATCTGCCACAGCCAACAGCCAACAGGCATCACTCCCAAAAGGAAGTTGCGGCCAAAAGGGGTAGAAGAAAGAAATTACAAAGAAGGCAGCAAAAAACACCTCGCATCTATTAGGGGGGGGGGGAGAGTATAACTTTGACTGGCCGCATACATACTATAATTTCTATTAATTTATGCATGGGTGAAACTCTTCTATCATAGGACACACTTATGAGATAGCCATTATATACAATTTTGTATATATATATGTACAGGTGAAACTCTTCTACCATAGGACACACTTAAGAGTTAGCCACCACAGTATCCATGCACTAGGCTTGGCCGTTACTCAGAGGGTCTTCCTGTGCCGAGAAGACCGGTTCTCAAACTTTTAATAGGTGAGACGCGTAGGTTTCTTAATTAAACCTGTGCAATCAATGTAGCTCCTAGTGGGCCATTTTAGGTACCATGTGCTTAATGTTCTAGCGCACGTATAGGGAGCATGATGTGCCTTGCATTTCATGATTTAGGCTAATGTTACTCAGAGGGTATTCCTGTGCTGAGAAGACCATGCGTGTGCATACCGTGTGCTTAATGTACTTGCGCACATAAAGGGAGCATGATGTGCCTTACATTTCATGCTTTAGGCTAATGTTACTCAGAGGGTATTCCTGTGCTGAGAAGACCATGCGTGTGCATACCGTGTACTTAATGTACTTGCGCACATAAAGGGAGCATGATGGGCTTTCTACGTAGGGTTAGTCAGAACCGTGTAAGTACAATTAATCAATCAAATATCAATCTCGTAATCAATCTCATTTATCAATCAATGTATTTGCGCACATTTAGGGAGCATGATGTGCCTCATATGTCACGCATGCACGGTTTCGGCCATGTAAAAGAGCATGATGGCCAGATTCGTCATGCGCGCATGGTTTTAGCCAAGAAGTGAGCAAAAGATGTGCCTCACATATGACGTCCTCACATATGACGTCCTCACATATGACGTCCTCACATATGACGTCCTCACATATGACGTTCGCACATATGACGTCCTCACATATGTCGTCCTCACATATGACGTTCGCACAGTGCTGGCCACCCTTATTGCGTTTTTGCAAAAGCACTTGGAGGGTAAGTCAATGACTTGAGGAGGGTAATCCTATGACTTGAGGAGGGTAAGTCAATGATTTGAGGAGGGTAATCCAATGACTTGAGGAGGGTAATCCAATGACTTGAGGAGGGTATTCCAATGACTTGAGAAGGGTACTCCAATGACTTGAGGAGGGTAATCCAATGATTTGAGGAGGGTAATGCAATGACTTGAGGAGGGTAATCCAATGACTTGAGGAGGGTAATCCAATGACTTGAGGAGGGTAAGTCAATGACTTGAGGAGGGTAATTCAATGACTTGAGGAGGGTAATTCAATGACTTGAGGAGGGTAAGTCAATGACTTGAGGAGGGTAATTCAATGACTTGAGGAGGGTAATCCAATGACTTGAGGAGGGTAAGTCAATGACTTGAGGAGGGTAAGTCAATGACTTGAGGAGGGTAATTCAATGACTTGAGGAGGGTAATTCAATGACTTGAGTAGGGTAAGTCAATGATTTGAGGAGGGTAATCCAATGATTTGAGGAGGGTAAGTCAATGATTTAAGGAGGGTAATCCAAAGACTTGAGTAGGGTAATCCAATGATTTGAGGAGGGTAATCCAATGACTTGAGGAGGGTAAGTCAATGACTTGAGGAGGGTAAGTCAATGATTTGAGGAGGGTAAGTCAATGATTTGAGTAGGGTAATCCAATGATTTGAGGAGGGTAATCCAATGATTTGAGGAGGGTAATCCAATGACTTAAGGAGGGTAATCCAATGACTTAAGGAGGGTAATCCAGTGACTTAAGGAGGGTAATCCAGTGACTTGAGGAGGGTAATCCAATGACTTGAGGAGGGTAATCCAATGACTTGAGGAGGGTAAGTCAATGACTTGAGGAGGGTAATTCAATGACTTGAGGAGGGTAATTCAATGATTTGAGGAGGGTAATTCAATGATTTGAGGAGGGTAAGTCAATGATTTGAGGAGGGTAATCCAATGATTTGAGGAGGGTAATCCAATGATTTGAGGAGGGTAATCCAATGACTTAAGGAGGGTAATCCAATGACTTAAGGAGGGTAATCCAATGACTTGAGGAGGGTAATCCAATGACTTGAGGAGGGTAAGTCAATGACTTGAGGAGGGTAAGTCAATGACTTGAGGAGGGTAATTCAATGACTTGAGGAGGGTAATCCAATGACTTGAGGAGGGTAATCCAATGACTTAAGGAGGGTAAGTCAATGATTTGAGGAGGGTAGTCCAATGACTCGAGGAGGGTAAGTCAATGCTCTCTGACTTGAGGAGGGTAAGTCAATGGACGGTTGGAGCAGTGCACATTTGGAGAAGTGCTGCTGTGCAATTGCGTCGACCTTTGCGCTCTGGCCGAGAGCAGAGCACTGAAGTGGTCGAGAGCAGAGCACTGGAGTGGTCGAGAGCAGAGCACTAGAGTGGTCGAGAGCAGAGCACTAGAGTGGTCGAGAGCAGAGCACTAGAGTGGTCGAGAGCAGAGCACTAGAGTGGTCGAGAGAAGAGCACTAGAGTGGCCAAGAGCAGAGCACTGGAGTGGTCGAGAGCAGAGCACTAGAGTGGTCGAGAGAACAGCACTAGAGTGGCCAAGAGCAGAGCACTAGAGTGGTCGAGAGCAGAGCACTAGAGTGGTCGAGAGAACAGCACTAGAGTGGCCAAGAGCAGAGCACTGGAGTGGTCGAGAGCAGAGCACTAGAGTGGCCAAGAGCAGAGCACTGGAGTGGTCGAGAGCAGAGCACTAGAGTGGTCGAGAGCAGAGCACTAGATGGTCGAGAGCAGAGCACAAGAGTGGTCGAGAGCAGAGCACTAGAGTGGTCGAGAGCAGAGCACTAGAGTGGTCGAGAGCAGAGCACTAGAGTGGTCGAGAGCAGAGCACTATAACTTGTCATTGGGTTTAGGCTGGAGCGGCGTACAATTCAACACAGCCACATCTTATGACTCACCACACATCGTACGGTTCAACACACGAGCATTGTGTCAGCTAAGATATCAATGTTTGCCTTCCCTGTGCTTCCACTAAGCGTATATTCCCAGTGCATCCACTAAGCGTATATTCCCAGTGCATCCACTGAGCGTTTATTCCCAGTGCATGTCCTGTGCATTCACTGTGCGGATTCCTGTGTGCATCCACTCTGCGTATTGATACGCGGGTTCCTTTTGTGCATCCACTCTGCATATTAAATGCGTGGGTTCGTTTTGTGCATCCACTCTGCATATTAAATGCGCGGGTTCCTTTTGTGCATCCACTCTGCGTATTAAATGCGCGGGTTCCTTTTGTGCATCCACTCTGCATTCCCTGTGATCCACTGTGCACTAGAAACAGATAAACATGTGCACCCTCTGTGCATAAAAACAGATTAAAATGTGCATCCACTGTGCACTAGAAACAGATTAAAATGTGCGGGCAGTGAAAACACTCCTTACCTTAATTCAAGAGCAGGACTCTCTTTGCCCTTTATTCACCTTTGAATAGCGTCAGCCAGAATGATACGGTGTGTGTACAAACGTACGGTATTCGCATCACCGCGTACCGCACACATTTTTGACCCCCTCGCGGTGTGTCGCGAGCACTAAAGGTAACTAAAATACAAAGGCCTCGTGAAGCTCGCATTGGGCAAAATATTAATTTTTGTTAGATGAGCAGGAAGGGGCCGGAAAGGCCTCCCAGGCTTGTTGTGGGCGACTTCTTCAAGCCCAGGAACCGGACAGCAAGTCAGAAGGCGGGTTGGAGAGGACAGGGCAGAAAAGCAGGAGGGTTCTTTGGGGAGGAGCAGCAAATTGATCGGGTGCCTTCCTTCACATGCACATATGCGCGCACGCACACGCATGCACACGCGCGCACACAAGCATGCTGATGCATACACGCACACACGCACATGCCTGTGCCTACGTATGTACGCACATGCGCACGCATGCACATGCGCGCACACAAGCATGCTCACACGCGTGCATACGCGTGCACAGGCATACACAAACACACGCGCATGCCTGTGCATGCACACACATCCACACGCGCACACAAGCATGCTCACACGCGTGCATACACGTACACAGGCATACACGGACACACGCGCATGCCTGTGCACGCACACACATCCACACGCGCACACAAGCATGCTCACACGCGTGCATCCACGTACACATGCAGCTCAAAGTGCCATAAGGCTACCTAAGATGCATACACACACATGCACATAGATTAAGGCAAACACACACACACGCCCCTTACAAACTTACCAGTGGCACGCCTTTTCTTTTCTTCATCATCCTCAAGCTCTGTGACTTCTGCCTCAGCCGCACTCTGAACACCCTCGACCTGCATACAGGTGTTAATATATGTGTTAAGTGTGTGTATGTGTGTTAAGAGTGTGTGTGTGTGCGTGTGCGTGTATGTGCGTGTGTACACTCAATGACTGGCCTATTTCATCTTAGACAATCTTTTTGGTGCTAGCTCCGATGACAACCGACCTTCGTCCTCGAGAACAAAATCACTCAGAAGTGCATCCCACAAACAGATACCCCATCCACCGACTTGCTTGCGCAACAAAGATCCCCCCCCCCAACCCACACACTCACACGGACATGCATACACAAGTGCACACCTTTTTCTTGGCGCCCTCCACACAGATGTACTCCGTGCGCTTGGGGTCAGTTTGAATGGTTATGATGCAGCCACAGTGGTGGCGCATGGCAAACTGCCAGATCTTCGTGCTGTAGTACTGGCCGATGCACTTCTTCTCAGCATTAAAGCGCACACCTGCATGTTTAATGCACATGCGTTGTGTGTGTGCGTGCATGTGTGTATGTGTGTGTATGTGTGTGTGAGTGTGTGTGTATGTGTGCGTATGTGTGTTACGTGTGTGTGTGTATGTGTGTGTATGTGTGTGTATGTGTGTGTATGTGTGTGTTCGTGTGTGTACGTGTGTGTTCGTGTGTGTGTGTGCGTGTGCATGTGTGTGTATGTGTGTGTGTGTGTGTGTGTGTGTGTGTGTGTGTGTGTGTGTGAGTGTGAGTGTGAGTGAGAAGGAGACCATCCGAGGAGGAGGACGCGCACCTTGAGCAATCATGGCGTTGCATTTGGTGCAGAAAATGTGGTAGGGCACCTCAAACCGGATGACAAGGATGCCCTGGTCCAGCTTGCTGGCCCGCTCACGCAGGGGGTGAGAGTTGTGGTACTGTGGTGTACACGTGTTTTTGTTTCGACACGTTCCAATTTCAACCAACGTTGCCCATTACGTACCTTGTTGAGAGACTTGTGGACATCAGGATTGAAGTCAGGAGGGTGGTAGAAACCATCTGCCTGGACAGCAGCAAGACTGGACATGCCGCAGTAACGTTTTCAAATTTGAATTCAACTTTTGAGCTTGTCGTAAATTATAATTATAATAATGCAAAAATTACATTACAAGCAAAATTCAACCGAGCACGCCAACAATACAAAGGTGGAGCATCAAAAATCATTAATTTGCGGTGCATTCACTCCACGTCTCTCGAAAATACCCAAATTTTCCCTTACAAGAACAGGTCGGCCTGTTCTCTCCTTGCATGGTCGTCATACTTGGGTTCTACACGCACGTATTGGATTGGGTCAGTGGTGTAGGTCAGGCGCTCATGCCGCTAACCGACAACCGTTGAATCTAGTCGTTTTATGAGGCACGCACGTATGAAGCGCGTGTTCACTGGCGGGTGCTCTATCTGTGCGAAATCTCTTGGCTGAAATTTTCGGTCGTAGCGCTAGCCAGAATCGCCAGTTGACTGCCAGAACAGCACGACCTTGCCCGATTCTGGTGGATCTGAATGCTGTTCAGGGTCTTTTTATCTTGATCTGAGCGGCACTGGCTGAATTTGTGCTAGTTAGGACAGCAAATATATATTTGAGCTGTTCCTGTAATCCTGATAACGGGCAAATCAGTATGTTCAGTTCGACTGGAGGGCAAGCCCCCTGCCTCACTTTCCAAACAATCTTTTGGTTCCAACGATCAACATTCTTGGTAGAACATGTTCCTGTACAGACCCATGTTCCTGAACAGACCCAAACACAACAACAATGTTTGCCATTTTGGGCATCCCACAAAATCCGATACAAGAGGCTTGAGTGTTCCGTTGAGCCTGGCAAACTGAAGGCTTTATTATTTATTGAATCTCAGGTTGTTACGTGGATATATGTGTCGCACGAACTACAGAAGTGACATCTGTCGGATTACCCTTTTAAGCAATGTTTCATAGGCTGGAAGTTAAAAGCCTTTTAAACTTTTAATAAAAGGTGATGAAAATGCAACGTTTGGGTTGCAGTTAGGAATTATCTGAGTTGGTTATTCATCCTTGCCTTTTGAGCACTGAACCTGCCAGGTTCGAGGCTTATTATATTAATTAGTGTTTGTAATATCACTCGGTCACTCGCTAATGGTTGGGGCTGAGGGCCTCTGAACCGCCAGCTGTGTAGTTGGCTTGGCAGCGAACTCGCCCACTCGGTGGTGCTCCTAGGTGAGAGACCACCAATAACATTGCAGAAAATGTGAATGGTTGTAAAATTCTTTGAGAGTAAGAGTGAAAACAAGAAAGGATTTTCTATTGGGGCAGCAGAAGGCTGTAGGATGTCCGTTTCATGACAATATTTTGCCGATTGCTAAGTAAAGCATGAAGACTACAGCACATATGGCGTACAAATGCCCCTCCCCCGCCCTTTTCTGGTGCCACAGGCTGATTATTACCAAGCGACGTTGGTCGGTCAATCATGCTCAGGGGTGGGTAGCGATGCAGAAGATTGGCGAAACGAAAAGTTTTACGTAAAAGGGGCACTACATGTAAGGTGCGCCGGCAGGTAAACGAACCTGCAGACTACTACCACCACACGTAATAACGCATACGCGTTGCTAATAAAGTAGGAAGAATTGTTGTCGACCTGCCACCCCGCATGTGAACAATGGCCAGGCGCACAAAATTGAGTAGTGCGTGGCTCTGAAAACTCCATGGACGGGTTATATATATATAGAGAGAGAGAGAGAGAGAGAGAGAGAGAGAGAGAGAGAGAGAGAGAGAGAGAGAGAGAGAGAGAGAGAGAGAGAGAGAGAGAGTGAAGAATCATCCTAGGGTTTTGGGCGGTACCGTGCCGTTTCAGTTGGCACTGTAACCTTCATCGTGAAAATTTCCAAACCTGACCTATGCTGTGAGACTCGTGATTTAACACTTGTAACAGACTGCCTTGTTGCTGTCCACCTCGACGAAACTCAAGCTTGCACATGGCACAAATGCAATCAACCACACGTGGCCGTAGTGCGCGGCATGTGTGCATCATCGAATTGAATATAAAAGAGTGGAATCACCTGGGCTGCATTTGTTTTGGATGTAAACCTAAACTGAAAAGAGTCCACCCCACATTTTTAATATACTTTCACCCCCCAAACAACTCTCCCACCCTTCCACCATGTCCATCATGATGAAGTCCGCCTCCGTGGCACCCGCTGCCACCCGAACCTCCAGCGTGAAGGTGCAGGCCTCCCTGCGCCCCGCCGTGCGCGCTGCCCCCAAGGCCGCTGCCCCCGCCCCTCGCGCCAACCAGATGATGGTCTGGCAGCCAGTGAACAACAAGTCAGTACGAGGAGGATGGGGTGTGAAATTTCGTCCGTAATGCCTGCTCAGCAAGCTTCCTTCACGATGACCCTGGGTAGAGCCTGTTTGCAGCCCATTCTTCCTCCATTGCCCTCATCGCTCTTCTTCACGTTGATGCACCCACACGCAGGCAGTTCGAGACCTTCTCCTACCTGCCCCCCCTGACCGCCGACCAGATTGCCAAGCAGGTGGACTACATCGTGGCCAACGGCTGGACTCCTTGCCTGGAGTTCGCTGAGGAGAACCAGGCCTACGTGTCCAGCGAGAGCACCGTGCGATTCGGTGCCGTGTCCGCGGTGAGTGCATTTGAGGGGTAGGCACTTACTTCTTCCTCCTCCAAGAAGGAGCAGGGAACCAGTCTCCTCCTGCCCATTGCTTGCACAAGCTGGACTGTGTGTTCTGCAGTGTAGCAACAAGCAGCCGGGTGTTGTATTGCATTGTGAGACTCCCTTCTGCCCTCCTGTGCCTGCAATGGTGGCGCTTCCTGAAACGAGCGATGAAAGAGCGTGAGCGTGAGCGTGAGCGTGCCCCTACGAGCAATACATGCTCACAATGTCCTGCTTTAGTGAGACTGAAGAGCGCCTGCGTGTTTGGTCTAGCCCCAAGAGTTACACAACAACCTCTCGGTCTGACGCGGACGGGAATTTCACGCTGCCGAAACTGCCGAACCCCAAAATGATTATCAGGACCGCCACTGACGTGCTTGTTTGTATCTGTGCTGCCTCCTCTGCAGAACTACTTCGACAACAGGTACTGGACCATGTGGAAGCTGCCCATGTTCGGTTGCCAGGACCCCAGCCAGGTGCTGGGCGAGATCTCCAAGTGCTCCAGGGCCTTCCCCGAGTCCTACCAGCGTCTGGTGAGTGGTGCCTGAGGGGTGTGAGGCTTGAGGACAGGGCAAGTTCACCTGAGATGTCCTGGAAGTTTAGGCACAGTGGCGGTCCGCTTGCGCACACTGGTCCGCTGAAGCACATTGGTCAATTCCAGTACACGGCTGCTGCTTGTCCATATGATCACTCAAAATGACGCCAATAATGTTTCAGGAGCAACAGAGCTTCTGAATGCTCTGCCTCAGCTGCATCTGCGATGTGTGGATTTGTGTTGCTGGCGTGCTGAAACAAACCTTGCTTTGCTGTTGTTATGCTCTTCTGCTTGCGATTGCCACTTCTCTTTTTCCTCTCAAAGTACTGACAAAAAAAGGTGGTCAGCTGTATAATCATTTAGGAACACTTGTGCTGCTCTGCAGACCAGTCTTGCAAGCTGAGTGTTCGGAGTTCGGGGGGGGGGGTGCATGTTGTCCGTCATGCGGTGAAGATTTGAAAGGTCATATCTGGTTGCTGCCTGGAGGTCGAGTACGTGTGCATTGTATGCACTCAATGTACAGCCCGCTTTTTAAGGCGGCTCATATTAATGCAGTAGGTGCATCCTATGTGTATTTTGTCTGAGTTTTTGAAGAACATCAAAAACAAAGGAAAAATACACACAGGATGTACTTACTGCATTAATTTGAGCCGCCTGCTTGCACTGTAAAGATGCAACCTTTGCAAATGTCCCAAGTCGTTTTTGCACTGGGAAATAGAAATCTGCGCTCAGCAGGGGCTTCATCGTTGGTTGCGAGTGAACTGTATCTGTGGTACAAGCAGAAAGGGATTATCATGCATCATTGCTTCACTAATTAAGAAGTGATAGCTCAGGTTCTTTCCACAGAGTATTGTTCAAAGAATCGGATGAGCTGTCTGTTTTAGCCCTGCTAGATCCTTTGGAACCATTAACCTGTCCAGCGTGTTCATAGGAACAGAAAGTTGAGATAATTGTGTTGTTATGAGGTTCAGCGCCTGTTCAATTAATTTTGTGGGTAGCATGTTTTAAGATATCACTGCACTAAGCAAAATTGTATCTTTGGGCAAATACTCTTACTCAAGTACCTCTGTGTGCCGAGCCTTTCCATATGATGCATTGCAGCCAAAATGCTGTACTAAGTGTCTGACCCCACAGAAATTGGCTTTTGTCATTCGTAGTACTTGTGGAGTTCTTTAGTCCTGGCACCTGAACGCTCATACCCCTCCTCATCATGTTAGGTGTGTCAATTCCAATGGTGTTCCCCTCGCTTTTCTTTGCAGCTTGTGATGTGACGCTAACGGGGATGCAAGTTTTTTTGTTCGTGGGTTGGACATGCATGCCTGTCTAACAACTCAATTTCTTTAAATTAAATACATTCAGAATGGGAAGGCTGCCCAATTAAAGGAGGAATAAAAAATCACTGTGCCGCTACTAGACATAAGGTCCTTCGTTTTTCGTTTGCAGGTCGCCTTCGACAACAAGAAGCAGGTGCAGGTTATCTCCTTCTTGGTGCAGCGCCCACGTAACGCCACTGACTACTGCCCCATCCAGGACCGATCCGTCTCCGGCAACTAAGCTTTCTTTTTCTTTACTTAGTTTTTGGGGGGTGATAGCTAGTACCTGAGCCATTCATGTCATGAGGTTCAAAAACAACTCAGTCTGTTCTGGTTTGACATCCAATCGTTGTAACCAGATCTCGCTGTTCCTAGACCAAGTGGCGACGTAGTTTGGCTGATGGCTGGTCTTGGCTGATCAAGCCCTACACGAAGGAAATTAAGAAGTGTTTACAGAGTTTCTTACAGATGAAAGGTTACAATGGGGGGTGACCTTCAGCCAGGTAGTTTGGCTGATCGGCTGTTTCTTACAGATTAAGGGTTACAAGGATGGCCTACAGCCCGAGTCTCTGGCTGATGGCGAATTGGCTGGTGAAACAAAATCAACCAGTGTCGAAAATTGAAACTAAATCTGACACAAACTTGAGGAGTCTGTATGAGTCTTGATTCAGAAATGCATTGATCTCAAAATCAGTGATACTGTTGACAAGTTAAGAATAAATTCAGAGCTTGAAGGAGCAAACACACGCAGTCTTAAACATTCTTTCAAAAAGGTCTGTATCTCATGCGCAGCTCGCACACTTCAGCACACTTTTAAAAGAAAAGCACATGCTTCTCATCTTGAACTTCTCCACACTCACATTTATCACAAATGCTAGAACCACCATGCCATTTGCAAGACTCCACTTCCAAATGGTGTGCACGCAATT
>Ga0307942_1001621_pt1 | contig 18043 bp, 25 predicted proteins | sample OrgLakmetagen175_FD_201846 | JGI IMG/M metagenome (GOLD analysis project Ga0307942, IMG submission 201846) | Saline water microbial communities from Organic Lake, Antarctica - #175 | ecosystem: Environmental > Aquatic > Non-marine Saline and Alkaline > Saline | place: Antarctica: Organic Lake... | reverse complement strand
CATACAGCAGATTGAACAACTGAGCAATGTAAGGCGCTAAGACGTTAACACGCTCACTACCACGCCCATCAGGCTTTGGCCAAACCACTACAGCATTCTTAATAAAGGAAGCAGCCACGCAATCAAAACCTGGGGAAGCACGTCCGTTCATCTTTCCTATTTGCTCAGCCACCAAGGCAAGCATGGTATTGCTATTAGGGGGATTAATAGTGTCAGGAGCAGGCATCTAATCATTCTGAGCGCCTTGTTGTAGCAGAACTTCTGGGGGGGTGTGGTTACGTTTAAGCGGCACGCACCACCATGTCTCTAGCTGGTAAGCCACTCCCCACCCCCAGACCTCGCAGTCGCACACCTCTTGCTGCTGATGGACGGAAATGCCGATTCAGGTAAGCATTCCAAGCTGGTTGCGTCAGTGGCGTTGGCTGCGTGCATTTAGGCTGACGTAGCATAGCGTGTAGCTCAGGGTTTTTGTTGAATAACTTGTCCAGAAAGGCAGCCTTCTGGTACTTAGTATACGCACGCTTAGCTCGTCTTGTTTGCACACGGTACTCTTTTTTAGCAAACTTGCACGCATGTACAGCCTGATTATCCTGCACCGCTGTCCTAAACAAACGTCGCTTCTCTTTGCAATGGGCGTCAAACCAAGGCGGGTCGCACACTCTATTTTTACCACACAAAGGAGCACAGACACTGATTTGTTTACCCATACCCACTCTGAAATCGCTAGCAGCATGCACAATCATAGAACGTAGGCAGAAGCACGCTTTCTCATGATCCCTCTTCTCAAGTGCCACTTGAGCAAATTGGTCTTGCATCACTGTACTGTCTGCCAAGACTTCGCCATAAATCCCAGCACGCTCTGGGTTCCATTTTAAAACAAAATTGGTACCACATCCCCCAGAGCTACACACATGCGCAGTTTGCAATATCCAGTCAGCATTAAAGCTCACGTCATCAACACGAAAGACCAAGCTCATCGTACAGTGATCACTTATGTGCCGCACTGGCGCAATGCGGGCACTCTGAGCAGCTCCATACACTTTACTCAGCAATGATAACATCGAGTGCCTAGAGCATTTAAGGGCAAGGAGCAAAAGTCTCACCAGCCCTGTAGAACCCTACTTCTACTACAGGCACAGGGCGGATTCTCTTCAACACTGTCAGCAGCCACTTCTGTTCAGATGTGGCTGCTGACAGTGTTGAGCTGACTGGGTTGTCCATCTCTTTGCCCCGTTGTAAGAAAGGAGTTGACCAGATCTGGCTCGCGTACATGCTAGCAGGAATTGCATAGGTTTTGAGAAGCCAGAGGTGCAGGTCAAGGGATGTATTCTGACGCTGGGGGAAATAATTTGGATGACGTGCAGCCTGTTTAACAAGACAAGATGTCATGCCCAACCAGTGGCAGCGACGAATCGTGTGACAGAGCAATTAGGTAACAAAGACCATAGGAGGTGGATTTAAGGCCACAGAGCTGAATAATAATCCGTTTTATCATGAATTGACGCTATATTCAGTGGCTTATCACACAAACAGTCATTACCAAGGTGCGTAGCAGCAAATTGTTGTGCCAGACGGTGTTCTGTTAATTTGCCCACTTGCTTGCAGTGCTGGAAAACAAAATTGTCGGCAAGTCTGTCGTAGTAACTTTGAAATCACCGTCACTGCAAAGCATTAGACTCAGCACAACAACCAATTCACACAAATCGTCACTGCCAACAATTGGGCGTGTCATGTCTCTGCCAGAGGTCACTCACGGTGTGCAAGAGTGTGGAAATATAAAACTGTGCAGGCAGCAAGGAGACGGTTCCAGGCACTGTCACACAATAAAAAGTATTCCCCCAGAGGAGAACAAGTTTCCATACAACAGCTGCTTGCAGCTGAGAAACCAAAGCACTTCAACAGGCCTCGTCCGGAAGTGTGCAGGTGTTATCTATTCCGCTGGAATAAGAACGAGTTCCCCGTCCTCCCTCGTCCTATTCTAAAGTTGTTGTCCAAGTAGGTTGTGTACCTGTGGATCACACCGATGCGCAAGTGGTTTGCAACCAATGATGCGTTGACTATGATGCGATGGATCGTGTGATACTTTGACACAACAACATGATTTTTATTCCTGTAGATATTTCCTTCTCACCATTCAGCTCCCCCCCTCTCTTCATCTTGGCTTCCCAGCGAAAGGAGGGCCTGTAGTATGCGTGTGTGATGTGTGCGCATGTTTGTGTCTGTGTGTACAAATTGTGTGGTGAATGCCAGCACGCGTGTGTATTTTGTGGTGGTATGGAGATCGCTCATATTACTCAACAACGCCAGTTTGGAAGGCGGAACTGAAAGAAAGATACAAAACACACCTCGGGTAGCCATGAGGGGAAGGGCACGCCAAAAAGGCCCACAGGCTTGATCTTGAAGCGCTCAAAGATGACCTTCACGCCTTGCCCTGCTTTTGCTCCTGCCATGCTCATGTTGCTTTTGCCTGTATGTTTATGTGTGTGTATGTGTATGTGCGGTACTTTGTTCCTGCTGTGTTCATGTTGCTTTTCCCAGCATCCTTACATGTGTGTGTACTTTGCTCCTGCAATGCTCATGTTGCTCTTGCCTGTCTTTTCGTGTGTGTGTGTGTGTGTGCCTTTCTTTGGTCATCTTACTGCAAGGTACGTACATGCTCACCAATTGTTTTTAGGGTTAAGCGCTCACCCATCCTCATAAACACGCACACCCCCACCCACATACACCCCACCCCCCCCCACCCCCACCCACAAACCCACACATAGCTCACCCGGAAGCCACTTTCCGACTAAAGACACACTCCAAGTCCCTAGTGGCCCAAGACCAAACTCTGCTTCATTGCTGGCTTGGATAGACCCTGCACAATTCGGCACGTGTGTTCTGTTTGTGCGCGCACTGTATTTTCAAGGGCGTGAATGTGCTTATGTATTTGCGGAAGTTTGTGTACAGGGAGGGGGTCTCTCTGTCTCTCTCTCTCTCTCTCTCTGTCTCTCTCTCTCTCTCTCTCTCTCTCTCTTTCTCTCTCTCTCTCTCTCTCTCTCTCTCTCTCTCTCGATTTATAGTAACTGTTTCATTAACAATTGTTTGGATAGCGCAACAGTGAGAAAGTGACATTGAACATGATTTAGGGTAACATGCACGTTATATGTGGGGTACGAGTAACCACGTGGTTTGCGTGTGTGGGTGTGGGTGTGGGCGTGGAGTAGCTTGTTTTTTTTAATGTTTAGATATCTACTGCTTTGATTTTGACAAGCATATTTATTATTTATGCTTGCCTGCATTGAGCCAGGGTGTACAGTTAAAGCCGACGGCTGGCTAATCAGCACGGCTGTCAGTTACATGCAGATGCCATCAGTGGTGGCAGCAAGAAAACTAAGAGATATTACAGCAAGTTTTGTTGCAATTTTTGTTAGCTGCTTTTCTAAAACAGCCTTGACTGCAGATGTCGGTCACGAAGCCCACCCACACCCTGATCTGTGGCTTCTTTATTCACAAACAAGCAGAGAAGGGTCAAACAAGAAGTTTTGTGCAATTGTTGCAAGTTTTCTGTGCCTACAGGCATGATTTTGGTGAATACAAACGATTGCAAGAATGTGCCCTGTTGCATCAATTGTTTACACACACAAATACACACATACGTACACAAGTGCACACACAAGTACACACAAGTACACAAGTGCACACACAAGTACACACAATTACACAAGTGCACACACAAGTACACACATACACACGTACACATGCACAGACACATACACACACAAGCACACCCATGCATTATTGTGCAGATGAGCATGTACATTGAGGCATGCGAGAGCGGGTCTTTGTTCCAGGGCTTGCTTGAGGATGAGCTCCACCTGTACGTTACAACTGCTGCAAATGCAAATGAATCCTCGTGGGGCACGTACTGTCCAGGTGTGCATGTGTGATAACATTTTCCCCTTACGTCCAATAGCCACAGATGATGATGGAGGTGCTGTCGAATGAGTGTGTGTGCTTGTGTGTGCTGGCTGATACGCGTGAGAGTTTATTAGATACCTAACCAACAATTGCAGAGCAAGAAGTCTTCGGCCTGCTCCCTGTCTTCTTTGGTGATCATTGCCTCTTTGATGCACAGCTTTTCCCTACATATATTTCATGAGATAGCAATGGTGATTCACATTTTCCTGTGCATTTCTGTGCATGATATGCGACTGCGCAGGCCTCAACACAGGGAAGGCGCCCCTTCATACATGGAGCTACGGCAACGGCAGCAAAGAGATGGATACGTGCATGGGGGATTTGTTCTCTGTGTCATGGATGGAAGATAGTGAAGCTGAAGACCCACAAAAGGAGACGCTGCGGGTAAGCACATTGATTGTGAAATTTACCAGAGGTGGTCATCTGAGGCCCCAAATGGGGGTGTTTTTGAAATATGAATTGAGTACTGGTCCCCAGCTGGCTACATTTAAGCTCAGGACCCAGAGGTAGCTGATAGCACCTGAGCTTGATTGTAGCCAGCTAGGGGACCAATGTCTAATTTTGCGCGGCGTGGATTCAACTTTTCACCGCTAATCCGCCATATATCACCACCTACTCATCCAATTTCTAGCTCAATGGTGTTTTTTTATAAATAAATATCATTGCAACAAAAATGGAGTGAAACGCTGAAGTGGTTGGTGATCTAGGCCAACATATGCTGTTTTCCCATGGAAAGCCACTCTATTAGGGTTCTGGTTGTCAGCGTGGGCTTTCAGCCCAGCCAAATTGCACACATATCAACCCACATAAATCCAAGCACATTCTCGTGTAACTCATAACTCCAGCTTTAATTTAAAGCAAAAATGGTCCCAATCGAATAAAGGAGCAGTGAATGGCCGGCTTCTGAGTGCAAAAAAGGCACATATTTGGACGTTTCTCCAGTTGACCCCCTCTAGAATTTTACTGCTGATTGATTTTGAAGTTTACTGCATAGGGCTGTTCCTGGGTGACTTCATGTGCAGATTGCGGTGCCACATTCAGCGTGCAGGTGCCTGCCCCCCCCCACACACACATACACACCCACATATTTACAAGCACCATCACATTTATGCAATTACAATTGCTGGTGCACCCTGGCACTGTGGTACTCCATAGCAGCGAGCCACTTTGGTTTCATGTGTTGTGCTGCGTTCCCGTTGCTGCAGGCGCAATATGAGCACGTCCGACTCAGGACTTCCAACAACAACACCTACGAAATGGTAAGAGAGGACGCTAACATTGGCAGCCAGGTAAAACAGCAATCCAGCTGCATTGATTTTCATGCATTGTCCTTATGCGCAGTTCAAGAGCACCCTGCATTCTATGTGTCCACACGCAGACATGTGCCTGTGTTGTCAAGAGCAGTTAAATGTTGTTGGGGTCTTTGCAAGGCAGTCACGGTAACTGGTGTGTTCAGGGCAGCCATGCTAAGCCCTTTCCTGCGCTTGCTTGCACAGGGCTCTCATGTTCAACGCTTTGGGCAGATCAAAACCATGGAGTTAGAGCACGTTGCGGATTTTATTGGGTTCCCTACTAGAGGTGAAACGGCAGGAGCAGCGCAAATGCCCCCTTGCTGATTCCCCAAGTGTTTCCCCAGTCTGTGTACCGTGACAGAACATGAAGAAAGTGCCTCTCTTGCTCTTTTCATGCCATCCTTTTTCCCCTCAGTTTTAAGTTGAGCATCGTTTTTGCAGTTTTGTAGCTATTGTGAGGCGCAAGGTCATTCACCCGCCACGAGGTTTCAAGGGTTTAGCCAGCAAAGCCCCAAAGACCTTGCTCTTTAGTTATCTACTCTTCTGCACTGCCTTGTCTCATTTGACAAACGCATGGGTTTCAGTACCAATCTCCTTTGACATGCAGAGAGGCCCAGTCAGGCTAAGCCAGGCTCCGTAATGGGACCCCAGCAACACAGCAGCGTGCCTCAAAGGGATGCAGATCTGCTTCCGTTGCGCATCGCGATCCTGAGGGCCAACAGCTTGGAGGCCAAGCAAAAAGCTGAGGTACGCTTCTGTACTATTTATTGCTACAGCCACGAATTGTGATATGTGTTAGCAGCACAGCGTCTTGTTGTATGGCATCTTGAATGACCTGCAATCAAATACAAAGACTTATACGGATGTGCCTGCACGCTAAAGAGGATCTGGCAGCTGTGAGCATCAGACACGCTCGTAGTCACGCACTCACACACACGTACAGGGGGAGCTGGCGGCTGTGGTGGCCTCACGTTCCCAGGCCGATGCCAACGCTGAGCAGCTTGCTTACCAACTCCTCGTCGAGCCAGAGATTTCAGACCTGCTGGTTCAAAACCATGGATGGGCGCCAAGTTCTGTGTTCAGCACTGTTGGTAAGATGCTGAAAACTGCATGTTGAGTACGTCTTAATGGTCATGCACGCTTTTGGTCCATGCAGCATTCTACGTTGTAAAGCATGTGTCCTTCTTTGCCATACGCTGGCTTCTGAGTGCTTCTCAACTCATTTCATTATATCCACACTATTCCACAAACAAACGACAAGAAATCTACGCAGGCATGGATAGTGAATGAGGAAAGAATGCCATACTGACCTGATAGAAACCCTGCACCAGTTTTTTCCCGCTCGCACCAAAACGCTGGTTCCCCTATGACCAGAGTGTCTTTTCTCGCTTTTTTCTTGCACTGAAAGGCAACAAGTTTGACATTCACTCATTCACTCACAGAGCAGCATGTTGCTTCAAGCGTGCAATGCCATCGCACAAGCATCTCAAACCATGGCTTGGCATTGGGCCCTTGGCTGCACAGCAATCCCTTGACACAAGCTCAAGCTGTGAGGACATAACCTAGGATATGGATACAAAGATGCTCTTGATCAAGTATCCTGACAAAACTCATCCCAGCTCACATACCTGATTCACTTGCAGGCTCTTCTAGCGGTGCAGGCAGACCCCTCTCCGAATATGTAGCACTGCTCGTCACAGGGACACCCGGGAAGCTGAACGGCCGAGGTCCCAACGCCCCCCTGGTTGATTCCTGGTCCTGCCTCAGAGAGATGGAGGCTGCCTGGTCACTTTCATATGGACCCTTTGACCAGTACAGCATGCGTCATATGCGCTTGCTGGCCAATCTGTGCAACTCGGTGAGGTGTATATATTGGCTGAACAAAGGGTGTGGGGTCTTAGCTACATTTTGCATGCTAATGAAAGAGCTGTGGGCTCAATTCCAATACCAACAGATGTGTGTTGCCATTTGGTAATAAGAGCCGGGTGACCACGATTTCAGTTGCATTCTTTCACAAGTGTTACGGACGCAACCTTGTTTTGACCCATACCGAACTTGTGCTCTCGTTTTACCCTTTAAAACTTTTGCACTGCCGTCACGCTCATGCAGGGCCTGAACCAACACGCAGTACTCATGGTGACTACTCCTGGGATAGATCGCAGAGTAGCACAGTCGTGAATGTATAGTATGATGTCCAACCGCTCCTTTCTTGGCGACTGCACCCATTTGTATATTGCATGAGGGAGCTCTGCATTAGCGCGATGTTCGATTACCTGGTGTATATTAGAATGGTTTTCATCCATATCTCTTCTGAGGGTTCCTGTATACTAATACTGGTGTTTTTGCATTGTACCCAGTTCTTGCTTGTTCACATGCATGTTGATAGGTTCTAGGTTGTCAACTTCATCAACCTGGGTCAACAACTTGGCGAGCTATCAATTTTGAGAAGCTAAATTCAATTTGCTTAAACGATGTATAGTGCTTGATGCTTAGTGTTGTATTTCGTTGGTATTTGCGTGTGGAGGATGCTAGTGTTGCTTGCTAATGATTACAATGATTACAATGGGGGGGGACCTTCAGCCAGGTTGTTTGGCTGATCGGCTGCTGACTGGTCTCGGCCAGTCACAAATAAATTCATAAGCTCAGAAAGAAAAAGATAAGTCCATTGTTCTGCTGAGAAATAAGGAAATCATGAACAAGTTGGTTGTTGACCTGTTGCAGCAAAAAGGGTTGGGCTGCTGAAAAGTCCCCAAAAAAGGTGTAAACAGAAAGGAACAGCTTGCTTGCTTGCTTGCTAAGAACAAGATACTCGGATTGCCTGACAACTGTTCGGTATTGAACATGAAAACAGGATTGATGATTGTCAGACATGTATTCTCAAATAACTTTGGCCCCTGTAAGGGGTAGCTAAGCAGCACTTGAGCCTCTGGATCACTTACTTAAGTTACAAGGTTTACAAGAAAAAGGTCTTCAGTCAATACGCTCGACTGCTGGCCTGCTCATAAAAAGCAATTTGTTAATGTAAGAAAAAATGGGATTTGTTGTTGTTCTGGTGCAAAAAGGCAAATACGTCCTGCACTCAAGTTACACTTCACTCAGTGACTGATGCCCTGGTTTAGATATTTGAACAGGCTGTATGGAATCGTTTGTCGGACATGAAACTGGATATTTCCCGCCCACTTTCTATATTGAAATTGCAGAGTAGAACTATGGTCACTCAGAACCTACCCAGGTTCTCTAAGACGAGCGGACGCCTACTTGCTCAGCGTAAAGCATCTATTATTGAGAATAAGCCAAGCTGTCACGACGAATAATGGTACCAGCTTGGATTGCAAGTACGGGCCATAAAGTGAAGGCTTAAGGCCAAAAGATTATTATGTGTTCTTTGCAGCAAGCACCGGCGAACTTGCATTCTCTGCATTGAAGGTACGCCATCCTCTTGTGCGTGTGTTTGTGTGTTCACTGATTATAGTAGAAACAAAAGGGAATGAACATTTCATTTTAATGTTCCTCTGAATGAACTTTAGAACTTCAACCTTATCGAATATGCCCAGCTGCTGGTACCGCCTAGGGTGTCTTCGACTAGTGTAAGCACTTACTTTTTTTTCTCCAGAGCCACCTAACTAGGTTGCTTTCATCTCGCGTCTTCCATTTCATTCTCAAAACCTAGGGATTACAATCATGCACACACTGCCATAGTATTCCAACTATTGGCCCCCTTTAGCAACGACCCGCTCACAATTAATACGGCTAGCAACAACATTACTGCTTACTGCTGGGCAATAAAATATGGAAAAATTGGATAAAAATGATACAATAGTTCATTGTTTCAGTCTGAAATGTGTGTTTTATACCCAACTGCAATTTTTATGGTGTTTTCTTCTCTGCCTCAAGCAAAGGCAAGGATCCCTGATCCATCCTGTCTCATTGCCTCTTGGCACTGACAAGGTTTGATTCGGTTTGAGGCTGCACGCCGCGCTCTGCCCTAATGCGCTGTACATCTGCCACAATTTCCTGCAGTTACAGCAAGGCAGTAGGCTAGCTGAATGGCATCATCATTACTAAATTGCACGAGGGTATTTCATTGAATTTTTGATGATCAGGTTGACGTCATCCTAACATTTGCTACAGCAGCTGCTGAAAGAAATCAGACCGTTGTGCACTCACATCATCACAAACTAGACTGCATTCACCATGTTTTGCTTGGTCAGGAGCACAGGGTTCAGCCAACTTCCTTGTAAGGCTTTGCCATTTTCCTCGATTCTGATTGTGTTGGGCCAGAACGTGACGTTCTGTGCACTGCTTTGCCAGACAACAACACGGAAAAACACAGCCAATCAACACCTACCTCCTTTCGCTCCTCCGTGGGTGGGGCTGGGGGAGGCGTGTATGCAGGAAAGGGCTGAAGGCCCACTCTCCATCTGTTGCGGTCAAGGCTTTGCTTCAGGAACAGGCGGGTGATCTCTGCCTGAGTCATTGGGCCCTCACGACCACGGCCGTCCTTGGCTTCGCATCGCCGCACCTCGTACGTCTTGCCCACACTCTGCATGTGTACAAGGATTTGTGTGTTTGTATGTGTGTTTGTGATATGCGCGTGCAGTTATATGTGTACATTGAAACGTGCATGATGAGATACGGTTGGTCGTTCAATGATGAGGACATTAAAAGACCTAGACATTTGGTTAATTGTTCTTTAGTAGTCGTTTTCAGGGCATTGATTGTGTTATATGGTGTGGCTGTAAAAACATCTCTTATGTATGGCTGCTTATTGTTTATACATTTGCTCTTTTTTTATTGGCTGTGCGCAGTTACAGGACATGATGCTAGATTGAACATGTCAAACCCATTGAGGACCTGCACAGACGTTGATGCCTACCACTTGATACACCACGACCGACATCGTCTTGATGACAACAGAAAGTTTGTACGTGCCAACACATAACCAAGCATGCACAGCCAAGAGCTCACTCACTCACTCACTCACTCACTCACTCACTCACTTACTCACTCACATACAAGCACAGGTACACACACATAAACACGCTGACAGGCACAGCCACAAACTCACGTCTGGCATGGCCAGTGCAGCCGTGATGAGCAGCCCCAGCTCATCACGACCGATGGCACCTGACATGGAGTCTCCCTGATCTGCTTCTAGTAGGAATGAGCCGCCTTCCTTGTTGTCAGTCATGCCTGCGTGTGATATGGACATAGAGCTTATGGGTAACGGCTGCATTTCTCGAACTATGCGTACTATTATGCCTGTGCAAGGAGTCATACTGGATGCATGTAATGGAGTGAGTAATTGCTCTTAGTTAATGTAGCTTACATCTGCTGGAGCAAGGGGATTTATAAAGGGCCAGGGATGTAAAAGCGACAAGTTAGGAGGGCTATCGAGAAACGCTTTTGTAGACTGCTGATCAGCGTCTTATGGTTGGGCGGAGCGGATGACAGAAAGTAACCCCGTGGACGTAAACGCAACAAGTATGAACAAACATTTTGCAACGATTGGAATCCTAAAGTACCATGTCCTACACACTCGCACACTTGCACACGTGCACATGAGCAGCTCACCTGTGCTGCGAATCACAGAGTACGGGTAGCCACTGGAGCGAACGGTGATCTCCCCGGCGTACTTGTGGTTCAGTGTAGACCCTGGATTCTGTTTACAAAGGGTGGTAGAGCACAGTCAGTGGACAGCTGCTTTGATTCTCTATCCGTGGAGTTGGTCGCTACGCATTGCAGGCAGCGGCGACTCACATAAATTTCGAGGATTATGCAAGTATTCCAAGTGCGCATCACACAGCCTTCGCGGATTCTATCCCTCCTCACAGAGCACTCCTTGTTTTAAGGCAGCCGCAACACATCCTTCTGAGCACAAACATGTCGGCAATCACCATACAAACTGTCGGCAGTGACCACAGGCCTCAGGAGCCTTACCAGTTGCACGATGGGAATCTGTTTCTTTCTCTTCTCCACGTCATTTGCGACGATTGCATTGCGTTCCACACCTGTGTGCACAATGGCATAATGATGGATGGCGTGGCACATGAGAGTGCTGAGTGAGCGTTGCTTTTGTGCCATCAAAATGGTAGCAGGCGCATCTCAGTGAAGTACCAGCAATTGAACGTAGATAATGAGTTATGGCCCTCTGAGGGGCTTACCCCCTGTAGCAGGCTAGCTTACCAGCCAGAGAAACTGAGGTCGCTATAAGATTTGGGGTATGTGATGAGGTGACAATGCGCACCAAATCATCTCAGCAGGACAGTGTGTTTGTGATCTTGCGTAGAAAAGAGTCCGGAGGGACGAACGTTGAGCACTAAAGCTCTCAGGAGCATTTATACAGAAAAGCTGTTGTGGCTGTTGCCAGCACTGCTGGGCATGATGCATTCAACTGCTTGCACTGCTGAGCGTGACAATGAGAGTCATGATTCATGGCGATACATCACCTGTGCACCGCTGAGCAGTCACGGCAATGAGTTACCTGCACTGCTGAGCATGACAATCTGTGGCCTTGGAGCACGGAAGGCACGCACACCGCCTTCGAGAAGCAGCTGGAAGGGCCCTGGCCTGTGCACACAATCAACAATCAACACACAGAAGATTGATTGTACGGCACACGATTACGCAGCAAGCGGTGGCGTCTGCACAGTGACGAGGTAACTAGCAGGGGGCGGCACAGGACTCTACACAGTGATAAAAAACTAGCTGGGGGCGACAAAAAAAATTAGCAGGGGGTGTCGCCATCCAAAAAAGCCAACCAGGAGGATGATCATATAATTGTACGGCATTTGCACTCTTCTCTCCTCCATGGCTGATCGCCAGGAAACAGTACTTTTTGCCCGCCGGCTTTAACAAGCCTTGGTAGCAGCAACTGTACAGGCGCAGAGGGGAACAAGGCGGCTTACCTGTATGAAGGATTTGGCATTTTGTTGAACTCGAATCTGGATAAAACTGTGCCCAGTTTAACAATCTTGCTAGGGTCCAAGGGTGCACCTGAGTGCAATTGTGACCAGAAAGTAAAAGTGTGTGCACGTGTTTGTGTCAAGGTGGTCTGTGTGCCAGCAGAAGGGGTTAGGGGGCGGTCACACGCAAAAAATTCCACTTTTTTGGTTCGTCAAATTTCCATTTTGAAGGGGAAAAGTCAGCAGTCACACGTAACAATTTTTTGGATAACGATAATGTTTTTGCCCAGGGACCGGAAATTTTACCCTGCCCTGGTTATACGCAAAACAAACCAAAAAATTCACTTTTTTTCCACATTTACCCTCTGAGAGGCCCTTTACTTTAGCGCCCCAAACGTTGTATGTCGTGATTATTGTTGCTTGGCTGGCCATGATGCCACAGCTAATGCCTAACAGAAGTCTTTTGTAGACTTCTTTGATTGGGCCATGTCGACACTTCTGCCAGCTGTAGAGGGGAGTAACCCAATTGCCCAACTCGGGGCTTGCCTTGCCCTGGTGCATGCCCAAGGGCATGAGGGAAATGGCAGGAAGCCAAGGGGTGTCTGGAGTGGTCAAGAGGTGAGAGGCACACTTCCTGTCAGCAGCGTCAAGCGCAAGCATCACAAGTGACATGTGAATGAATTTCTTCTCTTCCCCCCTCCTCAAAGGGAAGCTAATCCTATAATTTTGGGAAAAGCAAGTGCTGGATGACTGGGCACGCATTGGGCAAACACAGCCCTACTGAGAGGCTATCCAATTCAGACAGGCCTTTTGCATGGGCAAGCTGGCCTTCAGAAACTTGTTGGAAAAGAACCGTGCCTCAACAGCCAAGCGAAAACGATCATGCGCAACGCCATTCCTGCTGCAAAGAGACTGGCTATCTTTTTGGACTGGGCTGGTTCTGGGTCTCCTCACCAGCACCTCGTCCACACATATGCACATATGACGTTAGCAAAGCAGCAGTTGTGCAACATTATTTATGATGTCGTTTTCATTCTGTGCAAAGAGTTTCAGACAGGCCTTTCACATGTGCCGAGCATGCTTCCTTTTTAGAGGGAGATGACCTCTTGCACGAGATTGATGAGTTCTCAGGCTTGTGCTACTTGCCATGCTGTGCTGGTGCGATGGATGGGACTTTTATTATACCGTAGGGACATGTACTCATTCCGCACCCCTCAAAAAAAGAGTTTATTTTTACCCTGTCCGCACCAATCTGCACCCCTTTCAATATATAATTTAGTGCTTGCCGCACCAATCCGCAGGGGCAAAATGCCCTCAGAACCGCAACAAGGGACTCAGAGGTTCAACTTCTGCCCTTCCTCTAAATGTTGCTGCTCACACTACTTGGCGGTTGGGGGGGGCTTGCAGAAGCTGGCCATCCCTGTCTGGACACGCCCCACAGGGGCTCTCGGGGGCTCTTTCCCACTCATGACCCGTCAAATACTCAAAAGTAGTTATTTCAATCCGCACCAATCTGCACCCCCTCAACTATTATATATTTCAGGGGGTGTGAGCTCGCCGCACCCCCCAAAAACATTATTTTTGCGGCGTGATATATTGTTCGTACGGTAATCGAGAAGCAAAGCGCTTGCAAAGAGCCAGCCTGGCTCTCCTCCCCAGCCTGGCTGCCCTCTACCACAATTTAGAGAGCCCCGGTCCTCTACAGGACACAGATGCCTCTGTGCATTGGGCACCACCTGCCTGCTTCTGCTTGTCTCCTCACTGCTTGCGTTTTGACTTGGCAGGAGCCTTGGGGGGGCCTTCCTTAGAGCCCTTAAAAAACATTACCGCCCTGACTACTACAACACAAAATTCACAACTATAAGATAGTTTGTATGTTTCAGGACACGTGGGAACATGTGGGGACCAGTTTCAACTTTTGGGGGGCAGGTCCCAAACGAAAACAATTACTGAAAGCCGGTCCCACACTGTTTCTAGGGTTTGACGGAAGACATTTTCATGAAGTTTGTCAGCGTGTGACCGCAAATATTTTTGTCAAAAGTAATTTTCCCCAAACCTAGAAAGTACGCAATTTTTTGCGTGTTACCACCCCCTTAGGGACAAGAGCTAGTGAATGTAAGGCACGTATACGATAAATTCGTGGAAACGTGTGCGTGTGTTAATTATGAAGTGCTCATTTGTGCGTATGTGTGTGTACAGATGTGTGTGTGTGTGTGCAAGCTCATATGCGTGTATGCATGCGTATGCTAGTATTTTGTTGTATAGGCTTAAGATAAACGACATGCTAAAAAGTGAAATTGAGGCAGCGTGGACCTGCCGATCAAAGTGAACATGAGGTAGCGTGGACCAAGCTGCTGATCAAATTGCTGAGCCTTGAGTAGCGACAAAGAATCTGCATCATGACACGCAGTTGCAAACCCACCATCAGGGTCTGACTGCGCACGCTTGACTGGCACAAAGTTGTGCCATGGCAGCATGACTTCCGACCACTCCCCATCCACAGTATCAAACGAGGCTTGGTACGTGGACTCCGGTGTATTCACTTGGTCCGTCTGCAACAGCACAAGCACAAAGCTGGCTGAGCTCCAACTTGCTTAAGATGTTAAGCAATCAGAAAGCGGGTTGAGCACGACCTCCAAAGTAAGAAGCAGTAGTACAGCAATGTCCTTCTCTGCATGCGCATCAATGTGAGCTTAGTTACAAGCAGAGCTTAGTTATAAGCAATACTCAGTTATAGGCAGAGCTCAGTTATTAGCATAGCTCATTTATGAGCAGAGGGGTTGCAGGCTGAGGGTACAGGTCAGGGCTTCGCAAGCCACATGGATCAAGTAAGGTACTTCACTGCGTCTCAGGTGTGCTCATGTTAATGGCTGCTTTTGCATAACACGTTTGCGATAAACTGTGTACACACGTCTTCAGCCTTTATTTTTCCAAATTTTTTTGCCTCCACACCTTCAATTCCCTAAAAGGTAGTCTAAACAGGGAATGACTTAATCTCTCTGCGTGTAAGCTCAGTGCCCATCAACATGTGTGAAGTTTAGACTTATATAATACGTATGTCTGAATTGGACGCCTGATCGCTTTCATGAGCTGGGTGTCTAATGCGGATGCCTGAACCGCAGAAAGAATGCACAGATCGAAACATTGGAGGCAATAATTTTGGTATGCTTCACACTTCACACTAAACCACGCACAAACAATTTACAATCACACACACCGTCTTGATGTTGAACTTGAAGATTGAGCCGTCTCCCTTGACGCGCATGGCGATGCCGTCAAAGGCCGACCAGTTTGTCTGCTCGAGCGGCTTGGTCCGTGCACCACAGAACCCTCCCCCCTCAATGATGAGGTCCCCCTTCCAACGTGTTACAGAGGGTCCTTCCTCAGGGGCAGCCTCCCAAACACTAGAAGACTGACCGCCCTGTATGTGTAATGTGTATATGTGTGTGTACGTGCACATGCGTGCGTGTGCCCATATGTTTGATTGCAAAATTTCTGTGCAGTTGCACAGCGTGATTGCACATGTTTACGCTGGGGTGTGAACCGCTCACATCATACAGCTGATGAGACATCCAAGAGCAGGCACCACGCCACGGAAAAATGTCTCTGCTTGCATAGGTGCTGGGGTGCTGCCCAAGCTTGAAGCTGGGCAATTTAGTTGTTCTCCAGGGACCCCAGCCCAATGGGACTTGCCCTGACCTCTACGTCATTTCTACGCGGGTCCACATGGTTGTCACAAATAATATTATAAAAATTGGTGCTGATGTGGGTGTGATAACAAAGCATTTGCATAACAATGCGCCTGTCTCCCACTTGCAAGCCCCTGTTGAATAGCCCCAAACCAACGTGCATCAAGCCTAAAGCACACACCAGCAAGAGGAGGAGCCTGCCTGCGCTCAGAGCGTTTGATTTGCAGCAAGTGGAGCAAGCTGGAGTTTGGGCAGGGCTGGCTGCAGCCGGTAAGAAACCATGGGAAGCTCATTTGCGCCATTGACAGACCAACTCAGCTACTGTGAAAGCACATTGGTGCTGGCTTGTGCGTGTGTGCGCGCGCACACACACACGCACACATACAATTGAAATAGAGAGCCTTTCATTCCCTCGCACAAAAACACTTGCCTCTCAATAACTTGGCCTTACCCTCCCTAGTTCTTTCAGTTGTTAGTGCATAGCTGGGTCAGCAGTAGCAGTGGACTACGTAATACTCTAAAACAAGGACTTGCTTGTGCCCTCTCGACTCAGGGCAGCAGGGGGACAGGAGCTCCCCTCACAGTATCTGCTATCTGCTGTGCTTTCTCTATGATGATGAACCCTCGGTAGCACGCTGATACTCTAGTTCGCTCTTATCTTAAGTTCCAACAAACCCAGAGCCTCACACAACGCCTCTTGGTACCACCTCCTGTGACCAAGTTATGCAGTTACACACCCAAGTCGCGCACAACGTCATCCATGATGCCCCCACCATCAAACAACCCATCATGTGGGGCTAGAGTGGCCAGAATGTGCTGATACACTATACCATACATCTACATAATTCCCTGCCTAAAAGCTGCACAACACATACTATAAATGTATGTGATATACGATGTACACAAGTTCACCATAGGTATATGCAAATGCAGCCTGTTCCAAGCAATGCGGCCACCATAAACCTGAGAGGTCATGCTTCAAGCAAGTCTTTGTCTCACGCCCAACAAATGTTTTACATCACATCATCCGAGACACGCACCATGATGACATCATCCATGCGGTCCCACATGGCCACCTGCTCCATTCCAGATACAGGGAGCATGGGCTGGTAATCCATTCCTGCCAGCTTGAGCATCTTCTCAGAAATCACAGACACCAGGTTTGCCATGCCTGCAGCCAAGTCAGAGACCACGATGTATTGGGGCTAGCCACAAACAGGGTCGGCCGAAAACATACGTACCTATATGCGTGTACGGCGTGTGTGCAGTAGGTCTTTAGCAGGAAAGTACCCCATGCACACAGTGTGATACAGTGTACAGAGAGAACACCCCATACACACAATGTACACCAATGCACGAAGAGATTGCCCCATGCACACAGAGTGATTTAGTGTACAGGTATGGCTCTGGCCAATCCTGGCCACGAGAAAGGTTCACATGCCTATGTATATTGTTACGTGATACAGGGCAAGCTTCTCTAGACTTGCTATATACGTGCAGCAGCGCATGGGGAAGCACATGGGAAACAAGTAGGGTGTGATCCTGCAGATCACAAAAAATGGGGCGGAGCCTGCGCTGCAACCTGCATTAAGTTGTACCGAATGTTGTGAGAGCGATTCAGAGGGGGCTGCACTCCCTCTGCACCTCACTGCTCCTGTTCAACCATTTCTGAGATGGAAGCCTGGTCTTTGCAATGAAAAGCGGCATTCAAACGAGTTAGACAATTCAGGGGGGGCTGCGCCCCCCCTGGACCCCCCCGCTCTTGCATTTGCACAGTTTCTGTCATACAATACCGTGTCTATAGCTGTTTGCTTGCCAATGGTGTGTCAGACCTCCAATATACACCTCAACAGCTGTGTATCATGTGAGCGAGCAATTCAGGGGGGCTGCAATCCTTCTGAACTGCTTCTCTGAACGCCTGAGCTCCATACGGTTGTTCAGAGCCAACACCTCTGACTGGGCTGCTGCTTCCTGTGCCTGCTGAGTGGCATTGCCAGGCTGAGACTGTTGCTCCAAGTGCTGTGCCAAGTGCTGGACGCGGGTCCTCTCCCGGGCCCTCGCTCGCCTGTTCTCCCGAGTGCTGTGAAGCTGCTGCCGTCTCTGCTCTGCTGCTGCAAGTGCTGCTAGCGTGTTGGGGTCGGTCGGCCTTCTACCACACTCAACAACACCACTGAAGAAGGGCTAAGAATATGATGGG
>Ga0307942_1001619_pt1 | contig 18054 bp, 23 predicted proteins | sample OrgLakmetagen175_FD_201846 | JGI IMG/M metagenome (GOLD analysis project Ga0307942, IMG submission 201846) | Saline water microbial communities from Organic Lake, Antarctica - #175 | ecosystem: Environmental > Aquatic > Non-marine Saline and Alkaline > Saline | place: Antarctica: Organic Lake... | reverse complement strand
ATATATACGTCAGCAAAGCACATGAGACACTGCATCAGTAAGACCCGCTATTCACGCAGACGTCAACCGTTGCAGGTAGACAGAGACGCAAGTGAGCTACTGAGACTCCTTGGCTGCGTTCTGGGTCGGTGGCAGAGCAGCTGAGTAGGGTTGGCCAAAACCATACATATCCACTTATGTGCGGCGTTAATACGGTGTTTCCGCCAGGAAATTGCTATACACATGGCCATATACAGTGTACGTATACGGTTCTGGCCTACCCTACAGCTGAGTAAGGAGTGTATACAAGGAGAGTGCCGTGGGTGGTGTGTGTGTATGTGTGTGTGTGTGTGTGTGTGAGTGTGTGTGTGTGTGTGTGTGTGTGACAGAGCCAGCAATGCCCCCTGTCGGAGTCCAGGAAGGCTAGCTGTCATTTCTCTGTGTCGTGATACCTGTGTCTGTGCTGTTTCCTGAACGGTTTCGTTTTTGCTTCCTGGTGGTTGGTAGCGTTACAACTTCCGCAAATCATCTGACTTGCACAGAGATTTGACACTACATCGTAGCGAGTGGGTATCAGCAATCGGCCTTGCTGCATGAGGAGTTTGAGCCACTCTGCAAGCATGCCGACAAACGAGCACAAAGACAGGCATACCTTTTCATTGGAATCATGGCAGCACCCCCACTGGCTGAACAATGACACGCTTCCATGACAACGCATATGCTGCATGCTGCAGCACACTCGTTAATACGAACAGAGATTAATCTTACCTGCGCTGAAATTGTGGCAGCACCCCCAGCAAGCACACGTCTGTCAAAGGAGCCTCTGGGGCTGTTTCATCAAAAGGCAGCAAATCTAGTCCTAGTGACTGCCTGTACGTGTGTATGTTTGTGTATGCGTGTGTGTATGTGTGTGCGTGTATGTGTGTATGTCTTTATGTGTGTGTATGCATGTGTGTGTATGCGTGTGTGTATGTGTGCGCGTGTGTGTCTTTATGTGTGTGTGCGTGTGTGTGTCTGTTTCAATGTTTTGTGTGTGGGCACATGTAACCTATCGTGTACACACCAGTTGAAATGTCATGGTGTAGTAAGTCACAACTTTGACGTACGGTCTGCGTATGAAGATTTCAGGGCTTGGTTTGGCAAAGTGCAACCCATCCAGTGTAGTGTGTGTGCCTTGCATTGCAGCTCAGATTTGTGGGGTTGGCCAGAACCATAAACATGCACCCTATATAGCCGTATACTTGGTAATTTCGTGCCTTGAGCAGCATATGGAGAGTGGTGTCTATGAACGCACGCACGCACGCACACATGCACGCTCAAGACCATCATGTGGGGAGTGGTTGTCACTGTGTCGTTTGCTTTTCTCTTGCAGCCTCCTCTCTTGTGCGTACCTGCTTTTTACTCTAACATTTTAATCCCCTTGTTCTGTCTCCCATTCTCTCTGAGGACATTGTTGCATTTGCTTTTCTTCTTGTCCCCCTTGTTTTCTGAACGTTTGGAGCAATACTGTCTGCAATTGAACTAATACTGTTTGGACTAATACTGTCTGCACTTGAACTTATACTGTCTGCACTTGAAGTAATACTGCCTGCACTTGAACTACATTTCTCCTTCCTTGACCTCCTCCCTTGCCTGTTTGTGTCATAGGACCCAAGGGGGCACTCAGAGGCCCCTTCGCCTCCCTCCTCCTCCCTGCCTCCGCAGCTCCCCTGCGCCAATGTTCGCCAAACACAATGGACATTGTACGTGTACAGCATGTACTGCATTTTAATATTTGTGATTGGATGAGACCAGTCAGCAGCTGATCCGTCACACAGCCTGGCGTACAGGGCACGAAGGATACAACCACCCCTGTTGTAACCATCGTAACCTGTGAAAAGCACCTGTTAACCCTTGCAATCACCCAGCAGGATAAAATGACGTTTTGTAACAAACTAATTTTGCATTCATGCATCACTGCTGCATTTATCGACTTCAGCGTGCCTCTACGTTTATAGGAATGTCTTCCTTCTACTCAGCATTTCTTAGAGGGTACACATGCCCCAGCATTCTTTAACAAATAAACAGGCCTACCAAAAGCCTGCAACCTCAAACCCGCATGTGTTTTTTGGGGGAGCTTTGCTTGCGGACATTTTTTATGTTTGTGTGGCAGGGAGGACATTCAGCATTTAGTGCTCAATTGGTTTAAATGTTTCTATCTGTGCCTGAGCCTTGAGGCAAAAATATTTACACTGGACAGGGATCAAAATATTTACGCCCGCACCCCTTGCTCAAATTCCCCTTGCGAACCCAAGGCTGCCAAAACAAAGCCAGCCAGTTCCTCTTTCTCGCCTGCCGCTGCAACTGCAGCAAGGCACAGCCATCTGCAAATTGGCATCATTGAATGAAAGCATGCATCCTTTTTTGTTGCACTGTGTGTCGCAAACACGCACTTTCGTGTGGCAGATAAACACACCTTGAACTGGCAAACATGTCTGTTGAGAATTGACTCTCATCATAGTCAAACTGGAAAAGGTCCAGATGAAAAGACTTGATGAGCTGAAGGTCTGCTTCTCTCAGGATCCTGATGTACGTACGCATCGTCCACTTCAAATACACTTAAAAAATGTTCCAGATATAATGCTAATATTTATTTTATTTCACTGTTAAGCCTGTTCAGAAAGATGCAGACTGCGGCGAACGGGTTGGGCAATGGCGTGAGCATGCCACCCTAAGGGATAGGGAAGGCCCAAACCTTCCCTATCCCCTAGGGTGGATAGCCACTCTTGCTGCCTGAGGTATAACCCCAGCAGTGTTTGTGAATCGCCTGCGATGGTAGGCATGTTGCTGACAGGTCTGCAGCAGCAGCTGGCTGCTCAGCAGCTGGTGACACAGGCATGTTGCTGCAGGCCTGTCAGCTGCAGCTGACAGGCCTGCAGCACCAGCTGACAGGTATGCAGCAAGAGTGACAGGCCTGCAGCACCAGCCGACAGGCATGCAGCTCACCATCCAGCAGCAGCTGACACAGCAACAGCCGACCAGCATGAGATGTATGCTACACGGGCATGCGTGCAGGGGAGCGTGCAGAATCGTGGGTGGGTTGAACTCACTCTCAGGCACATACATGCACTTCTTGTAGTATGCTTTTGCTTGCGTGTAGGTGTGTGTGAGGGTGGTGAAATGGGTATTGCGTACGTGTGCTGTGGTGGTGCGTGTGCGTGCGTGCGCATGCCTATTTGCATATATTTGATTAGGGATGTTTGTGTGTGTGCACGCCAGATGTTAGGGTAGTTGGGAGGGTGGGTGGGTATGTGTTTTTGTTGAGTGCATGCAAAGCAGGTGTATGTGTGTTATAGAAGCGCCACGTGCACACTTGTGCACGCGGCACTTTACACGTGTGCACGCGGCACACGTGGCGACACGTGCACACGTGCACACGTGGCGAGGGCACACGTGCACCAACACCAACACGGGTTGGGCAATGGCGTGAGCATGCCACCTTAAGGGATAGGGAAGGCCCAAACCTTCCCTATCCCCTAGGGTGGATAGCCACTCTTGCTGCCTGAGGTATAACCCCAGCAATGTTTGAATCGCCTGCGATGGTAGGCTTGTTGCTGACTGGTCTGCAGCAGCAGCTGGCTGCTCAGCAGCTGGTGACACAGGCATGTTGCTGCAGGCCTGTCAGCTGCAGCTGACAGGCCTGCAGCACCAGCTGACAGGTATGCAGCAAGAGTGACAGGCCTGCAGCACCAGCCGACAGGCATGCAGCTCACCATCCAGCAGCAGCTGACACAGCAACAGCTGACCAGCATGAGATGTATGCTACACGGGCATGCGTGCAGGGGAGCTTCAGAATCGTGGGTGGGTCGAACTCACTCTCAGGCACGTACATGCACTTCTTGTAGTATGCTTTTGCTTGCGTGTAGGTGTGTGTGAGGGTGGTGAAATGGGTATTGCGTACGTGTGCTGTGGTGGTGCGTGTGCGTGCGTGCGCATGCCTATTTGCATGCGTGCATAGATTTGATTAGGGATGTTTGTGTATGTGCACGCCAGGTGTTGGGGTAGTTGGGAGGGTGGGTGGGTGGGTATGTGTTTGTGTTGAGTGCATGCAAAGCAGGTGTATGTGTGTTATAGGTTCCTTTCAATCCTGTTTGTGTGGTAGAAGGGAGAGTGCACGTGTGCTGACACAAGCATGGGCTCCATATTCCGTGAGAACATCCCCAACATATCAAGAGCATACAGCACAGGGGGGTCGGTGGCTTGCAATTTTGCAGGGTAGTGGGCAACAGTGCCTGGAAAATTTGTGGGGTTGGCCAGAACCGTTTATGTTTACCGTATATTTGGTGGTTTCATTTGTGGGGTTGGCCAGAACCGTTTATGTTCACCGTATATTTGGTGGTTTCCCTGCCGAAAGTACCGTATAGGTGTATACTGTATATATAAATGGTTCTGGCCAACCCTATGTATATCTGGTGATATACCGTACATGTCTTGCCTTTGCATGAAAAGAGGATGCTGAGGAGAACAGAAGCACTGCTCACCTCACTGATCCATGCTCACACATGTGCTTGCAACTCTTCAAAAAATGTAGCCTTGCCCAAGGCAACCTCTGTGCTTGCCTTGTGTCAGAGCCACGTCATATTGTAATTGTAGGGTTGGCTGAGGGTTGGCCAGAAATACAAGTACGAGATATACACCCCGCAATTGTAGGGTTGTAGGGTTGGCTGAGGATTGGCCTGAAATACAAGTATGGGATATACACCCTGCGATTTTGGGGCTTCAATAAGACCGCACACTGTGTGTGCACGTATACAATTATGGCCATCCCTATGTCAATGTATGGGATCTCTCGAGAAGTATAGGCCCCACGCGTAAGAAGTGTATCCCTCGCCGGAAGGCACCTGCCGCGCCTTATAAAGAAAAGGAAAAAATTGTGCAATTTTTGCTTTTGGGACCCTTTACCATTTACCATGCTGCAACGCAACAAGATCTGAGTACAGAGCCTCACTGCTGGCTGTAAGTAAATATGTGTCAACTTGCGCAAGATAAATTGAGCACAGACTTTTTTGAAGATGTTTGCTGCAAACGTAACACAGCAGCCACTTTTGCAGGTTTAAAAGCTATGGTTGCACCTGGCCGAAGATAGCATCGATGATGACGATGCGTGTTACATTCGGGAAAAAGGAGCGCCTTGGAGGTGCAGTGCGTTGCGGAATACAGGGGGGGCCCTGCCTTTGCGAGGGCACATGGCGTTGTTTGAGCACAATGTGTCATCAGTGATCTCACACACACACACACACACACGCACACACACACACAAAGACTGCTGAGCTCGTAAATCTGAAGCTCTCGTGCAAAGCACGTTATTACAGATCATCAAGACCTGGTCATCTCTCCATATAGACATCTGAGATGACGTCATCCACGTCATCATAACATGCTTGCAGATGGCCTATTTTTCCTTAAGCTGCGCTGACCAAAATAATCCAGCCATTCAAAACATTGTTCTCATACGGTGATTTCTATTAATTTTCTCCACGTGGGTGTTGTGTGTTTCTGCATCCATAGGGTGGTGCAGAGTGCAGAACACAAAACATCCTCTCCTAATTTATGCCGCCCGGCGATGTTTACACTATCTGCAGGAGGCTGTAAGTATCATAACTTTTTGAACTCAGGTGTCATTCCCGATATAAATTATATATTCGAAATCCTGACGTCGAGAGCGCTATCAATTGGTATATAATAAATGAGTCGATTCTGAGGGGGTCGGGGGAGGGGGGTCCAGGGATTTTTGGGGGGTCTCCAGACTTTTACTGGGCCACTTATACGAAATAAATTTGGAATCCTGAGCTCAAGCCCAGTCGATTGGCACCCTTGTTGGGTGATATGATTAAATGGGGGCGTCTGGGTGCCTGGTCATAAAAACGCACGGAATGTCCCCAAGTAGGCCGCGGGGGTTTGTTCAGGCAAACTAACAGCAATTGATTCCAAACTTGCAGTTTACGCATTGCATCATGCATAAGTTGCACGATTGAAGTAAAAAAGTGCTACGGCAAAGGTTTCGGCTGGATTTGTGCACTAAACAAGTGGTCAGTGCAAGAGCGTGCGCAAACCAGTTCTTGCCCTGTAGCACGTCAGGTATTGCATTATTTGGCATGAGAACTGTGCAGGCAGATAGCTGCTTAAATTATGAGCAGATTGACACCCTGTTGGACCCTAGGACACGAAGTGTCTAGGGCTTATGGATCGCTAGAGAAACTGAGAGCCTTATAGCTTAGAAAAGTGGCCCTTTTAGCGTACAAATTTTTAGTCGCCAAATCGAGTAAGAAGCTCATGCTGAGAAGGATGGTGCTTTCCGATTGTTGAACAGTGCCCTGGTTGGCAAAGCTGACGCTTTTTTTTTAGCGGAGAAAAGGCGTTGAACAAGCTATCTTCTCAGGATCGTTCTCTGGCCATTCAATCCTCGCGTTTTCAAGATGTTCTGCGTGGACTGGAGAAGACCAACATAAACCTGGCGAACAAAATAAGGAAGATGATGAAGAATTGAACCTGCTGATAGACTGCCGAGAAAAAATGTCAGACCTAGCTGATATAGATAGGACAATCGTCCATGGGGGACTTTCAGGTGGTAAAGAGAGAAACCTCCGAACCTTATCTGATAATGGAACGGAAGACGGTTCAGGACGTGAAAGCATCCGTTATAGATGGTAGATATAGAGAACAGAAAGACAAACTTTTGTGTCTCAGGAAAGAACACCCTACCACACGGTTGTGTTATGTCTTGGAAGGAAAACAATCTTTCAATCCTCTGGAAAAAATGTCGAACGGAGTTGTAACCAATACCATTATTAGAGACCAGATCCCTTCCTTTTTCACGCGCAACCAAGAAGAGACTTGGGACTTGCTCTGGGACATCTTTCAGCGCATTAGCAAGGATGAAGAGATGTTCAAGAGGTCTTACAACTTCGCGCCTTTCATACGCACGCACATGGAGAGCGTGTCCGAGACATGTGTCACGCCCAAGAAAAGCCAGAACGTCGACACCTTCGTCCTCCAGCTGTCCTGCATAGAGGGAGTGGGGACAAGAAAGGCTTACGACATAATACATACTTTCAATGTAAAATATATGAATAAAGTCTGTAGACTCACCATTTAACAGCTTCAAAATGTCAAAGGAATCGGACCCGGTCTTGCAGCAAGAATCAAAATGACATGCGGACAACAATGAAGGTTTTTATAGCCCATTGAATCGCGTCATTCAAAAAGGCGACCTGATTTCCATTTTCAAAGAGTTTGGTCTTCATGGCTTTGTGCCGTGCGACCTGAATCTGTACAGGACGGCCATGGTACACAAGTCGTATTGCATCTGCAAGAATCAGAATGTGGTGAATGGGAACAAGAACAAGCCAGAAGGTTGCCTGCCTCTCCAGGAAGAGTAGTACGAGCGCCTGGAGTTCTTGGGGGACAGCATCATAGGGACCGTCATCAGCATGTATCTTTTTGAAAAGTACCCGGACAAAGACAACCAAGGGACCCTCTCTACTTTCCGCTCCGAACTCATCAACGGTCAGACTCTGGCTTATCTTTGCTCCAAAACGCTGATTCCCAAATTCGCCATCGTCTCTCATCAAATCCACAATAAGGGTAACCTGAGCTACAAGATACTGGAAGACACAAATTTGAGGCCTTTATGGGCGCCCTGTACGTGGATACTTGCAGCCTAGATAAGTGCTACGTATGGCTCACCAGCCTCATAGAAAGATACATCGACTTCTCTACTTTATCCAATAAGCAATAATTTTATAGATGCATTTCAAAAATGGATAGGATTCTGAAATTTGGGATCATTGGAGTGGTATTATTCGTGTCCATTATTATCACCATCATCATCATCATCATCAATAAGATCAAGAACGTGAACAAAAAGAGCGTGAAAGTGTTAAGTGCGCCTTACCACAATCTGGATGACAGGAATGGTTCTCTTATTGTTCCGTCCAGAAAGATACCTATCTCTCAGAATGGAACGGATCAGACATATGATTTCTGGCTGTATCTGGCGGACAAATTTGAAGTGAGCACAGGATACAAGATGGTGTTCATAAGAGACATCAGTGACCATCCCAGTGGCACGGTGCCCAAGGATGCCAGCCCCATCGTGTGTCTGGACAAGAACATGAATAGGCTACTGGTGGCTATTCCTACCAACGCCCTCCAAAAAGCACTACACACTCTGGAAGAGGTGTTCGCTCCTGGAGCGGTGAACCAAGGGTTTCTAGTGTCTTACATAGAAACTATTCCACTGCAGGAATGGACACAGGTCACTGTCATGCTCAAAGATGACGAGCTCCGCCTGTATCTGAACTCGAATATCTATTCAGCAGTGAGCACGACAGAGTTGCCTTCAGGTGACGCCATGATCAAAACAAATGAGGGTAGTCTGTACATCAGAGATTCTATGCGCATAGTGTCTAGAGGATACATCTCAAACTTCAGGTACTACAATCACGTTCTGCCTCCGTTGGCCCTGAAAAACAACTACACTCGAGGTCCTATGCCATCTAATTGGCTCAAGTGGTTTGGATTGAATCAATATAGCGTGTGCAGTCCTTTTAATAAGGTGTCATAATTATAAAAATGAACCAGGTGTTGCTTATTCTGCTGGTGGGGATAGCGGTGAGCTTCGTGATGTATCTGGCTTTTCTTAAACTGATGAACATTGATGCACTGGTGAGCAGGCCGGTTTCTACCGACAAAAAGGAGCAGGTCATGATCCTGGACGGCATCTTGAATAGTAACGAAACATCCTCGAGGTTTGAGAATAACACCTTCAACACCACTCTACCATTCATGAAGAACTACATGCCCATCGCGCCTAGCGTGAACTCGGAAGGAGGAACTAAGTTTTCTTACAGCTTCTGGCTATTTTGTAAGTCGTCTCAGGAAGCTGTCAACAAGACGATATTTCTCAAAGGAGACAAGAAAGAGTATTCTTTCAATGCCATTGATAAAGTCTGTGACCCCTTGAAAGACACCTACAAACCTTCTTCTTCCCAGGTCCAGACAAAACGAGGGGTGTCATGTTCTCAGGTGTCTTTCGGCGAACAATTTTGGGATTTCGACATCATTTTCAACACTTTTGAAGAAGGTGAGTATTAAGAAGAAAGAAGATACGAATACCCTGAACAGAAGCAACCTGTTATCTCTGTTCACCAATAAATGGGTCAACATCGCCGTGACATTTCAGGACAACTCTGCTATCAATGATTATCAGAAAGGAATCATTGTGGGCTTCTACGTCAAGGGGATGATTTACCATGTAGCGGAGATACCGGGACTTCTGAAACAAAATAGAGGGAACTTTTATGTTTTTCCGGACTGTGCTATTTCGGGGTGCAAGACAGCTGACCTCAAGTGCTTTAACTTCGCGCTTTCGAACAACGAGGTGGGCCAATATATGAGAAACATGCCGGACACCAAAAAATCAGTCGCGGACAGCGACAACGATGGTATAGAATACAAGACGTTCAGCAGTTCTATGTATGCCGGGCTGAACAACCAGCTTGATGTTTACAACACTTAGAGCGATCTGGATTTGATGAGGGTCTCTAAATCTTATTCTCAGCATCAGGTCTATGGCAAAAGCCGAGAATATAGACAAGCAGACGAAAACCAGGACAAAAAACCAATTCATTTTATCTTGCATTTCTAAATATAAAAATGAAGACCAAAAGGATCCAAAAGCTTATGGACAAATGTATTGAGAAGAATTACAAAGAGACCAAAGAACAGGTATTGGAAGACAAAGAAGCAAAAGGATTTTTTGATAACTTTCACAAAGCCACTCGATATTTTGAAAGGACACATATCAACATAATAATTTTTAGAGAGGATATATTTTTTGGAAGATCATTCATGCCCTTGATTTGGCATCATGTCATTTGTGAGATTTATCTTCATTTCTTTGTTTCGGTCTACAGATCTGACGTAGAACTCCCCTCTGTTGGCCATTCTCTCGCGCCCATACAACTGCCATTTCTCATCTGACTCCTTCCCCACAAGGTAACCTACCATCCGGTACATGTCGGTTCCGCGAGGCAGATTGGGTCTGTTAAACATAGGCATTAATGGGTTTTCTAGAGTCATCATATCTCTATCCCCTGCTTAAAACACCATGTCGTTGGGTGGTAAAGACTGTAGATGAGTTTGTATTCATTGACCTGCACGCATGAATCGGAGTCTTCTTTCACCTCATCATGCTGCTCGTGGCTGTTTTTGTTACCTTTTTTCCGCCGTTGTTGTTACCTTTTTTCCTTCTCTTTTCCTTCTCTTGGACAGGAAGAAATATAGAATAATGGCGGTCTGAAGAAGGTTTGACAAAAACAACTTTCATTAATATAAGAAATTCTAAAATGATTGATCTAGTGCCTGATCCAATGTCTGGTTTAAAACCGTCTGAAGAAGAGCGTCCCAGAATACAATTGTACGGCCCATTGAAAGCAAAAGAGAGTCTGGACAATTATTTGAAATCTCGACCCTACAAGGTAGATTCCATATCAAATTGACATAAGCCGACTCAATGAAATATACAAGGACCTTGATCATAATATTGAGTATTTCAGAAATTACTACGAAACCTATAATCAATTGAAAAAGTTGCTGGAAACTGGAATTGAAATATGATTTTGAAAAGATTGAAAGATTGAAATTAAATAAGAAGTTGATAAATGAACAGATTACACGCAATAACAGGCTAAACACAAGAGGAGACCTTCCATTTCCTTTCAGACAGATTGCAAACATAATGTTTCCGATACAAGGAAAAATTGATTTGTTGTTATCAACATAGTGTAAATCAGTTACCACAAACCCACAAACGTTGAATCTCGCTGTCTAACAGAAACCATGGCCAACTCAGTGAAGAAAGTTAAGAGCAAGCCTCTGCCCGATGTCCTGCCTCAAGGAGCAGGAGAAGTCAAGACATCTATCTCCTGCATTTTCAAGTGGTTTTCGTCACCCATTTCACCCACCATCAAATCCGAGTACATCTTGGGGCTCGTGACCACTTTAAAGTTACTGGTCGATGATCTGATCAAAATCAAGAAATGCGACCTGGCTTGCAGCAATATCAACATGTCTTCAGCTTCGCAAGAGGACCGCAAGATTTTTGAGAAACTCGTGGCCAGCAAGAATTCCGAGGAAGACAAAGACATTATTATGGCTATGCTGGAAATTACCGCTCTTTGTGGAGAAGACAATCCTAGCATTTCTCATATCTACCAAGTCATCTCTGGCCTGCGTTTCTACAATGCGCTGGTGAAAAGAAAGATCAATGCAGAGTCCTTGTTTGCAGATGAGACTTCACAACAGAAGTCAAAGTTTAAGGAGATTAGCGAGGATCAGAAACGTCTTTACAAAGAGAAGGCAAAGGAGATGAACATTGAGAAGGGGCTCGTCATCGTACCCGGTGAAGCCGCAGAAAAAGTCACAGACAAAAGATGACAGCGCTGAGAGCAGCGAAGGGACAGCCGTCTCGAAGAAAGAGAAGGAAGTCGCCTCATCTGAAGGCGGGAATGACAGTGCTTCGCTTCTTCTTAGAAACATTTGCACTCAATGCTGTAAACTAATAAATTATATTGCGTGGAAAGGGGATGGAAAGCTGTAGGTTCACACCATGAACTTTGACACGCGCCTCAAAACTACTACGATTTACCCACCGTATTTTGTACAATTTGCCACCGTACATGACGTTTTGGACCGTAATCCCGGTTTTACCGTAATGTCTACGGTATGACCGTAGTATGGCGTACACCGTACCGTAATACGGTGCAAAATTCTCAATTACGGCGTAAAGTCACATCACTGATCTTGAGGCTCGTGACCGCTTCAAAGTTACTGGTCGATGATCTGATCAAAATCAAGATATGCGACCTGTCATGCAGCAATATCGACATGTCTTCAGCTTCGCAAGAGGACCGCAAGTTTTCTGAGAAACTCCTGGCCAGCAAGAATTCCGAGGAAGACAAAGACATTAATATGGCTATGCTGGAAATCACCGCTCTTTGTGGAGAAGACAATCCTAGCATTTCTCATATCTACCAAGTCATCTCTGGCCTGCGGTTCCACAATGCGCTGGTGAAGAGAAAGATCACTGCAGAGTCCTTGTTTGCAGATGAGACTTCACAACAGAAGTCAAAGTTTAAGGAGATTAGCGAGGATCAGAAACGTCTTTACAAAGAGAAGGCAAAGGAGATGAACATTGAGAAGGGGCTCGTCATCGTACCCGGTGAAGCCGCAGAAAAAGTCACAGACAAAAGATGACAGCGCTGAGAGCAGCGAAGGGACAGCCGTCTCGAAGAAAGAGAAGGAAGTCGCCTCATCTGAAGGCGGGAATGACAGTGCTTCGCTTCTTCTTAGAAACATTTGCACTCAATGCTGTAAACTAATAAATTATATTGCGTGGAAAGGGGATGGAAAGCTGTAGGTTCACACCATGAACTTTGACACGCGCCTCAAAACTACTACGATTTACCCACCGTATTTTGTACAATTTGCCACCGTACATGACGTTTTGGACCGTAATCCCGGTTTTACCGTAATGTCTACGGTATGACCGTAGTATGGCGTACACCGTACCGTAATACGGTGCAAAATTCTCAATTACGGCGTAAAGTCACATCACTGATCTTGAGGCTCGTGACCGCTTCAAAGTTACTGGTCGATGATCTGATCAAAATCAAGATATGCGACCTGTCATGCAGCAATATCGACATGTCTTCAGCTTCGCAAGAGGACCGCAAGTTTTCTGAGAAACTCCTGGCCAGCAAGAATTCCGAGGAAGACAAAGACATTAATATGGCTATGCTGGAAATCACCGCTCTTTGTGGAGAAGACAATCCTAGCATTTCTCATATCTACCAAGTCATCTCTGGCCTGCGGTTCCACAATGCGCTGGTGAAGAGAAAGATCACTGCAGAGTCCTTGTTTGCAGATGAGACTTCACAACAGAAGTCAAAGTTTAAGGAGATTAGCGAGGATGAGAAGCGTCTTTACAAAGAGAAGGCAAAGGAGATGAACATTGAGAAGGGGCTCGTCATCGTACCCGGTGAAGCCGCAGAAAAAGTCACAGACAAAAGATGACAGCGCTGAGAGCAGTGAGGGGACAGCCGTCTCGAAAAAAGAGAAAGAAGTCGCCTCATCTGAAGGCGAGAATGACAGTGAAGAAGACGTGGACCTGGAAAGTCATGAAAAAAATATCCAGGCTATCAAGGACGCCGTGAATTTGAAAGTCCAAGTCCAGAGAGTCAGATGAACTAAATTGAACAGAGTAGAGATAAAATATTGACATATTAACACATTTTGAACTTGTTTGTATGAAGACGAGAAATGAGGCCAATATTTTTAACGGTGGCTATTCCTCCTCAATATGATCCTGTAAAATCAGAAAAAACTTCCTCTTTTTCTTATCTCTACAAGGATCCGGACAAATCGGAATTCCTCACACATTTGAACAGACTAGGTGACGGAATTGAATTAAAATCCTATGAAACAGAAGAAGCAGTTGATGGGATAGACCTTGCTTTTTATCAGAGAATGTACAAAGAGAAATTGTTGTCTATGCAAGCAGTTGTTAGCAAAAGATTTAGCACCGGGGTACGGTTATACCTTAAACGACCTTGCCGTGTTGGAAGCAAATGTCTATAAAGACGCTTTTCATAAAATTGAGTTGGTAGTCTGTCTCTACATCCCAGAATCAAGCTATGCCAAGGTGGTCTATTTTACAGTTTTGTCCAAAATGAATCAAAGATATCCTGAGATTCTGGAAGTCAAGAATATTCACTTGGTGGGGTCTGTTTATTGTAACTCATTCATTATTTGAGGGTACTCTTCTAAATTACTATCACTCTGTTAAAAAATTACTCTACTGAAAAAGAGACACAGGTAATGTTTTAGCTGAAAAGCTCAAGGATAACATGACGTACCCTGAACGGCTATTTGAGTTCTGTCACAAAAGCTCAAAATGTTCCTCTTGTCTGGCAAAATTTAATTGCCAATGATTGATCAAGAATCAGATAATTGATGCCGAAAAATAGAAATGAATCACATGATGCTACACGCTTTGTCTTTGCCTCGCATGCCAGGCAGTTCTTCCCTGAAAATGACATCGGGTGATCCGAAGACCCGGCCCTGGACGGTGGAGGTAAACTGTAGAATTTGCTGATGGGCGTAAAGGAATCTATACCCTGTCTGCTCTCTCTTTTATCGTTTTTACTTTGTGGCTCGTGGATCTTTCTTTCTAGATCAAACTTCTGTGGATCCACGCTAAACATGATGTTTCCTCGGTTCACATATATAGTGTTATTTGCAGGGTCAACAAACCATCCATTCTTTCTACATGAGGCGTTGTCTTCTGTACTGTTAGTAAACTCTTTACAGTACGTGTTTCTGAAACTCTGATCCAACTCTTTCTCCATTTGAAGGCGATTGAATTCACACAGATCCTGAGATAAATTCCGTCCTTGCTACATAGATGGAGTCTGGGATCAACAGAGAACGACCGTGTTTGTTTTCGGTAGAGATAGGTGTTCGGATCCACACACATGGGGTCATTGTCTGTTTGACCTCCTCTAGTAGTACACACGCTCTCTAAATCTGAGGGAGAGATCAAATCTCCGTTGCTTTTTCTGCAGCATGCGTTAATCACAGGGTAACTGTTAGCTGCACTTTCTAGACAACCTGTAGTAGCGCCTACACCACTCATCATATCGAAATCAGTGTCTCCGAACTCAGGTATGTAGTTTGCCCTGATTATGATCAAAATCATTCTCGACAATAGAGGATTCTGCACCATCGTTGACCACCTTTTTGCATATCGCCTGTTTCTGTTCAATGTCTTGGGCATCGGGTGTATGTATTCACTTCTGGTTTTTACATGTCGTTTCAGGTCTCAAAGTCGGATACTCTGGAGGGTATTACCTCCAATAGTTTCTAGGGAAAGGAAGTGACATATTGAGCTTTTTATCTAGCATTACATTGTCAGTGTGCCATTCCATGGACCGGCACACTAATATATCACACAGCCGCCTCCGGGACCTTCGCTCACTTCGGGATTCGGCTGAGAAGGCACTGTAGTGTTCCTGCCACCCAATCCTTGATCATTACCGTAACCAAAATCACCACCCCTGCCAGGTCTATTGTATGTAATTGGGTGTTGAAAGAGACCGTCGTGATGCCCCTGATCCAGCCCCAGCTGTGATTACGGGCGATTTTTTAGCATCGAGCAAAGGACTGTTATACTCATACTTTGTGCTTCCGCACAGGTAAGGGTCATTCAAAAATCTACTGCTGCACTGGTTCAAAGAGGGGGCGCAGTATTTCCAAGACTCCAGTTCCAGGGAGTCAATCATATATTGCAGCCTGGCGTTCTCAGATTCGATGAGTTCTATGTCTACTGCGGCTTTACTTTTGGACTTGCAGCCCTGTATCTTAGCCGCATTTTCAGAGGCTTCAGTCACTAAGTTAACAAAATCACCTGCAATACAGTCCGTATGATATTGTGATTCAGATGTCTCCAAGTTCTTGGATTCTAACAACGCTTGTTGATAAGCCATTTTAGAACTCTGCGGCCCATTGTAGTAATCCACGTTGTATTTCTTCAACATGTCTCTGGTGCTATTGTTCTGGGCTATGCTGTTGGATGGTGTCTTTGTGTTCGTGAAAGCCGGCTTCTTGTGTGGTGCTAAGTATGGAGTGTGTCTCTGCAAACACGTTCAGTGTCTTGTTTTTATGTTGGGATATATTGGTTGAGCAGCTATGCCAGGCTGAAGGCCTTTGTAATCATAACTAAACTAAACTAAAGGATATCATCAGCAACGTAGTGGCTGCCGGTCCTTTGTAGTCTAATCTAAATCACTAGCAATATAAACAGATTAGGACAGGCGATAGGGCCACTAGCAGAGCCATGAACTACGAGAGGCAGGTGCTTTAACAAGGGCGACAGTTCAAAAGGCACTGCTCAGGTAGGAATGACACAGACAGGAGCGACACAGATGGGAGTGAAACAGATAGGAGCGACACACATAGGGGTGACACAGATGGGAGCGACACAGTTAAGTATTACAGATGAAAAAGCTCATAAAGTTTGTCTTGTCAATTTGCCACTGCCAATTATAACACACAAACAAAGTGTGATTATTTGTATGTTTTTAGAGTCGAGAGCCAAGTAACTGACAAACTGCATGACACACAGCTTGGCGCTATAAGAAGACAGAATAAAAAGACTACACACGATTTCCAAGAGGAACAAACAACAGGCACTGTAACTCAGCCTACCATCGCTGTTTCTCTCTTAACCCTATGAGCAACAAATGCTGTACAGCTCGCACAATGCTTCCTTTGCACTACACAAATCACATTGTGTACGTTCTGTGCACAACGGCGTCAAAGCCAGGTCCACGCCAAAACCAAACACCAAAGCTTGGCTGTGTGCACATCCTGCTGTTACGTTAAATCATGAACTAAAATGCCACAGACGCTCATTGTTCTGACATAATGACATTGAAAGTTGAAGTGCATTTCCTCTTGTGCTTCTCTCTGACTCCATCAGTTTCTCTTCAGCTTCGCCCAGGAACAAATCAAGTCAAGACGGCGCATGCAACAATGCAAGTCAATAAGGATACTCGCTGCGATTGAGGAAGTAATGATTTCTAGCAGCTCATCAGTAACAGCCTGCAATCTTAACACATTTGTAGTTGCAGCACACTCTCTCACTCCTGCACTCTCTCACTCCTACACATTTGTAGTTGCAGCACACCCTCTCCTCCTCTCTTTCACCACCACAACAGCAGCATCGTTCAAGTCAAGCACAATGGATTGCACACTAAACTGCACTGCAAGTCGTCAAGGCATACTTATCAAATATATATTATCACACAAGCCAAGCTCTGCATTGCAAACTAAACTGCATTGCAAGTCATCAAGGCATACTCATCAGTCACTCATCTTCACACCCATCATCACATGCACTCCCACTCCCGCGTGATTCCTCCTCCTCCTCCTCCCCTCTCTCTTGCTGGGCCATGGCATCATACTGCAAGTCAAGCACAAGGCCCCCATCTGGCCGCTCCTCAAGCTGCTGCTGCTGCTGCTGCTGCTCGTGCTCCTGCCGTTGCCGTTGCTGCTGCTCATGCTGTTCCTGTCGTTGCTGCTGTTGTTGCGCTTGCTGCGTCGGATTAGGCACCACCTGCATGAATGAGCGACAGACAAATATAGAGCACCAACGCCAAGCTGTGCTGCAATCAGGAGGAATCAGGGGCAGCCTGCGTAGTTGCCACGACTGACGAGTATTGGCAAAGTGCAAGCACTTGAGTTATGCCATTGCTTGCCTGTATGTGAGTGCAGGGCTGGTCAGGACTAAATAATTTTACAGACCGTACATTAAGTAAATCACCGTCCCTAATCATTATTTTTTGGTGGGAGCTGTGACAGATAACTCGTGAAACGGTGGTAAATGATTCATTTATTTCTTGGGGGAGCAGTTCAGGTTTCTGGGGGACGGTGTTAAAAAGTATATATTTTGAAGCAGTGGAGTGAGCGGTCTGGATGCTCCCCCCGCTCAGTCTGCCCCTCCCTTTTCCCTCCTAGGCATTGACGAAGGCATTGACGAAGGAAACGTCCCTCTGTCTTTGCTGATACAGCGGCTGGCCGAGGTGCCCTAAGGACAGCCCCTATCAGCATGTACAGGATGAGGGGGAGGAGTTGTGGGATGAAGGCGTGGATGTTGTGCAGGCACAGGCTGCAGTGTTGGCATCTGTGAGGCAAGCTAAGGCAGCTGAAAAGCTGACAGAGGAGCAGGTGTTGGAGACAGTGCGCAAGACCAGGTCGAGCACCCGAGCAGTTCGCGCCCAAGCAAGCACAAGCAAGACGTGCAGCAGCAGCAGCAGCAGCTAAATAGAGCACATAGAGTACATAGAGTACATAGAGTACATAGAGTACATAGAGTACATATAAGTACGGTACATAGAGTACATTGAGTACATAGTGCATAGAGTACATAGAGTACATAGAGTACATAGAGTACATAGTGCATAGAGTACATAG
>Ga0307942_1001618_pt1:0-15000 | contig 18058 bp, 18 predicted proteins | sample OrgLakmetagen175_FD_201846 | JGI IMG/M metagenome (GOLD analysis project Ga0307942, IMG submission 201846) | Saline water microbial communities from Organic Lake, Antarctica - #175 | ecosystem: Environmental > Aquatic > Non-marine Saline and Alkaline > Saline | place: Antarctica: Organic... | reverse complement strand
TGTGTGTGTGTGTGTGTGTGTGTGTGTGTGTGTGTGTGTGTGTGTGTGTGTGTGTGTGTGTGTGTGTGTGTGTGTTGCATGTACCTCAAAAATTACAATGGAGTATTGGGAGAGCGGTGTTGCCTGTTCTGGCTCCATTCTCGTTCGAAGTATGCAATCTCATGACCCGTTTTCGTTTTCATTGGTGCGAAACCATGATTCGAGAGTGAAATATATGCTTTATTTTAAAACTTGTTTCATGTATCAAAACTGGGCTTTGTGGAAAAATTGACCGATTAACCAGGTTTTACAATGGCTTTGTTTATAATCCATCTCCGTTTTTTTAGATGGATGTAGAAGAGCAATTTGGCTCACGATTTTGGCCGCGATAAATTTCATGTCACCCATTAGTTAATTGTTTATAAAGAATGCGGCATGACAGGAATAGGCCTTATGACCTCAGGATCTGTGACAAATGTGACGGCACTCTTTTCAGGATGAGGGCAGCATTTTGCTGGACTGCCCGCATGAACATCTTATTAGCCTTCGCACACAGCACCGCCAGCTGGTCTTCCCAAAGAAAGAAAAACTACGCAGGCAGTGCTGAAAACCACCGCCCACAATTAAGGAAAAGGGGCCACTTTGGTACCGTAAAGCTCCTGGAAAGGAAAAATCAATGGGGATCAAGAGTGTTGCAGGCTTGGCCTGAAACTGGCTTCTGGTGAGAGTTGGTTTATCAGTACTGGAAAGGGCACCCCAGAGGCATACTATCATACTGTACCTTGCCTTAATTGTTTCTTTCTACTATGACTTTTCAAAACATATTTATTAACCCGAATTCCTATCTATATATATGGTGATCACACACAGTTGCTCGCTCCTCATTCCTAATTTGTAAATGACCAGTTCAAAAAATGAAATACTGATGGCACTTATTGATGATATTCGTATTGCCGGCAAATTGGAAGTGTGGATAGTACTGAGAGGTGGTGGGATAAAAGAAGCAGCTCCAGTCGTGGTTTGCCCAGCCATGGATTTCAGTATTAAGCGTGGATTCCAGTAATTAGGTAGGGATGCTCACTTTGTAACCTTGTACGTCCGAACCTGCAAACGTAAAGAGAAGCATCAAGAATTTTTTAGGTACGACATTGCAAGTGAAAACTAAAAATTCTAAAATTCCAGGGCTCAGAGCACATTGTTGAGCCGAACGCTTACCTTTTTAAATAATTCCTTGGCCTCAGCGTTGTTCGCAAAGTGATCCCTCACGGGCTGCAAAATTTGGTTAATTGCACGTGCCAGAGCAGGTTTTAAGTCGCCTGCAAGTAACAGGGGGAAAGAGCAGCAAAATATTGAACTGAACGTGATAGGACAAATAGATACTGCCAAAAGAAACCGACTTTTTGGTGTAGATGACTTATGATTTAAGCTTTTAAATTGTATAGGAAGCCCTTGGGCCTCTCATCAAGTTCCGTCGAATTTCCAACCAAGCATGAAACACACGGTGTTATTTTGTGCGCTATAGCCAGCAATGAACTAAAATCATCATTGATCTGTAACTGACGTAAAAGCCAATATAAGGGCGCATCGCACTTGCACCTTTTCCCGTCAAAGTATTAACATCTCATCACCTGGATGCAAAGCACCACTTGCAAAATCGGCCTCTATCTCCTCCATGCTGGTGAACACTTTGTCTCCGCCGTTTGACTCGGGCCTTTTAATTTCAAGGCTGTTGAACCAGGGCAGAACTATGAGGCGCACGTACTCCAGGCAGGGGTTGCCTTCTACTACCTGCAATGTGGGTGGGATGCTAGCAATGCTGGCCGCTCAATCCTTTTTGGAAACTCCTTTTCCAACAGATGCCTGCTTCGCGTTTCCAAGTGCCTTGTGCACTCCTCTGTGGCAGCTGACCGCGCTTTATATATATGGCAACCACATGACACAAAAGTATATGTTACATACCGTGCACAAAGTATATCACTGCCCCTAATTATTGTTTTATGGTGGGGGCGGTGACAGATTACTCGTGAAACAATGGTAAATATATATGTATTTCTAGAGGGAGCGGCTCAGGTTTCAGACGGTAGTGAAAAATATGTTTTGTTCCAAGTGACGACCGGTGAGGATGCCCCCTCCCGCCTGCCCCTTCCCCCCCATACCCCGTCCGCCTGCAGCAGGCAAGAGCGGACTGGGCTGAGCGAGAGGCAAAGGAGTGCAAGAACAAGAGGCAGCCATGCAGAACTCACAGACCTTGGTTTGCCCCCACATGGTTGTACAGTTGGCATTGCATTGGCACTGCATTCTGTAATTACGCAACAAATGAAGTTGAGACAGGGATGCAAGCATGCTCTCATGCAGCAGCAATGCAGCAGCAGAAATGCACAGGTGCACACACACACACACACACATGCACAGGCGCACACACGCACAGGCGCACACGCGCACAGACACACACACACACGCACACATGCACAGGCGCACACACGCACACAAACACACACACATACACACACATACACACACACACGCTCTCGCCACTCATGACTTGCAGCGACCCAAAACATTATTTTCATTAACCCCGCACAACCCCGCAGGGTGAATATAAACTTATACTCAAGCTTGCCAGTTGCAGTCACTCCACTGGGTCAAAAACAATACTTATGCAGGGTAATAAAAAAAAGGTACGATAATGAGCAACTGCTTGCTAGGCCGTCACAGGTAATCTGACGACTTGCCTTGGGTGGACAGTAAGCTTTCTTTATCTTCGTGCTCACTTCCTGCTCTGTGTCCTCCATGAAAATTGCGCTGTTGGGATCACTTTTACTCATCTTTTCCTGGCCTTCTAACAATCCAGGCATCATCCTGGGAGTAGCAGGGACGCGTACACTTGAAAGTTGTAGTTTACTTTAAAGTGATACATGCAGGAGAAGAACTATAATAAGAGCGATAGATTTTAAAATCAAGCAAGACAATCGTGCTCACACAATTAGCACAACGGCTAAACACCTTTTCAATCTCAAGGGGGCACAGGTCCTGCTGGCACAGTGCATAAATACATTTACATTCACACACGCAGTACCTGTGGGAGAGAACGATGGGCTTGTTCTTCTTTTTAATATCATCGCAGTATTCTCGTGCAAGCATATTCACCTGCGTGTGGAAGGGAGGAGATGCTGCAAGCATGTGCAGTCGTTCCAAGAACTGGCATACGAATCAAATTTAAATCAATGACGACTTTTAACAGCAACAGGTCTCTGTCACTCTGCGCGTCGGTGCAAGCATCTTCCATGGATTGAAAAAAAGATCCTAAAAACAGCCACCAGGACAGAAATTCCTCAATAGGCTGCTTCTTTTTCAAACACACACACACACACACACACACACACACACACACACACAGCACCCACCACGCACCTTGCGCTGATCCATGCCCAGCTGGCAGATGTCGGCCTTGAGGAAGAACACATCGGCGCATTGCATGCAGGGGTAGAAAATCTGTGCAGCACTCAAATCCTCGGTCTCTGATCTTCCCATGATTTGTGAACACCTGGAATCAGCAAGGAGAGAGGAGGTGCAGGAGCTTTCTGTGTGTGTTTGTGTGAGTGTGTGTGTGTGTGTGTGAGAGAGAGAGAGAGAGAGAGAGAGAGAGAGAGAGAGAGAGAGAGAGAGAGAGGTAAAGTGTTTACGCAGACTATTTTACAGCCTGTAGTTTCTTTCTGTGAGTGTGGATGTGCTTGCAAATAGCATAGATTGTGGGCTAATAGTGCCGCTTGAGAACGCTGGTGCTCTCATACCAAAACCCCCTCTAATTTGTCCGTTTGAGCACGGCTTTTGTGCTTATCCCTTTGGAAGTGACTGTGTGGCAGGCCACACCTGAGCACACGCTTGAGATTATTCTTGCGAGCAATGTCCATGACTAGCGTCCAGTACTCGTCCGGCCTTTTGTTGATCTCTTCACTGCTGCTCAGGAACTCCACGTTGGTGAGATCCATGCCAGCTGCCTTCCACACCTGCGCATATGACAGGCAGGGAGAGCGACACTGCTTCAGGCTCAAGCCGGAGCAAGCAGAGGCACGAAGGAAGATGCATGAGCTGCTCGGGAAGCCGGAGGGCACCCCTCCACAATGCGCACGCTTGCACGCCCTCTCTCCCCCTCTTTTCCCCTCTCACCTCCACCATGTACTTGCCCACGGTCTGAATCTTCTTCAGGTCCCCCCCCATCTTGTTGTTGAGCTGGGCAAACCAGTCAGCCACCCAGAATTTGAAGGTGCAGCCTGCCTTGGTGAGCCGATTGACGTTAATGGCCTTCATGACGCCCTGCGCGATGTGCATCCGCCCGGACGGCTCAAAGCCGTCGTACGCCACGGGGTGCGGCCTGTGCTTGAGCAGGTTGCGCAGCTCGGCGTCGCTAATGCACTCCTCGGCCACAACGCGGCACAGCTGAAACCTCTCCTCTAGGGACAGGCCTGAGGGGTGGGCTGGGCCATCATCTGCTGCTGCTGATGATGATGATTCCTGTGCCTGTGCTGCTGGGGGAGGAGGAGTGGGCAAGCCCTGCAAGTTCAGCTTTTGATCTACGCCCTCTGCCAAAGCAGCCGCGCTGTCTGCCATGGCGTGTGCGCTGCTGCTGCTTCCGCTACTGAAGGGAAGGAGGCTGGTGTGTGTGAGTCCCACGGAGATAGAGGCTGGCAAAGCTTGCACCAGGCCCAGCTGGCAACGCGTGAAGGCGCCCAGACGCACCAGGCCAGCAGAGAGCAACGTAGTGTCTGTATAAAGCTGTCTGTATAAAGCTGGAGAACAAGTATTGCTTATTCTTTATTTTCAATTCCTGCTCTTTCACACACGCAAATAAAAGGACTGTAGAGATAGGAAACAATGGACTTGTTTGAGTCTCTTGGGCTGGGGCCTAAGCCTCCTGAAGATAACGCGGTATTCTATGAGGTGTACCCAGAAAAGCAGCCTGCAGGTACGCCTCATACATTGCATCTGGATGTACAAACACGCACGCACACGCGCACACACACACGCACACACACACACACACACACACACATACACACACATACACACACACATACACACACGCGCGCGTGCACACACACACACACACACACACACACACACACACACAAACACACATACACATACACACACACACACATACACACACATACACACACACACACACACGCACACATACACACATGTACACGCACCCACATACGCACCTTCTTACTATCTTTGAACGAGCTTGCTATTCTTGCACTTTCGCGTTCATGCTTGCCTTCCCTTGCTCATATGCAGAGGAGGCAGAGCTGCTGGCGTTGCGAGCCTGCTGCATGCAATACACGCGACCTCTGCTTCAAAATTACATCTGGCAAAAGGAGTCCTTCGAGCTCACCCCCAGCACCAACAAGGCGCAGCCGTGGGCCAAAACGTATGGGCAGCAGCCAAAGAGGAGAGGCGCCACCAGCAAAGTCCCCAAGGACATGGATCCATCCGTGAATGGTAGCAGCCAGCAGCAGCAGCAGCAGCCAACATGTTTGTGGGGTTCCTTGTGCTGGGGGGAGAACGTGGAGGATGAGTGGTTTGTGGTCTACCTGTTACTGGAGATGACGAAGCACATCCAGGGGCTGTCAGCCAGGGTGAGTTGACCGCACTGCATGTGGTAGAGATGGAACAGGCGAATGCACACAGTGTGACGCCTGTAGCTGAAAGGTGACTAGACGTCCGAGCAGCAGTGTCCCACGATCAAGGGCACAGCCTGACACCTGCACTGCATCGTAAATCATAAATGAAATTGTGTACCTATATACACAAACATGTACACAAACGCACTGACGCATGTACACACTCACGTACATACGCAATCGTGCCCTTACATACACACACTCATGCTCGTACTCACGCACATACACACACTCATGCACGCAGGCAAGGGGCAAAGACGGCAAGTTCTTGCTTATTGAGGCCACTCACACGCATACACACATACACACCCTTACACACAAAAGCACATCCGCACATATACACATGCACACATACACACACGCGCGCAAATATACACACACACACGCGCGCAAACACATGTACACGCAGGCGTGGGACAACGACGGCGAGTTCTTGCTCATCGAGGCTGCTTATGCGCTGCCAAAGTGGCTCAAGCCAGAATCTGCTGCAAACCGTGTGTGGCTGAAGGAGGGGCAGCTGCACATCGTGCCCCTTCCCAGCTCAAAGCACCCCTCCCTGCCCTCCATCCCTTCCACTATGCAAGCCCTGCAGGTGGGCCAAGCTCTCAGTTCAATCGAGTGGCCTGTCACGACTGCTGCCTGTTTTTAAGGCGTTAAGAAGTGTAGGTTCAGTTGGCTGCTGTTATTCTACATTATCTTTGAGGGGCAGAGTTGTCAATTTTATCAGTACTTCTAATTGCGCTGCTTTTGGTGGGGGGTGCGTGCACGCACGTGGTTAGTACATGTGTGCAATTGCTACCCTACCGTACCGTACCTTTCCGGATCCATCCCGGTGCCTAAAATTCATAAATAATAAACGTAACCCCTGGTAACCCTGGAGCCTCAAAATAAATATTGTAGCCATTCCCGCACGAATCCCGGTGGGCATGTACCCCAGGCAGTGTGTGTGCGTGTGTGAGCATGCGTGCACATGCGCGTGTGTGTGTACGCATGTGTGTCGTACTGTGTGTGTATGTGTGTGTGTGTGTGTGTGTGGTGCTGGGGCAGGTGCTCCAGGTGCTGGGGCGCATGTGTGTCATGCTGCAGGTGCTGGGGCTACTGCAGGTTCTGGGGCAGGTGCTAGGGCTGGTGCTGCAGGTGCTGGGGCTGGGGCTGGGGCTGGGGCGGGGCATTCTCCGCTCATCACCCACACAACTTTATTTTCGCCAATCCCGGGCAACCCCGGAGCCTCAAAATAAATATACCTATATTAAACGATACCGTAACCACCCCGGAGGGCAAAACACGTTATTTACCCAGGATGATATCGGAAAGGTACGGTATGTGAATCACAGTCACAGTGGGTAGAGGGAGAGGAAGCTGAGAGGATAAGGTAAAAGATACAGATACCCCCGTTATTGCCAATAGCCCTAAAGTGGCCTACTGCGTACCATAAAGCAGGAGGTGTCGCTTGGCATTATGCACTTAGAAGTTATAATTGTGCACGTATTGTCTGTCGTGAAGGTTGTGTACTCAAGGTCTGTCACTTTGCACGTGCAGAAGGAGGCAATCGACTCGGTACCAATGGTTCCTTTCAACACAAGACTTGTGCACATACATATGTCTGTTGTGAAGGTTGTGTACTCAGGGTCTGTCACTTTGCACACGCAGATCGTGGCAATCGACTCAGTACCAACGGTTCCTTTCAACACAAGACTTGTGCACATACATGTCTGTTGTGAAGGTTGTGTGCTCAGGGTCTGTCACTTTGCACACGCAGATCGTGGCATGCGACTCAGTACCAATGGTTCCTTTCAACACAAGACTTGTGCACATACATATGTCTGTTGTGAAGGTTGTGTACTCAGGGTCTGTCACTTTGCACACGCAGATCGTGGCATGCGACTCTGTTCCCACCAGGTCCCCAAAGGCCCATGCTGCCGTGACCGCCCGGATGGAGGGCTATCCAGGTGGGGTGCGCTGACGGTGCTTGAATGCTTTGGGTCCCAACCCTAACCGCACGTGGTACGTTCAGACACCTATCGTGTAGAGTTGGCCCAAACCAAATTGTATATGTATATGTCTATAGGATTTGCATACACCGACTGTAAATGCTTGCAAAACAACCGTGCGTGCGCTTATTTCCCTTTTACTGGATAAGTATGAGTAGAAGAACAACATTTGTCGTGTTGCTGCCAACTCTTACTGGGTGGAAGGTTGTTTTAGCAGGATTAAGTTGCCATGAAAGAATGGCAGTGGCGTGTATCGCTAGTGCATTCAACTGCCACAATTTTTTGATCCAGGTGGGGATAGGATCAATTTTGCGTAAGGCTTGGGGGTCAAGGCGCTTTTCCTGTAATTTTGAAGCTTTAGTTACTGCGCATTTCACCTACAATGCAACGCTATCTGTTGGGAGCTAATCACACTCTTTTTTTAAAGATAGACACTTAAGCTGTGTTTATCTTACATTACATCACATCATACATACATACTACGTTGTGCATTATACAGTGTGCAGTTACATCACCCTAGCACAAGCACGCAAATGTTACCACCGCCGTGTACCGTGCACTGAAGTCAGCACCAATAGCCCGTGGTGTGTGCTACGTTTTTGCTGTCCATCCTAAGATCTCCCTAAGTGCCTACCAGCAAACTGACAGATACCAATCACTGTAACAAGCAGTACCTTGAATTACCAACGGCGTCGCCGATCGTCGCTGTCTTAGTCGCTAATTGACCAACAACTGATAATGTAACTGAATGCAAGCACCCCTCTACCCACTCCGCAGGTAAAGCCCTGGAGACTGGGTTCCATTGCTCAACAATGAATTGTACACACGTCTAGGGATAACCAGAACCGTATATATACACTGTATGTGACCGTATATTTGATTATTTCCCTGTCAATGATACTGTATATACACCGTATATATATGGTTCTGGCCAACGCTATACACGCCTCGTGCCTACTCTGACTGCAACGCTTTTTGTTTGTCACATCTAAGTACGCACAACCTGAATCACGTGTCTGCAGGCAAAGCCCTGGAGGCTGGGTGCCATCGCTCCAAGGTCATCATGCCTATACAGCTAGCAGCAGCTCTTAAAGCTAAGCCACAGCTCGTGTCTAGCGCGGTTGATGCGTTTTACTTCAGGCAAGGCATACCACCATGCACCTGCAGCAGCCCTTGTTCTGTCCCTGTGTGTGTCTTCTTTTGCACTTATTTGCATCCTCATATTCCCCTTTGCGTTTTCGTTTTGCCTTTGCGGTTGAGGAGCTTGATGGCACTCGGTACTTGAGAGCTCCTTTTCCTGAAATAATGTGGGGAGTATTCTCTTCTGCCTGCATAGTGTAATATTTTGGTTCTGCGTCCTGAGCCTAATGTTCCTGACCCCCCCTCCTTTTGCCCTGATTCACTTTCAGGACGAGCCTCTTCTTCTTGCTGACTAAGATTTCCCAATCCCTTGCAAATTCAACAGCATCGCAAAGGGTGCTTGCACGATTTTCAAGCTCTCAAGCACCCTTCTCAACAACACCCACACATGCACGCCAACTCCTTGCAAACACACACACACACATACACACACACACACAAAATGCAGGGATGGTGATGACATGAAGGCAGCTGCGCGCATGCACCACTTCCCGCCCTCTGAGCCACGCACCACCGTGCTTGTGACCAGCAACAGGTGCCAGTACGCGCAGTTGGCACAGCAACCGTTTGCGCCGCCGCGCGGCTGGAGGCTGCCACCTCCCAACCACCCCGACCTTCCACGGGCTGAGCAGGGGCTGAAGATCACTGCAGGGTTTGAAATCTTGATGGCGAGGTAACGTGCACGGCGGGTGCTAGGGATTGATGATCGTGGGTGAGGGTCACCGCGTGCTTTGAGGACCTCTTGTTTGCAGGCTTGTGGTTTGGACTGATGTCAGGAAGAAGTATTGCTGATGTGGTTTGTGGTTTGGACTGATGTCAGGGACTGATGTGCCATGTGGTTCGGACTGATGTCAGGGAGAAGTATTGCTGATGTCCAGGAACCATTGCTGTACTCGTAGTACTGGTGTATTTGAAAGAGGGTATCAGCAGATGGGCCGGAGAGGGACAAGGCGGTCTTTACGTCTGGTTGCTTAGGCACCAGGCAGCTGCTTCGTGTGCGCATGGACAGCGCAAGCTTAGCGACTGTGATAATTCAACCTTTTTTATCCGGGGGATGGTTCAGGAAAATGCAAACGACTTTTTAGTACAGCATTTTTGTGCAGCCCCGGGACGAGAAAATCTTTAGGGTTGGCCAGAGCCAAGCTGACATGGTTCACGAACAGAACTTATAGCAGGGATATCCAAATATACAGTCGCGTATGATGCTCATACATAGCTCTTGCTAACCCTACTAGACGTGTCTAGTATACACCGCCACAGACCCCAAAAGTGTTACTATCAGTGCCCATTTTAAAACGCCTGTATGCAACGTAGCCACGCTTTTCCCCTGGGGTGTCTATTTCAATGTTGGCAGCTCACTCTCCGGCCTTCTCCCCTGGGTTGTTCATTGTTACGTTGGCTGCTCACTCTTCATGCTCTTTCCCTGGAATGTTTATTATGAGAACTGGCTGCTCAATCTCGGCACCCATTCCAAAAGGCGTTCCACACCTTGTGATTAAATTAGCCCTTTCTTGTCTGCTTTCAGAACGACAGCCTAGCACGCTGTTTGTCCAATTGCCCGACCCTTCAGCAGAGCCCCACTCATTTCTGGTTCCCAACCCGCAGGTCTGCGCGCCTCTCCAAAATGGCAGCGTCTGTAGCTGCCCCGCCATACCCACACCAGCAGCACCAGCAGCAGCAGCAGCAGCAGCCGCATCAGCAAGAGGAGCAGCAGCCCGTTGCCTCCCCTGCCCCCTCAGCTGCACAGCTGCAGTGCCACCCAGGATGGGGACTGTATAAGAGCAATCTAGACAGGCTGGGCTACTTTCAAGGGGAATTGCCAGGCTCCAAGAGGTGAGAGCTATCGTGGGACGAGTATATATAGGACATAGGTGTTAAAGGACCGTTTAGTGGTTTAATCACCACCACCCACGTAAGGAAACATGAAATAATGGGCGGTGATATGCTTTTTGTACGCTATATGCTATATGTTAGACAAGTCTGTGCTTTGAAACGGTATGCTCGGTGTACACAACCTCCGGATACCTGAGAGACATACAATTCCAGAGGTGCTCACCTGACCACCGTTGGCGGAGTACCCAAAAAGTTGTGTGCATGTGGTATTGGGGCATGTGGTATTAGTCAGGTGGTATTGGTTGGGGCATTGGTTGGGTGGTATTGGTTGGTATTGTGGGCATGTGGTGTTGGGTGCATGTGGTCTGTGCATTGTGTGCACGTACTTGGTGGCAGGTTAAGACGTGCTGTGTCGTGGAGTGGGATGGGATGCACCCTTGAGGTCTCAGATGTATCTGTGTTTTAGGCATGTTCCTGGTTTCCTCGTGATTAGCTCGTATACAAAGACAGGGTAAGACGTGCTCTATTATGGAACAAGGTAGACTCCATTTTGGGCACTCACACCGAAAAGTCAATATATGGTCGCTAATCTTGATGACGTACTTATTGCGGAAAGGCTCTCTCGCTGGGCTCAGCCTGCAGGGGCTCAGCCTGCGTGTAAAGCACACCAGGCTCAGCCTACACGTCCGGCACATCGGGCTCAGCCTGCATGGGCTCAGCCTGCATGTAAGGCACATACCGACATGATTGTGACAATGCATGGTTGCAATATCCAGCCCAACCTGTCCCTGTGTGGGAGAATGAATCGGTTGTGGGATGAGATTGATCAAAGCCAGGGTGCAGGAGAACTTATTTGCATCTCTTCTGTGATTATTTTGGGGGGGTATTTACACAAACTGGTGAGCACGCGCTTGCTCGAAATCGTGAGGGGTGAAGGAGCTCCTTGCATGGACAGGCAGCAGCAACCTGAGCTCACCCTTTTTTAATTGGAAGGAAAGAATGGTGCTGTGCTTGTCAGGCCTTTTTCTCGCCTTTCAGGTGCACTCTGCTCATCAAGCTCGTTGCATCCCAGTGCATAATAAGACTTCATCGACACTTGCCTATTTCTAGTATACAAAAATGAGCTCCAGCCACGGCCCTGTCAACCTTTGCTTATAAGATACGACGCATCCTGGCAACTTAGCTGCAGTACACACAGCACTTTCCTCATGAGTTCCTGATGCAGACGAAAGGCACTGCTGCTGTTTCTCCTCTTCCTGCATCGCTTGCTTGGTGTCCCACCTTTACTATGGTGCAGGTACAACGAGCTCCTAGCCACAGCCACCTCAGATTTTGTGTCCAGCCCCATGTTTGCGCGTGGTACGGCTACTGCTCTTGGGCCGGCAGAGGAGCTGCAGCAGCTCCTGGAGGGTGCAGGGGGCTGTTGTGCGGAGGTGTGCTGGTGTGTGGGTGTGGGTGTGAATGTGAGTGTGGATTTGGGTGTGGGTGTGGGTGTGGGTGTGGGTGTGGGTGTGGGTGTGGGTGTGGATTTGGGTGTGGGTGTGGATGTGGGTGTGGGTGTGGGTCTGGGTGCAGGTGCGGGTGCGGGTGCGGGTATGGATGTGGGTGTGGACCCAAGTTAGGGTTAGGTTTGGTTGTGGGTATCACTACCTGACTAGCTTTCTCCCCGATCCATAGTAGTTCATTACAGCAATTCCACCTCTCACATGACACCTACACCAAATTTCAGATAAGCTGTTGGCGACTCCCACTTGCAGGATGAACAGCAGCAGCAGCAGGACGAGCATGAGGACAGTGATGGCTGGATGGAGGCTCAGGGCGTGGTCGTCGAGCAAGAGCTTGCAAAGCGTCAGGCGGAGATGGAGGGGGGACCGCAGGGCCACACAAAGGCAAAGAGCGGCAAGTCTAAGGGCAAGAAGGGAGCAGAAGGGTGCGTGCAGGCATCATAAGAACAGCGTTTTGTTGTCCTGTTGCATGCCTCTCTCTCTCTCTTCTTGTTCCTCCTCTCTTCTTCCTCTCTTCTTCTTCTTCTTCTTCCTCTTCCTCTTGTTTCATCATTACTTCAAAATTCCTCTGTCCACTTTATACATTTGTTCGTGTGTATGATGCAATGAAAACCGAGGCATGTACAGCTCAATCGGTGCAAACTACTTCACTACACTAGCGTCCTTAAATTGACCAGGCTCTGACGTCACAATTGGTGCAATCAAAGCACTCACTAGTTGTAGCCAACAATTAAGCTGTCTGCTGGCAGCGATTTTTTCCTGCATGCTTGCCAGGATTTTCATCCAATCGTTGCAAAGCAGCAGTTATGTGTCTACCACATATATTGCTGAATGTTGGTGCAATTCTAAGGAACTGATCCTCATGACTTTTGCGTCTTAAGTCCTGCTATGTTCTTTCTCTTTCCTACACACACACACACACACACACTCTCACACACTCTCACACACACACACACACACGCGCGCAAGCAAGCAAGCAAGCAAGCACCGACTTACAAGTGCACACATACACACACTGCACACCCACACACACCACCCTTGGGTATGTTGGTAATGTTATGGTGCCATGCAGGCCTGCTGCAGGAGAGGCAGATGCAGGAATTGACGCAGCTGAGGTGGCTGAGCGCATCAGGGGCTTTGTTGACGCCATGTCTGGGCTGGAGGGTGCAGAGGTGCGTGTGACATTGTGTTCCTTATGACAGAGGTGCACTTTACATTGTTTCTCTTGTTGTTTTTTACGGCAGAGGTGCACTTTACATGGGCTCTCTTGTTTGTTTTCTTACGGTAGAGGTGCATTTCACATTGTGTCTCTTGTTGTTCCTTACGGCAGAGGTGCACTTTATGTTGGCTCTCTTTTTTGTTTTCTTACGGTAAAGGTGCATTTCACATTGTGTCTCTTGTCGTGCACTCGGTCAACAAGTCTTATGGTTGGTGCTGATGATTGGTGGCAGTAGATCTGAGCACAGCATTGCATCTTAGATGATGGTGGTTTCATCGCAAGTGGTAGTATGGTAAAGGTATGCGGGACAAATGGGGCTGATTTGTCGCTTGTTGCCTGCCTATCTAGATTCATCTGGGATATTTTTCTTTTCTCCTTTCTTTCTTTGCTGCAGTCCCAAACCTGATTTTGCCTTACGCTTACAACAGATTTAAAAGGCGCAGCTTGCACCTTCAGAGCTTTTCTTCTCTCAAGTGTCCCGTCCTATGAAGTCATTTTTGTTTTCTGCATTACTGCCTCAAACGCACACTTGTGCACGCGTGTGCGGCTGACTTTACCCTGCTTTTGCGCAGCTGTACACCACACCACACCTCACCGCGCCGCTGTACACCACACAGCATCTCACACACACACACACACACACACACACACACGCTGCTGTACGCAACACAGCATCTCACACACACACACACACACACACGCACACACGTTGCTGTACACCACACAGCATCTCACTTCCGTTCTGCTTTGTACACAGCTGCCTCACCAAGACTCCGAAGTCAGCTTCGACCCCATGGCTTTCACGCGGGAGCTTGAGCAGGTACTGGGGTCGTATGTGTAGTAGGGCTGGCCAGAACTGCACGTAGATATGTATATACATTGGGTTGGCTAGAATCGTATATATATACACCGTATATAACCGTACATTTGGTGATTTTCCTGCCAAAAATACCGTTTATACACCGTATATATAAAGTTCTGACCAACCCTATGTATACGGCATTTGTGTGATGTTTTTGGCAGGGGGGTTACCATACACACGATCATTCACGGTGTATAAATACAGACCTGGCCAGCCCTACATATTTGTTGCTCTAGCAAGCTGCCTGTGTGGGTAATGGGAGCCCCTGAGCTAGGTTGATTTATAAGCATAGCCTCCACAGGCATTATGCCCCTGCAATCACTTGAGGTAGAATGCTTGCTGCTTGTTTTTTTTGTCAGGGATTCCCTTCCTCACACAGATTGTGCGTCTTTATTTCTCAACACGTGGAACATCCAAACTGGCACGACTGGCCCACCAATGCCTGCCAGCAATGCAGTCATACCGCACAACTGTTTATTACCTGACTTGGTGCAGGTTCTGGGCATGTCATTTGGAGGACAAGGCGGTGGGAAAGCGCAGAGGGGAAGCACTGATGCAGAGGAAGAGGAGGAGGATGGTGAGGAGGATTGGGAGGAAGGATCGACGGAGGAGGGCTCTTCCTTCTTTTCTGACGACGGGGAGGCGGAAGGTCTTGACACTGACGAAGAGGAAGACGAGGCAGAGGAGGGTGGGGAGAGTGCAAGTGATGAGCAGGAAGGCGTGCACGTGGCTGGTGGGGAAGATGGGGTGCTGTCGAATTGGGGGTCTATCGGGGGTGAGGCAG
>Ga0307942_1001617_pt1:0-15000 | contig 18058 bp, 21 predicted proteins | sample OrgLakmetagen175_FD_201846 | JGI IMG/M metagenome (GOLD analysis project Ga0307942, IMG submission 201846) | Saline water microbial communities from Organic Lake, Antarctica - #175 | ecosystem: Environmental > Aquatic > Non-marine Saline and Alkaline > Saline | place: Antarctica: Organic... | reverse complement strand
GTTGCTTGATTGGTGCAGGAGTTGCTGGACGCAGCTTAGGGTGACAAACGTGTATGCTTTGCAAGCATGGGCTTCTTATCCACGTCATTACAGGTCGCCGCCTTACGCAGTCAGCTGGAGATGAGCGTGGCTGGTTACGACCCTCCCAAGCCCATCAAAACATTCCAGCAGTGTGGCTTTGACGCGTCACTCATGGCCGCCATCGCCAAAGCTGGGTGGGTGTGGTTGCTTGCATGTTTGAGACATCCATCCGCTTGCAAAGTAGCATAACACGCAGACAGTTTTGCTGGCATCAATTAGCCGCTGTTTTCCCCCTTGCTTGCTTCTCAGGCCAACCCTTAGGATTGCCAGTGTTGCAGCATTTGCGTTCCATTACATGGGCATGCCACAGATTGTTTTTTAGTGCGCTAGTTTGCACACATCTACGCCCTTTTCCGTTTTTCACGTTTTACGCTCCACATCAGGACAGGCAGCGTTTCAACATACTAACAATTGTTCTTCAGGTATGAGCGCCCCACCGCCATCCAGGCGCAAGCACTGCCTGCAGCTCTGAGCGGCAGAGATGTGCTGGGGGTGGCAAAGACAGGCAGCGGAAAGACTGCAGCTTTTGTGCTGCCGATGCTGGTGAGGACGGGGGGGGAGAAACTTTCCTCTGCGTACCGTACGTATCTCCTGTGAGGCATGCTTGCATCTTCTTGAAATTGATGACATTGTCTATTGTCTCAACATTGCTTTACACTTTACACGTACGCTAAATTAGACAAGAGGGTGCACCCTGGCATGCATTTACTTTGCATAAGTATGGTTATTATGTAAAACTGTTTCCATAACTTTCCTGATGCATACTGCTCCCATCTATGCGCGGCACAGAGGCCTGCCTGGCCTTACTGTTTGACTGATACATGGAGACAGTGCCTCCTAATTTGGTGATGTACGTTTCGCTTTGCATCACAGCAGCTATTGTGCTAGTCCAAAGCACACTCGACAAAGCAAACGAGTGCCGGCTTGCTGTGCTTTTGCAGGTACACATCATGGACCAGCGAGAGCTAGACAAGGGTGCCGGACCCATCGGCGTGGTGCTGGCTCCCACGCGTGAGCTAGCAGAGCAGATCCACAAGGAGACTCGCAAGTTTGCGAGGGCGTACGGTGAGTAGGTCAAGCAAGGTGGCTGATCCACTGGTCTTGAGTATTCTTAAGGTACTGCTTTTCATGGGCTGTGCTTGGATTGGAAGCTTACTTGAGTTGCAGTGGACGAGGGGAATGGCATGCAAGCATGGTAGCTCTGTAGAACTGTACACAGGCTTTGTGTTTCTATAGTGTCACGCCCCCTACACTGTTTGTTCAGTCTAGCTCACTGATGCTGAAATAATGTACTTTACATATATTGTGGATTTTGTTTACATGAAATGTAGGTAAATATGACTCCACAATCGTGAGCCTACCATCAACATGCTAATTCTTATTTGTCTTTATCAACGTGATCAGGCATGCGTGTATCGGCAGCCTTTGGAGGGCTGTCCAAGTACGAGCAAGTAAAGGATCTTAAGGCAGGGTGTGAGGTGGGTCCCTTCCCATTTACTCAGGATCATTTTGCATGGCTTTGAATCTGTTTTTCTTGCCATCAAGTCGTTGCCTAGCTATAAGCGAGTGTGCACAACTCCTTTTTGGCTTACTCTGTATAAAAGCATGCCAATTATGCTGAAATGCAGTTTCAAAATCTCCTTTCTCCAAATGTTGTCCCAAGCTGCTTGCACATTTCAAAGATCATGAGCAGACTTGCGTACCTCTATTCCATCTTCCTTGCAGGTTGCGGTGGCCACTCCAGGCCGCCTGATTGACCTCATCCGTATGAAAGCCTGCAGCATGGAGCGCACGACCTACCTAGTGCTGGATGAGGCTGATCGTATGTTTGATATGGGGTTTGAGACTCAGGTAGGCTTTTTCACCGCAGTCCTGATAGTGCATAAGCTGTTGTTGGCCTGCCCTTGCTCTCAATTCGGTAAGGTAATGATACATCGCTTGCTCTCAATTTGGCGCTCTCCTGTTTTCTGAATGCTTACCCACTCAATGAGTTTTAGATTTTTCCTGTCTTGAACAATTCACCCCTTTGCATTTTGTGTTCGTGAGAGAATTTCCTCTTGTAAGGCAAAACCAGCAAAGTACCATTGGCAAATCATCACTGGCACATCTGCTTCTGCATTTAAAGTGCTGACAAGCTCTCATATTGTCAAGCACTCAAACAAAGCCACATTCTGTCGCTGTACCTCCTTACCTGCAGGTTCGGTCCATTTTGGGACAGATCCGGCCAGATCGCCAAACGCTGCTGTTCAGTGCCACCATGCCGCGCAAGATTCAGCGCCTTGTGGCAGACGCCCTCACCAATCCGGTGCATATCACGGTGCGCTCCGTAGTCTCTTTGTTCTTTCAAGGGAAACAATGCGTGAGCTCTGCCTGCTACGCAAATAACATGCTCAGTATCTCAGGAAATACATGTTTGGTATCAGAAATTGTTGAGGTCAAGAAAAGTTGAGTGATGTTGTGATATCACTTCCTTTACTCGTAAGTCGAGTGAAACTCCTTTTTTTCATGTAATATAAAAGAAATGCAGTTCTTATCTCTTCAGACAGTAACTTACCAAGAATTCATCAACAAAAAAGGCTGAAATTGAGAAGAAAAAATGGGTGCAGAGCTGGCAGTTGCAGACATATCAGAAGCTGATAGGAAACTTGTCACCTTCACCTGTCTGTTCTTCGTGCTAGAACGTACACCTCTTCGTGCTAGAACGTACACCAAAATATAGAGGTTGCACACTAAAACATACATGTTGCGCATCCATCATAAGCTCAGAGGTTATTATTGCCCACTTAATTTTTCGTTTCCTCCCTCTGTGCTGCTTGGTTTGCAGGTGGGCATCATCGGGGCAGCAAACAGGGATGTGCGCCAGGAGGCTGTGATTTGCAACAACGAGGCCGCAAAAATGAGCTGGCTCATGTCAAAGTTGCAGATGCTGGTGGATGAAGGTATTACTATGCTAAGGACTTACTGTGTGGGGACTCAGGCCTTGGCTGTGCTTGCACTGCACGTATTGTGATGCAGGTTTTATCTCTTCTGCCTATTCTGTTGCAACACATTCATAGCATTCCATGATATTTAACAGGGTCATCTCATTACCTCTTTAGATGTGCCCAGGAACAGCACGTCGCTGCATGTCCAATCAAATTACAGACGGTTGGCATGCTCACTCCCTCTTCTCTCTTCTCAACGTGTGCGTGATTGTGTCAAAATGCCCGCCCGTTTCTCTCCTTGGTACTCTGTGCCGAAACTTGGAATACAAAGCACTGCCCTTATTCCTGCTCACAGGTGACGTCATCGTGTTTGCCTCCCAGCGTGCCAAGGTGGATGCCCTGGTGACCTCCCTGCAAGCAGCAGGCGTAAAAGCTGCAGGCATCCATGGAGACATGGACCAGGTACGTTTTATCATGCAAGCTTGCTAGATGAGGCTCAGAGGCTGTGGAGGAGCTCATAGCAACCGACCTGTGAAAGGATGTCGCATTTGTGAGCTTGAACTTGAACAAACAAACATGGAATAGTTGTCCTGAGCTGGAGCAAATGCAGGTCTAGTATGGGCCATGCTGTATGGCACATGTTGGAGGCCTGGATACTGTTGTTTGTTGTTTGTGACCCTTCCAGAAGAAGACCTTGCGCACGACTTGCAATGCAGGTTGTAGGTAGTCACTTTGTCATTTTGTCACTTCATACAAAAGAGCGCTCCCCTCTTGCGTGTTGCTACCACAGCAATCTCAAGTAAATAATGCCAGGCAGCAGCGACAGGACATACTGTTGAGGTAAACCAGTGAGGCAACTTAGATCAAAAATCACTCACCCCCTTCCCCCCCACACACAGTACACCCGCATGGCGGTGCTGGATGGTTTTCGGGGCGGTCAGCACCATGTTTTGGTGGCCACTGATGTTGCGGCTCGTGGACTGGACATCAAGTGAGTGGATTTGGAGTAAAAGCACCTGGTTTTCAGGGTGTTATAGATCTGGCATGCACAGGTACTATGTGTGTGGCCATGAATGATAGTGTGTTTATGTATGTGGGCAGTCACTGAGAAAACATATGATGGAAAGAACGAGATTAACCCATAAGGCTATCTGCAAGAAGAGAAAACTGTCATTAACCCACTATTCCATGTAGGTACGTTTCATGACGTACGTGCTAGTCGTGTGTGTGCATGTGTGTGTTTGCGAATGTGAGTGTGCGTTTATGTGAATATGCCTCATGAGTGCACAATCACGCCGTGCGTGCGATGTTTGAGTGTGTGTGATCCTGCCGTACGTCTGTGTGATCCTGCCGCACGCGTGCACAACTCTGCTGCTTACAGTGTCTGGATTGGCCAGCTGCTTTGCCATGCGCTCCCCTCTCAATCCGGCTACTATTACTGGAAATTTAAAAGCTTATTTTGCAGGCGGTTGTCAAAGACAGCAGCCTAGACTAGTTTACACAAACTCTTTAAAAGCATTTACATTTGTTGCCAACATCACGAGGGTCTCTTTAAAATACAACCTGCTAACCTGGGTTGTACACACACACACACACAAACACACACGCACACACACATGTGTCAGTGATTCACTCGTACTCTGCCTAAGTTCTGCTATAGCTCACTTTCGTCGACAGGTACAAATGATGCGTAACACGATCTGCTTACATTATGCACAGGACGGTGAAGGCGGTCATAAACTACGAGGCTGCAAAGGACATTGACACCCACATCCACAGGTGCAGAAAGCAACACGCACGTTTTAGTATTGTTCTGTCGAAGCACCGTTGCATTGATGAGCACGTGAACGCCTGCATTGTCGGCCAACCTGCAGAGGAACGCCGTACACTTACACTGAGTTGATCACTTTTCCCTATACCCAATCTCTCACGCATTAGCACACAAGTGCATAGTTTTTCTTGCTTATGCAATTAACCATCACAAATACACACTTGCGCACACACACACACACACACGCACGCATACACACACACATACGATTTAAACACCAATCCCACATGCCCATTCTTACTGCAGGGTGGGCCGCACGGGTCGTGCTGGAGACAAGGAGGGTATGGCGTTCAGTCTGCTGCTTCCCAAGGACACACACTTTGCAAGTGAGCTCGTACAATCGCTGGCCATGGCAGGCCAGACTGTGCCAACTGATTTGCACGAGCTGGCAATGAAGGTTAGTTGTACGGAGAACTGTCACCTGTAAATGCCTGGGGGAGCTTCTCATGTTTTGGGTTTGAACGGGGCAGGTGCAAGATTCTGCTGTTGTCATGCTTTTTGTTAGTCTTTAGGACAAGGCTGGGTATAGTCTTTTGGTGCTTCTTCAGCCTGCAATCCTGAGTTCAATAATGCACACCCAATTAGTCAGCAGGGGTGGTTTTAGGCATGCATCTGGCTTGCAAACCTGTGCCTTTTCATCATGTCTTGTGCACGGTCAGGATGCTGGCTTTAAACGAGGCAGCAGCCGTAGCCGAGGGGGCAGAGGAGGGAAGGGGGGCAGAGGGGCAGGCAGGTGGGTGTTTTCTGTGCAACCCTCCTAATTTCCCTCTTTGTGTTGTGATTGTGTGCATACGTGCATGTCTGTTTACTAAATGTGTGTATGTGTTTGTGCTTGTCTGTGGTGTGCACTTGTGAAGTGCACCTGTGCAAAGTTGCAGACTTCTGCTAGCATGCTGAGAGGCCTCCTGTGTCTCCCACATCCTATGCATGTGCCAAAGCAGGAAGCCCCAAGTCGGGGGTGCTGGTTTGGGCTTTGGAAGCGCAGGGAGCAGAGGAGGTGGAGTGGGTCAAGGTCTGGGTAGTAGCAACGGCGGGTTTGAAAGGGAGACTGAAGTCCTGCCTCCCCCACCTCCCATGCCTCCGAGTGGTCCTGCACACACGCAATTTAGCGGAGTGGCTGATGCCTCTCCCGCTCCTGCACAAGGTGAGCAGACCCGTGATAGTTAGTTGATCAAATTCTGCCTGGTTGAGTCAATTAAGGCTGATCACATGTAACAAAGCAGCCGTCTTGGCGCACATGCCAAGCTTGCTTGAGTATTGATAACCGCACACTGATCCTTATCAGTTAGGCCTTTTACTTTTACTTTTTACATGCGTGTTTACTTTTTACGTGCGTGCACGCGCAAATCCACACAGACATTGACCGCCTCATCCTTTTCTGCACATCCACAGACGCCTCTGGTGCTGCAGCTGCTGCAGCCGCAGCTATTGCCCAACGCCTGTCAGCTGGTCAAGGGGGGAGCTCCCACCTGCAGCAGCAGCAGCAGCAACTGCAGCAGCAAGGAGGAGGAGGGGACACGGGCCGCCAATTTGTTGCAAATCACCATGAAAGCCGCTTCCGTTCCTCGTTTGTGTCTTCTGGAACAGCAGGTGGACTATCTAGTGCGTTGTGCAAAAAGTGTGCAAGGTGTTCAGTGCGCCCAGAGCAATTTATGTAATATGCCCTCATCAATTGCTCTTCCAGGCACACGCACTGACACCTTACTCACCGACCAAGTACTTTCCTCATACACGCACAAGCACATGCAAACGCACACGCATGCACCCACACATGCACACATGTGTTGCTCTTCATCCCTCCTGGTCCACATCCAGGTGGCACTGTCGGCTCAGGGGCAACCATTTTTGCACCGAAGAAGGCTCCGCAGACTGCAAGCGGCGCTCCCCTTCCCCCTCCCCCCGTCCCTGTTAGCGAGCGCCCAATGTATCTGAGTCAGCAGCCCTTCCCTGCGGGGCGTACCCCTGGAGGAGGAAGCAGGCCCCAGTACCAGCAGCAACAAGGCTTTGGTGGGGGGGATCGCGGCGGAGGCTCCTCCCGTCCGCAATCTTTTTCAAACTCGAGCTACCACAATGCGCCCCCTCCATCCAATGTGTACAGTCAACAACAGCCTGGAGGAGCTCAGCAGCAGAATGCTGCGCAAGCTGGGGCTGCGTCTGCAGCAATTGCGGCGGCACAAGCCATAGCATCCAGGCTTGCAGCTCAAGCTCCAGGAGGAACAAGATAATAGTTGTTGCAAGTGCAAATGCCTTTTTTAAATCTCCTGCCCCAAGAATGAAAGGATTTGGGTTTGGGTGACCGCCATGTGCCTGTTGATGAGGAATTGACGCTCTACGTGATTGCTTGTAGTTTAGTTTAGTTTGAAATACAGAGGCCTCCAGCCTGGCATGGCTGCTCAATTAAAGGTCCCAACAAAAAATAATTTAAAGGATCTACAGCTGCACTCATGAACTTGTAAATACTGAGTTATGTTGAAAAAAACCTTTGATATCACCGTCAGAAATATCATCAAATAAATGGATGAACTGGTGCCGTAAATGTTTGGTGCCCATACATGAAAAATTAACGCGTTTCTCATCTTTGGTATCCCCGTTCTCACACAGTTTGCAAACACGTGCACCCCTGCCATACAAACCAGTTTCACACTTCAACCCATGTCCTCGAATCCTGAATCGAGCTACGTTCCTCATCGTCATAGACACATACATTCCTCATCGTCAGGCACACTACCCTCTCAAAGCACTTGCACAACAAACACAGCATCATACACGCAGATCTTAGAAATGCACTAATGCACAGCACTTTCATTCAAGCTGCTTTTCTCATTTGCTCCGAGCAAATGGAGTCCCACATCAAAGCACCCACTAGAAAAGCTTTCAACCGCTCTTCCTATCTATCCCTCGTACGTACAGCTAAACATGTAGCCGGCCGGCCAACCTGCCAAGAGAATAGCTGCCCGTTTCGCCCTACACAAGCTCGTGAAGCTCTCCATTTTTACACACTGAAAAGTTCATCTGCCCTCTCCCTGATAATCCGATCTCCTTAGGGGTTGGGGCGGGTAATCTTAGCCCAATTTTGCTAATGCCCAGCAGAAAAGCAACACCCAGCACACGCCTCAGAGTCAAACTAAACGCACCTCTCAAACATCTAGCAATACATCCAGCCATAAAGAAATGATAAATGCAGAAAAGCATGTCTCGGCTGACCTGTATGATAACCTGGAAATGAAGAAAATAGGCATGCCTCAGACCGACGAGTTGTACTTTGAACTTTGAACGGAAAAAATATGGCAGCCACAACTGACAGGTTCATGCCATCAACAATGTCTACGGTGGATGCCTTATAAGAACCACTAAAATGCTGCATAATTGTATAAAGAAAAAGGTCCGGGAAGACACAACTCTGTCACTCTTGACGACGCCAACTCCAAACTCCTTGTTATTGTCACTTACTGGCCCTCTGGCAGCTGAGCTCTGAGAAGCAAGCCAAAGCAGAGTTGATTAGAACCATATATATACAATGTACGGTCATATACGGTGCATATATATACGGTGTATATACGGTAACTTTGGCAGGAAACTCACCAGAACCATATATAAACAATGTACGGTCATATACGGTGCATATATATACAGTTCTGGCCAACCTTTTTAATAGGGCATAACGTTGCTGGACAAATGGTTCTGGAAGTGATTTAACAAGGTGCACAGGTGCCTGCCTGATGCACAAGCAGACGTAGGAACAATGGAACGACAAGGCAATGTACGCCCTTCTGCTGAGACACAAATAGTGATGCTTCCAACCTGGCAATTACCTTTCAATTTTAATGCGCAACAGCGGCAGAAAAATAGCGAGCCAGATGCTATCGTAGTTACCCCGACCCAGTAATTGCCACGCTCCAATTTAAGCATAACCTACGTACCAAACTAGACCCGCCATAGATGTAAGGAGAGCTGCCCTTAACCCTAACAGATAGCCCTGCCAATCCTTCCCCCCTTGGCTATGAAACCAAAATACATACAGCCATCAATCTACGCGATACACACCAGATGGAAATTAAGTTTAGTGTAGGCACTTCTCATACCTAACAAGCAGGAAAGGCACAAGAATAACACAAGCTGCTATTGCTTCACTTACTCGGACACCGCAAAACCCTCCGCACCATCCTACAAGGAGCGACAGCCTAGGCACCATTTACAGCAGCCATAAACAAAACCACTGGGGCCTGCACAGCCTCGGAGCTACTGGTCTCTACTACATGCCACGGCGCTAATGAAAAATACAAGCTAACATGCCATCAAATACGCAACAAAAAACAAATACATTTGGGTAATTCTCCTGGTGGTGTACAGGCCCCAGCCTCCTGATCTCCATGAAAGCCTTTTCTCTATATATTTTCCAAGTGGCAGGATGTTGTGTGGCTCTGCATCCTTTGATCAGTTCAGAAGTAAAAACAACATCCTTTCCTCATTCATGTTGGTGGTGTTTGCAATACCTGCATTCTGTTTTGTTAGAAATAGGCTAACCCAAGGGTCTAGACAGATTGCCCGTCCTGGCCATTGCCAGCCTAGTATAATCACTCAGCCAGTACTGGACAGCACTGAACCAGTTGTGCTATGCCACCGACACTGTCACCCAGCACACGTCCACAAATTTAACTGAAACCGCTCGCGAGGCTTTCACATCAGGGCTCACACCAGGGCTGCACATAAAGTAAAAAAACTGTTTTCCCTTTTTTGCTAGTGTTTCTCAATTTGTACTTTAGTATGTCTGCAATAAAGGCTGCAAACAATTTCCAGACACCTGATGCTGTAACCCCATTTTTCTAGCACACAGTACTCCTGGTGATGTGCAGTTTCCTGCCTCCTATCCACCTGATCCCCATTAAATAGCCCTATCAAATCTTCAGGTAGAGGGGAGTTGTCTACTTGCTCTGCATGCATTAGGCGGCCGTTGGATGGTACAGACCAATAAGCAACATCCACGCCAGCAGTACTATTTTTTTTACGGTTTCTGCGTTTACGCCCTTTCTGCCAGGAGTAGACAGAATCATCCACCTAACCATCTATACAATCCAACGGTAGCCGGTGTAGTTTACATCTGTCGGCAGGTAAGAAGTGAACCGGATCTGGCTTATGCTCCTGCCAATGCAATTTGTCAATAGCTGCTGAGAGCCCCAGACGCAGGGGCTTCGCATTCAGGGCCTGAAATGAGCATGTCGTGATGTAGTTTTTTGCCAACAAGCGCATTTAAAAGGGGTGGATCAATGGATTAATGGATTAATGGAAATGCATTTATCCACTTTCGAGTGGATAAATAATTGATGCTGGATTGATGAACTTTCGCGGACTGATGTTCATTAATCTAAACCCGGGGGCAATCAAGAATTAATTGGTGTGGAGTTGACCACTGATAAAATGCCCTTCAATATAAACCAAGTCTGAGCTGCAGGGCCATGGAATTCGGGCCAAATTGAGCCTCTGGCCCATTTATGACCGCCCGAACACCCGCACTTCCTGCAGCCTGATTAATGATTTTTAGTTCATTGATATGCTCTTTGAGCCTGAAAACATGATTTTATTTAATCCATTTAATCCAAAATCGTTAAATGCGCCGTAGAAACTGCTGTAAGAACACGAGTTTCTGGGAACTTTGTAAGTAGATTTTTATTATCGCGCTACTAACAAAAACATATAGGAAGATGGGAAAGAAGAGTGCGAATCAAGAGGTAGGTCGTCAGAATTGCATGCGTGGTCCGCTAACACTTACTGATATGCGAGAAAATTTTGTGAAGGTACCTCAGCACAGGCACGAAAGCCGCCACATACATACATACATACACACACACACACATACACACACACACACACACACACACACACGCACACACACACACATACACACACACACAGCACACACACACGCACACACACACACACAACACACACACACGCACACACACACACACACATACATACACACACACAAGCACAGCCGCACAAGCACATGCACGCGCACACGCTCATACACACACATGTGCACGAGCGCGTACAAATGCATACATTGCGCACATACATGCGCTCGTACATGCATATGCAATACGCTCTTGCACGCAACTCACCTTCACACAAACAGGTAGCAGCTGATGTTGTGACTTCTGGAAAGGAGGAAAAGAAGAAGAAGAAAAAGACCAAAACAGAGGATGTTGTCGCTGCTGCCCCCATGCCAGCCAAGCAGGAGGAGCTGCAGCAGGAGGAGGCCACAAAGAAGAAAAAAAAGAAAAAACTGGCTGCCTCTGAGGAGAAGGCTCCTGCGACCAGCAATGGGGGCGAGGACGCCGGAGAAAGTGAGCAGCAGAACAAAAAGGAAGCGTTTGCTGTGTTGAGTCTTGTTCCGCGGACTGTCTCACTGCAGGCTGCTAGCAGCAAGAAGCAGCAGCAGCCTCTATTGCAGCAAAATAAAGCCATGCAGCAGCAGCAGCAGCAGCAGCAGCGGGGTGCGTGCTCCCAGCAAGGCCAGAATTCAAGGGGTTCTGCCTGCTCTGTCAAGCTTCCCCTGCTGCACACTTGTAGGATATTTGCCAAAGCCACTCCCCTTTTTTCTTGCCAAGCTTTGACATTTTCTGATGTGATACCTTGGCTGTTGCTATTCATGGTGCCTGCAGAGGAAGCTCCACTCCCTGCCAAATCTGACGCTCCACCTCCGTCGACTGGGAAGAAGGGCAAGAAAAAGCGCGCAGCTCAAGCTGTAGAGGAGCAGGAGGTAGCAGTATTGGAAGGGGCAATGCCGTCAGCAAAAGCTGCCAAGAAGCAAAAGAAGGAAGGTGGAGACGTGAACGATAAGGTAGCAGCAGCAGCAGCAGCAGCTGGGGTGGAGCAGGAAGAGGGTGCAAGCAAAAAAGAGGGTAAGAAGGGGAAGAAAAAGGCGGCCAAGCAGAGGGGTGAGCAAAGCAGTAAAGCAGAGGAGAAGGTGGAAGAGGATGCAGGTCTCTCTCAGGAGCAACAAGGGGAGGGGAGCTCAGGAGCGGAGGCGGGGGCGGGGGCGTCTGGGAAGAAAAAGAGCAAGAAAGAGAGCAAAAAGCGAGGGGTGTCAGTAGAGCAAGAGGAGCAGGAGGGGGCAAAGGCACAGAGTAATGGAGATGTGGAAGGGGGTGAGGAAGCGCACACGGCTAAGAAAGCAAAGAAGGAGAAGAAGGGGAAGGGTGGCGAGGATTTAGGGGCACAGAGCGAAGGCGGGCTTGCTTCGCCAGCTGCTGTTGCCACACTGCAGCAACAAGGCCACAGCCTGCCGAATAGCACAGTAGAAGAGCAAAAGGAGCAATATGATGTATACTGCCAGGAAAATGGACCCAGCTCGGATGGGAAGGTAAGAGCCTTGGAGCCTATTTGAAGCCTGCATGCAAGGTTCGACAGCAGGCTCGCTTCTGTATTGCCACAATCACGACATTGAATGTGACTTGTAAAGGGCAGCTATCGCCAGTTAACTGCCTTTGCCCTTTTGATGTTGCACATCACACACCATCCCTGCTGACCTGCGTGGTTTTTCCATGCTTGCTCCTACACAAGGGGAACTCAACGTTCAAGGCCTTCCAACGCGTCAAGGCAGAGGAGTGGCTGAATAAGAAAGGTAAAGTAATGCAGGACGTCCTAACAAACTGGTTACCAAGCCGCTAAAGGCAATATTGCAGTTTTACGCGATCAGGTTCCTAGCTCTGATTTTCTCGTTTTTTGCTGAATTTCTTGCGGTGAACACGCCTCAAAATTATTATAGAAAATTATCGGTGAAGTGTGGCCTGTGTTTGATATACCGTACGTACGTATATTCACCCAACCCACTGAGATTTTACTTTTCAGAAGAAAACAGCAACCACCTCCCTCTATAATATTTTATTTTACAGTAACATTCAGCAACCACCCCCTCACAAAGGGGCTTTTGGAGCCCTGGGGGTTTGTGTGTGGCCACCTTCATCTCCCACAAACTTAAGGAGGAAATGGAAGCCACTGCCATTGTTATTCTTAATGTCGTTGCTTTCACTGCTGCTACTGCTACTGCATGCGGGTACTTGCTTAGCATGCTGCTTGGGTGCTATAGCTAGAGCGTGTGTGTGTGTGTGCGCGCGTGTGTGTGCGCCGGTGCATGTGTGTGTGCGCCTGTGTGTGTGTGCCTGTGCATGTGTGTGTGTGTGCGTGTGTGGTGTGTGTGCGTGTGTGTGTGTGTGTGTGCACGTTGTGTGCCTGCACATTTCTGCTGCTGCATGAGCATGCTTACATTCCTGTCTCAAATTCATTTGTTACATGACCACAGAATGCAGTGCCAATGCAATACAAATTATATAATCCTGTGGGCAAACCAAGGTTTGCGAATCCTGCATGGCTGCCTCTTGTTCTTGCGCTCCTTGTGCCTCTCGCTCAGCCCGGTCTGCTCTTGCCTGCTGCAGGCAGGCGAAGTCTGGGGGGAAGGGGCAGGCGGAGCGGGGGGGGGCATCCTGACCGCTCGTCACTTCGAACAATAAAAAATTTTCACCACTCCCCCTAAAAATAATTGTACATCTTATCACTTTTTCACGAGTAATATTTCACCGCCCCCACCAACAGGTAATTAATAGGGGCTGTGATGTACTTTAAGTGCGGTAATGCTATTTCCAAGCCAATGCAGATGCATGCTGCGACTGTCCAGTTGCCATCCACTTTGTACAGCTACTAAGATAAGTACCTTATGGCTGCTCTCAGGCGCATGGGATAACTCGTACGAAAGCACCTTCGGGCAAGATGGCTGGGGCTTCAAGGCTCAGCAAGCTCTGGGAGCCGTGAGGGGCAAGTGAGTGGCAGCAGCCAAATTAAGCATACAAGAAAGTGTCAAGACTGAAATGATGCACAGTGTAATTCATTGTCTGGCGATCACGGAGGGAAAGGGGGAATTTTTATTGCTTAGCACAAGTAAACAAAATGAATAGAGTGCATGAAAAGCAGGAAACTGAGCAACTTTTAACGTCATGCATATTATGGACAGAGCCAGTTTGAAAGCATAACTGAAAAAGAGGACGGGCTTTGGTTCTGTGAAACGGAAGAGCACCGCAGAGAGTCTGAAATAAAGAAAGCTAGAGGATAGATAGCGACCCGGATATCCCTGATTTCAGTCATCATTAGAAGTCTAAAAAGCTTTTGTCTGGTTTGAGCGGCTAATCTTCTGTAACAAAGCTTTTTTGATAGTGCAACGAAACAAGTTATCAGAGTGACTGAGTTGCCTCTCCTTGTGGCGCATGTTATAGGCTGCGTATTGTATGTTGTATTGCAGTGACTGAACTGGTGGATTTTGAGAAATGAAGGGTTCTTAAGGAGTAAGAGCTAGAGGTTTGCTTTTCTGTCCTGCCTGATAGGAAATGTTAATGTTTCTCCAGATTTGCCCCGCGCAATCTACTAAATGAATCTGTAAATTTCTATCGGTGGTTAAAACCTGATGGCCAACTCAAGATGTGGTGGGAGCTAAGAAAATCTAAATAAGTTGCTCAAGAGAAAGGTGCCGCCTTTCAGGTCTACATACATGTCAATGGGGTAGAATGTATTGTCTGTAATCACCAGTACTTGCCGACATGGGGCTGTAAATGCCCAGGTTGTTGTAACATCTAATTTTGCATATGAATACAGCCTAGGATCCTGACCAACAAAAAACAACCCACCCGCATTGCCTGCTTTTACAGGGACTTTCGGCATGAAAAGACCAAGAAGAAAAGGGGCTCATACCGCGGTGGAACCATCGATGGGGCAACGAACTCGTATAAGTTTGAGAGTGATGATGAGTGAGCGGAATGCCACACGTTACTACTTGAACATTACCTTGAGCTTTTCTTCGTTTTATTGGCAGAGAAGGCCTGACAAACGAACATACTAGGTAAGGTAAGGTTACATCTATATGTGCCTCTGGGGGGCATCTGAGTGGATGCTCGGAAAAAGCTTGAAACCAAACCAAAAAGGTGCCAGAAAAATTTAAAATGGCTAGGCACTCAGCCACAAAAGAGGCCACACCATATATATTTGGCGGTTCAATGGTTACAATGGTTACAATGGGGGGTGACCTTCAGCCAGGTAGTTTGGCTGATCGGCTGCTGACTGGTCTCGGCCAGCCACAAATAAATCCATAAGCTCAGAAAGAAAAAGAAAAAGTCTATT
>Ga0307942_1001615_pt1 | contig 18077 bp, 18 predicted proteins | sample OrgLakmetagen175_FD_201846 | JGI IMG/M metagenome (GOLD analysis project Ga0307942, IMG submission 201846) | Saline water microbial communities from Organic Lake, Antarctica - #175 | ecosystem: Environmental > Aquatic > Non-marine Saline and Alkaline > Saline | place: Antarctica: Organic Lake... | reverse complement strand
GGTTCTGCGTGTGCGTGTGCACTTCTGTCAGTGTGTGTATGAGTTTGTGTGAGTGTTTGTGTGTTTATGTATTTATGTGGCTGTGTTGCAATGTTACACGTGCTGCCATCCTTGTCTGTCCTTTGCTTGTGTGCCCATGGAGTAAAAAGATGAAAAAAAAGACGAAGGAGAAGCAAAAAGTACTACAACAGTGAAAAAACCCACAGAAACAGCAGACTTTCATCATTTGCACCTCACCAACTGAGCTGACTCAATTTACTCTGTTTAACACTGTTTGATACCATTCAACTGAGCTGGTTTTATCTGCAATAACTAAAGAGACAGACTAAAGGGACAGACTAAAGGGACAGACTGTCCTCTCTCGTGCTCATGCAGGAACTGGCGGACTTGTATCGGCTGCACATCACCAACACGGAGCACCCCCCAAACTTTGCGACGCTGCTGCAGCTACAGGTCAGCCCCGTGCTATTCTATAGCCCCAGATCAGTGGTACTGGTTTAGCCCATCAATCGTGATCCTTTGTTCAGGAAGGTTTCCTTGCATCAGAGCATCTTGATTGTGGATGATTGGCTTTTGTCGGGCCTTACGTGTACTGTTCTAGAAGAGGAAAGAAAAGGCATGACTCTTAGCTCTTAGTGTTGACAAGACTCTTAGTAATAACGAGTTCAGCGTGATTAAGGGAAGGAGCACATGAATGCAGCACCTGGAACCCTTCACCGCCGAAAATAGGTCTTCTACAACTGAATGAGGATCAGGGGGAGTTGGGTGCAGAAGCGGTTATAATTAGGGTTGGCCAGAATCGTTTATACCAATATGTATATGTAAACCATATATTTGGTGATTTCCAAGCCAAAAATACCGTATGTACCCCGTATATATACGGTTCTGGCCAACCCTAGTCACAGTTCATAACCGTACGAAGGTGGTAATGCAGATAAGTTGCAGCAAAAATTTGCCGCGTATTAAAAATGCCGTTTTATAAATTGTGTTACACTGCAATGCCGCTTATAAATCATGTTACAATGCCGCTTATAAATTATGTTACAATGCCGCTTATAAATCATGTTACAATGCCGCTTATAAATCATGTTACAATGCCGCTTATGAATTATGTTACAATGCCGCTTATAAATTATGTTACAATGCCGTTTCATAAATTATGTTACAATGCCCTGCAATGCCGCTAATTAAAAATTTCCCTCCAGAATCATGGAGGAAACATTTTTATAAGCGGCATACCGTACCTTAGCGTACTCATCCCGCACCCCAAATTTCAGAAATATATGGTAGAATTCCGCACCTTCAGAATGTATATTTTTGCCCTTCCCGCATAACCCCGCAGGGATTTAATTTGCCCTTCCCGCTTTTATCTGCCCTTCCTTATTTGCCCTTCTCGCATAACCCGCAGGGCCTTAAGCCCTGTTCGGCACCAATAAACTTCACAAGCAACCTCAATGAAAGAGAATACCTCAAAAGGGCAAAGGAAGGATACATGCAGTTTGCATGTAAGTTTGCTCTCTGTTCTGCTACTGCCCAGAATCTCAAGATTTGCTTCCTTTTCCTCTAGCCACTGTCACTGCTGCTGTTGCTGCTGCTGCTTGCGCATGCTGATGGTGTTGCTTGGGTGCGGGCAGCCCTGGTGCATGACCTCGTCAACCCGGAAAGGGTTAATTTTACCAACCCCGCACAACCCCGCAGGGTCAATAATATAATAATTAGTATATATAAGATGCCGCAGTCACCCCGCAAGGCAAAAAACGCTATTCATGCGGGGTGTTATCCCTAAGGTACGGTAATACGAATTATGGAGATTAATGGGGATGATAAGCATGAGCAAAGAGGAGGCATACACCTGCGTGTGCGTACATGGACGTGCATACACACACACACACACGCACACACACACACACCAACACACACACAAACACACACACGTGCACACACACACACACACACACTCACACACACATACACACACACACACATGCACACACACCATCAGCCACTCTGCTTAATAATATAAGCTGCTGCTCACTCCTTCCTATTATTTCAGGAGATGATGGGCATGAGCCAAGAGGAGGCTGAGCGGGTAGAGATTGAAGTCCTTCAAACCCCCGGTGCATTTGCCATCTGAGGAAGCCTAGTCAACCGTTTGCACCAACACGCACTACTAGATGATGAGGCTCTCTCGAATGTCGTCATTTCGAGGAAGTTGGTACAAGTCAGAGGAAGTCTGTTATGCTGATCAGCGTGTTGGCTAGATTTAGAAAATTGCCTGGTAGGGCTCCTACGTGGGCCCCTCCCTTAAAATTTGCTGGCTGAGTCTGCACTTGGTGCTGGTACTACCTAGTGGAGTAGTCCTTTTGTTTTTGTGCTTGTCGTGTATTTCAGCAGCAATCCAACAAATAATTCGACTGAGGATTCATGGCAACGTGTATCGCTACTCTTTGCTGGTTGTGCTGACACTGAAACCAGCGGAGGCTTCTTCTCATGACCCGTAAATTGGCAAAGCAGGGGCTTTTCTTGTGTAGAATATATCATTTGTGTACATTAAACAACAGAACTCATAACATTTCACGCTAACTTAGTTGAACCTGTATTTTGGATTCTCCTTGATTATAACTTATAACCCATGACATATGTGAGAGCAAACTACATTCTCTGCTTTGCTTCAGAGTACCTATTCATTTCTGACAAATAAGATTTTCCTAATGCCGCAGCAGGGCAGCGAGGCGTGTAAGTTAAGGAAAGAAAAGGGTTTACAAAGGGTGTAACCGGCAGCCATGTATGTTGGGCTGATAGGCATTGCTGGATTAGCCAGCGTAAAGTAAACATTAGGTTGTAAACAAGAACTGGTCTCAGCCATCGCCATGTTCTCTTAGGAAAGTTATAAGTTAGAGGGAATAAATGAATGAATGATGAAAAGCAAAACCTGAGACAATAAAAAGAGCCATACGGTGATACCTATCTAAACAAAAGGGGAAGCGTCTATGATGAGCAAGAGAAAGAGACGGAAAAAAGGTCTAGTTTGGAGATGACAAGGAGAGTCGAGTATGGCTTAAGAACTAGCAGAAAAAGGTTTGATCTGAGCACAGAGAGTGAGAGTCCACCAGGAAGATCTTTGGATTAAGAGAGGATATGGTGGAGTGTAATTAAGAAAGCCATCTTCAGTCTGCAAACAAGAAGAACTCGAGAATCCTACCAACCAAAATTGCGTTGCAACTGGCAACACCCTCCTTCCACTGCCTTTTTCTACTTGGGGGTATAACATAAATTAAGGGGAGATAGCAAACTCCCTACTAAGCGGACAAAAAAGAATGGGAGCACAAGAGGCTGGCCATGGCCGGACGAACAAGGAAAGCAGGAGAGGGATTTAAAAAGTTGAGAACGCTTTAGAGCTCTTACATCATGAAGTAAAGGACCTTTTCTCTTTCCTTCTTTCCCCCCCCCCCACACACACACACACGGCAACAGCAGCAACAGCTCCCTCACCCATAAACCATTCCTGAGCAGCAGCAGCATATATTCACGTCCAACACCCACCACCAACTCATCCGCCCCACCCTCGACTCTCTCCCTCACACCCTCCAAATTGCCCCCCTCAAATCCATCCTCTCTTTCACATCACATATCACACTCAACAGCAGCGGCAACAACAACAAAACCAGAATAAGAATAAGCAGAAACAGCAGCAGCAGCCCCAAGGGCAACAATAGCCCGAGCACGCACACCAGCATCAGCAGGAACAGCCCCTGGAGCACCAACGTAACATGAAGGCTGGCCGCAAGCCCTTACACACGACATCGCAATTCTACTGGATGGAGTGCCTTCCTCGAGCCTGAACAACAAGCCTGGACGGCATCTTCACCCTGCCCCATCCAGCCCCATTTCCCACAACACAGTCATGGAGCTGCTTGTAAACCATACGAAGTGGCTGCCCCACACCTCCCCTCAGCAGCAGCCCCATCAAATCCAGCAACATCAACACGGCAAATTAAAGCAAGCCAACAAAGTCCACTCAGCCTTAGCTCCCCCACTACCTTTACAGTGCGTATAGCGACAATATTCTTATGCAGCCAAGCCAAGCAGCCAGGATGGAAGTCTGGCAACATGCGCAGAGTCAGCTGTTATTACCCTAGATAGCCACCCTCACCCAGCCACAGGAAGACCCACACCCCACAGCCCTGGCCATAGCAAAGGCGCTCCCAGCGCGGGTACGCCAGGTATGGAGGTGCGTTGCACAGCCCAAAAGGTAGTGATCCAAATTGATATTGACCAAACTGTGTCCTAAAAGCAGTCTTAATCTCGTCTTCCTCCTTGTTCCCTACGTGATGGTAGCCTGACCTGAGATCCAGACTGGAGAAAAACGTCTGCTCCGTGCAGCTGATCTAGCAGGCCCTGACCGACCCTGGTCGTGCCATGACCGGGCGGAACTACCAGGTACATCTGCTGCTAACAATACATTAGCGAGCACACCAGGACCCCGATGAGCATGACACATCTCAATCAAGACAGACTAAAGGCAATGCTACCAAAACTGGTTGATTGGAAAATCTGCACCAGTGTTTTCGAGGACAACCTGATTATGTTAACTTGCAACATGCTCCCCAGCATCAAAGACCAGGGTCGTCACAAAGGCAAACACGTTCCATGACTAGAGGTGTGAGACTCAAGATGCCAATGCAGAAGAATGCCATAGCAAGAATGCTTGCAAGAAACGCCCATATTCCGCGGGGGAACCACCTGAACCCCCCTCAGCAACCCAAGGTAGCGAAATACAAAACACTACACAAACGAAATCACAAAGCCTAGCAGAGAGACAACAAACACCATCCCCACAGGCAAATGAACAGCCGCCCAAGCCCAAGGGGAAAAAGCGCCAAAGACCATCAGAATACAAATTACATGAATGACATACAGTATTGTGAGGTACAACCCCTTGACCCTGAAAGTAGGGCAACCTCTCTTTGGGACTACAAAAAGGTCTGCGTTGCGTGAACTTTCAATGACCCATCTGATGCTTTTAACTTTTAACTATATGTACCAATACCATCTGCAAGCTGCAAACGTGGTAGACCATCACCTGCACGTCAACAGCAAACGCAAAGCAGATGAAACAGAATTCGAAGACCAAGAGAGCAGTACCTCACACACTATGAGCCCTTGATAATTGAAAAATGGGCTCTTCGTCTGCTTAAAACCGACAAAAACAGAACCATCATCAGCACGGAGCCTATTGCCCGCATAGATGTGGAAGATGCCGGCTGCGAGATCTGCTGTGGCTCAGGAATACGTGAGGAACACACAGAACAAGGAGATCTACCTACCACAGATATGTACCAATGCAGCGTATGCATCCGCACCTACCACTGGTCATGTCTAAAACAGCTCCAATGCTACAAGGGAGAAGACAGAATAAACATAGATGCACAGTCTGACTGGAGCTGTCCTGCCTGTCACGACCTCTTCCTAGACGAAAAATAAGTTAGGTCACATGCATCACAACACGAATTACTCAAGGTAACCTGGAGCCCCACCTGGGCGCCAAAAGAAATAATGCACTCATGGGCAAGCTTTCGGCAAATGCTTCAAATTTATGAAGCTAGGCAAATTGCACCCCCTTTCGATGAAGGATTTGACAACCTAAAGAGGCAAGGTTTTTGCTCATCAATAAATCATAGCAGATGGAAATCTACACAAGGCAAAGAAATAAGGTCAAAGGCCTGCTTCAATATGCAACCAGCAACCAACTAATCCACGTATGGACATCACTCCCACGGGGCACTATGAAGTTTGGATCAGAACGGTGGACCTTGTCCACCTAAAAGATGATATTGCGCAAAGCAGACCGCCACTGATAAACGCCTCACACATGGCTTCCCTCCCAAAATTGTATGAAGCTAGAGCGGCCTGCATATATAAGCCAGATAGCAAATGCATAGACATGATGACTCCTGAGCGCTTCCACCTTTTAGGAGAAAGGTTCCATGAAGCTCAGAAAAACGGACTACACAGAGATATGTCTTCTCCTGTTCAATGCCTAGCCTCAGAAATTGTGGGTCTGCTTCAAGACCACCAAGCACGCCTCAAAACCCCTAAGGCAAGCCAAATAACACTATAACCCTACTCCCGTACCCTACCCCAACACATCAGTGCAGCACTACAACAATGTGCCATGGTCTCAAAAGAAAATATGGCGTCTGCTCTGGATTTTGATCCTGGGAACTCCTGATATTGGAGCAAACGTCACCGTGACATTGTCTTTGGTGCCAATTACAATGCATTTGCCACCAAGTTTACAGGTTTCTCAATCTGCCACCCAGTGTATGATGACACAAAAATGCTCAAGTGCGTGCAACATTCCCTACGATCTGCGATGTGTAGCAAGCTACCAACCGCCACCTTCTTATTTCTACCCAACTGGGAAAACAAGAGCATCAATGCCTACAGAGCATTGGTGCAAGATAACCCAAATTCAGCACCACGCTTGGCTTCATACCCAAGACAAAACTCACATATGCAATGCCAACCTTGTGGAAGGGTGTACAATGTAATTTCTCCAACCACACGTGGAGCATGGATAATATTGCTGTCTGGAACAAAGAAGCAAAATGGCGTTTAACTGATGCCTCACACAATTGGCTGCAAACACTGCAAAGGAGTATCCCAGAAGCAATTTGGGAAAAAAGTCAGTACCTCGCAAGAGAGGACACAGACCACATCACCAACCATGTTTGCCCACAGTACTTCATATCAAAAAGAGAGGACGTCACTGGCCAGGAAAGAGGCCGAAACACTGACGTCCACCTCCAACCATGGGACGATCAGCAGTTTGAATTGCCCCAATTGGAAATTATGGGTCTACAATGACGGAAGCTGCACAGGCAAGGCCGGAAATTTTTTAGGCACAGGGGTATACTGCCCTCAAACCAAAGGTAAATGTTATGTGAACTCAGGAGGCGTGGGAATGACAAACACCATCAATAGAGCTGAGCTCACAGGGATTGCAGCAGCACTTACCAACAAGTATACCAAGATTGCAATGGACAGTGCATGCTCCCTAAGCCAAATTAGAAAACATCTACTCTTCCCTGAAATGCAACGAGCCCATATACACTCAAATCTGCTAGAACAAATTCTATCTATGATTTATGCTTCACCAGAACATATCTGCTTCTACAAAGTGAAAGCCCATAGCGGCATTGCCGGAAATGAATGTGCAGGTGCAATTGCCAAACACTCTGCCTTACATGACGGAGGTCATGACGTGCACTTTCAGCTTCCAGCTCCAGATGGTAATGCATACACACACCTTTGCTAATTTGCGGTAAAAACACCAATGAGGACTGATCTATCGCTCTGGCCACTGAGATCATTGTCACTCTGACCCATCAGGCCATTCTCACTCAGACACATCAGGCCGGTTTCACTCTGACCCATCAGGCCAGTTTCAATGCGACCCCTCAGGTCACATGGGCTCTTCAGGCCAATTGGAGCAGCGTCCTGCTCCCGCCCACTGAGCTGCTCATTGGCGAATTTAGGCACGCCATCAGCACTACCTGGCCTGCCATCAGCAGGACATTTCAAGGGTTCTATTGCAGCAGGCAATTTGTGCTGATCAGGCTCTTCCGCTTGTTTTGGTGCAGCACAAACTGCAGGTAAGATACAAAAACCCCATTCCGCAGACACGCTTTGGCAATACAAGAGAGTATGCAAAAAACATTGCAAAAAAGTCAGGGGCATCCAGAGTCGTAATCCAGGTGTATGAGTTTGACAACTTCAAACACCTGAACTCAGGTTCTTGTAGTGTAGCATAAAGTGAGATTCCTCAATTTCTGGTTTTCTCCAGTTTCTGCTTCCCTTCTCCATTCTTTTTATACCTTGGTAATAATGACAGAGCCCTATGCATCTCACGATGCAAGCGAAATAGAACGGCATTAACAAAATAACTGACTGGCAAAGATCCATTCCCAACAGATGGCAAGGGTACAAGGCAAATACTAACATTGCAAGAGCAGTATTTGGTCCATTGGAAGCTAGTGCCATTTAGAAATGGGCCCCTGAATACCATTTAAAAGCGTCTTTTAATTGTGCAAGCAAGATTCCAACTGCACGCAAGGATCTTTCGAGGGCAGACTGGGATGAAGATAACAAGGCGATTCAGCTGGGTAAGAGCAAAAGTCTCAGCCACGTAGAGCCGTCCTATAACTACAGGCACAAGGCGGCTCATCAAAATCCTTGCTGCGAAATCTGCTGGACACCCCGTAGCAAGGAAAAAAACGGATGATGAAGCAGAATCCGACCACGAGCAAGGTATGTTTCAATGCAGCACATGCATTTGCACCTACCATTGGGATTGCCTCATGCAACTTGGTAGCTATCACAGCCAAGATGCCCGCCCAACTACAGACCAGTCAGAAGAATGACACTGTCCAGCCTGCCAGGACTCTGAGATGCAACGGGAACTTTGACAGATGGACAGAGAGCAAAATGTGGCTGGTCAACTGGGAGCCGCCAACATGGGAAGCAGCAAATTTGATCAGATCCAACCCTAAACACGTAAAAATGGCTGAAGAGTACGAGATAAGCACTGTGTCACACCTCTGACACGAGAGTTGAATCCATAGACATTAATGTAGGGCAACTTGGCCCGGCAAGGATTGGAGGCATACTCCCCAATGAAAAGCTACGCTAAACAAACATATCAGGGACAAAGTTCATTTTTGAAAAAGAGAGGTTCTGTTACAGAGTTTGCTATCTCTTGACATATGTATGTAAACTTGCCAAAATCATTTATTTCAAGATCCATCTTTTTTCAGCGTAGTAGGAAGTTTGCTATCTCCACTTTATCTATGCAATACCAGGAGTTTGTTGGGAAGGCATGTTTACTTTTTGAGGTGGACACCCCTGTCCCCCCCCCCCCCTAAACCCCCCTTCCGGTGCCCCCACCCGGACAAAAAGAGCACCAATCTGCTCCCTCTTCAAATAAGCATCCATCTGCATATTCATCAAGACCTGAAGAACTGAAGTGTTGCAGAGTTATGGGGCAAAAACAGAGATACGGACACCCATGCACACGTGACCTACCAGGCACCTATAACTGGCTTGCACAGTCCCACATTGCTCCCATTTCTTCATATTTCCACTGACTATCTCATGCTGGCACAATTCTGTAAGTTTTGGGTAAATTGCTGCTTCATTGGCTTGACTCACCCAGCGGCCTGCACCCGACCGCGTGTGCCTCTGACTTTTGGACATATGTCCACAGCCCAACCACCCCTTTAACCCAAATTGCTCAAAAAGGGTGCCAATCGACTGGGCTGGAGCTGAGGATTCCGACAATATATTTTGTAGGAGTGGCCCAGTAAACTTTTGGAGGGCAGGGGGGTTACAAAACATACCAGGCCCCCATACGTACACGAATCAAAAGCTCTCGACGTGAGGATTCCAAATATATAATTCGTATCGGGATTTGTACATGCCGTCCATAAATCACACATGCACCCTCCTGGTAATACCCTCAAAATAAAAGGATAGCAAGAAGGACTGGACCAGTGAGGACTGGATACCTACGCTACTACCACGCTAGCTACTACCGTAGTAGTAGCTCGCGTGCTAGCGACTTAGTAAATGAGTAACCAGATGAAACAGTAGTAAAAAAAGCTATGAGCCAGCCAGTATAAGGGCAAACTGAGCCATAGCAATAACAAGCGTGCAAAACAGGCTCCAAACAAAAAACCCTAAACAAAAAGCATCCCTATATTCGTATGCGCGAAGTCTAGGCCTAGCTAGGTAAACAGCGGGCAGATTCACGCTGAAGTGCACCATGCATTGCGTTATTTTACAGGAGAGAGGGCACATAAAACTCAGTCCTGGGCACAGAGCAGTGGTCTACGACCTGCTCTCCCCAAAGCTAAAAAGAACAGAGCTAGTGCCTTACACAGAAGAACCAAGCGGGGAGAACAGGGGAAGAGGGAGAGGCAGCAAAAAGGCGACGTACAACAAAGGGCCTGGCTGGCCATCCGCCAGCAAGGAAGGAAAGGCTGAAAACCGGGAAGGCTGAAAACTGCGCGTCATGAGGCTTTTTCCAAGCTTAAACCCGCCAGTCTGATGCTACAACAACAATTATCACAATTTCTTACATGTTTAAAAGCTTAAACAAGATCACGAAAGCAAGACACAAAATACACTTTACCAACAACGACAGTGATAATGGGGGATCTGGAAGGGGGGTTACTGGTAGAGCGGCTGGCTTCAGGAGGGCTAGGCGCAGGCTGGATTGCATGGCTGACAACCCGCCGGATCCTCAATATTAGTCTCTGTTGTTTCTCCTTTTTCAATTTTTGGTGGGACCCTGGCTAGTGTGAGCACAAGTTGAGAGCCTTTCCTTAATGCACGCTGGTGACTTCCAGTGTAGACTTTTACTTTTACATACGCAGCCTAGCAGTCGCATAGCTGAAGGCTTACTCTGTTAACTCTGTTAGATACGTCTGCTACTTCGCTTCTGGTCTCTAGGGCTGGCTTCCAACTAGTCGCCTTTTTCCCCAAGCTTTCATCATTCCATTTCTCTTGTTTCTCTTAGACGTTTCCCCTTTTGTCTAGCTGGGTGTGGTTGCAGGCATTTTTCAAGCTTCCGCTCAGTTCCCTTGAGGAAAACTAGCGGTGTAATCTTACCTTTTCTTCTTTTTACTTTTCAATTTCCGTCACGGCACACGACGGTGCCTCAACCAACTCTAACTATTACCAACTCCGAGAGAACACAACAGCAAACACTCTACTTATCACCAATGGTGTGCTCTTCCTACCAAAAGGGCTCTGGTCACTCATTCGCCTTATCCTTCCCAAATACATGTTTCTCTACCTGCCTCGTGATGTCATCCGTAGTACAGCTCGTTTCAGACTTCGTGTTCACACCCTACGTTTTGAGACAGCGACATGGACTCAAATCAATTCCCCCACCTGTGACGTGATGCTGATGATATCCTACATGAGCAGCATGTTCTTTTCCACTGCGCCAATTCCCACATGATTTCTCTCCGCAGGAAATATGCACCTCTGTTTCCCCCAACAGGAGCTCACGATGTGTTACTTTCTCAAGCCAGAGCAATAACAAGCTTTATTTTTTCCTCCATGTACTAACTGCGTTTTATGAGCAGGCTAGCAGTCGCAATTCTTGACTGAAGGCCTTTCTTCGTAAATCTTGTAAATACCAACTTAAACAGCCTTCAGGTCTGCTCGCACCAATTGCAACAGTGTTTCCTTACTGCCATCAGTTTCATGTTCCCTCTAGCTTCTTTTTCTGGTGTCTTGTTCAGTCTGGCCTCTTTCTCTTCTTGAAGCTGGTTTTTTATGCTATAGCTCAACTGCCCTCGCTAGCGGATATATCTTTTTAACCCCCCCCCCCCCCTTACTGCCATTTAGTTTAGTCTCAAACGTGGTTTCAACTTGATGCTGGTTGAGCTTGTTTCACCAGTTGCCTATCAGCCAGAGTCTCGGGCTGCAGGCCACCATTGTAACCCCCTTGTAACCCCTTACTGCCAAGTTGATTCAATTTCAGCTTCAAACCTAGCAAGGCCAAATTGAAAACCCATAAGAGGACCCTTGATCCAATGCGGTCAGTTGGTCCTGACAGATGCTTGATTGTTACTGATTTTATTCAGTGCTACATTGTGCCTTTTTTCCCTTTCCAAGAGTTTTTTTGTAGGTGCTACAACTTGTAGTATAAGTCTGGTGCTACAATAACAATTCACAATTTTTACATGTTTTACGTTCGCAGCCTAGCAGTCGCACGTTTTGACTGATGGCTGAACCTGTAAACCTTGTAAAACATGAGAGAAAGCTGCTGTAAGTGCATTGCAGAAGGAACACGCGTCTCTCCGGCCAAATGGCTTTACAATCATCGTGCCTCTCCTTCTATTCATGCATCTGCTACTAAGGTAACGCCCTTGCCCTTGGTGTTCTGGTCCTCAGCCACGGTAACAAAAGAGTACATCTCCTCCTGCAAAAGATGGTGAAAGGTTGGTGTGAGCATTTGCCTGGAGCCTTTCTGCACACTGTACAGTGTGCCTTTCTAGCATACATTCACACAGGTAACAACACAATAAGAGTTAAGACGGACGATTTTAACGTGGTGAGATGGAAAAAGGCCTATAGTGATGCCACCCCAAGCATGAACTTTGGGATAAGCACCATTGTTACAGGCTGTGTCAACCGTGCAAGGTTGTCAGGCTGCACATTGCGCGTTGCAGGGAAGGAACGTAGCCAGCTGGCTGGGGTGCAACAAGTCCATTCGCTTGTTTTAGTGCAAGTGAGCAGCGCAATCTCCCAACAAGATGGTATGTGTATGTGTGCGCGTGTACGTATGTTTGTGAGTGTTTGTGTGTGTGTGTGTGTGTGTGTGTGTGTGTGTGTGTGTGTGTGTGTGTCCAAGTGTGTGTGCGTGTGTGAAGTTCATATGCACGCTTCACTGCGGATACCTTTGTGAGGGATTGCTTGAAAATTCTGATGCTTGTGCTGTTTTGAACCCACGATAAATTTGACGTAAAACAATTTCATTGTTGGAATATGGTACAAGGTTGCTTGCATTTGACCCTAGTCGAGACTTCAGGTTCTAGAACAGTTGCGCAGCCACTTAATAAAAAAAGAAGCACGAGGCTTTGGTTTATATGTACTAGGATTCCTGGAAGCTAGCTTGCCAACACTTTACACTCCCAACCCCCAGCATTTGTGCACGCGTTACTGTGTCCTTGCCAACACAAGAGACTCCCCCTCCCCCCTCAGCAACCGCACATTAGGGGTAGCTTAACGTGCAAAAAAGCAGCCACCAGCTTTGAAAGCTTGCGTATCTATACCCACGTTCATGCACCCTGCATTAGTGCCACCACGCTAAATCACGGAGCAATTACAGAGGCCCACTTAATTACGATCAGTTGCATTAAGGGTGCGTGCTTGATTGTGATTGGGATGCTTGAATCCGTTGTGTGGCAAAGGTATACGGATATGAAGCATGTACCTTCTCTGAACTGAATGTTCTTGTGAACCCAAAAACAGCACGAACACGTTTTCCCATACAAATACACCCACATGCAGAGCAGCACAAGTACGCAAAAGCATGGCACAGCTGGCACATGGAAGGCTTTCCTGGCTTTTTGACATTGAGCAATAACTTGGTGCATACGTTGTGCGGTGGGCTTCCTCATGCTAGTAGGCATGCATTTCGCCCCTGTTTGCCACACACTCACATGGAGGCGACAACGTGCATGCCTGGACCCGTATCACACATTCTCTGGCTGCTAGGCGAAGGCTTTCATACTTGGCGTACATGCAAGGCTGCCAACTTATGATTTAAATACGCAAGTGCCGTAGATACATATACAAGACCTAGAGGCACACACAAACCGTGCATGTGTGTTTGTGTTTGCGCATATGCGTGTGTTTATGTTTGTGCATATGCGTGTGTGCGTGTGTGTGTGTGTGTGCGTGCGTGTGCGCGCGTGCAAGCGAAAGGCGTGCGCATTCTCTGCACCCTCCTCCATCTCCAAATGTTACGTGCTGCAGTTGGGCCAGTGCTGCCCCTGTGTCTGGCTGTGGGTGATGCCCCTGTGTCTGGCTGCAGTTGGGCCAGTGCTGCATGCAGGCACCCATCCTCCATGTCTTGGCCGCGTTTCCCCCCCTCACACACCAAAATGGAATGAAACCCAGGCACACACCTTGGCGTCCTCGTCGTCGTTGCGTCTCCGGGAGATGACCACGCGCACTCTAACGGGCACGCTCCTGATGCCTTGGCTCCAGACGACCTTGTTCAGCTTGACGTCCAGGCGGACGTCCTTGGTGCCCATGACCTTGCTGGCGAATTCTCTAATCTGCTTCACTGCCTTGGGTGCCCGCTTCTTGAAGGAGGTCTTGTGAATCCGCTTGTGCAGGTTAATCTGTGTGTTTATGGGGTGCAGGCACACATTGCTAATGAGGAGTGTGTTGCTGTTCTTCCTCATGCACACAGACATGCTTGTGCCCCTGCCTGACACAAATCACAGCAAATCGAAGCTGGATTTCCAGGCAGGGGAGAGAGAGAGAGGGAGAGGGAGGCTTGCACATCATAGCCAATGGACACTCACGGTGTACTCCCGGGACACCACCTCCTTGGAGCGGGCCTCCTTCTTCACCATCTTCGTGACAAGGAAAGGTTTGCGTGTTTCAGTGTCTGCTTGGAGGGGGGGGGCGAAGAGAGAGCGAGAGAGCCGCCAAGGAATAGCTACGGGTTTGCCGCAGCAATGCAAGGAATGCGTACCTTGACTGGTTTAGGAAATAAAAGATTAAGGGACGGGCTGTGTAACTTTCGCAGCTTTGAGCAAAATTTCGTCGCCTCGTTCACGCGCTGGATTTAAATTGCAAATAGTCTTATTACGGTCTTATTATAGCAGTGCTAAGCGTGGGATGCTCCCTTCGTCTTACTTATTGGGACGCTTTTATTGAGCCATCGGGATGAGGAAGTTGTAGAAGCAATTGAATACGAATTTTTCCTTGGTCATGTTGGCCTTACAAAGACTTCCTCAAGCATCCTTCCCACGCACCCACAGAAAGTGTCTGTGCAATGCAGCCAAGGATTCAGCTGGCTTCAGCAATAATTTGAGAAAAGGGTTCCAACCCCAGAAGAAACCCCCGCCTAAGCCCCCAGCAGCGCCCAACATCCAAACGCCCAACATCCAAACGCTGGGGCTAGATGGTGACCAAACAGAAGACGCCTGGCGTAAAGTGGATGAAAAGGTGACTATGATGCCTCTCAGATTCTTGCGCCGCTATGCAAGCATCTGTTCTGGTTGCCATGAGCAGTAGTGTTCCAGGGTTTGGTTCACTCCAGGGAACTTTTGGCACTGCCTTCTCTGTCTCACGGGTCTCACCATTCTCCATCCTTGCCCAGATGAATGACTACCCTGGATACAGAACATTCACGGCTATAGGGACTGGAGGAGCAGAATTTAAGGCCTCTATGGTTTCGGTAAGCAATCTTGTTCCGACATGCAGGCGTGTCCACTAAATCGACCACGGTTTTCGGCTCGTGACACCATTACTAAGCCTGACGGATGTAGAGCACGGATTATGAAAGAATGTGCAAGGTGCAAGCACGTGTCTTTCTTAACTGACTTCACGTAAAACGTCATCCATCTGTAATCATTCTAAACCAATTTAACAAATGTGCTTGCCAGTAGGCCTGACCCTATATTATGATCATCATTCAGGTAGAGGAGGCAGAATGAAATCCGTGTAAATTCACGTGTATGGACGCAGTGCATTCAGCAACTATGAAACATTTTCCAGAAGCTCGGGGGTAGAAAAACACTTGACCAGGAAAGCTGCTAGTCCATTTTGTTGAGGGTGCAACTCCATCGTGCTCTGTGCTCTGCTGTTGACTCTCTTTATGCTGCACTGGATTACTCACCATTTTAAGAGAAGAAGTACAAAAGGCTGCGCTTGTAGCTGCAGCGTGAAAGGTGCTCTGAGGTGCCAGCACCTGCAAGCCTTTCACTGCCACAATTAATTAAGCCGGTAAATGACCAGGGGAAAAACATCCATCACTGAATATGAATGCTGATTGTTGTTGGCAGGCCGTGGAGAGCGTTCTTGGGGAAGTTCAGGCAGACCGGATCAATGAGCGCCCATCCTCAGGAGGCCAGTATGTGTCAGTAAAAATAGGGCCTGTGGTCATCATGAACCCCGACCAGGTGAGGACTGAACAAAAAGTTGTCTTTGTGTTGCGGTGGAGGAGTTTTACGGTCCTAGGCGCAAACGTGGCTCCCTTTCCTTGTTTAGTGCAGGGAGTGGAGTACACTTGACACTGAAAGGCATAAGTCGCATGACTGAGAGGATGTCCACCTCTTTTTCACTTGCACTGACATATCAAGAGCACACGCAAATGCATATTTTGTAGGTAATGGGTGTTGCCTTTCCTCACCTTGCGCCGGAAGGAGAATGGGAATGTGTTTTTTCCAAGGCACGGAAAAGGAAGCCCCAGATTGCTTCGTAAACACTGCCACGGTTTACTCTCCACCTTGATGGAATGAAAGGCCAATTATATGTCCGCTGCTTGTTCTTATCGGTCGTCCCCAAGCAACCCCCTCCCACCCCCGGGCAAATAGGGTCAATACCCCTAAATTGGACATATCTCCCCGACCAATCCACCGTTTTGGAACCTATAAGTTGCGTTGGATAGCTAGATATTTCTTACACGTCTACAAACAAAGCAGGCATAAAGACTCAGTGGGGGGCCCGCTAGAGAATCCGGCAAGGGAAAAAAAAGGTGTATGTTACAGTGCAAATAAATGCATCAAAACTCAACCAGGCCACCAATTGGCCCCATTTTAATTTCATGCTAAACTGTATTAAACCCGCAACTCTGGTAACAAAAACTGGGCTGAAAATCGCAGCAGATGTGGAGCGACAGATTTTTTTGTCTTTTTCTCCTATGTCCCTTGTGTGAGTGCCTCCCACTTCCCGACATCCCCAGTACCCCTGCCCCAAATTCGACATTGCTGCATTGTTATATAGCATTTATAATGCTTACATCCTGAAGCAGAGGTCGATCGCGGCAACTTCAGAAATGCACCTTTTCCTTGCCAAAGTGGATGCAAAATAAGCACCGAGCCCTACACATTACCCCAGAATGACAAATTTCCAGCAAATGTCAATGGCTAATTTTTAAAATCAAGTATAGCATTTAGAAGATGTATAGGGGGCTTTAATTTGAGTGATAAGCTTACTGGCCCTGTTTTGGGTGATTTGGGGTGACTTTTGGTACAGGGGCGACCTACCTCCTACAAAATTTACCGGGAATTTCTGGCATGTCATTGCATTGCAGCTGGCCTTGTCAAATAGTTCTATTGATAACGAGTAGCGCGGGAATCACTTGTCCCTAAGGAGAACCTAAGGAGAATATGTTATTTGACTGTGAAACCTTGAGTAAACTGCTACATATCAACTAACCAAGCCAAACCGGAGGAAAAGAAACAGTAACAGTTTTTGTACTTGTGAGCTCTTAGCATGGTACAGGCGTCCAGAACAGTTACTGCGTTCGCTTCTGTACACAGTTGCCTCATACAATGCATTGCTTCGTACAATGTATCGCATGTCAATTGCCATTCTTTCCGTTTTGCTGTGCAGGTTATCCAAGTATTTGCATGCATCAAGGCCGACAAGCGCTTAAAATGGATGATGTAACTTAGAGGACTTACAGGATTGGGATGCTCATTGCAAACGTCTAAACCTAGCGTAGATCAGTTATAAGTGCTGCCCTCCTTAAACCATATCTAGTGTGTGAGTATAGAAATAAACACTAGGATTACTACGTAGCCCGTCCCCTATTCGTGCTAGCTGTTACTATTTCCAATCCTTATTTAGCACTGAAGGACCTAACTTAGTTAAACATGCCCCCCCGACTGGTCTCCTTCCAAATTTCTGTTTACAGCCTCACTTATGTTGAGATGTGTTGACCGTGCTTTTAATTTTCATTTTTGGTGTGTTACTTTATAGGTCAAGGGGAGATAGCAAACTCCCGACTACGAGGCTGAACAAGCTGAGACAGACGAAATAAAAATAGAGCAAAAGAGTAGCAGGCTGGAAGAGAAGAAATGAGAGGGATGCTTTGTCCTTGACGGGGTTACAAGGGTCACAAGGATGGCCTACAGCCCGAGACTCTAGCTGATGGCAATTGGCTGGTGAAAATTGAAACTAAATCTGACACAAACTTGAGGAGTCTGTATGAGTCTTGATTCAAGAATGCATTGATCTCAAAATCAGTGATACTGTGATGACAAGCCAAGAAAGGAATACATTCAGAGCTCGAAGGAGCAAACGCACGCAGAGTCTTAAAAAATTCCTTCAAAAAGGTCTCTGTATCTCATGCGCAGCTCACACACTTCAGCACACTTGCAACAGAAAAGCACATGCTTCTCATCTTGGGTAAGGGGTAAGGGTTACACAGCTATATCCGCCAGCGAGGGCAGTTGAGCTATAGCAAAAAAAAAAGGCAGCTTCAAGAAGAGAAGGAGGCCAGACTGAACAAGACACCAGAAAAAGAGACAAGG
>Ga0307942_1001613_pt1 | contig 18089 bp, 14 predicted proteins | sample OrgLakmetagen175_FD_201846 | JGI IMG/M metagenome (GOLD analysis project Ga0307942, IMG submission 201846) | Saline water microbial communities from Organic Lake, Antarctica - #175 | ecosystem: Environmental > Aquatic > Non-marine Saline and Alkaline > Saline | place: Antarctica: Organic Lake... | reverse complement strand
CTGAGCTTATGGATTTATTTGTGGCTGGCCGAGACCAGTCAGCAGCCGATCAGCCAAACAACCTGGCTGAAGGTCACCCCCCATTGTAACCATTGTATAACTGGGCGTGCTTTTTCCATGCAATAATAAATAATATTTGCCAGGCTGGGGGGAAGTTGGTGGCCCCAAACATGCACAACAAACTTGCCACCACGTACAATATTTGGTCTGCCTTCCCTTTTTCTAGTTATGAGCATATGCTGACAATGCCACGATATATTCATCTTGATCAGTCCAAGCATGTTATGCACAATGTAGTAGGTTTTCCTCGCGTGTGCATACTTTGGAAATGGAGGCAGCAATGTGGCTTGAAGTCACGTTCATGACCAGTGCCTCGTACAGATGACCTTGTCCAGCACAAGGAGCACGCCCTTTATTCTTGGTTTGCGAATTGAGTAGTGAATCATCTTTTCTTGTTTGCACCCTATATTGTTTGCACCTTATATTGAAGACTTCTTGGCAGCCCGACCTTATTTGATGTATCATAGCGACAACCAGCTTGTCTATGGCCTCATGTTGTGACTGCAACGTTTAGTTGTGCGCTGCGCAGGGATTCCTGGTTAGCAGTGTGCATTGCTCCTGTCGCCAGACGACGCCACATTACAAGACAAGACCAGGAACTGATTGTTGCTCTAGATAGCTGAGGAGCTAATGACATGCTGCCAGGCACAGCTCAATGTAATCAAGCTGCAGCGGCTGCAGCCTGCACAGCAGCCTTTTCGATCAGCTGGCTACCGGTAGGATGCCTTGCTTTATGTGCCCGTCCCTGTACTTTCACTGAGCACTTTACTCCTTGGAGGTTGCCAACCAGCTGGTAAACTCGTCGTAGTCTTGGCCCTGCGATGCACGGAGAAAACAAGGCTGTGTAAAATACAGATGTAGGAAGAAAGACGTTACACCGCACGGAGAAAGCAAGGGTAAGTGAGGTGCATTTGTAGGAGAAAAGACACTGCATGTACTGCCATGTGCAGATTATGCCTGAAGTTCTGGTTTTTGAGCTGGATCTGGTGCCGTGGCTTGTTGTGACAGGCTACACTGAGAAACTTGTTGTTCAGTTTAGCTTAGTTTGGGTTACAAAGGCCTCCAGTCTGGCATGGCTGCTGTGAGTGTCAGTGTATGGAATTCAAGACTGCTATCAATGTCAGTGTGTGGAAAGAAAAGAAGAACTACGCAGGCAGTGGAAACCACTCCCCACATAAACTAAGGAAAAAGAGCCACTTTGGTACCGAGTATTGTAAAGCTCCTCCACCGCGAAAAGGAAAGGAAAAATAAATGGGGATTAAGAGGGTTGCAGGCTTAACCTGAAACCGGCTCCTGATGAGATTTGATAACAGTACTGGAAAGGGCATGTCTGGTATGGACAAGTTTAGCAGCGAAGTTCACAGAGTGCACATGGAGCTTGGAGGCAAGCTTCTTAACTCTTTGAGAATCAAGACCCAGTTCCTTGAAAGGCTTCAGAGTGTGAGTGTTGTAGATGCGTGTGGAACTCAAGTGCGAAACATGTGGATGCGCGTGTTCTAAGGTGCAGGCGTGCTATCAGGTGTGCCACTGCATCAACACAAAATGGACACGCAGCTAGCCCAGACGTATTACTCGCTCACCTGGTACTCGCTGTCCACCACCATCTTCTTGTAGAAGTCCTTGCCAATCTGCGCACGCGATAAAGAAAGAGGATGTAAGGCAGGGCTGGAGAGGCAGGGACCAGCATTCAAGGCCTCAGTATCAAGTAATTGTGGCAGCAGTGTTTGGAGCGTTTCTTGAAGTGTTCACCCTGTTCTCCCACACACGTACGTGGCCCAAGTGCCCTACCTGCTTGACCTTCTTGTCCTTCTTGGGGCCCACAGCCTTGCCAGCCTTGAGCTTGGTCAGCTTGTCGGCACGCTTGGCGGCGTTCTTGGTGGAGCTGGTCACTTCCATACGGCGAGCAACCTGCGAAATGCGTGGTTTGGTGTGGGATTTTGAGTGTTTTTGGGGAGGGGAGGACTAAGAAACTGTCTGGAATTATCTGGTGGAGTTTTACGTTCCAGTAATGTTACGCTGCAGAAATGAGATAACGTTCCAGCAAATGCCGCGCATATGAATGCCGTATTCATAATTCCAATTTGTCAGGTTGCACCTTAGTTGCACCTTATGTGCTTGCATTTTCATGTATGCATGTAAATATGCAAGTTAGGAGTCATAGCTCATCAGGCATAAGCTGCTATCCATGCTATCTGATGTGTGCAGGAAATCCTTATTCAAAAAGTTTGCACATCAAGTCTGTGTGTCTACGGCTCAATAACCAAACATACCTTGGCGTAGGGGTTGAGCTTGAGCATGACACCCAAGTTCTTGAGGGGGTTCTTCTTCAGGGGAGCGTGCTTGGCGGGGCCAGCCTTGGCTGGGTTCACCACACTCTGGATCTCATCACTGCAGACAGGGAGGTGTGTGTGTGTGTGTGTGTGTGTGTGTGTGTGAGAGAGAGAGAGAGAGAGAGAGAGAGAGAGAGAGAGAGAGAGAGAGAGACCAATCTTGCAATAGAGAGGGCGTACAATGAGTGGTGTTGTTTAGCAGCTTCTGCACAGACCCAGGCATATGTTTGTGTCATAACACACACGTACACAAGCACCTTGCTTTCTCTACAACTTCTCCGCACTACATAGAAACGCAAGGTGCCTGTCACTCACGAGTTGATGAGGCGGGTGAGGTCACCGTTGGCCATGACAGAGCGTGGCAGCTTGTAGCCCTTCTTCACTGAGCTCTCCTTGGTCTGGGTACCGAATATGGAGTCCAGGCGCTCAAAGGCGGACTTGGTCCAGATGCAGAAGCGGCCCAAGTGGCCTCCGGGAGCCAGCTGCGGGTGAGAAAGGATGGGGATGAGACGCAGGAGTGTTTGCTTCTATGGGCGTCTCAGTCAGCCATGTGTTGCGAGTTGCGAGGGTAAATTGAAAGGATGGTTTGGTGTGCTCTCTTTTTGTGGCGTGGAAGGTGGCACGATATGGCCTGTGGCATAGCTGCCGAGTATGAAATGATCGGTTACCACAAGGCAGACGGTGAGCTTGCTATACAGTGATGCAGGTTTGTGCAGACGTGACAGGAGTCTCATTTGGAGGGGGCTCAGACGAAGAAATTCAACCATGTTCCGATATCGTCAATGCTTTTGACTCAGTAGCGCGGATAAGAGTCATCAAGGCCCAGACCAAACTGTTCTGCCAAAATATGCAACCATGAGTGGATGGAGGTCACTACGTGCTCATGCGATTGGGTAAGAGGCGGGTAAGGCAGCAATAAAATAGCAACAGCTCCTTCTCTCAAGGCTCAGACGAAGAAATTCAACCATGTTCCGATTTCGTCAATGCTTTTGACTCAGTAGCGCGGATAAGAGTCATCAAGGCCCAGACCAAACTGTTCTGCCAAAATATGCAACCATGAGTGGATGGAGGTCACTACGTGCTCATGCGATTGGGTAAGAGGCGGGTAAGGCAGCAATAAAATAGCAACAGCTCCTTCTCAAGGCTCAGACGAAGAAATTCAACCATGTTCCGATTTCGTCAATGCCTTTGACTCAGTAGCGCGGATAAGAGTCATCAAGGCCGAGGGCAGGAGCTGCTTTTATACACATGGGTGAGAATACGGAGGAGCTGCCTAGGAGCTGCATCTCTGTGCACACTGGTGAGAGTGCGCAGAACGTAACCACAAATTACTGGAATGTAGATGTCCTCATTGGCTCAGACGAAGAAATTCAACCATGTTCCGATATCGTCAATGTTCTTGACTCAGTAGCGCGGATAAGGGTCATCAAGGCCGAGGGTGTTCAACCATGCAAGAGTGCAAGGCGCGTTAGCAAGGCATATCAGTCTCATTTGTGCGACGAGTGCCCAGCAAGGTCTAGACTAGCAACAATGGTGAGTACTTTCTGCCATTTTCACAATGGTGATACAGGTTTGGTGCTATGTAAGAGAAAAAGTAAATATGTCCTTACCATTCACACTCACTCACATGCAAGGAATACTTTGGTCTTGACCATTGGGCAATCACAAACACACATGACATACACACACACCTGCAGCAGGTTCAAGCTGTTCACGGATGCCACCTCCACGCCGGGCAGGTTACGGAATGCCTTGGAGATGTTGTTGTTATCGCCAAAGATGACCAGCGGACCCTTGCGCAGAGTGTAGCGACGGTTCCTCATCTTACCTGTCGCGTTTCAAACAACAGAGATGGAGGGTGTGAGACGAAGGACGTGATTGCGCATGATGTCTGGGCTGCATCTGCTTTGGCTTATTTGGCAACATCAGATTTGGCCTGTTGGGCTGCATCCACTTTGGGAAAGGAGAGCTCAAATGGCCAAACGGATGGGCTTGTGAATACGAATGAAATTGGTTGCATGAGGGTGGGGCAAGGGTATGGTCAGATTTTTTGGCAGAGGCAGCTGTGCCGCTATTTCACAGTGAAGGACAGGCCAGCCAGGGAGGGGGGGAAAAACAGAGCTGCATATGCTTTTGTGCTTGCAAATGAGCGGATGCAAGTGTGCGTGTGCACGCCCCAACCTATGCCACTGTGCAATTTTAGTGTAGACATGTTAATAGAAGGATTACTTGTTTGCACGTATGTGTTTCTATGCATGTGTGAGTTTCTATGCATGTGTGCATGCGTGCGCATGCACATTTACGTGTGTGTGTATTTTGTGTATGTGTGCGTGCATGTGCATGGATATTTTGCGTGCGTAAAGTAAGTGTATGCGTGCGTGCGCATGTGTGTGTGCACGCGCGTGTGTGTGTGTGTGTGTGTGTGTGTGTGTGCGCGTGCATGTGTGCGTGTGTGTGTGTGTTTGTGTGTGTGTGTGCATGTGTGTGTGTCAACTCACCCTTTCCTCGGCGCACTGCCTTTGAGTCCTTGCATTTCTCGACGTCAGCGAAAGCTCCGATCTTCTTCAGCACCTCCACGGCCTTGCTGGTCTTGGTTAAGCCCTCGGAAGCGTCGTCCAGCACTAGGGGAATCTCGGGGACCTGGGTTGAAGAGAAATATGTTGGTCCGGTTGAAAATCTCCCTATCCTGCTCCTGCCTCTGTTGCAGGAGAACCTTACATCCCTAGGCTGGTGCACACCATGCAGAATGCAATCCAGAGTAAAAGAGGGGGAGAGAAGGCAGCAGCACGCGCGGGCATGGGCCTCCATTTTGCAACCATGTTGTTAACCCCTCTGTCCTCCTCTCACCCACCTGCTCAATGCGGTGGCCGCGTGCCATGACCAGGGCTGGGATAGCTGAGGCTGCCAAGGCGGACACCACGGCGTAGCGCTTCTGGTTGATGTTGATCTTCCTGTGCCACCGGCGCCACGTCTTTGAGGGCGCGAACATGCGACCCCCTCTGCACATGTTTCCGAAGGCACCCTGTCCTGCTCTGTGCGTACCACCACCTGGCACACGGGGAATACGGGACACGGCTCGGCCGGTACCCCAGGACTCTGCGGCGGTCTGGTGTCCGGCTTGCATGAACACGGCGTGCGCTTGCTGCTTGTTCTTGCTCATGTGGGTGTGGGTTGCCCTAATTAAATCAGGCCTGCGTTTGTGCAGGGGTTCGGTGTACGTGTGTGAGGGGAGAACAGAGGAGGCACAAACGCGCTGCGACTGCATTAGGAATCAAGATGAACGGTGCCCCATACACAATTTCTCACCTGATGGGAGCGGAGAACACGGCAGGCAAGGCCGTCTGCCCTGAGGGGGCGCCATTCTCCAGACCAATCACAGACACCAAAGGCCTGGCTGCCATTTTGCTAATGTACACTCACCGAACCCTAACAAATAATATTAAAAAAGAGGGGGTTGACTTCAAAATTTTCGGTCCTGTTGTCGCCATAATTATCCTCTTTGCGAGAAAAAGCTGAAAGACTGCTCGTGTCTCGTATCCAGGCGCATCTGTCCTCGGGCAGGTGGGTCTATACATTCCTACAAGTTCCTGTTTCCTCATATCAAGCATTGCAAACCAAGCAGATTGTACAGATGCAGTCCCACAACAACATTTCCATTCATCGGATGCACCCCCGCGCGGGCGGGGGGCGTGCCCTGCCCCATTCGTGGCAGACGTGTTCAGATGCATGCAGTTTCAACCCAACTGATTCCCCAACCTAATCACTTTCTTCGCAGGTCTGGCTTAGATCAACGAAGATCAACACCGCAAGCAGGCAAACTTCTATTTCTCGCAAAAGCTATTGTAACAAGCAGGGGGGTTTTGTGAGGCCCCAAAAGGGCTGTTTTTTGCTAGCTCCCCGCATGTTACCGCACATTACAAACTTTCATGTGTACTTCAAAATGTAGCTGTCCAGAGCCCGGTTGTCTGGACCTTGGTAACTAGGGGAAACATATCTGATCTGGTAATTAGGTTGGCCAGAACCATACATATACACCGTATATGACCGTATATTGGGTTATTTCCCTGCCAAAAATACCGTATATATACACAGTATATATATTGATCTGGCCAACCCTACTGGTAATCCACGACTCGAACCCTACTTTTTGTTGACCATATCTTCACACAGTTCACCTACTGCATCAATTTAGAGGTAAATCAGGGTTATTGTGTTGGAATGTCTCACAAGAAATTGTAAAAGATGAAGTGGAAAAAACAAGTTTTGGGTGGAGAGTTAAGAAGCTTACCTCCAAGCTCCATGTGCACTTTTTGAACTTCGCTGCTAAACTTGTCCATACCAGACTTGCCCTTTCCAGTACTGTTATCAACTCTCATCAGGAGCCGGTTTCAGGCCAAGCCTGCAACCCTCTTGATCCCCATTGATTTTTCCTTTCCTTTTCGCGGTGGAGGAGCTTTACGGTACTCGGTACCAAATTGGCTCTTTTTTCTTGAATTATGTGGGGAGTGGTTTCCATTGCCTGCGTACTTTTTCTTTTCTTTTCTTTTGGGTGAGATGTGCAAATTAATATGCAACCTCCCATGGGGTATAAGTGCCCTAACTGTACATTTTGTCCTATTGTACACAGAATGACTTGCAATGACTTGAACACATTATCCGGTAGCTGATAACTCCAGCTTCGTTTCAACCAAGATTGCGTCCGATTTGATAAAGTGGTGTGTGTGAAGTTGCCCCTTAAATGTTAGAAAGGAACATGTTTGGATACATGCGCAGTCCACCCCCTCTGCTAAAACACCCAGCTTTTTGCAGGCAAACAAGCTTGGCATGCTTCCATTAGTAATACATCTACTGCGCCAGCCTTTTCTTTAGCCTTGCCCTGCCACTTTAGTCGCTAGGGATGTTTTAAAATCTGTTAGGCTGAAGTTTTGGGCTTCACTGTCCCTGAACTACCACCTTAAATCGTACTGGAGCATGAATCCACGCTCTCATTATCACGCTCTGGCTCCTGGCTACTTTTGTTCCTGGATGCCAGGCATCTCGTTTGTCAAGTGTGGCAGGCCCTGCCACACTCTCCATCATATTTTGCCAAGGCACTTCGTCCTCTTTGCCATATTTCCTGGATCCCCTAACAGCTATAGTTGCTGTACCAAATAGATTCCTGGTTGTTGCGACCTTTTAAACTTGAATTTCTAATCTTCACAACCTTTATATTTGTAAATAAGCTAAGGCGGTTGACTGGCGGCCTGATGGGCAACTCTTTGGTATGCTCTTCTGGGTGCAGGTTTGCTCCGTTTCTAACATAACGAACAAGTCCATAAAAGCTGGCTTGAGCACCTTAACCACATGCCCGACCGTTGCAAGGGTGGGTCACCAGCGCGCGCCAGCAGTGCAAATAAAGATAGCCAGTTTTCAACATTTAACACCGGATAAATATCTCCATCGTTTCATCACCTTTCACAGCACTTAAAGTGTCAAATGCGTGCCAATTTGCCTCCCTCACAACCTACGTTTGTCGGGTCCTGCTCTGAGAGCCCTGTATACCAGTTCATGACGCTTTGCTACTAGGGCTATGTTAAAAATATCAATGGAGAGCCCTTCGTGTATTTCTGGGTCCAAACGTCCAACCTTCTTGAAATGGGCATGCGTTTTAAATGATCCTAGAACGTGGTCTCCCTCGTTTGTGATGTACAGAATCAGCGTCTTTTTTCCAAGGCAGTTGAGTGTTGTACATGCGGACACCACGTTCAATTAGCCACGACTTCAGCTATACTTCTAAAGTCCCCATATGTGACCAGCTAGAGCACCAAATGCAGTAGTATGGTCTTTGGGAGTCCTCACTCCATGTACCGGAGCAAAAAAACTAGAGTTTTGTTGAGATCTCAAGCTTCAGTCGTTTGCCTTGTGGTAAGCCAGCAAAAGGGGTGCTACAATGGAAGCTGATATTCTCCAAACCTTTTGGGACATCCACAAGTTTTTTGTTTGCGACAATAAGAAGGCGTTTTTGGGGTGAGCTGATGAGCTCTGGCTGGGGAGCGGTGCGTCGCTCAGAACATGTGTACGCATGGTGTGCCATCCGTAAATAAAAGTACACACTCACCCAGGCGATCACTTGCAATGACACAAAAATGGTTGAGTGCTTACAACGCTCCCTACGATCTGCAATGAGTAGCGAGCTGCCAACTGCCACCTTCCTACTTCTACCCAATTGGGAACACAAGAGCACCAATACTTACCCAACATTGGTGCAAGATACCGCAAATACTGCACTGTGCTTGACTTTATTCCCAAGGAAAACCTCACACATGCAATGATTACCTTGTGGAAGGGTGTGCAGCACAAACCCTCCAGCCACAACTGAAGTGTGGATGTTATTGCTGTCTGGAATACAGAAGTGAAACAATATTCAACAGCTCGTCGGACTGGCTGCAAAACTTGCACAGGAATATACCAACTACAGTTTAGATAGGATAGGGCCATTTTTTTTGGTTGCAGATTGAAGCCGATCCTCAAGTAACGAGGAGTCCATCTTCTGTGGTGGACTTGGACAATACTGAATACCAAAGTGGCTCTTTCTCTGTATGTGGGGAGTGCTTTTTCACTGCCTGCGTAGCTTTTTCCTCTTCTTTTCTGATAGTGCTTCTTCTCCATTTCATTTGAATTTAAGTGCACAGATGTTTCCTTCCTCTTGCCTTCGTATGCTTCGCGTGTATGTCTTAACTCTCTTTTTCAGATCTGGAGTCCAGACATAACACCCCTCTCATTTCTTCTCATCTACCCTGTTTCTCCTCTCTTTTTCTCCCGTCTGTCCCAGCTTGTTTTCAGCCTCATAGTACGGAGTTTGTCATCTCCCCTTGGCCTATGTAACACGCCAAAACTGATAAAATGTTGTACTTACTGGGTTTGAGTCCTTCTTGCAGTAATGACAACATACATTAAGGCAGGTAGTGTGAACACCACCAACAGGGAATAGGAAAGAAAAGAAAACTTACGCAGGCAGTGCAAACCACTCCCACTCCCCACATTGATAAGGAGCCACTTCGTATTGAGTACTGCGAAACTCCTCCACCACATAGAAAAGATCAATGAAGATCTTTTTTATGTGGTGGGGTTGCAGGCTTGACTTGGAACCAGCTCCTGATCATAGGAGTTGGTGATAATAGTACTGGAAAAGCGTGCCTGATTGGTATGTTTAGCCAAGTTTGGCAGCGTAATACACAGAATGTGAATGAAGCTTGCGTTAACATCGGAAGCAAGTTTCTTAGCTTAAGACCCAGCTCCTTGATTTTAGTTAGACAATGCTCGGCTTCATTGCATTGTGTGACCGCTTGCAATTACTAATCGCACTAAAAGAGAAACCCCAGGGCTTATTCCCCCTCCTCAAAACATTATTTTTTCGTAGCAACCATACCTTAAACCGGAAAAATTGAAACTTGAAGGTTGTTTCCCTCACTCTGCCTCGTTATGCGAATTAGGGTTTAAATATTTGTTTAATATTGCACACGTCAGAAGTGATGGCTCAACTTGCGTTTGCACTTGGGCTATTTTATGTGTGTTCGGAGTTCAATATCATTCTATTATTTAAAGATATAAATTTACTATTTATAATCTGTATTTATCCTACCTTATTCCCTCGACTCCCATAATGCCCGGCGTACCCTGCAGCTTGGCGTTCATATTTTGGCTTGTAACTGTCAGTGTAGTCCCCGAGGTGGGTTGGTTCGGGTCTCTGTGGGTCACCGAGGCAGCAGCTCGCGAATCGAAACTGGAACAAGCAATTGCAGTCGTCAAGCAAGGAGTCACACCCTGCAATACAGTGAACAAGAGTGCATCGGCACAGCTCCTTTACAGGAGCATTGGGTGAATTATGCGCCCCTTTTGGCCACAAACCTACACATTCTGCAATTTCTTACAGAACTGCCTCGGAAGTGGGAAAAACTCCTTAACTGCTGAGAGCAGCGCACCCGAGGAAACCCTGCAAGGTTTGTTTGTGTGGCTGGTGCTCATCCAAGAACACACAAACCAAGAACACGCAAACCAAATAGGGCGTGGAATTTATGTTGCTGCCTGCGGTGGACAAACTTTTTTACAGGAGAGCTGCTGATCACCACAAACGGGTGTGACCACGGCAGTGCTGCCGATCTTGACTTCAGCGAGCATCCGTTCCATCAAGCTAAAGGGTTTACTGGTCTGGGAAATGCTGGGCAGCACGATCACACCCACCGATCAGACGCGCACGAACGGCAACTGCAGCTCTCATACTCCCTGCTCTTACCAAACAAGCAAAAGGTGCGCGCTCTCGAAAGTCGAGCAAGACTCCTTACATGAAAACTGGGATCTGAAACAGAGTGCCTCATGTCTGCGTAAACTTACAATTTCAGGTCAAACTCCATTTTGACGATTCCAAGGCTGCACTCCAGGAGGGACTCCTTTCAGGTACCTTTCTTCCTTGGTCCCTCAATGTCATGATACGCCCATGTTCAGCAACAAGGCAGTGCCTGGACAGCACCCGCTGGAGTTTTTGGTGCTGAACAGAAACACTGCTGTACATAAATCGCTGTCACGTGTGTACAGGCGTGAATGTCCTGGTAACGGGCACCCGACAAGGCAACCAGCTTCTTGTGAATACTATGGAAGTGCAGCATAAGGTGCGTGGATCTCTTAAATGTGCACCTACACTACCAGGGGTATCTTCACCAAGCAAACAGGCACCACAAGAGACCAGCAGCGTGCTTGATGCAGAATGTGCAGACAATAATGTCAGCATAGTAGTGTAGGTGCAGGTGTTCCGTGCCTAAACTGCTCGCCCTCCACTTTCTCTCCCTCTTCTTTCCATCATCTCTTTTCTTGTAGCACTTGTGTGTATGCACACACACTAATACTCACACACACGTACACACACACAAAAAAACACACACGTGCACGATGGCTGCAGAGAGATCGAAACCTTGCCAGCCGCACTGTGGATAAACTGACATCTATTACGTACATCTTAAACATTTGTGGACGTGGTGCTTCCACGACTAAGGATGTGAGTCAAGTTGTGTTACAGCTTGTTTTTACTCATAATTCCTCCCGTAATCACGCTGCTGCACATCTCCTGCCCAAAACACGTTATCCAAAGAGCAAGCCTAGTGCACTTTCAAAGACAGCTTCCATCCAGAGGCAAGGGGCACAGAATTGCAGGTAAACACACTTTGTTTCTGTTCTCTGCACGCAGAAGCATGAGAGGCTGTACCAACAAGGGCCGGATTCAATGAGAGACTACATGTCAGATTGTTCGTACGGAGCGGTGAGTGTTGACTAAATCAGCAGATTGGCGTACGCAGATCTAAATAACAAGGCTGTAAATCGTAATTTGTTTGCCTCAATGCAGACCCAATTCCTGCCCGAAGACAACATTGTCATCGGACCAATTGATATTCCTTGCACAGGTGAGATCGTGTGAAAAGTGTAATCTCAAGCCAGATGCGTGAATGCTCACGAATTAAAGCATGTGCTAGGTGAACACCTCCATGTGATCAAGGCCATTCAGACAGTACAGTTTCTGTAACACAGGCACTGGCAAGCATGGAGAATTTGATGCAAACAAAGAATGTGGGGACAAAGAAATTTATGCATGGGCACAGGTACGTGTTCTAGGACTCAGCAAGGAAAGTTGTGCTTGCTCCTAGGGCAGTAAAAGGTTAAAATATCTTGCATGGCATAGCATGGCATAGCATTGGTATTTGGTAATTGCTGTGATAAGAACTAGTGGGTCCTTTTCCTTGATTAATGTGTGGGGAGTGGTATTCACTGCCTGCGTAGTTTCTTTTTCTTTTACTAGGGTGCTGCACTGCTTCTGGCATGCGCAGTTTGCCGAAGACGAGGCAGCAAAGCAGAATCCTGATCTTGATCTAGCCAGCTTTAAGAGGCGTGTCCTCATCTTGCCAGATATGTAAGTTAACCACCAATTTTTGTTGCTGCACATTACGCTTTCAAACATACAGTGATGATGATTTAGCCGCCAAAGAAGCGAGCTTGTGTCAAATGACTTATGACTTGGCTACTGATCCTTGACTTTGTTTGCAGGGACGTTTGCCGTTGGGGAGGTGAGTCGGCTTGTGGCTTCACATGTTGTTGTGCTGTAATTTTACCTTCATGTTTTTGTAAAACCAGATACCCAACAAGAAGTGGTTTGATCTCCGTCATGTATAATGAACAACCAATTTGCAGGTCTTGCCACATTTGGGTGTGGGGAGGTCTGCATAGCTTGGATCAATGGGTATCGTGCCAATGACGTCGGCACCATCTTTCACGAAATCGGCCACACTTTTGTGAGTCTACATGCTCTCTGACTCTCTAGACATGCCTTTATACGGCACTTTTTTGTTTGCACGTATCCCCTACCTCAGCCTCTATTTAAACTTGTCAACCTTGCCTTTAGGGTCTCTTGCATGCTGGCACACCCGGCAGAGAGTACGGTGACTGCTCTTGGTGAGTTTGCCACAGGGAGGTTGATGTACTCATTTTGCATTTTGGGCAGGCTCTTCTTGCCACAGGGCGGCGGCTCAGTAGGCAGACTTTCCTCGCTGGGGTCAAGTCAAGAGGATACTTAATATTGGTGCAAAAAAGTGTCCGCAACCTCTCAGAAGTGTGTATTTACAATGATCAATGTGTCCGCCTACTTATTTGGCATGATTCCCATTTCCCTGACCCCATGCACAGTGCAATGAGCAATTGTGGAGAGAAGAGGTGCTACAACGCGGCTTACAGTTGGAACCTTGGATGGTCAGAGAACGTGGCTGTGGTTGACTCCACAGAATTGGAATCAGGTATTTGCATTAATGTGTACAGAACTAGAAACATGATGAATGCTGCACAAGATTAAGCTGGTGGAGCTGTGTACAAGACACTCTTCACATCCGTTAGTCTGATTATTACACTTTGTGCGCTACTACCAAATGTCTTTTTCCCAAACATTTTAAACACTGTATCTCCAAACAAAATATTAGGTTTGCCACAAACACTGCACATTTGCTCATCATACGTAGGTGTATGGCAACGGTTCGCGCTACCTGCTTTACAGGCCAGCCACAACAGCCCATCTCCCCCGTATGACCAGAACTCTGTACGCATTACCAGCCCCTTGGGCACGGGTGAATCATCCACGCCTTCCATCTTCATCAGCTACAGGTATTTCTGTGATGTCAAGGCCCTGAACAAAAAGGCTCTCAGCATTGTTTCCTTTCCGTGCAAATCCGATGTTCGCTATTCCCGGAGGGAACTGTGTACCAGAGGGGTCACCTCAGCCTCCTTGATTACAACGTGTGTCTTCCACATTTTTGCACAAAACATGTTCCTATTCCTACAGGGAGGGGGAAAACGGTGACTCAGGGATTCGCGGCGAATGGATCAAGCAGCTGTACGTCCATACGTACAGCGGCAAGCAGGTGATCGGATGAGGGAAAATGAGTGAAAGAAATAAAACCATAAATTTGTATACGAAAGTTGATTTGAATGCATCACTGAAGCAAGAAGAGCAAAGTTATAGGGGATGGCAGGCTTGGGCAACATCAAGGATTTTATATTTTATAGTAAGGAGAACACACCAATGGCTTGCAGGTGCAAACTGGGCAAGAAACAACACTGATTGGGCGGCTCAAGACGAATGAGGTGCGTTTTTACATCTTTTTCCCATGCCATGTACGAAATGTGAAGGAGAAGATTGTAAACACCTGAGCAAAAACCAAGCATAAAATCATCAATCCAAATGATGCCTCCTTCACTTGCTTTGCAGCAAATCTTCACTGACAGTCAGATTATCGGATCCCAACAACCAGCCAAGATGGTTATCCTTTTTGATGGCATCCGCGACTCGTTTGCCTCTTTTCGAGTCTGCCGTGTCTCAGAGTCCCCTGATGAATGCGATGAAGAGTCTGGCAAGGTAATTTTGAGCTGTAGCTCTGTAAGGTTTCGAAATTTTATTGCAGTTGGCAAAATCTGTTTGATGATGAGAGGCGGTGCTGCGCGCCTGTATTAGTTACCTACTCAGAAACAAAAAATTTTCAAATTACAAGGTTGTCCTGCAAAGTGCTGATAGAGCGCTCTTTGCCGGATATAATGTGATAATGTGATCCAAGCTAATTGAGCAGACCTTGCCTTCATTTTTGTGGCACACTGGCAGAACGATGGGATCCTGGTCTCAAATATTTTTTGGTCACATCTCAGGTAATCGACAACAGCCCTGCGTGCCCAGGGGCAGACAAACCAACAAATGGGACAGAAGTTAGCTGGTCAGGTGAGTGACGCAAAAAGTTCGGATCCCAGAAAATGCTGTTGAAGTTTTTGCTGCTAATCTGCATTGATGTTTGTCATCCTGGAGAGGCTTATAATTTCCTAACAATGGAACAGCAAAGCGTATCATATCCTATCACTTGCTCTCTTGCAGATAGCGAAGGATGGGAGGAGAGCTGTAAAGGCAGCTTTGCTAGTGGGGAAGGGACTTCCTCCAGCGCTAATAGCTCGAATTGCTTTACCATTTTGATTTTCTTAGGGTTGATGATCATAGCAGTTTGCGTTTAGCAATACTATGCTGCTTAGGCAAAGAGTATTTTTTCCTTCATATTTCTGTTACATAGAAATACGTTCATTTTGAAGCAATGTGTGTTGGGCGTAACAATTTGCCACAACTGTTTTTAAAAGTACGCTGATAGGAACAGGTGGCAGTAAGTGCAAGAATTTGATGACTCTGACAGCATTTTGAAACCAGAGTTGTATTTATTTGAAACACTTGGACCAATACATTCGTCTTTTTACTTTTTTCCTTCTGATAATGTTAAAACAGCAGGATCGGAAGGTGAAACATTTCACTGGCATCCATTCTGTTTAATGCAAATACTAAAACAGCCAGGGAAGAGGAGAGAACAGAAAAAGCTATGCAGGCAGCGAAGATTGCCGCCCACATTAATGAAGGAAAAAGAGCAGCTTAGACTCGGATTCCGTAAAAATCCTCTGTAACATCTTTGAGTTCGTGAGCTGAGAAGAAAGTATTCCTAAACGCTTCAAACTTTATTTTATGAGATAGTTGGCAGCCCTTTGTTGCTATACCTAATCACCACAAATCCGTTTTCGATTTGCTGAACACTTGAGTTTCCCCCTTGTTTCCGACCTTGGAGGTTTGTTTGGCTGATCAAGACCAGTCAGCAGCCAAATATCGTGACTGAGGTCACCACCTGTTTGAAACCCTAATTGAAAAGGGGGGCAATTCATCAGTGATCAAACTTGAGGCATATGCAGTTTAAGTAGCAGCTTCTAATCTCACTTACTGCATGCGCTGTGCAGCAAACGGAATGATTTTGGGCCTGTGTGTGCGTCCAGGATCTTTGGGAAGTGTGATTTAGAGGGTGCTTGCAAGAGTGCGTACGTTACTGTTCAAGAGATCGGGGCGAGTACATTCAGCGCAAATGTTGATGGGTCAGCATAAGCTGCAAAACCCTGTGCAATGTGTGTAGAGATGGCCACGTCACGTGTGCCCTACCCAGCTCATCACATAGAACGTCATCACAGCAGCCGGGCTATACTTGCTTGCTTCCACGGCTTTTCCTGCATTAAGCTCACTCTGCAGCGGACCCACAATCTTACTGGGTGCGCGGTCTCACCCTCCTGACCTGTTGACCGCAGGGCCATGAGCAGCATCAAACCTGATGTTGGCTGCCCTAGCTAGGGCAAAGCCTGAGGACTCCGAGACCAGGTTAACTCCCAAAGCTTAACGAACAAAACCAATCAAGACAACCCCATCTAAATCACCAATTAACTGATGTGTGTGTCACACAATTTGTCGCTACCACCAATTGGACGTAACAATGCATTGGTCCTTTCTCTGGTCACCCCTTTGCCTTTCGCCCAGCCAGTCCCAAAATTTCAACTTGACTCGTCCATCTCACTGAGATCAAGTACTGTGGGAACACTAAACCTAAGAACCAGCTCAGCAACCCCGTGCAGGAACAGAATGAAGACGTCTGTACCAACCTTTAAGCAACCTCCATCATGATGATTCTCTACACCACCCTTTTGGGCGTGGGTGGCACCATCTGATGATCTACCACATCCACAACATGGTCTTGATTCTCAAACAGTTACTAACCCTAGAAAGCTGGAGACCTCCACGCTACATTAGCATGGAAAATGAAGCTAAACTTGTTAGTACCAGGCCCGCACTTTCCAATACATTTATCAACTCTTATAAAGCGCCGCTTTCAGGTCAAGCCTGCAATCCTCTGATCTCCTTTGGCCTTGTTCTTTGTGGTGGAGGAATTTTACGGCTTTTGGTACTAAAGTGGCTCTTGCTCCTTAATTAATTTGGGGAGAGTTTTTTACTGCCAGCGTGGCATCGCTTTCTCTTTCTTACCTTGTCCATACGAAAAGCTTTTTCTCGTAATTTTGATGTCTTCTCTTCGCGCTTCTTCAAAACAAACGTTCTCTTTCTCTATAAACTTTCTCTTCTACATACATTTGTTTCATGTTTCCTCTAGCAGTTTCTTTTGTTTAGCCAGGTGTGGTTTCAGACTTTTGCCAAGCTTCCGCTGAGATGCCCTTTGAGTCATATATGGCGATGTAACCCTACCTTACATTGTCCATACCAGGCGAACACTTCCAGTACCAATTCAACTCTCATCAGGAATTGCACTCAGACTAAGAAGCCTGTGGCCCTCTTACTCCCCGATTGTCTACTCTCTTTTCTGTGGTGGAGGAGTCTTACGGTACCCGGTAATAAAGTGGCTCCATTTCCTGCTAGCCTTTACTTCCTGGTTTAATTTTTATTTTATTTCTTTAGTTAATTGGTCAAGCTTGCTGGCGTTAATTGGCAGCGCTGCGCATCATCTGACCGCTCATCAGCTTGAGGTAGCAATGTAACCCACCTTACCTTGACTCAGACCCACCATTCCTGTTTGCTATTAGAAACCTGCACGCTTTTACACTTCTAAGTAGTCAGGAGCCTTAGTTAGATGTGTCAGAGCACCCCTGCACACTCAGTTTGCGGCAGGAGGTGCCTAGGTGGGCAGGGTGGAAATGGGTAAAAATCCCTGCCAAAATGGATTTCCAAACATTCCTCCAGGTAGCATCAACTTACCAGGGGTATCTGCAAAAATATTGGGTACATTTTGGTGAAGGTCCGGGGGTCTGGGGTGAAGGTCGGTTTTGGACCCCCTTTGGCAGGGAAACTACTAACAACTAAGGCTTTGGGCGGGATGCATGGATTGCAAAGCTGATTTTCCTCCTGAAGTGAGCCTGTCAATATTATGAGTATACTCGCAACAAAGCAACAAAGTCATCTGGTCGAGTCGGATTTGTAGTTAACTGAGCACAGATCCTTGCTTTTTTGGAATCTCAACTGTCGCTGCCACCACGGCCCAACCCCAGCGTTCCAGACCATCCTTCTTGACAGGGCATGCTCTGGGAGCCTACTGAAGGAGTCCCGACACCCAGGTGGTGGCCAGAAAGCGTGTTACCAGGGTTAACCAGAAATGCACCATTTTTGCCCAGCAAACAGGCCCACGCACTAAGTCCTTTGGGGGCAAATTTTCCACCCCCCCCTCATCTGGCTTGAATGCGAAAGCAAAGTTTCATTATAGAAGCTTGTCTTATGCCTGGTATCGTTGTCGGCTGTCATTTACTTTGCTTAGGCTCTTGCCTAGCAAGGGGGGTTGTGCTACAACTCTT